>Ga0209463_1000308_pt1 | contig 42714 bp, 29 predicted proteins | sample AgamicMgSfrz_FD_187169 | JGI IMG/M metagenome (GOLD analysis project Ga0209463, IMG submission 187169) | Agave microbial communities from Guanajuato, Mexico - Mg.Sf.rz (SPAdes) (version 2) | ecosystem: Host-associated > Plants > Phyllosphere > Phylloplane/Leaf | place: Guanajuato, Mexico...
CAAGCAGAAAAGAATGACTCTTTATGATGGACTAATAGAGCTTTACGAAAAATACGGCTACTACAAAGAGTCTCTCACGTCTTTCACTTTAAAAGGAAAAGACGGAGCTGAACAAATCAGCCATATTGTGAACAAGTTCCGCGAGCACCCTCCGACAGAAATAGTGGGTGTGGCAGTTGAAAAAATAGAAGACTATCAAAGCGGAAAACGAACTAACTTGCTCACGGCTCAGCAAGAAAGGATGGACTTGCCTTCGTCCAACGTACTCAAATTCTGGCTGCAAGACGGCTCTTGGTTTGCGATCCGTCCGTCTGGCACAGAGCCGAAAGTGAAATTTTATTTTGGAGTCAAGCAAGGAACGGAGAGTAAAAGTGAAGAGCGATTGAAAGAAGTGAAAGCAAGTGTGATAGAAATGGTTGAAAGTATATATTCTTAGTAGTATGAAGAGCGTGCTGGTATATGCTAGTACGCTTTTTGCATGAACTACAGCATAAAAAAACAGAGATTTAAACTTTCATTAATAATTGGCAACCATGCAATATTGATGGCGAACATGTTGTTGTTAATCAAATTAAACGTTTCTTAAATCAATATGAGCGCTGTTTTAACTTGGAAGGGAAGCATAGCGAAAATTTAGAAAGAGATTAAAATAGAGGCGTAAAAAGTCACTATTATTTGTAAATGGCTGCTGAGACTAATCTCAGGGATCTTTAATTATAAAATAAAAAAATTTGCGATATGAATCTATAGGCACTATTATTCATAAAACTTTTTATCTATTTTAAGTAAAAATAAGTAAAAATATATACCAAAAGTATGTGTTTTGTTATAAAATAGTTTTGCTGCAAAATATTGCATAAAGCCTTTAGTACTATAAACTGAAGCCGAAAATTATATATTAATTGGAACGAGGGGATTTTATTGCCTAAAACTGCACCTGTACTTATTTTTTCGAATAATAATTATCCAGAACTAATGGAATTTAAGCTTTATGAAGGTTGCTATTTTGTACCCTCTAACGTAGCTGTACATACAAGAGTAAAAAACGCTGAATATTTAATAGACAGCAGTGGTTCAGGGGTGTATAGAAGCCAATTTATTATGAATCCAAGCGACTGGGTTACTGCTTTAGAAGAAGCGGGTCACCATATTTCAGGTGACTTTATCGGTCGAGATATGCGAGGTTCGTTGTGTGGATTTATCAGTAACAAATCTGCTCAAGAAAGTATGATCATCCCAGATCCTTTTGGAAGCGCTATTGTCTTCTATTACCGCTCGCGTTCAATTACTGTTTTCTCAACGGATATTGACTCTATTGTTAGCGTGTTAAGCAGTGTAGGTATTTCACTTCAAAAGTCTATGGACTACTTAAATGAAGTTATTGGAACAGGAAATGGAGGATTTTTTGAATCAAGCTATGAAGAGATTCAAGCGCTTAAACCTTTTGAATATGTAACTTCTACTAATAATAGTTTTTCTATTAATGAATATAGCTGGAAGCAGGATTTCTTCTCAAGTGATAAGTCATATGAAGAGCAGCTTACGCTTGCTGTAGAAGAAATTAAAAATAACATAAAAGCCGTTAGCAACTATAAACATGCAGCTCACAAAGTTTCTCATTTAACAGGTGGATTTGATTCGCGCTTAGTATTGGCTGCTATACTAGGTACGGATTCAGGGCAATCTTATCGTTTCTTTTGTTCGGGCCGCCCCAACATGCCAGATCGATATACGGCTGAACGATTATGTTCTGAATTTGGGTTAACAATGACGGAATACAATGGTTTTAATGCCTTAAAGGCACCACAAACGCTAGAAGAACGATTTTTATGGCCATTGAACTTCTCCAGCGGCATTCTTGCAGCGTCTCCGCACCGTTTTTATGAAATGAACTCGAATATTGTACTAAGCGGCGGGTACGGTGAATGCTTTAGATCATTTTTCGGTTCAAGGGCAGAGCTAGAGCAAATCCATGATGTGGATTCTCTAATGCCAACTTTATGGGGGGAAATCTTTTTTGATAAAGATACAGATAATGCTTTGCTATCGGAAAAATTCAAAAAGCGTTTTTCGCAAAAGATTAAACAGTTTTTTAATGATTGTCGTGAAAATGGCCTTCGTGAAGATGCATACTTAGATTATATGTATCTTGTAATTCGAAACAGATATTACGTAGGAGTGACTTCTCACCGCTGGAGTAGTTTTGGAGCGCGATTCGATCCGCTTTATACGCTAAACGGTATTAAGTGTGCTTTATCTGTTTCTCAAGAAATGCGTTCTGCAAATGTGGTTGGTATTGATCTCATGAATCGTCTATTCTCTGAGTTATCAACGTTGCCTTTTGATCGAGAAATTTATACAGAAACGTATTCTAAACTGCGCGGAAACGTGACAATGAGAGAATTCAAAAGTGAAAGACGTCCAAAGTTTGCGCTAAGCGAGATGGTTAAGCCTGTTGAAGGAATGAAGTCCCCAAAGGCTCTGCCTGAACATATTGAAAGAGCTAAAAAGCTTAGAGCACCTCTTTGGCAAGTAGTTGAATTAGGTTCCGTGCAAGAAAAATGTTTGGAGTATCTATCAACGATGGAAACAAGAGAAATTGATGCGATGTTTAATCGTAAAATCTTATTTAGATTGCTGCGATCCCCAAATTTAAGCAGTAGGGTTCACATTCGAAAAGTATTTTCGGTGTATTCTATTCTCCTTTGGTATTTTACTGGAAAAGAAACACTGCAGCCTATCGGGTAAAAAAGAACTTGTGTAAAGGAAGTCATTTAAATAATGGCTTCTTTTTTATGAAAAAATTCACTATGTAAAGTCACTAATATAAAAAGAATTATGAAAATATTTCATGACTAAAGTTGTAGTTATAAATAACTATAAGTTGGTATAATTAGCTGAAAAGTTTAAATTGAACTTATAAGAGGGGGCTAATAACGCTAGGGATATTTATTGAAGTCAACTAAATAGATAAAAAAGTGTACTTTAATTCTGGGGGAAGAAAAATGACGAGAAAGATATTGACAGTTTGTTTGATTATGTGTTGCTTGTTCTCTATTGGAAATTATGGAACACCTGCAAAGGCACAGATTGCAGATGGAAGAATAGAAGATTTAATCTCCTTTACACTGGCAGAAAAAACGGTATTAATTCCTAACTATCAAACGGTTACAATGAAGTTCAATTCAGATAGTAAAATTCGCCGTGTGTATATTAATTATAAGACTCCCATTGGATATCTTCAAATGTCTTTAGGAAACTATGGAAACGGCTCATATGAGGGGATGATTGGAAGTTTTTACAATGCAGAAGGAGAGTGGAAAGTTTCTTCTATATTAGTTGAGTATAACGATGGCCATTATCGTATCTATGAGGACATAGAAGAAGGGGGATCATATGAGCTAGAACAAGGGGATTTTATGACCACTTCTTATATGGATACTGCAGGCCCAGTTTTTAATGGAATTACTGTCGATAACAAAAGAATAAATGTATATGATTCAGTAAATATAATTGTAAGTGCATATGATGAGTATAGTGAAATTAAAAGGTTAAATGTAGATTATAGAACACCTCAAGGTAAATATTACTCTTTAGAGGCTACCAGTATAGGAAATAATCAATTCCAAGTCCAAAATTTATTCTTATTTACCTCTGGATATGCAGGATTAGGAAATTTTGATTGCGTATCCGTTTCCTTGACCGACAAGTTTGATAATCAAACATTTTTATACGATTATGGAGATGACTTTCGGAACGCAGATTTGAACGGAGGAGATTTCATAGTAGCAGAGCGGGATGTCAAAGCACCTTATAAACCGACTGTTTATGATATAGGAGATCAAGATTCATATGTACAAGGTTTATCTGAAGAAAACGCCACTATTACAGCTAAAATTGATGGAAACATAATAGCAACTACACAAGCGCAATCAGGTGGCTGGTTTTATATGGAGATTCCTAGGCAAGCACCAGGAACAAAAATAACGTTTACAGCTACAGATGAAGCTGGCAACGAAAGTGAGCAAACAGAAGTCACTGTTCAAGATCGAACGCCACCATCTGCTCCTGAAGTATATACGGTAACAGATCAAGATACAGTGGTTGCTGGTACAGCACAAGCAGGAGCTACTATTAGAGTCACAGGAGAAATAAACACTTATGAAGGAACGGCCGATAGCCAAGGTTCATTCCAAGTGAAAATAGATCGTCAAAGAAGTCTTTCTTCTTTAGACGTAATAGCGATTGACAGTACAGGAAACCAAAGTGAACGAACGGTTGTAACGGTAAATGATAAGACAGCGCCGCCTACACCGAGCGTTAATTTAGTCACTGATCGAGACACTACGGTTACTGGAACAGCAGAAGCCGGGTCATCTGTTAGTGTAAAAGCAGGAAATACATCAATTGGCAATGGAGTAGCAAATGAAAATGGTAGTTTTACAGTTTCTATTGCGAAACAAAAAGCGGGAAGCAAACTTGCGGTAACAGCTAAAGATGCTTACGAAAATACGAGCGGAGAAGCTCAAGTTATTGTACAGGATAAAACCGCACCAGCAGCTCCAAAAGTAAATGCCGTTAGCGATTCTTCCACTGCTGTCACCGGAACAACAGAAAGTAACGCAACGGTTTATGTAAAAGCAGGCAGTAAAGTAGTGGGGAAAAGTAAAGCGACAAGCAAAGGTACGTTTAGTGTGAAAATTCCTAAACAAAAAGAGGGAACAAAATTAAGTATTGTTGTACAAGATGCAGCTAATAACACGAGTAAAGCTGTGGAAATCATTGTCCAAGACAAGACTGCACCAGCAGCACCGCTTGTAAATCCGTTAACTGATCAAGGAGAAACAATAACAGGAACATCCGAGTCAAATGCTTTCATTACAGCAAAGATTGATAGCAAAGTAATTGGCAGTGCAACATCAGATGCAAAAGGCAACTTCTCCATCAAAATAGGAAAGCAGCTAGGAGGAGTAAAGATAGGTGTAACAGCTCGAGATAAAGCGGGGAATAGCAGTACAACAAGTGAAATAGTTGTTGAAGACAAAACACCGCCTGTCTCTCCAAAAGTGAATCCTATAACTGATCAAGATGAGAGTTTAACAGGAACAGCTGAGCCTAATTCTCTTGTTACAGCAAAAGTAGGAACAATAACAATTGGAACAGCTACGGCTAACGATAAAGGCAGCTTTTCTATACGGGTTAGAAAACAAAAAGCTGGAGCAAACATCAGTCTATATGCAACAGATAAAGCAAATAACGTGAGCTCGACTGCTTATGTAAGTGTTACAGCTAAAAAGAAAGTGCCTTCTGCCCCAAAAGTTAACGAAATAGGAGACAATGCTACGACTATTACAGGAACAGCAGAAAGTAATTCAACGGTTACGGCAAAAGTCGGAACAGTTGTTATTGGAAGCACTAAAGTAGCAAGTAACGGACAATTTTCCATGACAATTTCTAAGCAAAAATCAGAAACAAAAATAGCTGTGAATGCCAAAAATAGTACGGGAGAAAGTGCACCTACAACAGTTGTGGTTAAAGATAAAACAGCACCTTCTATACCAACAGCAAATAGCATTACAGATCAGCAAACAGTCGTCACAGGAACGGCGGAAGCTAATGCTCAAGTAGATGTAAAAATAGGTACGACAGTTATTGCAACAGGAATGTCCAATGCTAAAGGGGAATTTAAACTTACCATTCCTAAGCAAAAAGCAGGAACAAAAATCTTTGTTACAGCAAAAGACTTAGCTGGAAATGTAAGTGTAGCTCAAACAATTACCGTTCAAGACAAAACAGCGCCATTGGCTCCTGCAGTAAACAAGGTCACGAGCCAATCTACTTCTGTAACAGGTACCACAGAAGCAAATGCAAAACTTACAATTAAAGTAGGTACTAGGCTGATTGGCAGCGGCGCAGCAGATGTCAAAGGGCAGTTCAAAGTTGCAATAGCAAAGCAAAAAGTAGGAACAAAGCTATCAATTACCTCAACCGATTTAAGCGGAAATCAAAGTATAGCTAAAGCAGTTACCGTAGTTCAATAGAAAAAAGAGTCCTTTTCTACTTGTAGAAAAGGACTCTTTTTCGGTTTTAATTAGGTTTTAAATCAAGCATGATATAAAGTCATATCTTCGACATTATAGCATAAGGATTCGACGAATATAAACAAAAAGTTGAAAAAAGTACATGATTTAAGGATTTTATCAACTTAAGTAAAAAAAAGTAAAAAAAATCAGCGTACCTCTGGCAAGTATGAAATTGTATCCGATATTAGGGAAGAGTATTTTTTATGCAATATTACTAGAAAAATAGAGAAAGGTAAGGCGAAAAGAAAATGAAATTTATATTAAAAGTTGTACTAGGGCTAGCCATTGTTTTAACTCCACTAGCCTGGTTCACCACAGCAGAAGCAGCAGGAACAGAACCTCTTGTGTCGGTAAAACTAGAAAATTATCTAGGCAACAAAAGCAGCATTACTATTCATCCTTCAGCATTATACCGTGTGAAAGATGAAAATGTAACTCTGCAAGCAAACAGAGATTACGAGGTGAAAGTTGCTGGTGCGAACGTAGCGTTATATCAAGGAGCAGAAAAGTTAGGCGAGTTTCCTAGTTTTGAAGTCACCCCTTCTACTTACGACGCTAAACTTACTATTAACAGCATGTCTTATTTAGGAGACATGAAGTTTACGAATGAAGGTAATAAGTATGTTCGTCCTATTAATACGCTTCCTATGGAAGATTACATAAAAGGCGTAGTAGGAAAAGAACTGTATTGGTCTTTCAAAACAGATACATTTAAAGCCCAAGCGATAGCAGCAAGAACATACGTAATTAGCCTTCCAAAATCAGTATTAATTAATGACAAGACAGATTACCAAGTATACGGTGGTGACTATTGGGATGAACGTATCGCTCAGGCTGTGGAAGATACGTTTGGCCAAGTTATTACATATAAAGGTAGTATTATAAACTCTGTATACTCTTCAAGTAATGGAGGAATTATTCAATCCAACACAAATTTCTGGGGAACTCCAGTTAATACATATTCCCAAGTAAAAGAAGATCCTTATGATCCACAAAGAGTATGGACAAAGACAGTTCGAAAAAAACAAATTGATTTATCAGATAAAGATTTAAAAAAACCGGAAGAATGGTGGAGTAAGACAAAAGAAACTGATACAGAGATGACAAATCGCATCAAAGCAAAGATGCTAGCTGACGAACTAAAAGGAAAAGATATTAAAATTACAAGCATTTCAAAAATTAAATATTACGCTCCAGACTCAGCTAAGCGTGTAACAAAAGGTGATATCAGTGTTAAATATATAGTGAAAAATGAATTTGATAAGAACGGAAATATTGAAGAAAAGCAGTGGGATTTAATCGGAAGTTCAGCAGGGACGATTAACTATCTTATTACTGAAGGAGGAATACCCAACAAATACGTGACAGACATTGATGATAATGGGACATCTATTGTTATTAAAGGAAAAGGATCTGGACACGGTATAGGCATGAGTCAATTTGGTGCTGATGCAATGGCTACTCAAGGTAAAAATTATAAAGAAATTCTGGACTTTTATTATCCTACAACTCTTTTAGTAAGTAGATATGCTACACCTTACCCGAGAGTATATAAAGTACTTCCTAATGCCCCAGAAGTAAACGACATTACATCAGAAGATACTAAGGTTACAGGAAAAGCAGCGCCTGGAAGTGTCGTATATGTGAAAAAAGGCTCAACGTTGTTAGGGCGTAGTACAGTATCCAGTCAAGGTACGTATTCAGTATCTATCCAAACGCAGGCAGCTAAAACGAAGATTGGTGTAGTTATTAAAGATAGTGTGGGATACAGTACGTACACGTATAAAACAGTTATACAAAAAGCAACAAAACCACAAGCACCGACCATTAATAAAATCTATGATCAAGATACATCGGTCAGCGGAACAGCTGAAGCAAACAGTATTGTATATGTAAAAAAAGGCTCAACAGTGTTAGGAAGAGGAGTAGCAACGAAGCAAGGAACGTATAGCATTGGAATAGCGCCTCAAGCCGTTAATACAAAACTAGGCGTAACGGTGAAAAACAGCGCTGGGTATAGCGGCTATACGTATGTAACTGTTTCAAAAACTGTTCAAAAACCAGCTGCTCCCGTTATTCACACAGTGACTGACCAAGATACAAACGTAACAGGTACAGCTGAAGCAAACAGTATTGTGTATGTAAAAAAAGGTTCAGCAGTGTTAGGAAGAGGAGTAGCAACGAAGCAAGGAACGTATAGCATTGGGATAGCATCTCAACCTGCTAAAACGAAAATTGGCGTAACGGTCAAAAATAGCGCCGCATACAGTGCGTACACATACAGTACAGTAGTGGAAAAATATAAAGCACCTAATGCACCAGCCGTTAATGATATGACAGACGAATCCACAGCGGTAACAGGAACGACTGAAGCGAGAAGTCGTGTATATGTTAAAGCAGGCGCAAATGTAATTGGAACAGGTACAGCGAACAGTAAAGGTATATTTAGTGTTACCATTCCAAAACAAGCAGTAAACACGAAGATTGGGGTAACGGCAAAAGGAAAAGGCGGGTACAGTCCTTACACCTATAAAATAGTTGTATCTTTTGGACCTTCTGTTCCTAACGTAAACCGTGTTCGCAGTATGGATACAACCGTTACAGGTACAACAGAAGCTAAAAGTATCGTCTATATTAAAAAGGGATCGGAGCTAATTGGAAGAGGCGTAGCAGATAGTAAAGGAACTTTTAATGTAACAATTAAACCCCAGGCAGCCAAGACAAAAATTAGTATTACCATCAAAAACCCAAAAGGTAAATATAGCCCGTATCGTATTCTAACGGTAGGCTAATAAAAAAGCCGGAACATGTGAAACTTCACATGTTCCGGCTTTTCTTTATTCTGCTTTATAAGCAACGGAAGTTTTAGTGCTTTCTACTTTGCCTGTGCTAATCCTAGAAATCAGTACATTTCCTTTTCCAGTACTAAGCTGTTTAATAGAAATCTTGGTGTAGTTAGATGTAACAGGTTTAGATGTTGCGATCAGACTTCCTTTTGAATTATAAACTTTGATAACATCATTTTTGCTTAATGATTTAACCGTAATTAAATCGTTTTTGTTTTTGTTATTTTCAATCGTTACTTGTTTGGCAGCGACAGAAGGAGATGGAACAGGTTCTGCTGCATAAGGCACAGAGACAGGATCACTTTCTAAAACGCCTGATGTTGTACGTGATACAAGGATGTTTCCTTTTGCCGTGCCAAGCTGTTTAATAGAAATCTTGGTGTAGTTAGATGTAACAGGTTTAGATGTAGCTAATAGCGTACCTTTAGTATTATATACTTTAATTACATCACCTTTAGCTAATGACTTCACCGTTACAACGTCGTTTTGGTTGTAGTTGTTAGCAACAGATACGCGAGAAGCGGATAGTTTAGCCGATACCGGTAGCTTTTGGAATACTGCGTTTCCTAACACAACGTTGTGATAGCCTTTTGCGCCTTCTTTTTGCTTAACCAAAATTTTGAATTCTTGCGCTTTTGCAGGGATTTGTACACCTACATTTAAAATCCCCGTTGACTTTGTTAGAGCTTTTGAATATAGCACTCGATTGTCTGCTAAAAGCTGAATTGTGGATGAACCGTAGTCACCTTGAAGGTGTGCAGAATCTAGTGCTAATTTTGCTTTAAAGTAGTTTACTCCAGCATCTGAAAGATTGTAAGTAGCATAAGCATCACCCTCATAATTGCTTTCGAAAATTAATCCTGAAGTTCCTAACGTTCCATTTGAGTATCGAATGATTCCGCCGAAATGTGATAAATCATTTTCACGTACGCCATTACTAGCGTTATCACCAATTGTAGAAGGTAAGGCTGTATATGGAACGGATTTGTAAGAAGAACCTACTTTTGATACAGCTGGTTGATTAAATGTTACGGATTGATATCCTTTGGCACCTCTAATCTGGTTTGTTAAAAGAGTTATATTTTGCGTGCCTTTTGGAATAGAGACTTTTACTTTTTGTATTGGTGTTTTAGATGTAAATTCTTTTTCATAAAGAAGGTAATCATCCGCATAAATACCTACCATAGATTTTCCATAATCGCCATTTACATATCTTGAATCAAGTGAAATAGAAGTTTCTAATGTATTATAGCCATTATCTCCAATAGAGAAGGTAGAATAAGATAATCCGCTGTCATAATAATCAGTAGATAAGGAAAATCCTTTGCTAATAAGATTTCCGTTAATATCTTGTAATTCGTGAGAAGAGTCTGTATCTAAATAACTGGATGAATTAGCATCTCCTACTGTTACAAGAGAACTATAAGACGAATCTGGAACGCTTAAGTAAGCTCCGCCTTTAATAAATTTACCGTCTTGAACAACAACAAAGTGTTGACCTTTACTTCCTTCTTTTTCTCTAACAATAATAGAAAAATCCTTCGTATTCTTAGGTAATTTCACATCTACGTTTACGATGCCGCTACTTTTAGAAAGAGGCTTTTCATATAGCAGACGATCATCCCCATAAAAACCAATTACAGATTTACCGTAATCACCATTTACATATCGAGAGTCGAGAGTGACTTTTCCTTGGAAAGAAGAGTAGCCTTTTCCAGAAACATTATAGGTTGCATAAGGATAATCCCCATAAAACCCTAATCCATCATTTACTGTTTTACCATATACATCAGTAAATTTTTCGTCTTCCGACCAGTAAGACGTGTAAAAACCCTCCTCGGAGTCCGGAGATAATGAGCTTAAACGTACACTTGAAGTTGCTGCCGAAGCTTCACTAGGTAAAAAGTTACTGTAAGTAGCAAGTGTGAAGAAGAAAATCACTGCAATCATTATTTTTAAAGTTTGTTTATTCATACTAAAGTCTCCTTTAATTAAAATATTTTACCATTTTAATATTTTAATAGTAATGGAATGGGGAAGCAATTTAATTTACTCGACAAAATATGACAAAAGAATTATTTTTATGGAATTTATATAATCTTTAAGACCTGATTTGAAGTAAAGAGAAAACGATTAATCCATAATAGTAAGAGTTAAACCAAATTTTTCTCTTCATTTTTTCTAAATTGAGATAGAATAGAAATGAAGAATTTTACCAATTGTTAGAGAGAAGAGTATTGAGCTAAAATGTTTCCATTTGGTCAAGAAATAAAAGGAGCTACGAATGAAACTATCGACTAGTAAGTTAACCCTTGAACTTAAAAATTTTTATCAGCTTGTAGTAACATGTCACGGAGAACACAAACATACAAAAGTATCGTATTACTTAATCAAAGATCAAGAAGTCATTGAAAAGATCCCGTATTCTAGAAATCATTCACATACATTTAACTTACATGAACGAGGAAGATATAGAGTAAAAGTCTTTATCCGAAATGCTGAAGGAGAACGAACAATAAAAAATAGCGAAGATTTTCGCTATAAAGATTTTGAAACGAAAGACCACCCAGTCTACCAACAAAAGATTTATTCCATCGTAGGTGTCCATCGAAACGCAGCTTTTATTAAACTATTGATGGAAAAGCACAACCAAATTAGAAGTTTTATTGATTCGACCAATCAATACTGCGGCCAAACTTTTTTTGATCTTCCAGTTGAAAGTCTTGAAGACATTAAAGGGGAAAACGTTACGTTAATTGCGTTAGAAGGTCTTGAACTAGAAGATTATCAAACTGAGAGCTATACCTTAAAAGTAAGTGAAACAAATATACTGACAAATAACTTACATCGCTTCCTTGCAATGGATCTTTACAAATTATCCAGAACATTTTACGAAAATGGTTTAACAAAAGGAGCAGAATATGTAAAAGACTTTATTCGTCATAAATTCAACTCTTATATTCCATACACAGCAGAAATAGGTGAAGGGACAAAACTAGGCTACGGCGGCATTGGAGTTGTTATTCAAAAATCAGCGAAAATCGGAAGAAACTGTACCATCTCACAAAATGTAACCATAGGATCACGCGGCAAGCAGCCGATTATTGGAGATAATGTATACATTGCTCCTGGAGCAATTTGTATTGGAGGCACAATTGGAGATAATGTTGTAGTAGGAGCCAATGCAGTAGTGACAAAAGATATTCCAAGCAACTGTGTCGTAGCGGGAGTGCCCGCTAAGATTATTAGCACGGATATGAAGGAGTACGAGAAGTATGTAAAAAAAGAGTAATAGAGTAAATATAAAAAGATCTCTAAATTTTAGAGATCTTTTTATATCTGTAAAGTAAAAATAAAAATAGTGCCCCACCAAATGAATCAATAGCTACATCAATAATTCGCCCGTCACGTCCGATGATGAAAGCTTGATGCAACTCGTCTAAAAAAGCAAAACAAGCGAGTAAAATCCACGCTTTTACATATCTCCAAGAACTTTTTCTCAAATTCCAGTAAATTAATAGAGCTAATAGACCGAAGAAAGAGAAATGAGCGATTTTGCGTAGAATAAATTCTAAATCAAATCCGTAGGTATACGATGTGAAAAAGGGGCTGCCGGGTTGTAAAATAGACCATAGGGTGGCACTGTGATCCCAAACAGATGAATTTCTCCAAGAGGTAGGATCGGTAACTTTTAGGTGAGGAGTGTGAGAAAAGTAAAAAATACTAAATAAAAGCAAAATAATAACCATTCTTTTTAGCATATTATCTAACCTTCTTCGTTGTCTATTATTCTTGTATATTATGAAAGAATTAAATATAATGCAAGAGTTTTTAATCTTATATATAAATTTTGCAGCGATATGAGTAGAGTTGGACAATAATTAGTTTAGAAAAAAGGGAGAAGAAGTAATTTTATGCAAATGAAAATTTCCTTGTTTTGTTGGAGGGGAGAGCTTCAAGATCTGTCGTAAACTGATTCACAGGAATATCCTTCTTTTCTGGATTGGTTGTTGTGACTTAATTTTACAAGAAATACTAGGTACGCCCAAAACATATTTTAGGCTAATGGATTTTGATAACCCATACAGAAAAAATGGTAATCAATACTTAGTTAATTACCATTTCTAAAAAATCAGCTATTATAATTTCAAAACTTGTATACGTGTACAATAAACGTGAATTTTAAGGAGGTGCAAGCTTGGACAGTATGGGAATGCTAAAGCTGATTTTGAATGATATCAGTTTATTAGTGGTTGGAGTCATTTTAATAATAATGTTCAGATATCCGATTACAAATAATGTACATTACTTATTTTTTATTATGTTCTGTATGCTTATCGCTATAATATTTTCAGTGGAAAGTATGAAGTTTTTTATTATACCATACTTTCTAATACTCCTTACTTCATTTTACTTGTATATGAGTTTTAGGAAAAGTATAACTATTTATGTAAAAAAATTTATAAACAACTTGCTGTCTTGTTAAATATATTCTCAGTTCTTAATCTGTACTAAATAATTTTTCATAATTCTTTGAACATGAATTATATGAATTAGGATGTGATTGTCATTTTGGTACTTCCGCATCTCGCACCATGTATGCTTTTAACCATCCAATTATTTGTGGTTTATTTTTTCTCATTGCTTTTTTCTATAACATTGATATATTAAAACACAGTGGAAATATTTGCTGTAGTCCTTATTATTAATAACCATCTATTCAACATTAGCAAGAAGCGCATGGTTAGCCATTGCTACAGTATTAATTATTTTCCAAAACCCTCCTCGATCAAAAGAATTCAACCAAAATATCTTATTTCTATGCTACACCCAACACCTACTTCTGTACTTATGAAACTCTCTACATTGTTTGACATAGAATTTTAATGCTTAGTTGAGGAAGTGAATTAGATGTTCCCATGAAATTAGAGGGGGATACTCTTTGCGATAAAACACATCCCTCCGACTTTAAAAAACAATATGTACCATAAAAACTGGAATGAGTGATTTTTTGATGAAAAGATTTAACAACTTTATATGGTAAATTAAAAACATTAGACTAATCCTAAAGTGCATTTATATAATAGATGTTTCCCAAAGGTGTTTGGAAAAATAATCTTTGCTTTTAAGTGAAAAAATCTATATTTCAACAATAATACTGACAAGAATGTAACCGTTTTTCTTCTATATAATAGTTTTCTAAAATTAATTAAGTGGATAGGCATAACATTGAATAATGGTATTATAAAAAAGATGCTCACCTGTACCCATCTAAGGTGATTAAACAATAATTTCAGGAGCTCAACTGTTCTTTTTGAGTATATACCTAAAGAAAATACAAAATTCGACAAAAAAAGATATATTAATAATAAAAATGTTGTGCTAATATAGTTCTTAAATCATACATACATGTAATATCATGTGTTGTCATACAAAAATTAGAATATTAAAAATCTCTAAGGTGGTTCTCACCGACTTTTCATTAGAAAACCTGTTAATTTACTTAAGATTTTTACAATTCAATTTCAGATATTGTTCAATCGATTGCACTATAGAAAGGTATAAAAAGATAGTATCATATGATACTATCTCAGTTTTTATAAATATACCACGAAAGGGATTAGAATTTTAAGTCTTCTATCCATATACGAAAATGGAAAAATGAATGGATAAGATGATTAGTGATTGAATTCCCAAATAAGTATATCGGAAACAATAAAAAGAACTTTGTGTGTAATGTCTAATAAATGTAGACATTACACATATCTAAAAAATACACCATAGGAACATTACCATTAATATGTGGTGTAATATATATTTAAATGAGAGATTAAATCTTCAAAATATAAAACTACTAATAACGTTCTCCTATACATAAATGTTTTCACACCATCTAGCTATCAAAAATGTGTTTGGCTGTTGATAGGTTTTTCGGCAATGATTTACATTGTATCTCATATTATTACTCGAAAATATACTAAAAAATTTAGTTCAAATTCGGTTTTCGTATTGTTTAATAAATATTTATTGAATTCAATTAATGAGCTTTTAAGATTAACTAATATAATAATGAACTTTCACAAGGTTTTTGTCTACTAAGAATAAGTTGCCGATAAAAAAGATTTTTTAAAATACAAGGAATAAACCGCATTTTGTATATCTAGCAGGACTAAAAAGGGATATTTGACGTAATGTGAAAAAATATCAATATTGCGTGAATGGTCACAGTTTTTTTTGGGTTTTAAGGAAAAATAAGATTTAAGATCAAGTATAGGAATTCTATGAAAAAGATTATATCAAAAGAGCATGCACTTATAAAAAATAGCTATATGTATACTTTCAATAATAATTTTTTTAATGAAAAATTCTGTTAATTCTAATATTGAGGCGCCTATCCAGTTTTTATAATAATGTTGATAATGTTTTGGATAGGAATATCAAAGATTAAAATAATTTAAACGGGGATGTATAAAAATGAATAAAAAAAACATTTTATTCTTACCTTGGCGTGATTATAATCAAATGCTTAGGGATGGTTTTAGAACTAGAGAAGCTCAAATTTTAAAACAAATGATTGATAGTGAAGCAGTGGATAAGATTTTGTGCGTAAACAGACCTGAGCAGCCTAAATATATAACAAAGATTCTTCCTACATTCACAAATGATAGTAGTAAAGGTTTATCAAGCGAGAGAAAAAAGCATAAAAAGATTTACACAACTCTATATTCAGAATTATGGCAAGTAAATGAGAAGCTCTATGTTCTTAATCTGAAATATCATATTCCTAATCCTAAAGGTAACAAATTGGAAAGGCTCAAAATTTTTAAGAGGCTAACGAGTGCTCAAATACAAAGAGCACTTTTAGCTATTGAGATGAATGCTTATATTACTTGGTGTGTTGATTTAACACGCGCTAAAATTGCGGAACATTTCAAAAAAGATGAATTTGTATTTGATGCAATTGATAATTTGCTAGAGCATGATCAAAATAAAACAGATTCTAGATATTTAAAAGAAATGTATAGCATTGTTAACAAAAGAGCAGATGTAGTTTTCACTGTGTCAACTGATTTACGAGAAAGCCTTTTTCACAGTCATCCTTATGCTTATTATGTACCAAATGGTATTGATTTAAGGAAATACAAAGAAGAAACATTTGAGAGGCCTGCTGATTTACCACAAGGAAATCCAATAATTGGATATGTTGGGTTATTGCAAGAACGTATAGATATTGAGTTATTAAAGCATATTGTATTGGAAAATTCTAATATGAATTTTGTATTCGTCGGTCCGATTTTGTCATTGAAATATTTTGAGGATATTCGTAGATTCCCCAATGTTCATTTCTTGGGAGCGAAACACCATGATGAGATTCCGAAATATTTGAGATATTTCGACATATGTATTATTCCACATAAGGTAAATAAATTTACTAAATCAATGAATCCGTTAAAGTTATATGAATACTTGGCAGCAAAAAAAGAGGTCATAACTACTCCAGTGCCTCCGAGTGAAGATTTTAGTGATTCTCTACATGTTGCTAGAGAAAAAGAGGAATTTTCTATGGTATTACAAGAAGTAAACCAAAAACCTTTTCAAAAATTTAGTGAAGCGCACTTATCAGATGTCATTAAACAACACGATTGGAAAGATAAGTTCAGCAATATGATTAATACTATTAATGAAAAGAGAGAAAGAAATGACTAAAGATTCAGTGTGTGTAGTGACAGTTACGTATGGAGATAGATGGGAGTTCTTGGAAAAAGTAATTAAATCTATAGTCAGCTATCCTAATGTCCTTGAAATCATTGTAATTGATAATGCTTCTAAATTTAAAATTGAAGAAAAATGTAAAGAGATTTCGGAGAAAATTAATGTTATCAGATTCGAAAGAAATATGGGGTCTGCAATTGGATTTAATAAAGGGATTGAAATGGCTTGTAAAGGTAATACAGAGTTTATTTGGTTACTAGATGATGATAACATGCCTGAAGAACAAGGGGTAAATTATCTCGTTAATAATTATCGAAAAATAGAAAATGAAACTGGAGTGGATGGTGGTTTAGCTCTTTTGTCATTACGAGAAGATAGAAAAGAATATGTAATGTCAGCTGAGAAAGGAAATGCATTTTCTTTCTTTCCTAAAGAGAACAGTTTTTTAGGAGTACATTTTAAAGATATTACTTATAAAGTATTTAAAAAAATAACTTCTTATTTAAATAGAAATTCTGCAGAAAAGAGCTTAAAGAAAAATTTAAGCACTGTAAAAGTTCCGGTTGCACCTTATGGAGGTCTATTCTTTCAAAAAGATTTAATTAAGGAAATTGGACTACCTAATAAAGATTTTTACTTATATGCTGATGATCATGAATTTAGCTATAGAATTACACGTTTTAAAAAAGGTATTTTTCTAGTACCAGACAGTAAAATTATTGATTTGGAAAAATCTTGGTTTTTGGCGAAGAATCAGGGGTTCTTATTGTCTCTAATTCATAGTCAATCTTCTTTTAGAATCTACTACAGTGTTAGAAACCGAATTTATTTTGAAAGAAAAGATTTAGTAACTAATAAGTTTATTTATAATATAAATAAATTTCTATTTTTATTCATATTAAATAGTTTATGCTTAATTTTTAAAAAGAAGCAACGTAGAGAGTTGATAATGAGGGCAATACAAGATGCGGAAAGTAATAATATGGGAGTAAACGACTTATACACGCTGAAATGAAAATAATAACTTTATGAACAGTTTAAAAAGAAGTTTGAAGCAAATTTTTTGAGGTGAATAATGAAAAATATATTTATTATAGGCTCTAAAGGTATTCCAGCTAAGTACGGAGGTTTTGAAACTTTCGTAGAATATTTGACAAAAAACAAAGTTAGTGAAGAAATAGCTTATCATGTCTCCTGTATGGCTGAAGATAACAAAGAATTTTATCATAACAATGTTCGCTGCTTTAATGTGAAAGTGCCTAATATCGGGAGTGCTAAAGCTGTTTTGTATGATATTTTAAGTTTGAAAGAATGTTTGAACTATATAAAAGAAAAGAAAATTACTAATTCAATAGTATATGTACTGGCTTGCCGAATCGGCCCGTTCTTCGCTAAATATAAAAGAGCTCTTGAAAAAATGGGCGTCCAAGTATTTGTGAATCCTGACGGACATGAGTGGAAACGAAGTAAATGGAATTATTATATTAGACAGTATTGGAAACTTTCTGAACGTCTCATGGTTAAACATGCAGATTTATTAGTATGCGACTCTAAAGGAATAGAAGATTACATACAAAAAGATTATCAACGTTATTCTCCAAAGACCACTTTTATTGCGTATGGTGCGACAGTAGAAGAGGCACCATTAAGTAGTACTTCTAGCAAATTAATTGAATGGTATCAAAAACACGGTGTTGAAGCATTTGAATATTATTTAATTGTTGGTCGCTTCGTACCTGAAAATAATTATGAGCTAATGATTAGAGAGTTTATGGCATCCAACTCCAAAAAAGACTTAGTCATTATTTCGAATGTAGAACAAAATAGCTTTTATGAAGAACTTTTAAAACGTACAAACTTTAACCAAGATTCACGTATTAAGTTTGTTGGAACAGTATACGACCAAGAATTGCTTCAAAAAATCCGTGAACAAGCATATGGCTATTTTCATGGCCATGAAGTAGGAGGAACAAATCCTTCTCTACTTGAAGCACTTGCATCTACTAGACTCAATTTACTACTAGATGTTGTCTTTAACAAAGAAGTAGGTGCTGAAGGTGCAGTCTACTTTAATAAAGATAAAGGTAATTTAGCAAACTTAGTAGATTCAGCAGATTTATACAACATCGATACAATTAACTTAATGTCAAAGAAAGCTAAACAGCGTATTCTTAGTGAATATTCATGGGAGAAAATTATTCATGAATATGAGACGTTATTCTTAAAGAATTAATAAAGGGGCTGGAAATATGAAAGGCATAATATTAGCAGGTGGCAGTGGTACTAGATTGTATCCTATTACACGATCGATTTCTAAACAATTAATTCCGATTTATGACAAACCGATGATTTATTATCCACTATCTGTATTGATGTTAGCTGGTATAAAAGATATATTAATTATCTCCACCCCTACGGATACTCCTCGTTTTGAGCAGTTGCTTGGAGATGGAAAAGATTTGGGTATTAATTTAAGCTACGAAGTACAAGAATCACCTGATGGCTTAGCCCAAGCGTTTATTATCGGTGAAGAATTTATTGGAAATGATTCAGTAGCTCTTATTTTAGGAGATAATATCTTCTATGGTCACGGGTTTACCAAAACATTAGAGCGTGCAGCAAGCCGATCTGAAGGAGCTACAGTATTTGGATACAATGTAAAAGATCCTGAACGTTTTGGGGTAGTAGAATTTGATGAAAAAGGTAAAGCCATTTCTATTGAAGAGAAACCTGCAGCTCCAAAATCAACTTATGCTGTTACAGGTCTCTATTTCTACGATAACGATGTAGTAGAAATTGCAAAATCTATTAAACCATCAGCCCGTGGTGAACTAGAGATTACTTCTGTTAACGAAGAGTATCTACGTCGCGGAAAACTTCAGGTAGAGTTATTAGGGCGTGGTTTTGCATGGCTTGATACAGGTACTCATGAATCATTATTAGAAGCTTCTACGTTTATTGAAACGGTAGAGAAGCGCCAAAGTTTAAAAGTAGCATGTTTAGAAGAGATAGCATTCCGCAAAGGTTACATTACGAGAGAACAATTAATTGAACTAGCTGATCCATTGAAGAAAAATGAGTATGGTCAGTATATGCTACGTTTAGCGAATCAAAGTGCATTAGAAAAAATACTGGTAGGTGGAAAAGCATGAATGTTATAAAAACGAAATTTGAAGATGCAGTCTTGATTGAACCAAAGGTTTTTGGTGATCATAGAGGCTTCTTTACAGAAAGTTATAATAAAGAAATGTTTCAACAAAATGGAATTGATATAGATTTTATTCAAGATAACCACTCATTATCTCAGCAACCAGGCACGTTGCGAGGCATGCATTATCAGCTGAATGATAAAGCACAAACAAAACTTGTACGTGTAACAAGAGGTGCGATTTATGATGTTATTGTAGATATCCGAAAGGGTTCACCTACATATGGAGAATGGCAAGGTTTTATCTTATCAGCAGATAACAAACGTCAGCTTTTAGTACCAAAAGGTTTTGCACACGGTTTTTGTACAATTGTAGAAAATACTGAGGTGCAATATAAAGTAGACGAGCTGTATTCTCCAGAGCATGATAGAGGTATTGCTTGGAACGATCCGGCTTTAAATATTGATTGGCCGTTTAATAATCCAGTTCTCTCTGACAAAGATACAAAGCATCCAACTTTAGCAGAAGCAGATAATAATTTTACTTGGGAGTGATTCAATCATGAATATTTTAGTAACGGGTGGAGCAGGTTTTATTGGAAGTAATTTTGTACGTCATATGGTAGAAACATATCCTAGTTATGGTATTGTAAACTATGATTTACTTACATACGCAGGAAATCTTGAAAACTTAAAAGATATTGAAAGTCATGAAAACTATACGTTTGTAAAAGGTGATATTAACAATAGAGAACTCGTAGATCATTTAGTTAAATATCATAATATTGATGTAATTGTGAATTTTGCAGCAGAATCACATGTCGATCGTAGTATTACGGAGCCAGATATTTTCATTAAGAGTAATGTATTAGGTACACAAGCACTTTTAGATGTAGCAAAAGCTAATAACCTCAAGAAATATGTACAAGTATCAACTGATGAAGTATATGGCTCTTTAGGGGAAACAGGCTATTTTACAGAAGAAACGCCTCTTGATCCAAATAGTCCTTACTCTGCAAGTAAAGCAGGGGCTGATATGCTTGTTAGTGCGTATCATGAAACATTCGGCATGAATGTTAATATCACAAGATGTTCAAATAACTATGGTCCTTATCATTTTCCTGAAAAATTGATTCCATTAATGGTAACAAATGCTCTAGAAGGAAAGGAACTTCCTATCTATGGAGATGGTAAAAACGTTCGTGATTGGTTACATGTAAAAGATCATTGCGCTGCTATCGATTTGGTTATTCATAAAGGAGAGCCGGGAGAAATTTATAATGTAGGTGGCCACAATGAACGTACAAATAATGAAATTGTACATTTAATTGTAGAAAAACTTAATGCTCCAAAAGAATTAATTAAATTTGTAGAAGACCGACTTGGACACGATCGTCGTTATGCAATCGATCCTACTAAATTAACAACAGAGCTTGGATGGGAGCCAAAATATACGTTTGATACAGGAATCGTTGAAACGATTCAATGGTATTTGGATAATCAAGACTGGTGGAAAAACATTAAATCAGGTGACTATGTAAACTACTACAACAAACAATATGGTGATAAATAATGAGTCAAAAAGTTTTAATTACAGGAGCGAATGGACAGCTTGGCAAGGAGTTAGTTGAGCTTTTTACTGCTAAAGGTTTTGAAGTCTATGGATTTGGTCGAGATAAGATGGATATTACAAACCAAGCACAGGTTCAAGAAATGATTAGTACCTTGAAGCCAAATATCGTACTTCATTCAGCTGCTCATACACAAGTAGATTTAGCAGAGTCAGAGCCTGAACAAGCATTCTCTATTAATGCATACGGTACACGGAATGTTGCTGTAGCCGCAGAAGCAGTAGGAGCAAAACTTGTATATGTAAGCACAGATTATGTATTTGATGGCACAAATGATGAACCTTATAACGAATTCTCCCCGACTTCTCCTTTAGGCGTATATGGAAAATCTAAATTAGCCGGTGAACAATTTGTACGTGATTTGCATTCTAAATTCTTTATTGCGCGAACTTCTTGGGTATACGGCAAACATGGGGCTAACTTTGTTAAAACTATGTTAAAATTAGGAAAAGAACGAAAAGAACTTTCTGTGGTAGCTGACCAAATAGGGTGTCCAACTTACACATTAGATTTAGCTCATGCTATTTTAGAGTTAGTAGACACTCAGAAATATGGTGTGTACCATATCTCGAATAGTGGAAGTTGCTCTTGGTATGAATTTGCAAAAGAAATTTTCAACATATCTGGTATTACGGTTCAAGTTAACCCGTGTACCACAGCAGATTTTCCGAGACCAGCAGCACGACCTTCTTATTCTGTCTTTGCCCATACGGCTATCTACTTAAATAATTTTACCAAGATGAGAAGTTGGGAAGACGCTCTAGTAGACTTTTTGAAAAATTAGATAATAAATAATTAAATGTAGAAGTATCTATTCTTTTCATAAACACTAAATATTGTTATCTAAATTGAAAATAATCATTAGGATCAAGTTTAACTTAGTTTGCTATATGAATAGTCTAAAGGAGTGAATAAATGATGAAATTAGTAAAAAAGGCTATTATTCCTGCAGCTGGTTTAGGTACACGTTTTTTACCTGCAACTAAGGCTATGCCAAAAGAAATGTTACCAATTGTTGATAAACCAACTATCCAATACATTATAGAGGAAGCAATAGAATCTGGTATTGAAGATATAATCATCGTCACGGGGAAAGGAAAGCGTGCCATAGAAGACCATTTTGATTATGCTTCAGAATTAGAAAATAATTTAGTTCAGAAAGGAAAATTCAAGCTTTTGGAAGAGGTACGAGAATCGTCCAATGTGGATATTCATTACATTCGTCAAAAAGAACCAAAAGGCTTGGGGCATGCGGTTTGGTGTGCTCGGAAATTTATAGGTAATGAACCGTTTGCTGTTTTATTAGGTGATGATATTGTAAAAGCAGAAAAACCATGTTTGCGTCAATTAATGGATGAGTATGAAAAAACCTCATCTTCAGTAATCGGAGTTCAAAGTGTAGCAGAAAATCAGACACATCGTTATGGAATCATAGATCCTACTTTATCGAAAGGGAGACTCTATGAGGTCAATGAATTTGTTGAAAAGCCCGAAGCAGGAACTTCTCCATCTAACCTGGCTATTATGGGTCGCTATATCTTTACACCAGAAATTTTTATGTTTTTAGAACGACATAAAATTGGTACAGGAGGGGAAATTCAATTAACAGATGCAATACAACAATTAAATAAAATCCAAAGAGTTTTTGCTTATGAATTTGAAGGGAAACGCTATGATGTTGGAGAAAAATTAGGTTTTATTCAAACTACTCTTGAATTCGCTTTGGAACGTGCTGACTTAAAAGAAGAATTATTGTCTATAATAAAAAATTTAGTTAAACAAGTGGACGAAATCTCTATTAACTAAACTGTAAGGGGGGGATAAAAATGCCACCAATAGCCCGTGATAAGGAAGCCATGAGAGAAAATGATGATAAAGAAAAGAATGTAATTTCTGTAAATAATAATATGAGTTATGAAATTATAAAAAGAATGATTGATATTATTGGTGCTAGTATAGGAATTGTTTTCTTATCACTTATTTTTCTTATTGTATCAATTGCAATTAAGATTGAAGATCCTAAAGGCCCAATATTTTTTTCTCAATTAAGAGTTGGTAAAAATGGAGAAAAATTCAAAATGTATAAATTTCGTTCGATGGTAACCGATGCCGAAGAAAAATTAGAACAACTACTACAATATAATGAAACTACTGGAGCTATGTTTAAAATGAAATATGATCCTAGAGTAACTAAAATTGGAAGATTTGTTCGCAAAACTAGTATTGATGAGCTACCTCAATTATTGAACGTCTTAAAAGGAGATATGAGCCTAGTAGGTCCAAGGCCACCTCTTCCTCGAGAGGTAGATCTTTATACAAAATATGATAAGCAACGGCTCTTAGTTACGCCTGGATGTACAGGTTTGTGGCAGATTAGTGGAAGAAGTAATATCGGATTTAAGCAAATGGTTGAATTAGATTTATTTTATATAGAGCATAAATCATTATTACTAGATATGAAGATTATCTTAAAAACTTGCTTTTTATTTTTAGGATCTAAAGGTGCTTTTTAGTAAATTAAAAAATGTTTATAGATTATAACGGCATTTTAATTTAAAAGTTAGATGACATATCTTAGATGATTAAGTTATATATATCGAGTTAAATGATTATCTCAACTGTTAGTAAATATTATTTATTTAGCGTACGTTATCTTTGTCAAATGAAGCATAATAAATAAGTTACTTCTTTGTCATCTGTGATGCAATAAGAAAGTACTGAATACACCTCTAGATAATAATATTAAACTATCATACACGTGATAATTGTTAGTAAATATTTAATTTAAGGAGTTACTAGAAAGTAATGAATAGTGCGGTGGGGAAAGAGCCGAATCACATTAATCAAGATTCAAAGCGTTTAAGTAAAGATACCTTAACTTATGGAATAGCAGTTATAATTCCGGCTTTAATAGGAGTCATTTCTATTTCTATTTATACACGTATTTTCTCAGTAGAAGCATATGGTGAATATAACCAAATATTTAATACAACTTTACTAATCACCACTTTGTTTTCGCAATGGATTCAACAATCCATTCAACGTTATCGTCCCTTATATAGGAGTAAAGATAAGTTGTGGGAATTTAATGAAAATTTAACCAATTTATTAGCATATATGTTTATTATTATTATTGGTTTTGCTCTATTAACAAGTTTTTTAAAAAATTCTTTTGGAAGATATGAAGAATACTACTGGATTTGTGTTTTATTAATTTTAACTCAATTCAGCTTTTTAGTACTGGGAGCACTACTGCAATCTGATTTTAAAGTAAGAGAGTATAAAAATTATAACTTACTAACTGCTATATTGAAGTTTATTGTTGGAATCCTATTAGTTTTTTATGTAAGCAGAGACCCTATTAGCATTATATATGGGTTAGTTATTGGACAAATTATTTTAATTGGTTTTATGTTCAAAGAAAATGGTCTTTCTCTAAGGTCCTTGAGATTGAGCCCCACATTACAATTGGTAGAATTCATAAAAACATTTGTAATATATGGTTTTCCGATGGTAGGTTGGTTTGTAGGAAATTCTATATTGAATTTGGCTGACCGATATATGTTAGAGGCTATGAGCTCAATCAAGGATGTTGGAGTTTATTCAGCTAACTATTCTCTTGTTTCCGCATCTTTGGGCCTTTTAACTACGCCTCTGCTAAATGCAGCACATCCTATTATTATGAACAAAGTGGACAAATTTTCCGATATAGAAATTGGGAAGACAGTAACATTTTTTACTAGAATTTATTTGATGATTTCTTTACCTTTACTATCTTTTATTACTGCTTTCCATAAGGAAATTACACAATTGCTTTTAGGAGAAAAGTTTAGAGAGGGTTCAGTAATTATTCCAATTCTATTTTTAGGTCTAATTTTTTGGAACCTAGGTATGTATGGACATAAAGGATACGAAATCAAAGAAAAGACAAAGATTATGTTAACTTTTGTTTTAGTCTCTGCCGGTATTAACATTATATTTAATATATTTCTTATACCTTTATATGGATATAAAGGAGCAGCCATCGCCACATTAATAAGTATGGGTACCTATCCCCTGTTAATTAAGATTTGTTCTTTTAAATATATAGCATGGAAGATTAATATCTGGTCCACTATAAGAATTACTGTCTCTTGTGTTCTTTCTTTTTTCATAGTTTTTGTTATAAAAAATTTACTTACTGGCTATGTTGTGATTCAACTGATAGTAGGAGTGGCAATTACAGTGATAGTTTATATGGGGATTCTAATTATTCTAAAAGAAATTAACTATCAAGAATTGAAAGAGAAAATACTTCAAAAGAGAAAATCATCTTCATCAAAGTAGGTATTGAAATAAATAAGGCTTTTATATTGGACAAGTTAATAAGCTATTTTAAAAGTTTAAATTTAATAAAAGAAAATGTGAGGTTTTATAAAATGAATATAACAGTTGTAGGGACAGGTTATGTTGGGTTAGTAACAGGAGTGTGTCTTTCAGAGATTAACCATAAAGTTATATGTATCGATGTTGATGAAGAGAAAGTTAGAAAATTAAAACAAGGTATTTCACCTATTTATGAGCCAGGTCTTAGTGAGTTAATGGAGAAAAATATTAAAAAAGGAACTTTAAACTTTACATCCAACCATGTAGAAGGATTTAGACACCCTGAAGTAATATTTATAGCTGTTGGAACTCCCCAACTGCCTAATGGATCAGCAGATTTAACTTATGTTAATGAAGTAGCTAAATCTATAGCTAGAAATATAACACACGATGTAATTGTTGTAACAAAGAGTACAGTCCCCGTTGGTACTAATTATAGGATTAAAAAGATTATTGAGGAAAATATCTTAAATGATGTCAACATAAAAGTCGCTTCTAATCCAGAATTTCTTCGTGAAGGCTCTGCTATTCAAGATACATTTAATGGTGACCGTATAATAATTGGTACTGAAGAAGAAAATACAGCTAATACTTTAGAGAATATGTACCAACCTTTGAATATACCTGTATATAGAACCGATATTTCTAGTGCTGAAATGATTAAATATGCTTCAAATGCTTTTTTAGCTACAAAAATTAGCTTTATTAATGAAATTTCGAATATTTGTGAAAAACTTGGAGCTAATGTAGAAGATGTAGCGAATGGAATGGGATATGATAATCGAATTGGACGTAGTTTTCTAAACGCAGGAATTGGATACGGAGGATCATGTTTTCCAAAAGATACCCATGCACTCGTCCAAATTGCAGGCGGAGTTGAGCATGATTTTAAATTATTAAAATCCGTAATAGAAGTTAATAACAACCAGCAAAGAAATATAGTTGAAAAAATAGAAACTCGTATGGGGAATATAAAGGGACTAAAAATAGCAGCTTTAGGACTAGCTTTTAAGCCAAATACAGATGATATGCGGGAAGCAGCTTCTATTCCCATTTTGACAGACTTAATAGAGAAAGGAGCTGTTATAAAAGCATATGATCCGATTGCGATAGAAAGTGCTAAAAAATTCTTACCATTTAACATTGAGTATAACAAAGAGATAAAAGAAACTTTATTAGATTCAGATATAGCTATTATTATTACTGAATGGGATGAAATTAAGTCTATTGACTTAAATATGCTTAAAAATCTGATGAATGAACCTATTATTTTTGATGGGAGAAACTGTTTGGATTTAGATATAGTAGAGAAACTAGGTATAGAATACCATTCGATGGGAAGATCAGTTGTAAATGGTTATAAATACTCAAATAGTAGAGAGTTTTCCAGCTAAATTTAAAATTAAAGTAGTGCGCTTCGTTATATAGCAAGGAAATATAGATGAAATGTTGTTTTTTTAGATTGATTTTTAAAATTATTACATGATAAGTTTGAGAAATCAAAATATGTTAAATCTTCAACATTATTTAAGAAATATATGGGAATTTATTAATTTATCATTTATAATAAGATACGAATTCTTTATATAGTATATTCAGATTATTCGGAGGTCATAAATTTAATGGGTGAGGCAGTTAGCTTAAAAGATTTTTTTCAAATATTAAGGAAACGCCTTTGGCTTATTTTCCTTATAGTAGTTATCTCAGCAACCGTAAGTGGAGTGATTAGCTTTTTTGTGTTAACCCCTGTGTATGAATCAAAAACACAAATTTTAGTTAATCAAGCGAAAAGCGATGAACAGTTGTATAGTACTCAAACTGTTCAAACGAACGTGCAGCTTATCAATACGTACAATGATATTATTACGAGTCCGGCTATTTTAAACAAAGTGATTAAAGAATTAAAACTTAGTGTATCTGCTCAAAGCTTAAGTAGTCAAATCCAAGTAACAAGTGCTCAGAATTCTCAGGTAGCACAGATTGTCGTACAAGATACAAGTGCAAAACGTGCGGCTCAAATTGCGAATAAAACAGCTTCGGTTTTCCAAAAACAAGTGCCTAAACTTATGAATGTAGACAATGTTAAAGTGCTGTCAAAAGCAACGGTTGGTGAAAGTGCAAGTCCAATTAAGCCTCAACCGCTTTTAAATATTGCGATTGCATTAGTAGTTGGTTTAATGGTAGGTATTGGGCTATCATTCTTGCTTGAGTACTTAGACAACACGTTAAAAACGGAGCAAGATATTGAAAATATTCTAGACCTTCCGGTGATTGGAGTCGTGACGAATATTAAAGATGTGCCTAAGCCAACGAACGTATCGCGACCAGATGTAGCTGCTCGCGTACCGCAAAGAGGTGAAACGTATGGCTCGTAAAAACAAAGCTCAAAAAAATGATAAAACGCTGACGTTAAAAAGACGTTTGCTTGCTCATAACAGTCCAAAAGATCCTGTAGCTGAACAGTACCGTACGATTCGTACCAATATTCAGTTCTCAAACGTTGATCAAGATATTAAAACAATTGTGATTACATCAAGCGGTGCTGAAGAAGGGAAGTCCACAACAGCTTCTAATCTAGCAACGGTTTACGCACAGCAAGGATTAAAGGTATTACTCATTGATGCTGATTTACGCAAACCAACGGGTCATTACACGTTTCGATTAGAAAATCATATTGGCCTGACGAATGTATTGACACGTCAATCTACATTAGCGCAAGCGGTTCAAGAGTCAGAAATTCCTCATCTTTCTGTCCTAACAAGCGGTCCTATCCCGCCAAATCCGTCTGAACTGTTAGCATCTGCTCAGATGGCCGAGTTGTTAAAAGAAATGAAAGAACAGTTCGATATGGTTATTTTTGATACGCCTCCGATTTTAGCGGTGGCCGATGCGCAGATTTTAGCGAATCAAGTAGACGGCACGATTTTAGTTGTAAGCAGCGGTAAAACAGAGAAAGACGCTGCGTTAAAATCGAAAGAGCTGTTAAGTAATGCGCAAGGTAAGCTGCTTGGAGTTGTATTAAATAACCGCAAAGTAGAAGAAGGAAACTACTATTATTATTATGGCAGCAATTAATCAAAGCCTCCCCGCTAGCTTTTGCTAGCGGGGAGGCTTTTTGGCGTATTTTTATAGAAGAAACGCATAAGAAATTATGACTATTGTTATAGAAAGTTTAAAATGTGAGATTTTTCATAGTTGAAGTACTTATAAAGAATTAGTGGAATTTTTTCCATTTAATTATGTATTGACAGGATAGCTAAAAAGTAGGTTTTTCTCGATGAACAGCGCTTTTTAGGGCTTGTTTAGTAGTTCAAATGAAATGAATAGTTTTATTCAGACTATTCTTAAAAATTTACAGGGTGCTGATCCGCAGATGTTTCGACAAAAAAAGACATAGAAATACATGTTATAATATGCTAACATAAGTATTGCTTTTATTAGGTCTTAAGAAGGATAGGGGTGAGGGTAGATGATTGACTTACATTGTCACATTTTGCCTGATGTGGATGATGGTTCTATAAGTAACGAGATGAGTATTGAAATGGCGAAGCGAGCCGTATCAGAAGGTATTACGGCAATTGTGGCCACGCCTCATCATCAGAATGGCAGATATCATAATGAAAAAGAAGCTATTTTACATGGTGTTGAACAATTAAATAGTTTACTCGTTCGTGAAGGAGTGCCATTAACCATCTTACCTGGTCAAGAAAACCGTATTTATGGTGAAATCTTAGACGACTATCATCAAAACAAAATTCTCACTTTAAACAATACGGGAAAATACTTGTTTATTGAATTTCCTTCGAGCCAAGTCCCTCGGTATGCGGAGCGGCTGCTGTTTGATATTCAATCACAGGGAATCATCCCTATTATTGTCCATCCAGAACGAAACAGTCGGTTGTTAGAAGATCCTGATCTTCTCTATAACTTTATTAATAAAGGAGCATTGGCTCAAGTTACAGCTTCTAGCTTGGTTGGACACTTTGGAAAGAAAATAAAGAAATTTTCTCACCAGTTAATAGATGCCAACCTTGTACATTTTGTTTCATCAGACGCTCATAACCTCCAACATCGTTCTTTTCATATGCAAGCGGCGATTGATGTGATTGAGAGTGAGCATGGAAGAGATTATTATTATATGTTTCTAGAAAACGCTCAGTGCGTTGTCGACGGAACACAGTGCTACAAAGAATCTCCAGAAAAAATTATGCGGAAAAAATTTCTAGGTATTTTTTGATGCCTAGAGGGTAGAAGCTATTGAGCAGTATAGAAATTATGAAAGAATTTAATCATTTACCTAAAAGCGTAAAAAAGGCTGTGCGATATATGTACCAAGATGCATCTTACGACCAGCTGCTGATTTTAAAGAAACATTTAGCACATGCCATTCAGCAGAAAGAACAAGAACTTTATAAAAAAAGAGACTAGTATTTTCTATTAAAAATACTAGTGCTTTTATACATAATTTAATGAAACTAGGTGACTGCATTGCAACAGCGTATTAAAGTAATGACGATTTTTGGAACACGTCCAGAAGCCATTAAAATGGCTCCTCTTGTATTAGAATTAAACAAGCGTTCAGAAGAATTTGAATCTATCGTGACAGTAACAGCTCAGCACCGTGAAATGCTAGACCAAGTGCTGCGTGTGTTTGATATTACACCGGATCACGACTTGAATATTATGAAAGATCGCCAAACGCTTATGGACGTCACAACACGCGGACTTCAAGGGCTAGATCAAGTTATGAAAGAAGTTCAGCCGGACATCGTACTTGTTCACGGTGATACAACAACAACTTTCATCGCAGGTCTTGCGGCTTTTTATAATCAAATCAAAGTAGGTCATGTAGAAGCGGGTCTTCGTACATGGAATAAATACTCTCCATACCCGGAAGAAATGAACCGCCAGTTAACAGGAGTATTAGCGGATCTTCATTTTGCCCCTACTACAAAATCTGCACATAACTTATTGCAGGAAAACAAAAAAGAAGAAACATTATTTATTACAGGAAATACAGCAATTGATGCACTAAAAACAACGGTATTAGAAGAATATTCTCATCCGGTATTAGATCGTGTAGGAAATGACCGTTTAATTCTATTAACCGCTCACCGTCGTGAAAACCTTGGTGAACCAATGCGTAATATGTTCCGTGCAATCAAACGAATTGTAGAGGAACATGATAACGTACAAGTCGTCTACCCTGTACATTTGAATCCGGTTGTTCGTGAATTGGCAGACGAAGTGTTAGGAAATGATCCTCGCATTCAATTAATTGAACCTCTAGAAGTAGTGGACTTCCATAATTTCGCTTCGCGTGCTCATATCATTTTAACGGATTCAGGCGGCGTGCAAGAAGAAGCTCCTTCATTAGGTGTGCCGGTATTAGTTCTGCGTGATACAACCGAACGTCCAGAAGGCATTGAAGCAGGTACATTAAAGCTTGCAGGTGTGGAAGAAGAAACAATTTATTCACTTGCAAAAGAGCTTTTAACAAATGAAGAAGAATATGCGCGTATGTCTAAAGCATCGAATCCGTATGGTGACGGTCTTGCTTCAAAACGTATTGCTGATGCAATTAGCGAATATTTTAATGCTCAAAATAAGTAATTAATAGATGGGGGAAGTTTAGTCATGTCAAAAGTAAAAAAAGCAATCATTCCAGCTGCGGGATTAGGTACACGTTTCTTGCCAGCAACAAAAGCAATGCCAAAAGAAATGCTTCCAATTGTAGACAAACCGACTATTCAGTACATTATTGAAGAAGCAATTGAATCTGGTATTGAAGATATTATTATCGTAACGGGTAAAGGAAAACGTGCGATTGAAGATCATTTTGATAATGCTCCTGAGCTAGAACAAAACCTTGTAGAAAAGGAAAAGTTCGAACTTCTAGAAAAAGTGCGTCAATCAGCGAACGTAGAGATTCACTACATCCGTCAAAAAGAGCCAAAAGGATTAGGGCATGCGGTTTGGTGTGCGCGCAAATTTATCGGAGATGAGCCGTTTGCTGTACTATTAGGGGATGACATTGTTCAAGCAGAAACGCCTTGCTTGCGTCAGTTGATGAATCAGTATGACGAAACGTTATCTTCTGTGATTGGTGTGCAGACGGTTCCAGAAAACGAAACGAACCGTTACGGAATTGTAGATCCTATTTCAAACAACGGCCGCCGCTATCAAGTGGATACATTCGTTGAAAAGCCGGCATTAGGAACAGCGCCTTCTAATCTAGCCATTATGGGACGCTATATCTTCACGCCTGAAATCTTCAAGTTTTTAGAACAGCAGGAAGTAGGCGCAGGCGGAGAAATCCAATTAACGGATGCGATTCAAAAGCTGAACGAAATACAGCGCGTGTTTGCGTATGACTTTGAAGGCAAACGCTACGACGTGGGTGAAAAGCTAGGGTTTATTCAAACGTCGCTAGAATTTGCTCTTCAGCATGAAGATTTACGTGAAGATTTACTTACATTTATGGATGAGCTGTTACAAAGAGAAAGCGTAAAAGCTTAATTGATGTTTCACTAGTTCGCTTGGCGAGCTAGTGAAATTGTATTGGAGTGAAGTTGCTTTGACAAAAAGGGTACTTGTGATTTCTCAACATTTTTATCCTGAAATCGGTAGTGCAGGAAATCGTATAAAAAACATATATAAACTCTTAAAAGATGAAAATTATGACGTAAATGTACTGACGACGGAACCTACATATCCAAATAAAAAGATCTATCATGACGAACAGTTTTGGGATGATGAGTCAATTGATGAAGAAAATGATGTAACGCGCATTGGTGTGAAAAATCGCAAGTATTCTAGAAGTATTATCAATCGTTTAATGTATTATTTAGAAATTGCTTTTAAAATGATGCTATTCATTTTAACCGACCGAAAAAAGTACGATGTGATTTTCGTTACATCTCCGCCTATTTTTATTGCTGTCGTCGGGCTGCTTGCCAAATACCGTTATCGAAGGCCTCTTATTCTAGACATTCGAGATTTATGGCCTGAATCGTTAAAAGGGGTAGGGGTGTTCAATTATCCGGTCGTTATTTCTGTTTTCAGCCGTCTAGAGAAAATTCTCTATGTAAAAGCTGACCATATTATTGTAAATAGTGAAGGCTTTATTCGGTTTATGACAGAGAAATATGCCATTCCGTTAAACAAAATTCATTTTATGCCTAATGCTGCAAATCGTAATGAAATTTCAATGATTGAATCTGGAAGCGATGTATTTAAAGTGATGTATGCAGGCAATATTGGTTTAGCGCAAGATGTAACGGTTCTAATGGACCTTGCAAAAGAGCTAAATGGGTATAATATTGAATTGACGGTTATGGGATATGGGTTTAAAAAGAAGGAGTTTGTACGCTTTGCAAAAGAGCATAAGTTAACAAATGTTCGTTTCCTTAAACCAACTACTCGTCAAGAATGTTTACATATTATTTCTGAGCACCATATTGGAATTGTGACGCTGAACGGTAAGCAAGTGTTTGAAACAGTTCTTCCTGGTAAGATCGTTGATTATATGACGTGTGGAATTCCGATTGTCGCATCGGTTTCTGGCTATGCAAAAGATGTGATTGTTTCACATGAAGCAGGAATTGTATCAGAGACAAATACAGCAGATGAGATGCTAAGACATATCCTGTATTTGTACCAGCACCCTTCTAAAAGAGGTGAGATGTCTCGCAACAGCTTGAATTATGTGAAAAAGCATTTCTTCTGGGAGAAAAATATTGAAGTATTAATACGTTTGATTGAAAATAAAAGTTCTGAACCGCTGCATGTGGAGCAGACAGAATCAGTGGATAAGGTTGAAGTATTATGAGAAAAAATGTCTGTATGTTTGTATGGAATCATTTTACCAATGATGCGCGCGTCCTGCGCGAATGTACGGCTTTATCAGAGAATGGTTACGCCGTTGATTTAATTTGTATTCATGATCCGAACAATCCGGATTTAAAACAGTATGAAGAAGTAAATGAACATTTTCACGTTCATCGCGTAAAGCGCTATCCTTCTTCGCTACTTTTTATGAAAAAAGCGTATCGCGCACTTCTAACATATAAAGTGCTCGCTCTGATCGCTTTTTTGCTGTGGTTAGGAGCAGCGTACGTAGCTCCTTATGTAGTCCTTCCTGTTACAATTGTAGCCGCGCTGTTAGTGAAAACAAAGCTTCAAGTGGTCTGGGTAAGAGGAAGTATTATCTTAAGGATGATTTTAAAAGGCAGGAAAAAGAAATACGATATTTATCATTCCAATGATTTAAATACGCTTCCTCAAGGATTTATCTGTTCAAAGCTTCGCTTTAAACGCAAGTATCTTGTGTATGACTCTCATGAAGTGCAAACGAGTCGAACAGGCTATGACAGCGGCGTATACGCAAAAATGGAATCGTTTTTTATTAGTAAAATTGACTCTATGATTGTAGAAAATCATACGCGTGCCAAATACAATGAAGATTTATATGGCTTCTATCCAAATGTCGTCTATAACTATCCGTTTCGCCCAAAAAAGAAGCAGCAGCAACAAGTGAATTTGCACGAACGTTTAGGACTTCCTGCAAATGAAAAAATTCTGTTGTATCAAGGAGGCATTCAAACGGGACGAGGGCTTGAAAAGCTTGTTCAAGCGGCGCCGTTATTTAAAGAAGGAACGTTAGTCTTTATTGGAGACGGACGCATCAAGCCGGAGCTAGAGCGTATGGTAGCGGAAATGAAGTTAGAAGATAAAGTGAAGTTTATCCCGAAAGTACCGCTGCAAGACTTACCGAAGTATACAAAAAATGCGTACTTAGGTTTTCAAGTATTAAATAATGTGTGCTTTAACCACTATTCTGCTTCTTCCAATAAGTTGTTTGAATACATTATGAGCGATGTACCGGTGGTAGCATGCGACTTTCCAGAGATTAAAAAAGTAGTAGAAGGCGAGCATGTTGGATTATGTGTAGATTCGCATGATTACAAAGAGATTGCTAGTGCTGTCAATAAGTTATTACGAGATCCTGTGCTGCGTGCAACGATGAGCAGCAACTGTAAAACAGCGAAGTTCAAGTACAACTGGGAAAGTGAACAAGTTCAATTTTTGAAAGTCTATCAAGCAATATAACGTAAAAGGAGGAACTTACGCGTATGGGTGTCAAACTCCATAGCCATGTATCTGTAGAAGTTCTGGAAAAAGAACTTCAAGTGGTTAAATCGGAACTAATCGAACAATTAAACATAAGAGAAAAAGAATTAAAAGAGTACCAAGATTTGCAAAAGCGTTATACGATGCTAGAAAAAAGATATGCGGCTATCAGCCGTTCTTTTCTAGGAAAATTAACGCTAAAGTATTGGACGGTTCGAAAGCGAATGGGTACAAATAAAGCAACAAAGGGGCATAGATAATGATCAGTGATATTCAAAAGCGTATGAAGTCGATTACGCAAAAAAGAGATTGGGCAAAAGCACATCGCATTCCAAGCCTAGAGTTTTCAGAAGTCGAAGCGAATAGCGGCTGGTTTAAAAAGCATCAAGTTGCTGTTTCGTTTAATGAAGACGACCGAAGTTTTACTGTTGATTTGAATTCTAACAACTATACGTATCTAACTTATCGCGAGCAGAATATCGACTTTCAGCAAGCTCCTGCAGAAGAGAATATTGCATTTGACTTTTCAAGTCAGCAAACGCTTGTCTTCAAAGGGACAAAAAGTGAGAGTGTCTCCGTCGAGCTGTTCATTATTGAATATAAAAATCGTCAAAAAGTAGGTATACATAGATTTGAAATGAACAGTGAAGGCATTATACCGTTCTCTCAATCTACAGATTCTATCCGCTTAGCGCTGCGCGTGAAAGGACAAGGAACATTTAAGATTGAAAGCATGTTAATTAATGACCGAGGATTCTGGAATCAAAGCGAACTTTTGACAGAAGGAAATTATATTGTTTTAGAACAAAATCAGTGGTACATGCCTAAGTCCGATCAACTATACTATGATCCATTTAACAAAAAGTTCAACGTAAGTTTTGAAGATAAGCAATTCGCATATGTAACGCACAGAGAAGGAAATGCTGCTTTCTCTGCTCAGCCTGCAAGTCCAGTGGCTGTTCATGACGATACACTATCGGTTTGCTTCCAAGGCGAGAAAGAGAATTCTGTTGATGTACGTCTTGCTATTGTCTTTTACCAAGACGGAAAAAAAGTAGGAACAGATGAATTAAAGTTAAATAATAAAAAACTGATTCATTTCCAAGAAGAATATAACTCTATTCGTCTAGCAGTGAGAGTATCTGGCAAAGGTGAGTTTAAGCTTGATGATATCATCATTAACAACGTGTCTTATTGGTGGGTTCATGACGTTGAAGTAACAATTCCTAAAGTGACGGTTGATGCACCTGTTAAGTATGCTCTTAACGAACACTCTCTTAAAGGATGGCAAGAGTCAAATAACGGTGTCATTTATCATCCTTGGAATCAGCTGTTTCAATCGAAGTTAAAAGGACAGGAATTCATTCATTTAACAGCTCAGCACTTTAACACAAGTGAAAATATCTCAGTAGCTGTTGATCCTGATTCTACGTATGTAATTACGCCAGCAGGTAAAGTGTACGAAGGTATTGAGTTAGTGGTATATGCCGTAGGATATAAAAACAACAAGCAAAATGAAATTCATCAGCTTGAGCTGAATGAAAAAGCTGAACTGCGTTTCAAAAAAGATACAGAACACGCTGAGTTTTTAATACGTGTAACGGAAAGCGGATTCTTTAAAGGTCTGCAGATTAATATTCAAGAAAAGCCAATTGAAATTACTAATAGTGCACAGCTAGAGCTACAAGCTTCAGATTGGTTTGCCAGCGCGAAGAAGTTAGTACAGCTTTCTACATCAGAAAAAGGACTGCACGGTTCAGTAAATATTGAAGCTGGAAAAAACAGCTATATTTCGTATAAAGAAACAAATAACAGTTTTAAAATGCTTCCGACTCATCATATCATGACGATGCAAAAAGGATTTGAATATGAGTTCACTGTAAAAGGGAAAGCAGATGAAGATGTAGCTGTGATTCCAATGTTTATTGGGTATTCAGATGAAGAAAAGCTTCAAGTGCTGCAGTTAAAATTTAACTCAATGACAAAAGTTCAAATTCATCCTGATATTACACAGTTCCGAATTGCTTTACGCGTGTCTGGAAAAGGTGAATTTGACGTTCATACGATTTCTATTAATGAAATGAAAAGCATTGAACGAGAGCAGTCATTAGATTACGTAGCAAAACAAGAAGTAGATGCATTTAACATGCTTCCTCCAAAGCCGATCAAAGAAATGAAGATGGCGGTTATTTTTGACGAATTTACGACGGCTTCTTATGAACATGAGTGTAAATTAATTAAAATGACGCCGGATAACTGGCTTGAGGTTATGACAAAGGAACAGCCAGACTTGTTAATGGTTGAATCTGCTTGGCGTGGTAACGGAGGCGTTTGGAATAAGCGTGTTGGTTACTACGGAGAAGAGAATATGAAACCTCTTTACTCACTGTTAGCTTGGTGTAAAGAGCATAATGTGCCAACCGTATTTTGGAACAAGGAAGATCCTGTTCACTTTAATCGTTTTATTGAAACAGCTAGACGATTTGATTATATTTTCACAACGGATGAAAACATGGTTCCTTACTACCAAGAAAGAGCTGGACATCAAAACGCATTTGCGCTGCCGTTTGCTGCGCAGCCGGCTATTCATAACCCGATTAAAATCGTGGATGAACGCGAAAACAAAGCGTGTTTTGCTGGATCTTATTATCGTCATCATGAAGAAAGATGTATTGATATGGACCGATTATTAGATGCTGCGGCTAAAGTGGGATTAGATATTTACGATCGAAACTATATTCAAAACTTAAAAGGGCTTATGCCAAATCATCAATTCCCAGATCGCTTTGTTCCTTATGTAAAAGGAAACTTAAAGTATTACGAAATTGATAAAGCATATAAAGGCTACAAAGTTATGATTAACGTAAATACAGTAAAAGAATCTCCGACGATGTTCTCTCGCCGTGTATATGAAGGGTTAGCATGCGGAACGCCTGTTATTAGTACGTATGCACAGGGAATTGGAGAAATTTTCGGTGATCTTGTTTATATGTCTGAAGATCCAACGAATTTGCATGAAGAATTCAAACAGCTGTTAGAAGATGAACGTTACTACGAAGAAAAAGCTTTAACGGGTATTCGAGATGTATTAACTAAGCATACGTATACGCATCGCCTAGAGTACATCATTGAGAAAGTGGGCTTAAACTTTGCTTTTGAACTGCCGACAGTTACGGTAGTCGCGATTGCTAATACGCGTCAAGAGTTTGAGAACATCGTTGATCAATTTAACCGTCAAGCTTATGAAAATAAGCAATTATATATTCTAGTAGATACATTCGATGGCTATTTAGACCTTTACAATAAGTACAACACAAAAACCATTCACACGTTTGTTCGCAGTTATATGCACAACTACTTAAACATTCGCGACTGGATTTCAAGTGAGTATGTAACGTACTTTGGCCAAGACAGCTATTATGGGCAAAATTATTTACTAGACTTAATGCTGAGTACAACGTTTACGGACAGTGACTTTATTGGTAAAACAACTCACTACAGTGTGGAAAACGGAAAGCTTGAAGAGAAAAATGCAGGTCAAGAATACGAGTTTGTAAGAGAGTTATCGTCACAGAGCTCCGTTGCTAAAACAAATGTATACAGCAATCTTTCACTTGAGCAAGTAATTAATCTCTTTGAACAAGATCAAAGTCTTGCGTCATATGCTAAATACGGCAAGCAGTTCTTTAGTAATGACAAATTTAATTACTTGAAATTAGAAGATAGCAGCAAGGACGACATCACTGCTATGGTAAATAAAATAGAGCTGTGAGGTTACAAAAATGAAAAAGATATTATTTGCAGGACACGATTTAAAATTTGCACGCATCATTATGGATCGTCTGGCAAGCCGTCCTGGATTTGAAATTAAAACAGACGAGTGGAGTGGCCATAATGCTCATGATGAAGAACATAGCCAGTCTTGCTTAGAATGGGCAGACGTGATTGTTTGTGAATGGGGACTTGGAAATGCAGTGTGGTATTCTCAGCATAAAAAGCCTCATCAGCAGTTAATTGTACGTATGCATCTTCAAGAGCGCGATACGATTTATCCTCATAGTTTTAACATGGAAAATATCGATAAAATTATCGCGATTTCTCCATACGTATATGAAGAATTTTATCGAACGTTTAATTTTCCGCGTGAAAAGATGACGATGATTTATAACGTAGTAGACACAGAAAAAGTGGATGGTCCTAAAACGGAAGACGCTAAGTATCATCTGGGAATTATCGGAATTTGTCCACAGCGAAAACGTCTAGACTTAGCTGTGGATATGCTGGATAAGTTATGGCACCAAGATAATCGCTACAAGCTGTTTGTCAAAGGTAAAATGCCGCAGGAGTATTCATGGCTATGGAATAAGGAAGAAGAGCGTGAATATTACGAAGCAATTTTTAATCGTATCGAAAAAGCTCCGTGGAAAGATGCTGTTATTTTTGAAGGGTTCGGCGATATTTCTGAATGGCTTTCAAAGGTAGGAATTATTCTATCAACAAGTGATTTTGAAAGTTTCCACCTTTCGCCAAGTGAAGGAATGGCTTCAGGTGCTTATCCAATCATTCTTAACTGGGATGGCAGTGATACGATCTATCCGAAAGAGTATCTTCTATCTGATGTTGAGGAAGCAGTAGCACGTATTCTAGCACTGAACTCAAAAGAAACAGATGCAGAGCTTCAAGCTTCTTTAAAAGAGTATGTAAAGCAGCACTTTGGAGCCGAAAAAGTAGCGAATCAATGGGAAGAGTTAATTGTGAACGTTGCGGAACCTGTTTTAAGTTAATCTATAAGTTCCTTTTGAAATTTATAGTTTGTATGCGTACAGCGCGCATATGAGAAAGTGGGAAATGACTGAATGATAAATACAAAAAAAGCATTAACGGCATTGGATGAAGAAAAAATTCAAAAGCTGATGAGGATCTTACCAAAAAGTCGGAATAAAGATCCGCTAGCAGCTGCTAAAAACATTATGGGTAATAAATATCCCCTTCCGCCTTTTGGGGTCATTCGATACCCAAAAGGAATTCTATGGAATGAAGATAAATCTAGAAGTTTTTTACGCTTGATTCATGGTCATACTTTTTTAGGATGTTTGACAGATGCTTACGAAGAGACAAAAGAAGATCAGTACAAAGATAAAGCCATTGGTTTAGTCAAAGATTGGATTCAGAAAAACCCTTATCCTAATGGTTCAAATGAAATGGCTTTTCACGATGAAACAACGGCAATGCGTTTGCAGTATTGGCTGAGGTTATACATTTTAGCGAAGGACAAGCTTACTTCATCCGACGAACAGCTTATCGTAGAGAATATGGCTAAAACGGCTAATTTACTGTCTCAAGATGACTTCCATTCAACAAATACAAATCACGGCATGTTCCAAGATATTTCTCTGCTTGCTTACGCGATGTATTTTAAAGAAGCAGATGATGAGTCAGATCATTATCGTGATATTGCATTAAAGCGTCTTGTGGATTACTTTACCTATGTGTATACAGAAGAAGGTGTACATAAGGAACATTCGCCGTCTTATCATTTTCTTGTATCCAATTATTTGAATAAATTGGTTGTATGGCTGAAAGATTTGAGCCCTAACCATGCAAAATTTTTTGTTGATTTATTTAAAAAGACAGAAAAATATGCAACCTATATTATTCGACCAGACGGACTGTTCCCGCCTCTTTGTGATACAGAATCGAAGCCGGTTGTAAACAGCAGCTACCGAAGCTTATACAAAAGTGAAGAGTTTCTATATGCAGTACACCAAGGTAAAGCTGGGAGAATGCCTACAGAAAAAGATGCGGTGTTCAAAGACTCTGGTTATGCGATTTTCAGAAGCGGATGGGAAAGAAAAGAAAAGGAAACGTACGTACTGTTTTCCGCAGCTTATCATACTAGTTACCATAAGCACAGTGATGACTTAAATATGCACATTTATTCAAACGGTGATATCATTACAGAAGCTGGACCCAATGGATATAATTACAAAGATAAGTTTACGAAATATGCGTATTCTTCATTTGGACACAACACGCTAATCGTGGATGGTCGCGGTCTTCCTCGAGTGGATCATCAGCACGAAAAAGTATATATAAAAGATTATCAGCTCACGGAAGACTACTCGGAAGCAACGGGAGTGAATGAACGTTATAGTGGAGTGACTCATACGCGTAACGTACGCTATAACAAGCAGCTTGAGCATATCACTGTACGCGATCAAGTCGCTTCAGAAGATACTCATCAATACAAGCTGTTTTGGCATGTGGCTCCAGACTTAGAGGTTCACGTAAGAGATCAAATTGTTGAGTTGTTTAGAAACAATAACAAAGTAGCTGAACTTGAAATTACATCTACTACAGATGTGAATATACGAGCTGTGCGCGAACAAACAGTTCCGCACGTGCAAGGATGGGTATTTCCTAAGATGGAAGCGAAAAAGCCTGCCACTGTGCTTGAGCTGGATTTCAGCAGTGGCAAAGAGTCGGTTGAAGTAGTAACAGAGTTCCGCTTAGCGAATTATAAAATCGTAGCAAGAGATCAGGGACCATTTGAATTAGAGTCACATTACCAATCTATGAATGGCGTGAAGTATCACTTCGTTCCGGCAGCTGACGAGACATTACAGGATAAATTGGTTATTGTCTTTTCTGCTTTAGCTAATAAATATCATTATGTATATAATTACATGAAAACGTTAGAGGAAGTCGGAGCGAATAAACTGTTCATTTTAGATGATTTTGGTGAACAAGGCTCTTACTACTTAGGCAAAAATAGAAATCATGTCATTGAAACAAGCGTATCTTCGCTTATTCAATATATTATGTCTAAGCACGGTTTTACGCATAAAAATGTCATGACCGTAGGTTCGTCTAAAGGCGGCTATGCGGCGTTATACTATGGTATTAAGTATCATTTTGGACAAGTAATTGCCGGTGCTCCTCAAAGTAAATTAGGAGATTTTTTGATTGACCAGGCAGAGCATGTCAACATTGCAGAGTATATTTCTGGCTCGGATAATGTAAACAAAGAATACTTAAATCAAATTCTATTTAACTTACTAGATCAGCCTGTAGATAGCGCACCAGACATCCGTTTGTATGTAGGAACGTGGGATTACCATCACAAAAGTCATGTTCTTCCGCTGTATCATCAGCTAAAAGACAGAGGGTATAAAGTAACGCTAGATTTAGAAGAGCGAGCAAACCATAAGGATTTGAAAGGTTATTTTCCGCTGTATCTTGGCCGAACGATTAGCGGAATTTTAGATGTGCAGTATGTCGAACATGTGCCATTTAAAATTAAAAGAGCTCTTTTAAAAGATAACAAGAGCTACTTTATTGCAAGGTGTGATACAGAAGGCCACGGCAATTTGGAGTACGCATACTACATTTACAAAGACGATAAAATCGTTCACAAAACGTCTTACATTGAGGAAGAAATTTTCCGCTATAAGCCAAGAGCCAAAGGCGAATACAGATGTAGAATTTTTGTGAGAAATCAATACAAACAAAAAGCAGTTAGAGACACGAATAGTGTCTTTATATAAAACCTTATTAAGCAGTTAACACAGGAGGAAATAAAATGAAACTTTGTACAGTAGGATTAGGATATATTGGATTACCAACATCTATTATGTTTGCAAAACATGATGTGGATGTTGTAGGTGTTGACGTAAGTCAACGCGTAATTGAATCATTAAACAATGGAAAAATCCATTTAGAAGAGCCTGGTCTGCAGGAAGCATTAAATGAAGTAATTGAAAAAGGTACATTCCGCGCAGCATTACAGCCGGAAA
>Ga0209463_1000311_pt1 | contig 42442 bp, 18 predicted proteins | sample AgamicMgSfrz_FD_187169 | JGI IMG/M metagenome (GOLD analysis project Ga0209463, IMG submission 187169) | Agave microbial communities from Guanajuato, Mexico - Mg.Sf.rz (SPAdes) (version 2) | ecosystem: Host-associated > Plants > Phyllosphere > Phylloplane/Leaf | place: Guanajuato, Mexico...
CAGGAAATAAAACCATTAAAATACCTAATAATAGTGCACCGATCAAAACCAAAGGTGCTCCCGTTAACCCGCCTGTAGATAAAATTGCTGCAATCAAACAAGCCATAAACATTCTTTATGAAAAGTGATATTTTTGTCCAATCTTTTCTAAGCGTTGATACATAAGGATTCTGAAGGCTTTTTACTTCTTAGATTTACTTGGACAGTTATGCTATTAATAATTAATTTAAAACCTAACACACTTATATTTTAAAGAGACTGAAAAATGGACAAGATAAAAATTTTTTTATCCCATTATCCTTATTTAAATATCTACTCCAACCTTCTACCTTTGATTACTGGTTGTCCATACATGTAAAACAAAATATTTCTTAGACATATTTAAATCTCCTTTTAAAATCACTAAACTCTTAATGTGATAACCCTAATATAAAAAATTATAGGTAGTAACTCGATATCAAAGGGTTACCTATAAGTGCTGATTTCCGGAAGATCAATCATAATTTTTTAAGTATAAGTGTTCTTTTATTATTTAATCTACAGAAAAAAGTGGATGGGTTCTCAATGATAAAATGACTGAACTTTCAAATAACAACTTGCGTTTCATATACAATTTATATATTTTTTATAAAGTTAACTTTTCTAACATACATGTAGTGATCCTCACTTTATAGTGAACATAAGCTACAATTTCTTCATCTATAAACCTATTGTCAACCTTAACATGCCTATAATTAGAAACAATTAGCTTTTACTCAAACATAACAAGCCAATATTTTCTATATATAAAAAAAGAAGGACAATTGTCCCTCTCCTTTTATATGTAATACGTGCTTGCGTTATTTATAAGCAACGTACCACATAATTTCTTCAATATATTTATATGCATTCTTGTAATCAGAGTAATTACTCGAATGTTAACTATCATGAGTTAAATATGCATTCTTTAACCGCTTATTCAGTTTCCAGTTGATGCTCTTCATCATCTTCATTATTTTCTTCCATAATTGAGATTGCACGAATATTAGCATTCGGATGCTGTTGAAGAATTTGTCTTTTTGCTTCATCAAAGCTATAAGCTGAAATATTCTTATAAAACACTACCTCAGACATTTGATATTCTATAGAATATACTTGTTCTTTATTGTCCATATTTCCTCCTCTTAGGGCTGTTTTACAAGTATTTTATCAATCAAACCATATTCTACTGCTTGTTCGGCAGTTTTAAAATTATCTCGTTCAGTATCCAATTGAATTTTTTCAAGAGGTTGTCCTGTTCTTTCAGATAATATTTGATTCAAATGTTCTCTCATACGTAAAATTCGTTTTGCACTGATTTCAATATCTGATGCTTGTCCTTTTGCTCCTCCAAGAGGTTGATGAATCATAACTTCACTATTAGTGAGAGCAAATCTTTTTCCCTTTTTTCCTCCAGCAAGTAAAAAAGCTCCCATTGAAGCTGCCATTCCAACGCATAACGTACTTACATCAGATTTAATATGTTGCATAGTATCGAAGATAGCCATTCCTGCTGTAATGGACCCTCCAGGGGAATTAATGTAAATACTAATATCTTTATCTGGACTATCAGCATCTAAAAATAGTAGCTGTGAAACTACGCTATTAGCAACTTCATCTGTAATCTCTCCAGTAAGCATAATAATTCGATCTTTCAGTAAGCGAGAGTAAATATCGTATGATCGCTCACCTCTATTTGTTTGCTCAACTACATAAGGGATTAAATTCATTAAAATTACCTCCTGATTACCTGTAATATTCTTCTTTAGGCATAATTTACTTCTTCTATGCCTAAACTCAACTCATTCTTTCGTTCAATCAAATTCTTGATGATTGCAATAAATAATTCACATCTCCGTCATTGTTTTTTCAAATTCCTACCCTGATAACCATAAACACATAACAATGAAAGTTAATTCGTTACAGTCAACTGTTAATGTTACATGTTGGTGTTTAAATAACAGTATAGAGTATACAAGCCGATGTGTCAATTTATGGCTTTTAATTCAAATTTCAATAAAAAATTTTGTCATAAATTTTCTATAGAAAGAAGCTTTAAAAAATAGTAAAAGTACGTATTTTATGTAAAATAATTTAACTTTATTAGTTATTAATCACTATTTCTGGAATTGATAATATGAATATTTTGAACTACGAAAAATCTCTATTAATTTTAGATTATAAATTAGAAAGACCATTTAAAAGAACTATATTTTTCTATCGGTTTTTCAACACATATAGTTGAAACATAAGAACTATCAATTGATAATTCTTTTAAAGACCATTGATTTGCTTTCTTAGAGCAACCTTTTATAGATAAAATTTTAGCTTCTGTATCCGGAGTAATAGAAACATCAAAATCCTTTAGGCATTGCATTAGACCTGTTCCTGTTGCCTTAATATATGCCTCTTTTCTAGTCCACCACTTAAAAAAACTTTTTTGTTTATGAAGCTCATCTAGATTACAAAATGTGCTATATTCCTGTGGAGAAGAGAATTGTTGCATAATACTTTCCACATCTACTTTTTGTATGTATTCTATATCAGCACCAATCATCCGTTTTTTTGTAAATGCCAATAATATAAACTGATTGGAGTGAGAAATATTAAAGTTAATATTAGACCCTGCTTCTAGAAACGGTTTCCCATATGGTCCATAGGATAATCTAATTTCCCGAGGATTTAATCCAGTATAGAAACCGAGGAGCATTCTCAAGATGCTCCTACTAGCTACGAATATTACCTTGTCTTTTTCAAAATAAAAATGATTCAATTTTATTTTTTCATCAAAAGATAATACAGATAGAAACTCCTCTGAAATCTTTTTTGATTTGGTCATATCTGCATACCAAATATGGACTTCATTTTCAGAAAGCGTTAAGTTTAAGGAATTGATATATTTAATAGAATTTAAATTATTCATATTAAATTTCCTTTAATATATCTTTTGAAATATGTTCTATTAGTTTCTCTCTTTCACTTTCTAAGAAGAAATGATCACCAGGTAACATACGAATTGAAAACTCTTTATTGGTGAGTTCTTTCCATTTAAGTAGATTCTCATAAGAAGTATCATGATCATCTATACCACCAAAAACTGAAATAGGTATTGAAAGAGGAGAACTAGGCTTATAAACATAAGTATCATGCATAGAGAAATCTGCACGTATTAAGGGGAGAAGTAACTCCATCATTTCAATATTATTTAATATTTCATTAGGTGTTCCATTTAAACGTCCTAACTCCTCTAATAATTCACCTTGTGGTAATTTATACAGATTTTTATTTTTTTTCACGGCCTGTGGAGAGTCTTTACCTGATAAAAAGAGTAAAATGGGTAAAGCTAAATTCTCTTCTTTTAATTTATTGGCCAGTGTAAAGGCAACAAGGGAGCCTAAACTATGACCATAAAATACAAAGGGCTTGTCAAAAAAAGGTATAAGATGATTAATCAACTCATCAATTAAATTATTTAAATTTGTAAATGGTTCTTCTAAAAATCGATTCTCTCTTCCGGGAAACTGGACAGGACAAACTTCAATTTCCTTAGGTAGGAGATCAGCCCATGTGCGAAAAATTGAAGCTCCTGCTCCAGCATATGGGAAGCAAAAAAGACGTACCTTTGAATAAGGATTGTATTTATAATTTGTTATCCAAGGACTACTTGAAATTAAATTATTGCTCACTTTAATCACCTCTATAATCTTTGAAGCTATTATTTGAGAAATACTATTTACTGAAATGTAAACCAATTAACTACCACTATGATTAGGGTTTTAATCCAACTTCAATAGAGTGTAGAAAAACTTGGTTTTTATTTAATTTAAAATACTTAGAAATTTTTTCAAAGTCCATTTCTCCCACGGAACACAATCCAATCCCGTTTAATTCAGCGACCTGGGTAAGTAAGCTTACTATAATTCCAACTTCAATAGAGGCATAAAAGTATCCCATTCCTTTGTATTTTGGCATAGTTACTGATGCATCATAAACTAGAAATATTGAAAAAGCCGAAGAATTAAATATATCTTTATTTATTTGATAGTGATTATCTTTTGTTATAACACAGGACTTACTTACTGCCTGAAGTTGATTTTTTATTGGGTTGTAGTAATATAAGCCAGCTTCTACGTTTTCAATCCGGTTACTTTTTACATAAATAAAGATATCAATTGGATATAATCCACCCGGACTAGCATAATTATAACTAATACTTCCGTTCTTTCTTTCTTGCTTCAAGGCATTAAAAAGTAAAGAAAATGTAGGAAACGATATTTTTTTTTGCTCATTAAAAATACGATAACTTCTTCTTTCAGTTATAGATTTAGGCAACTCTAATTCGATTAAAGAAATGTTTTCGTTCGTATGATTTTCAAACTGTCTATTTAATTTTGATTTCTTGAATTCTTTATACTCATGGGGATCGAGAAAGGTATCTTCACTATATGGATTTTGAAATAATTTTTCTTGAGGACCAAATACTTCCTTCGGTGTAAGTAATGAGTCTACTAATACTCTCTTACTAAGTAATCCTACTACAAAATCTTCCATATCTTCCGAATTCACATATGAATAATGTTGAAATAGCTCTTTTATTGAAATTCCTTTCTCTGTAATCTCATAAAATTCAGGAAATATATCGACTACAAACCCTGAGTATGACGAACTATCTATTTTTACTTCACCATTATTTTTACTCCAAATGACGGAAGGAGACCAATAGACCACTAATTCATTTAATTTCTTTTTTTTTATCTTCTTTTTCAAAAACTGCATATTTCTTTCTCCTTATCCACCTGACTTTTATTTTGGTTATCAATATATAAATTAACTAATATATTTCCATTGTATAGAAATGAAACTATTAAATTGTAGAAATTCTAATGCTTAGAAGTATTAGAATTTCTACATAATTGTTAATCTACATGTTTTTCAAACAAACCCTTAATGTAAAGAAGTCATTATTAAAAAATTCAGTGCACAAGCATCTCATTTCTCTTCTCAGAAACTTTATATATTATCTCGCTAATTATTTCTACGTTTTTATTAACATAAGGGTTAATTAGCATTTGAATATGATTTCCCTGTCCTGAATAAGTAAAGCACGCGGACGTAGTTCTGTTCATCCATCTTTTTATATCTTCTTCTTGAGTTTCTTCTGATGCAACAAAATGTATTCTAGCATCTACTTTACTACTTATAATATTTTCATTTAGATATTTTAAAAATCCTTCCGTTTTTCGTAGTATATCTTTCTTAAATGTTCCTCCAAAGGATTCATAATATTTATCTTCTGTCATAAAATAATCAACCACTGATTCGGCATGCTCACTTAATTCTTCATTAATATGATAAAACTTAGAAGTAATTACTCTAGTATCCAGTACTATTAAATCAGAAATTACATAACCTCTTCTTTGCATTTCTAATGCAAGTTCAAATATTAAATTTCCACCAGCAGAATATCCCATGAGAATATAAGGGCCCTCATTTTTTATATCAGTAATGAGCTGAATATATTCATCTAACCTCTTATTATTCTCTATAAAGTCAAAAGCATATACGCTATGTGAATTAATATTTTTAGCCATCTCTCTATAAATAAATCCATTTCCAGTTACTGGAGGAAAACAGAACATTGCATCTTTATTAGGTTCATTTAACAACATTACTGGAGTTAAATTGATTTCATTATCCTCCATAGAGCTTTGCAACCAATTGCTCATCTTTTTAACAGTAGGATATTGGAAAACAAGCTTAAGTGGAGCCTCAATCTTCAATTCTTTAGAAATTAAGTTTGTCAATAACATAGCGTTTAATGAATGTCCTCCTATATCAAAGAAGTTATCATTAATATCTATATTTTTTATATCTAGTATCTTCTTCCATAAATCCATAACTCGATATTCTAACTCAGTAATTCGTTCTAATTGCTCCGATCGCTCTAGCTTTTCCCCCTGTGTTGTAAGTAAAGCTACTCTGTTTACTTTACCATTTGGAGAGAGAGGAATATGGTCAATTTGCACAAAGTAACTTGGAACCATATAGCTCGGAAGCAACGACGTGAGATATGTTTGAATCTCTAGCCTATTAATATTTTGTTCAGAAACTATATAGGCACTTAATACTTTGAACCCTTGCTTGTCAGCGTGTTCTATTACAGTCGCTTGTTTTATTAATGGATGCTTCAATAGAACTGTTTCAATCTCTCCGAGTTCAATACGATGTCCTCGTATTTTCACTTGATTATCCATTCTACCTAAATATTCAATATTTCCATCTGGTAACCACCTAGCCAAGTCACCAGTTTTATACATTTGATGATCTGTATTAAATGGGTTTGATACATAACGTTCCTTTGTAAGTTCTGGATTATTTAAATAACCTCTTCCTACACCTTTACCACTAATACATAGTTCTCCTACTAGACCTATTGGTTGAATTTTATTATTTTGATTTAATATATAAACCTTTTGATTCGGTATAGGCTTTCCAATAGAAATTACTTTATCATCATTTACTTCATTGACAGTAGACCAAACAGTTGTTTCAGTAGGTCCATATATGTTAAAGACTTTTGCATTGGTCACTTCTCGAATTTGCTTTAACAGTGTAGGAGACAATGCCTCTCCTCCAACCATTAAAACTTTTATATTTTCAAGAACTTCTGCTGTTTCCTCTGTATTTAGAAACATTTGAATTCGTGAGGGAGTGAATTGCAATGTATCTACCCCATGCTGCCTAATTATTTCGCCTAATGCGGATGGATCATTTTGTTGATTTTCTGTAGCTATTATCACCTTTAACCCTTTTGCTAAAGCTAATAAGGATTCAATCACAAATGGATCAAAGGAAATTGTAGTAACAGCTAAAATTGTATTTTTATTATTTAAAGGTATTCTCTCTGTAATCCCTTGAATTTGGTTACAAACATTCTTATGCTCAATCATTACACCTTTAGGCTTGCCTGTTGATCCAGAAGTATAATACACATATGCTAAATCACTTTCTGAGACCTCTAGATTAAGGTTTTCAGTAACCCCTTTATCAGAAATATGAGATTCTAATATTACTTGTGTAACTGTATCTTCTAACATTTGTATTTCTAAATGTCTCTGAGTTAAAACAACGTCAAGTTGACTATCTTTTAGCATATACTGAATACGGTCAGTTGGATAACTAGGGTCAATTGGTAAGTATGCGCCACCAGCTTTTAAAATTGCTAATATACCAATAATCATGTCTGAGGTTCTATTTGTCATAATACCTACAAGTTTATCCTTTTTTACGCCTTTAGTACGGAGAATTCTTGCCAAATGGTTGGATTGACTATTCAGTTCTCTGTAAGTTAGCTTTTGATCTTGACATATTAATGCTATATCATCAGGACTCTTCTCTACTTGTGCTTCAAAGAGTTTATGAATAACCTCCGAATCTGGATAATCTATATCCGTATTATTGAAGTTTTCTAATATTAACTGCTTTTCTTTGCCTGCTAATATTTCAATATCTTCTATTAATGTTTCTGGATTTTTTATAACGTTAATTAAAATTTGTTCTAAGTGAGATATCATGCGCTTAATTGTTTCTTTCTTATATAAACTTGTTGCATATTCCAAATTTAATAAAAGCATTCCCTCTTTTTCCATCGCTTCTAGAGATAAATCAAATTTGGAAACTTTATAATTCACTGGATATTGGCTTATACTTAATTTATTTAAATTCATTTCTTGGAAATCCATATTTAACATATTAAACATTACATTGAATAAAGGATTTCTTCCTGTATCGCGTTCTAAATTCAATTTTGAAATTAACTCTTCTAATGGATAGCTTTCATTTTCTATACCTTGAACAGTATTTTCTCTAACTTCTTCTAAGAATTCTCTAAAAGGTTTATTTCCTTTTGGTACATTACGCATAGCTAGTGTGTTAACAAATAACCCCATAAGCTTTTGTGTATCTGAATGTGTTCTTCCTGAAACAGGTGATCCAATGATAATATCTTCTTGTCCAGTATATTTAGACAATAATATTGTATAGGCAGCTATTATTATCATATATAGAGTTGTATTAGTTTCTTTTGCTAATTTTTTCAATGAATCAGTGAATCTTACATCCCACTCAAAATTAATTCGTTCACCTTCGAAACTTTGAATCGTTGGTCTTGAATAGTCTGTAGGGAGATTCAATATTGGGATATCTCCTGAAAAGCGATTTAACCAGTAGTTTTCTTGTTCTAGCATTATTGGTTCTTTTAATATTTTATTTTGCCATGCTGCAAAATCTTTATATTGAACTTCTAAATCCGATAAGTTTTTACCTTCATAAAGATCCATAAAATCGCTAATCATTACACTCATTGAAGTAGCATCAGTAATAATGTGGTGCATATCAAAGAACATAATATATTCATTTTTTCCAGTTTCAATAAGACTTACCCTGAATAAAGGTGCTTTATCTAACTCAAATGGTTTTGTAAACTCTAATATCATATTATCTACTTCATGTTTCTTAGCTTTCATATAATTAATATTAAAATCTATAGAATCATGCACCTTTTGAACCAATTCACCTTCGATAATTTTAAAAGAAGTACGTAAACTTTCATGTCTTTTAATTAAGGAATTAAAAGTTTGTTCAATCTGTTCTCTGTCTAAATTTCCTTTTATCTCCACTACAGCTGGAGCACTATAACTTAATTTTGAACTATCTAATTGATGTAATACATACATTCTTTTTTGTGCAGATGATACAGGATAATATTTTTGCTTTGGAATAGGTGTAATAAATTTAAACTCTTGTTTTTGTGATTCTTTAATATATTCACCTATTGCTCTAATGTTTGGTGTTTTAAAAAGCTGTTGTAAAGGTACTTTTACATTAAACTCTGTATGCATTCTAGTAAGCAGAATCGTTGCATTTAATGAATGTCCTCCTAATTCAAAAAAGCTATGCTTTACCCCAACGTCTTTACAATTTAGTACATTCTCCCAAATTTCGACTAATTTTTGTTCTATAGGGCTACTTGGAGCAACATAATTATCTACTGTTTCAATTTCAGGCTTAGGAAGTAACTTTCTGTTAATCTTACCATTGGAAGTAAGAGGGATACTTTCCATTTCTATAAAACAATCAGGTATCATATACTCTGGTAATTCCCTTGATAGATAAGTTTGAAGTTCCTCTGTAGTTAATTCTTCATCGGTTACAAAGTATGCACACAGGAATTTTTTCCCTCTATTATCCTCCCAGTCTAAAATAACAGCATTCTCAATAAATTCGTGTTTGGACAAACAAGTTTCAATTTCACTAATTTCTATACGATAACCTCTAATTTTAACTTGTTGGTCTTTTCTTCCTTTGAATTCTATATAACCTTCTTTATGCATTACTCCATAATCGCCTGTACGGTACAACCTACCAAACTTAGGATGTTCTATATATGAGGCAGCTGTCTTTTCCGCATCATTAATATATCCTTGGGCTACCCCATGACCTCCAATAAAGAGTTCTCCTTCAACTCCTATTGGACAAGGATTTTTTTCGTAATTTAGAACATGAAACGTTTGATTTGCTAATGGAACACCATAAGGAATACTCTTCCACTTTGAGCTTACCTTCTCTATAGGATAGTAAATTGACCAAATTGCTGCTTCTGTAGCTCCGCCTAAACTAATTAACTTTGTATTATAGAAATGATTTTTTGCCTTTTTTGGTAGTTGAAGTGGTATCCAATCTCCACTTAATAAAATTAGTCTTAGACTGTTATTGTTAACATTCTCTTTTATACTTTCTAATGTCATATCTAAAATTGCTGGAACCGAATTCCATATTGTTATCTTTTCTTTTTCAATAGTTTCTATTACATCTAATACATCTCTTTGATCTTTAATCATTACAAGTGTTGCACCCGTACTTAGGGCTCCAAAAATATCATATACCGAAAGGTCAAAACTCATAGAAGAAAGACCAATAATTTTGTCTTCTTTGTTAACATTAAACTTACAATTAATGTCTTGTACCGTATTAGAAGCGCTCTGATGAGTTATCATAACCCCTTTTGGTCTTCCAGTACTTCCGGATGTATAGATCACATATGCCAAATCTTGAGGATAATATTTCTCTGGCAATGAGTCACTAGAATACGTGGCCAATTTCTCCACTTCATATAAATCGGCGTTTAAAAGCATTTCACTAGAACTATTTTCTTTTATATACTCAATTCTATCTTGTGGATATTCTGGATCAATTGGTACATAGGCCGCACCTATTTTTAAGATCCCTAGCATATTAATAATGGTATTAATTTTGCGACTTGCTGATAATGCAATTAAGTTATTTCTACCTAATCCTTTTTCCATTAAATAACGTGCCACTTGATTAGATTTCGCATCCAATTCACCATAAGTGATGCAGGAGCCTTTTAATCTTACTGCTATATTATTAGGATTTTGTTGTGCTTGTTTAATAAACATTTCATGCAAGGTTGTTACAGGTATTTTTTCATTGGTTTGATTATAATTTTCTAATAAAATTGCCTCATCTTTTCTAATTGTTAACTCATAGTTGTCAACATCATTTTTAAGAAGTTGATTTAGTATCTCTACGTATTGAGAAAACATTGCATCGATAACTTCTGGTTCAAATAACTGCTCAACATAATCCCATATTATAACTAGATTACCATCCTTCTCTGAAACTTGATTATCGATAAAGACTTGAGATGTTTGTGTAGCTGCAAATTTCACTTCTCCTAGTTCATTAATGCTACTTTGTTTATTACTATCTTGACCAAATAGCATACTAGTAAAGACAATTGGTGCAACTGCTTTTCTTCCAAGTTGTTGATTACTTGAAATGTCTCTTATAAATTCAATACCATCATAATGCCTATGCTCTAGACATTCTAGTAACCGAGATTGTACTTCCCCAGCTTGCTTCCAAAACATACGACTTTGGTTTAAATTAATATCCAACAACATCACTGATGTAAAATCACCAACAATACTGTTCACATCATTATGAAATGGATAACGATTAAATACCGTTAGATTAATAGCTAGTCTTGATTGGTTGCTCCAAAATGACAAAACTTTTGCATAGGCTGCACATAATAGAGCAGACGGAGTAACATGATATTTTTGAGCTTTTCTTTTTAGCAGTTCCCATTGTTTTGTTTCTATGACTTTACTATGACGTTTAAAATGTGGTTGCTTTATCGTTTCAGGACTTTGTTTCAATGGAAGAACTGGTGCAGAAGGAAAATCTTCTAATTTATCTAACCAATACTTTTTATCCTTTTGATAAGTATCTGAATTTTTATAGTCATGATAAGCTAATATATAATCTCTAAATGTAAATTCTAAAGGATCCGGATTATAATTCGGATTATTATAAAAATCCATTAACATTTTCATAGTAATTTGCATACTAGAAGCATCCATAATCAAAACATCAAAACTAATAAACAAGTAATATTTGTCACTTGATAACTTCATGGACTTAAACTCAAATAATGGCCATTGCTCCGTGTTAAATACATTATGAGACATTTTATTTCTTTCGTTTAAAATGCGCTTTTGCTGTTCCTCTTTACTAAAGTTTGATAAATCTTCTATCTCAATTTTATACTGTGGAACCTCTTTTAAGATTTTTTGCTCCCCTGATGGTAAGATGATTGCTCTCATCATTGGATGATAGTCAATAACCTTTTGTAAAGCTTGATTAAATCTTATAATATCTAAATTAGTTTCTACTTCAGCATAACCATGGGTTGATCCTCCACCCATTTCATATGTTTCATCTCTTCCCATTAGATAAGCACCTTGTACATCAGTTAAAGGAAAAGCATCATATAAATTTTCAGGTTTTGGTTTAACTTCAGGATAATTAAATTTTTTATCGAAATTATGTGTAGTTATAAAAGTTGCTAAATCTTTAATATTTGGATTCAATAATAAATCTCTTAATTCAAGGTGTATCCCTAACTCTTTATTAATTCTAGTATTAATCTGAACCATTAAAATAGAATTCCCACCAAATTCAAAGAAATTATCAGTTATACCTATACGATCCACCTTCAGAACATCTTTCCATATTGAAGAAAGACTTTTCTCTAATTCAGTTCTCGCTTCTTCGTATAAACTTTGCGATTCAAGAGGCTTCTCAAGCTTAAGAAGTGCTTTTCTATCGACTTTTCCGTTAGGAGTAACTGGCATAACATCTAGCGTGACAAAATAATCAGGTATCATATAAAGAGGTAGTTTGTTAGATAAATAAGAACGTAATTCAGCTGGCTTAACCTCTTTATTACACTTTAGATATGCATAAATAGAGGTTTGCTCTGCATCTGTTTCTTTAGGTATTACTATAGCTTCATTAATTGCTTCGTGCATTAAAAGCTCATTTTCAATTTCTCCTAATTCTATACGATGGCCTCTTACTTTTACTTGGTGATCCATTCGTCCTATATATTCAATACTTCCACATGGTAACCATCTAGCTAAGTCTCCAGTACGATATATCTTTTGATTTAGGTCATATGGATTTTGAATGAATTTTTCTTTTGTTAAATTTAGTTGATTTAAATAACCTCTTGCGACTCCTGCTCCACCTATACAAAGCTCTCCTGGAGTACCTATAGGTACGATTTGTTGGTTCTTATCTAAAATATAAATTTTCGTATTAGCAATAGGTTTCCCTATTAAAATACGGTTAATATTTGTTACTTCCTCTACAGTAGACCAAACAGTTGTTTCAGTAGGACCATACATGTTGTATATTCTTGCACTACTATAATCCTTAACTTCTTCAAGCAAATTATTGGATAATGCTTCTCCACCGATTAAAATAGTTTCAACCTCTTCTAAACAAGAACCGTAACCACTATTGAGAATTAATTGCATTCTCGATGGTGTAATTTGAAGGAGATTGATATTATTTTCAATAATCATTTTATTTAAAGATTCTGGATTGTTTTGCTGATAATTCGAAGCTATTATAACTTTTAATCCTTTAGTAATAGGAAGTAAAGTTTCAAGTACAAAGATATCAAACGAAATTGTTGTCAACGCTAATATCGTACTATCGCATCTAATATCTATTCTTTTAGTAATTCCTTCAATGAAATTCCTTACATTATTATGCTCAATCATTACACCTTTTGGTTTTCCTGTAGAACCAGAGGTATAAATCACATAGGCTAAATTACTAGAGTTTATATCTAGCTTTAAATTACTAAACTTACCTGTATATAGATTTTGATCTTTTAAATTAATTACTTCCCCTTTAAATACATCAATATCCTCATATTTATCTTGCGTCAGCAAAAACTGAGCTCCACTATCTTCCAACATATACTTTATTCTTTCCTTGGGGTATGTTGGATCAATTGGCAGATAAGCTCCTCCTGCTTTTAAAACACCTAATATCCCTATCATCATTTCAATAGAGCGATCTACCTTAATACCTACAATTTGCTCTAAAACAATTCCTCGTTCTACTAATAATCTAGAAAGTTGGTTAGCTTTCCTGTTTAACTCTTCGTAGGTAATAGTATTACCTTCCATTTCCAAAGCGACTTTTTGAGGTGTTTGTTGAACTTGCTCTTCGAACAATTGGTGTATTGCTTTTGTTTGAGGCAAATCCAAGTCTGTTTGGTTAAAACCTAATAAAACTTGTTGTTTTTCACTCTCAGTTACAATTTCAATTTCATCTATTGTCTTGTTCACGTTACTAATAATACTTTTTAATATCTGTTGGAAGTTTCCAGCCATACGCTTAATACTAGAACTTTCGAATAACCTTTTACTATATTCAATACAGAAATTGATAGAACCTTTACTTTCCATACCCATAAGAGTCAAATCAAATTTTGTAGAATTAATTTGTTCTTCATAATTTGTTACTAATAAGTCACCAAAATTAGGTTCTAAGTTGCCAAAATTCTGAAACATAAACATTGTGTCAAATATTGCATTTCTACTTAAATCTCTACTTACATCTAATTTTTCTATCAGATTCTCAAAAGGATAATCTTGATGCGCAAATGCCTCTAAAGATTTCATACGTACTTCCGACAAGAAGTCAACAAAGCTTTTATTACCTTCGGGATTGTTTCTCATAGGTAACGTATTTATAAAGACACCTACTATTGGATTTAAGTCAGCATGTGATCTCCCAGCAGTAGGAGTCCCTACAATAATATCCGTTTGATTAGCATATTTGTATAAAAGAACATTATAAGCTGCTAACATTACCATATATAAGGTAGCATTATTTTCCGCTGCTAAATTTTTAATTGACTTTGCCAAATCATGATCTAATGTAAAATTATATTTCTCTCCCACAGTGCTTCTTATTGCAGGTCTTGGATAATCTGTTGGTAAGTTTAATACCGGTAACTCTCCATTAAGATTTTCTAACCAGTATCTTTCTTGTTCCTTCATTTTATGTGATGAAAGCAGGCTATTTTGCCATACTGCGTAATCTTTATACTGTAATCTTGAATCATTTAAAGCTTTTCCTTCATATAATAAACCAAGCTCTTTAAATAAAATATCTGTTGATACACCATCTGAAACAATATGATGTATATCAATAAAAAACATATAATGCTCTTCTGCTATTTTTAATAAATTTGCACGAATAAGTGGGGCCTTCTCTAAATCAAAAGGCTTTACAAAGTCCTCAAACATTGTACTACTATATTCTTTTCTTGGTAATGGATTGTAATTCAATTCAAATTCGACATCTGAATTAATTACTTGTACTGGCTCTCCATTAATTACTTTAAATGAAGTTCGTAAGGATTCATGGCGTTGAATTAGTAACCTTAAAGCATTCTCTAATCGTGAAATATCAAGGTTCCCTTTAACCTCTATAGCCCCTGGAATATTATAACTTATATCTAATTTATTCATTTGATGTAGGATATATATTCGCTTTTGTGCTGAAGAAAGTGCATAATAATCCTGTTTATCCGCTACATTTATTGATTCAAATTTGCTATCTACGTGTTTATCAATATATTTCGCTAACTCTCTGATAGTTGGACAAGCGAAAATAATGTCTAGAGATACTTCCACTCGTAAATGCTTATGAATTAGAGATACAAGGGTCATAGTTCGTAAAGAATGACCACCTAAATCAAAGAAATTATCCGTTACACCAAGATGCTTAACGTTTAGTACCTGCTTCCATAAATCTATTAGCTTTAACTCTGTTATAGTTGATGCAGCAGTATACTCTTTTTTTAATACTATAGTTTCATCAGGAAAAGGCAACTTACGCTTATCGACTTTTCCATTTGGAGTAAGAGGTATATTATCCACTGGGATAAAAAATGCTGGTATCATATATTCTGGGAGTTTTTTAATTAACGAATTTCTAATTTTTTCTATATCTAAGTCATTACTCTCCTTCTTATCACTATCATTGAAGCTAATGAACGCACATAAATATCTTGTTTCATCGTGGTCTGTATGATCAACAACAACACAGTCTTGCACCTGAGAGTGGTCAAGTAAACGCGCTTCTATTTCACCCAATTCTATTCTATAGCCTCGAATTTTCACTTGTTGATCGACTCTTCCTAAATATTCGAGCTCTCCATTTGGTAACCATCTAGCTAGATCACCAGTACGATACATACGCTCTCCATGCTTAAAAGGATCTTCTTTAAATTTTAATTTATTAAGTTCTTTATTATTGATATATCCTTTTCCTACACTCTTTCCACTAACATAAAGTTCACCAATAGCACCTGCGGGCTGTAATTGTTCATATTTGTTAAGCACGTACGCATTAGTATTAGCAATTGGTTTTCCAATTGGCGGTAAAGTTACATTTTCTTCCGGATTAATAGTCTTTGTTGTAACTACATGTGTCTCTGATGGTCCATAGTGATTATGGAGATATACATTATTTTTCTTGGTATAATTCATTAAAGAATGATTAACTACTAATTGTTCCCCAGCAGTCACAATATGTTTTACACAACTTGGAAATTTACCTTCATATAGTGAGTTACTAAAAATGTACTTCAAGAAAGAGGCAGGCAAGAACACCACTTCTATTTGTTCAGATAAAATAAATTGCATTAATTTGTCTGGACTTTGTTTGATATCATTATCTATTAAACACAGGTGTCCTCCAGATAATAAGGTTGAACAAATCTCCTGGTAACAAACATCAAAGCTCAAAGTTGTAAATTGTAATACTTTACTATTGAAAGTAATACTTGTCTCTTCATATTGAAATGTTAATAAATTTAATAGATTTCGATGTTCTAGCATTACTCCTTTAGGCTTACCAGTTGTTCCTGATGTATAAATTACATAGAAGAGATCGTGGCTGTCATTATATTTAGGTAAATTAGGGTGATAACCATCAGTTGAATTAAATTCTGTGATATCAATCCATTTTATAACATTTGTGTCTAAACCTTTGTCTCGAACCTTCTTCATAATCAATTCTTGACTTAAAACAAGCGAAGTTCTACTATCCTCAATCATATATTTAATACGATCTATTGGATATTCTGAATCAATAGGTAGGAAAGCTCCTCCTGCTTTAAGGATAGCTAACATGCTCGTTACAAATTCTACAGAACGATCCATTACTATCCCAACTACATCGCCTGATTTTAATCCACTGTTACGTAATACCTGTGCTAAACAGTTTGCTCTTTGATTAAGCTGGTCATATGTTAAGCTTTCACCTTTAAAACTTACAGCTATTTGACTAGGAGTTTTTTTCACTTGTTCTTCAAAGAGTTCATTGACAGTTTTATTTTGGGTATAATTCTTCTCTGTATTATTTAAATTATAAATAAGTTCATCTTTTTCTTTATCTGATACAATAGATATCTTACCAATAATTTTTTCTGGATTTTCTAATATGCTGCTAGCCGCTTGCTTTAAATGACCTTCAATCTGATTAATAAAATTTGTATCATAGACATCTGCATCATATACTAATCTTACCTTTAACTCTTTTCCGGGAATTACAATTATATTAAAAGGGTAGTTTGTTTGCTCGAATGCTTCAAAACCCTCAAGTTTTATACCTAACTCTTTGCTCCATTCAAAGTCCTGAATTTCTTTATCTATTGGATAGTTTTCGAAAACAATAATGTGATCCAATAAATTTTGTTTTAACTCGCATTGAGCCTGTATTTCATATAAGGGATAGTAGCTGTATGTTTCTGAATTTAAACTATTCATCTGAATATTTTTAATAAGAGAAGAGAAAGATAAATCTTCGTTTTTGATTCTTATTGGTATAGTATTAATAAAGAGGCCAACCATCTTTTCAATTCCAGGTATACTAGGAGGACGACCAGAAACAACTGCACCAAAAAGCACATCATCTCTATTATTATACCTTTGCAACAGTACTCCCCATAATGCTTGAAATACAGTACTAAGAGTTACTTGATTATTAAAAGCTAGTTCAGAAAGTTGATTAGTCATCTCTTCATCTAAGTTAAAGCTAATCTCCCGGTGATTATAACTCTCACCCTTTTTTTTGTCTTTCTTATTTGGCAATATAGATGATTGATTATATTCATCTAAATAAGTTTGCCAATATTTTAATGCCTCATGCTTGTCTTGCTTTCCGAGCCATTCAATAAAATTAATATAAGGAACTGCTGGAGCTAAGCCTATATTCTCTCCCCTTTTAAAACAAGCGTAGATTTCAAAAAGTTCTTTAAAAAAGATACCGATACACCAGCCATCCATCAGGATATGATGAAAGCTCCAAACTATCTTATTTTCATCATATCCTGTTTTAAAGATAGCAATTCTCATTAACATATCTTTTGCCAAGTTAAATTTATTAGCTTTATCATCTTCTTGGTAAGAGTTAATAAGTTTCTTCTGTTCACTTTTACTGAAATCTGAAATATCCTCAAAATGTAAATGAGCTTTTCTTTCCTTTAAGACTACTTGTTGAGGTTTCTTTAATCCAATGTGTATAAAATTAGTACGTAATATATCATATCTCTTAATAAGTTCGTTTAAACTCTGTTCAAGCAAGTTTGCATCTAATTCTCCCCGTAAGAAAAAAGTTATTTGTTCAAAATAAGTTAAACTACCTTTATCCAAAAGGGAATGGAAAAGCATTCCCTCTTGCATAGGTGATAAGTTGTACACTTTTTGTACTTCTAATTTTGCTGGCATCTAAAACCCTCCTCTTTTAACTTTCTACACTAATACTTTCAAAGAATGATGTAATATCTTCGAGCTCCTCGATTGATAATTCTTTATTTCCCACATCTGTTGGGGTAAGCTCTTTTTCATTTTTGTTTATACAATGATAGATGATGTCTTCAAGGTTCCTTTTAAATATATCTGCAAAGTTATCTATAGTTGTAAGATTGAATTGATGTTTATTGTAATTGAATATTAAGCAAAGTTGATTTTCTATTATCATGCCATTTATATCAATAGCAAATTGTCGTTCAAGATTTGGGCTAATGGCTTGCACGGTATCAAATGAAGAAATTTCAAACACTTCACTTTGTTTTTCCGTCTTAAACTGACCAAGGTAGTTGAAATTAATTTCAGGGTTTATGTTTGAGGAGATTAGGATATTTAACTCTGAATTAGTTAAATATTTTAATACTCCATAGCCTACTCCCTTATTTGGTACATTTCTCAACGTTTCTTTTATATTTTTTATACAATATGATAGATATTTATCATAAGTTAGGGCATCTTCAGATGTTGAGAGATCAATAAATAATGGAAATCTACTTGTGAACCAGCCAACCGTTCTATTTATGTTAACGTTTCTTAATATTTCTTCCCTTCCATGCCCTTCTAAATGAATGATTGATTGCTCTTCACCCGTCCACTCTTTAATAGCCAATCCTAAAGCCGTAAGTAGTATATCTCTTATTTCTGTGTTATAAGCATGATGGACCTTACCAAGTAAATTGGTTGTATCCTCTTCGGATAAAAACATATTTATATTATTGCTATCTTTCATTCTATCCATTGTTATAGCGTTATCCTTAGGAAGTACTTTTACCTTCTTTTCATTCATGCCTTTCCAATAATCCACTTCCTCTAACATAGCTGTACTATGAGCATAATCTTTTAATTGTTTAGCCCATTCTAGATAAGATTCTGTTTTCATAGGAAGTACAATCTCTTGATTTTTGATTAATTGCGAATAGGCTGTTGCAAAATCTTCGAATAGAATCCTCCAAGAAACTCCGTCAATAATTAGATGATGCATAGCTAAAAATAGATAGTCTCCTTCTACAGTTTTAAATAGCCCCACTTTTATAAGTGGTCCATTCTCAAGATTCATAGACTTCTGTAGTAAGATTGATTCATGTTGAATAGTCTCTTTAATATCTGTTTTTTTTGTTATCTCTATTAATTTAAACTCAAAACAGTCCGAGTCTAAACCTCTATTATATTGCCTCAATATTGTACCTTTCGTTTTAAAAACCATTCTTAACGCATCGTGATGTTCAATAAGCTTTTTCATAACCTTATAAACTAAATCCGCATCAAATCCTGTTTTATTAAAAAGTGTAACGGATTGATTGAAATAATGCTGCTCTGTAAATTCTTGTTCAAAGAACCACTCTTGTATTGGAGTAATTATAGATTCACCGATAATTGGTTCTTGATTAATTTTTCTAGTTACAAACTTTATATGATTAACTAACTCTTGAATAGTTGGATATTGAAATAAATGCTTTATCTCTACTTCTAAATCATACTTCTGTAATCTTGCAGCCATTTGAATTGCTTTTATTGAATCTCCACCTAATTCAAAAAAACTGTCTGCTAACCCTACAGGTTTTACCCCTAATACTTCCTCCCAAATTCTTGCTAGTCTTTTCTCTAAATCTGTATTAGGAGAAATATATTCTCTTTCTGAAACTGTTTCCTTGTCAGGCTTAGGCAAGGCTCTATAATTGACTTTACCGTTAATAGTTAAAGGAACCTTATCAATTTCTACAAAGAAAGCTGGAACCATATAGGAAGGAAGTAACTCAGCTAAATATTCTTTTAATTTAGCAGTAGGTACTACTTCTTTAAGGATATAGTAAGCACACAAAGCCTTATTTCCATTTCCATCTACATGTTCCGTTACGATTGCTCTTTTTACTCCACTATGACTACCTAAAACTATCTCAATTTCACTAGTCTCGATACGGTGACCTCTAATCTTTACTTGGTTATCGTTTCTTCCTATATACTCAATATTTCCATCCGGTAGCCAGCGAGCCAAATCACCAGTTTTATAAAGTTTTCCACTATCCTCAAATGGATTATTGATAAATTTTTGTTGTGTAAGTTCCTTCTGTCCTAAATAACCCCGTGAAACTCCATCTCCCGCTACACACAATTCCCCTACTACTCCTATAGGTTGTAGTTGCATAGAGTTATTTGTTATATAGACCTTAGTATCACAAATTGGTTTTCCAATCGGAATGCTCTTAATACCTTTCTTAAGTTCGTTTACTAAATATGTAGTTGCAAAGACTGTACTCTCTGTTGGACCATATCCATTAATGATTTTATTTTCACCAATTTCTTCCAAAGCCTTTCGTACATGATTGACTGAGGCTCTTTCGCCTCCCATTACAACTTTTCTTATATTCTCTAAACAACCTAGATTAGTATCTACAATGACATTAAACAAAGCAGTAGGAGTAAAGAAGACTGTAACATTTTCTTTTTGGATTAATTGAGATAAATACATGACATCAAGAGCAGAACTTTTAGTTACTAGGACAAGTTTTGCCCCGTTGAGTAATGCTCCAAATATATCAAATGTAGATCCATCAAAAACATAATTAGAAATTCCTAATAGTGAATCTTCTTCTGTAATATTAATATAATTGGTGTTTTTAACGACCCTAATAATGTTATTATGTTGAGTTAAATTGCCTTTCGGCTTTCCAGTTGTTCCAGAAGTATATATAACGTATGCAAGATCGCTTCCACTATTAATAGTATTTAAATTATTTTTATTTGTATTATAGAAGTCTTGCCTATCGACACACTTGATATCTCTTGTAAAATTATTTTCTTTCAGCAAACTTTCTTTTAAGTGACTTTGGGTCAATAATAACTTAATTCCACTATCTTTAAGCATATAATCAATACGTTCCATCGGATATTCTGGATCAATTGGTACATATGCTCCTCCAGATTTTAAGATAGCTATTATACTAACTATCATCTCTAGAGATCTTTCTACTAAAAGACCAACCATATAATCTTCTCTTACGCCGTAATCACGTAAGGACCAAGCTAATTGGTTTGCCCGTTCATTTAACTCTCTATAAGTTAACTTCTTGTCTTCAAAGACTACTGCTATGTTATTTGGGTTCTTTCTAACCTGCTCTTCAAAGATATCTTTCAGAGTCTTATCTCTACCGTAGCTTTTTGATGTATCATTAAAATCTACGAGAAGTTGTGTCCTCTCTTCTCCTGATAACATGTCAATATCACACAACTTCATCTCAGGATTAACTGTTATCTTTTTAATAATCTCAGTAAAATGCTTACTAAGGCGTTGAATAGTATCTCTCTTAAATAGTTTAGTACTATATTCAACATCGCATTTAATTCCGTAACTATCTTCTGTTCCTATAACAGTAATATCAAATCTGGAAGTTTTATGTTCTAATTCTTTTGAATTAAAATTAAGATTCTCCACATCTATAGATACATCTCCAAAATTTTGAAGCGTAAACATAGTATCAAATAGTGGATTACGACTTAAGTCTCTTTCTAAATCTAACTTCTCAACTAAAGATTGTAGAGGATAATCTTGATAATTGTATGACTCTAATAGTTGTTGTTTTACTTCATTTAAAAAAGAAAGAAAAGTTTTGTTTCCTGATGGATAACTTCTTATTGGCAGAGTATTTACAAACATACCAACAACTTCGTTTAGATCAGCATCGACCCTTCCTGCAACAGGTGACCCCACGATAATATCTGTCTGTTGAGTATATTTGTGTAGCAATACATTATAAGCTGCTAACATTATCATATATACTGTAGTATTAGATTTAGCAGCTAAATCCTTTAATGCTTCCACATTTATTCTTTCTAACCTGAAAGTATAACTACTTCCTGTGAAGTTTTGTACAGATGGCCGTGGATAATCTGTGGGAAAATCCAATGTCGGTAATGGTTCTTTAAACAATGTTCTCCAGTACTCTTCTTGTTTCTGCATCTTTTTAGTTTCTAGTTGCTGATTTTGCCAAACAGCATAGTCTCTATACTGTACGCTTAACTCAGGCAGATTACTGCTTTGATATAGCTGTACTATTTCGTTAAATAAAATTTTCATTGAAAAACCATCAGAGATTATATGATGCATGTCTAATAAAAAAACATGATAATCTTCTCTGATTTTTATTATTTTCACTCTTAAAAGTGATGCTTTCTTTAAGTCAAAGGGCTGAACAAAATTAGCTGATAAAATATTACTTTGCTCTTCTGTTGCTTCTACATATGAGACATTAAAATCAATCTCAGCATGTATTTTTTGTAAAGGTTCCTCATTAATTACTTCGAAGGAAGTTCGGAATGACTCATGACGCTGTACTAACTTTTGAAAAACATTTATAAGTCGCTTTACGTCAAGGTTACCTTTTATCTCCATAGCTTGTGGCATATTATAGCTTGTTGAAAGAGGATCTATTTGGTTTATCACATACAATCTTTTTTGAGCTGAAGAAAGTGGATAATATTCTCTCAACGGAGCTTTTCTAATCTTTTTATAATCAGAAGCTTGCTGACTCTCTATATAATCAGATAGCTCTTTAATCGTAGGACGTTCAAAGATTATACCTGGTGACAACTCCACATGAAATACCTTTTCAATTTGAGTCACAAGCATCATAGCTTTTAAAGAGTGTCCTCCTAATTCAAAGAAATTATCTGTGACTCCAAGCTGTTTAACTCCTAGTATTTCTTTCCATATTTCTGTTAATTTACGTTCCTTATTATTAGTAGGGGCTTTATACTCCTTGCTACTTTTCCTAAAAATTTGGTTAGATTCAGATAACAACCTTTTATCTATTTTCCCACTTGAATTTACAGGCATTTGATCCAGCTGTAGAAAGAATTGTGGAATCATATAATCAGGTAACTTTTTGCTTAAATAACCTTTTAATTCTAAAGTGTTAACTTGGGTATTGGCTACAATGTAGGCACATAGAGATTTCTCCTCTAATTCATCTAGTTGAACGACTACAGCTACATCTTTTATGGATGAATAACCTGTTATAACAGTTTCAATTTCACTAGGTTCAATTCGATACCCCCGAATTTTCACCTGATCATCAATTCTTCCTAAATATTGAATTGTTCCATCAGGTAACCAACAAGCCAAATCACCTGTACGATACATGTGATTATTGTCAATAAGCTTGTGTGAAATAAACTTTTCTTTTGTGAGTTCAGCATTATTAATATACCCTCTTGCTAGCCCTATGCCTGCAATACATAATTCTCCTGGAACCCCAATAGGCTGCAGTTGAAGATGATCACTCATAATATAAGCTTGCATATTTTTTATTGGGTGCCCTATAGAAATAGAGTTCATTTGTTGAACATCAGGGATTTCCCAAGTTGTAGCACATACTGTACCTTCTGTAGGACCATATGCATTAACATAAGCCATTTTACTTTTCCATTTTTCAACTAAATTGGGTGAAGTAGTTGAACCAGCTGTAATAATTTTTCTTAGACTATTAACATTTTCAGGCTGTAAGTAAGCTAGATAATTAGGTGGTAATGTTAAAATTGTAATATTTTTTTCATTTATCGTTTTTTCAAAAGATCTATAATTATCGATTACTTCTTTTTCAAAAATATGTAAGCTAGCACCTGTAAGTAATCCCATACAAATCTCCCAAATAGAAGCGTCAAATGAAATACTAGCAAATTGTCCTATTTTATCGTTTTCTGTAATATCTAAATCTTCAATGAAATATTCTCTAAGGTTTACAACACCTTTATGTTCTACCATTACACCTTTTGGGTTTCCTGTTGTTCCAGAAGTGTAAATTATATAAGCTAAATCAATCGCTTTACTAATGCACGAAAGGTTTTTAGTAGGGTTAGCATACATATTACTTGAATTTATATCAATCCAATCCCCATTAAAATCTAAGTGTTTTTTATTTTGGGATATATACTGATCATTGCTTAGTATAAAGCTAGTATTACTGTCCCGTAATATATATCGAATCCTTTCAACTGGATATTGTGGATCTATTGGCAGATATACTCCACCTACTTTTAATATTGCTAGAAAACTTATGGCAATATCTATTGACCGATTTATTATTACTCCTACAATATCACCTGACTTTATACCCTGCTTATGTAATTCCCAAGCTAACTGGTTTGCTCTTTGATTTAACTCTTTGTAAGTAAATTTTTGATCTTTAAATGTTACAGCTACATTTTCAGGTGTCTTTTGTACCTGTATCTCAAAAGTTTCATGAATAGTTTTATTAATCGAATAATTTACTTTAGGGTTATTAAAATGTGATAGTATCTTTTCTTTTTCATCTCTTGTACAAATATCTAGTTGAAATAACTGCTTATCTGGAGAATTAATCATATCCTCTAAAAGAGTGTGTAGATGACCAAACATATTTGTAATCTCTAGAGAGCTAAATAACTCTGTACGATAATCAATGTCTATTTGTAATTCATTAGTATCTAAACGCTCTTTAATATGAAAGGAAAACTCATTCATTTCATGACCAGAAAATAGAGGTTCAACTACATATTCAAAGTCATCTTTTTTCTCCCAATTAAGAACTTGATATTCTATAGATATATCAAATAATCTACTTAGTTCTTTTGAAGTTTTTCTAAGTTCACTAATTAAAGCGTTATATGGGTACTTTTGATGACGAACTATATTTCTCTGCTTTTTATTTACATCTCGAATGAAAGATAATACATCGGAATCGGGATTTAAATCCATACGAAATGGAACAGTACTAGCAAACATTCCTAGCATTTCTTTTTCAATTGCTGTTGTTCTATTAGCGAAACCAGTTCCTAAAACCAAATCCTTATAATTGGTAAACGATATAAATATTATATATAACAAGGATGAAAAAATATTAAATACACTTAGCTCATGCTTTTTACAAAAGCTATAAATTTTTTCTTGTAAATTTTTTGGTATAACAAAGGAATGACGCTTCGCATTCGTATTACTATTATATAAATCAACAGATTTTATGCCTTTAAATTCTGGGAGAGAATTAAATTCAAACTTCCAGAATTCTTCAGATTTAATATATCGTTTAGAGTTTCTATATGTTCTTTCAGTTTCAATATACTCTAAATAAGAGTTAGTATAAGGGGCTTCCATCAAATGTTTGTTAGAAATCTTTATATATAAATCTATGATTTGGTTAATCGCGTTCACCACAGAAACTCCATCTAAGATGGAATGATGAAACTTGGCAAATAACCCGCATTTCTCTTTTTCTAGATTAAAAAAAGCAAAATCAAAAAGGTTCCTATCATAAAGAGTAAACGATGTCTCCATTTGTCGTTTCAACCAGTATTTTAGATCTTTTAAGCTTTTTTCACTATAATCATAAAAAGGTAAATTAAAAAATTCATAATTAGAGATATATTGACAGGGTATACTCCCATCCTGCTCTGTAAGTCTTAAACGAACAGTTTCATTAGAGCGAATAAATGTTTGTATAGCTTCATTTAATATTTCAAAATTTAATTTCGTTTTAAAAGTAACCATAACTCCAAGATTGGAAATGCTTGTATTTGGATAAAATTTTTCCGTATACCATATTCTTTCTTGGGCCTTGGTCAAAGGATAAGTAAGATAATTACTCATAAACTCCCTCCTTCTATACAATTTATCGTGTTCTACCTTCTTTAAGTAAAAATAATCATATAAAAACAGTTATATACACTATTACAACGTCTTTTCTATCACCTATAGATAGTTTGAGGTTCTTCTTCACTCAAAATATTGTTTATAGTATTATCATCAGACATGAAGACAACTTTAGGCTCATAATTACGAGCTTCATTAGCATTTAACATTGCATAAGAGATGATAATTACTGTATCACCTACGTGAACCAAACGTGCTGCTGCACCATTTAGGCATATAGTTTTACTTCCTCTTTCACCAGCTATTACATAAGTTTCAAATCTAGCTCCATTATTATTATTAACAATCTGTACTTTTTCATTAGGTAATATATTGGCAGCTTCCATTATTTCAGTATCTATTGTAATACTCCCTATATATTCTAAATTTGCTTCTGTAACAGTTGCTCTATGAATTTTACTCTTCATCATCGTAAGCATCATTTTCCTCACTCCTCATCACATAATATCTAATTTTGTGAAATATAAATTTAAAAACATAGATTAAAAATAATCTTTATATGCTCACTTTAATAAAACATTTTAAGACTCAATTTCATTAGCATTAGTCAAAAAATAAAAAATTATAATTATTAGTTAAATTAAAAATTCTATTTTTATACTTTTTTTACAATAATGGACATATAATGATTTTATTTCTTTTTATGCTTTTATATCCCAAAAAAAGGACATTTTTAGTTATATCATACTAATTACCATTATTCAACAAGGGAATTAATTCCTTTAAATCAAAAACCCAATTCATGCTTGTTAAATAAAAATATAATTGATATAATAGGTGCGTTTCAGTATACTGTAACTATAACATTACACTGGCTATTATAAGAAAAGGGGTTTATAAATGCAAACTTATACTGCTAAACAAATTACTGAGATTCTTCAAAAAGAAGGACAAGATATTAATTTACGTACAATTAGATACTATACTCAAATTGAAATTGTACCTCCTTTGGAATTGATCGGAAATAAAAGAATGTATACTGAGACACACCTTCATTATTTTCGTGCTGTTCTAACTCTGGCAAAGACCGGGGAATCTTTAGCTTCTATTCAAAAAGAGTTAAAATCCCTTTCGCTTGACGATGTCAAGAAAATTAGTGAACAAATGTCTTTATACGATTCCAAAAGGTTGCTTGGTAATGAAACTCATAAATTAGGCGAGGATGTTTTTATTACATTAAGCTCAAATGTATCTGCTGAGACTAAACAAAAAGTTATTAATTCGGTTTCTCAAATTTTAAAAGGAGAGCAAAATTGATGTTAGATATCAGATTAGCTAAGTCCATGTTGGAAAATGAAGAAGGCATGAATCATTTGGAAATCCAGATCTCCCCTACTTCTTCTTATTTATTGAAAGATGCTAGGTTATTTATCCATTTACCTGTAGGTGTTTATCGACTAGAGAATTTAAATACATTCTATGAAGATTCAAACGGTGTTATAGTTTTAGATAACGTTTCATGTAAGCAGAATATTATTGTAGAACTTTATACACAAGAATCGATTGAATGTGAGGAAACTAAAATCTCAGTTGATTTGAGTTATAAAGACCACAAGAATAATGTTATAAGTATTTCTGAATCTATTCCTTTACATATTGTAAATGAAGAGGAAATGGAGGAAGTAACCCTTAATGAAGAAGTTATTGACAACATTAAGAATTTATTAAAGGAGGATACTGAACAAGAATTTGTTCTTATACCACCTAAAATTCAAACTACAAACAATCAAATATCCAACTTAGAAAGAAAATACCGTATAGATTTTTATTATTAAATAAGTTTTAACAACCGAACTCTAATTTCACAATAAATAGGTAATTTAATTACTAACTTAAGATTGGAAGAAAGAATTACGTACTATTACTTACTAGATAGATCGATCAACCTTTAATGCAACTCTTTATGCGGTTCCTTCTCCCCCAATGACAGTTGTAAGGTTCTACTTTAATCCCCTCAGTTTCCCATTCCAGTCACGTGTATTTTAAAAATCATCTAATGTTATCGTTGAATAAAAATCCTGTTTTTTCACCGTGTGTCTTCTATTACATAGTTGCATTTTTATATTTGAGCTTACCTTCTCTGAGAGGTAGGCTTTTTAACCTTAACTACTATATATATTTAATATTTTTTCTTCAAATTTTCCCCCAAAGAGAAATAACCCCACGAACTTTTCTGTCAAGATAATAAAAGGACATTCTTACGTGTATTCATGGTCTTACCGTAAGACCTCTTATCGTACACATTCCTTATCTCAGTGTTACCATTGGAAATATAAAAGAAAATATAGAACAAGAAAATTACGTGAATTTATGTAAAGGTTAAATTGAGAAGAACAAAATTAATTGAAAGAGGCGGTAAAAAAAGTTACAACTATATAAGGATCTGCTAATAAAAATTAAGACATTACTACAATTAGAACCTTATCGAACTCGCTATCAAACAATAACTAAAATAACCAACAGAATAGTAAGAGAAAGTGAGCTACAAAAATTTTATAGTGAATTAAGTTCTATTATTAAAAATAATAAATTAGACTAAATTTCAAATATAAAAAGGCAACTGGCTATTAACCAGCTGCCTTTTTATAAAAAATCAGACAAATACTACTTTTAAAGTAAATCAATTTTAGAATGAAGTTTATTAGGTATAAAAATAAAAAGGCATGCCTTTAATTAAATTATTCCTCATTCATATCTGAGAATTCTTCAAAGATATCCTTAGTTAACTTAGATAATGCCCTTTTTCCTAAGTCACTCTCTTCTCTAAAATTCAGAAACATCATTTGTACTACTTCTTTTCTACTTTTAAAGGCTCCTTGATAGGTTTTATATATCTCATCAATTCTACTTTTATTATTTATAATAATAGATCTAATAAGCTCCCTCACATAATCTTTATGAAAAGAATACATATCTTCTAAATAAAAGACTTGATTAGACCGATTAATCTTTTTAATTTTATCAGTGTCTTTAGAATAAACCTTAATATTTATTTTGAAATTGTCGGAAAGACCCAATAAATATTTATAATCGTAGAGTTTTTGATTTTCAAAATCTGTTTCAAACTTTGCATCATTAGAAAAACCTTCTTCATAAGGATAAATCGGTTCATTGTTATAGAAATCCTTATCACCCTTAAAAGTACTATTACAGAAATGACAACAAGGGATTAAATTATATAATGATAATGCTAAATAAGGGTATAGACTCTTTGCATAAAAATGATCTAGCACTGCTCTAGCTCTCTTTTCATCTTTAATTAAAGTATTTATATATTGCCGGTTACAATATGGACATATACTAATATTCAACCGTTCAACAAGGTCATATGCTTTCCAATCACCCTTGTGTTTAATAAATTCATCATAGTCAAAAATCTCACCTAATCTATCACCGTAAGATTCCCATAATCTTTTTAAATCCCCAATAGCTTCTTTGAAATCTTTTATATATTTGTAGGTTTTATCGTTTTTCAGAAGATGTAACTCTAAATTTTTTTCTTTTATATAATTCTCTAAATATACAGTTTTATCTCCGGTAATTTCCTTTTGTTTTATCTCTTTTATCTTTGATAACTTGTTAGTAGATATATAATAGTTCTTCTCTATATATTCTATTATTTCTTTTAACTCTCTAAGTTGGCCACATAAGATTTTATCTAACTTTCCCTCAATATACATTAATAAATCAATGTAATTCTTATCATTCTGATAAATCTGTTTATGAGTAGTGATATTCTCCTTTACCTCACTCTTTAAACTTTTCAAATGTCTTCTCATTACATCTTTAATTGTATCTTCAGCTATTTCAAACTTAATCATTTTCATTATCCTTATTTTCTAAAACTGCTATTTGTTTTTCAATTATGGAACTTATTTCTTTTAATGCATGGATATCCTTTATAGTATCTATATCATCTATATTACCGGAGATTATTTTTTGTAACTTTTCTTTTTTACTCTGAAACATATGATTTAATTTTCTTCTCATAATTGGCTCACCAAGTAAATTAATAATTGCATCGATTTCCTCAGCTTTCATCATAGAACCTACAGCACTTTCTAAACTTTCTGGAACCCCTTCTTTTAAGAAACTTATGACCTCATTCGTTTTTTTTATTGAAAATTCTCCCATCGTAGACTCCATAAAAAAACCATTAATCATTAGATTATGAATATTAGCGCCAAACGTTTGAGGAAATTCCGAGTTCTCAACAACTCTACATTTACCGTACCTCTCTCCTTCTTTAAAGCGATCCAAAAATATAATATTATGATTTGGCAAATCCGATATTAGGAGTGGGGAATTACTTGAAAATATTATCTGGATATTCTTTGCTGAAGAGAAAACCCTTTGTATATAACTTGTAATTATATCTATATATTTCCTCTGCCATTCAGGATGCAAACACAATTCACCCTCATCCAAAAATATTACTATACTCTCTCCTACTAAGTGTTCTCTTAGAGAATGAAAACGTGAAAGCATGGAAAACAGTGCATCCTCTCCTGAGCTAATCCCTTTCCAACTAAACTTCATAAAATCTGCAAGTGTATAAAGTTTTCTATATATATTTATGAATTCATTCGCTAGCTGTAACCCTTCATCGTCTAATAATACTTCAATTATCGCTATATCCGAAATACCAGAAGCGCGAATTCCGTTGTCATCTATGGTAGTCGAATTAATAGTTCCTTTTTGAAAAGTAATACGGTCACTCTCAATATTTTTTTCAAAAAATTCAATTAATCCTATATATCCTTTATGTAATTTTAAAAACTCCTTTTTGTTGAATTTATTAAAATTACTAAAATCATTTTCTAAATCCAGTTCCTCTTTTTCGTTCATTCCTACTACAGTATCTAGAAAAACATTTAACATATTAACTATATCTAACTTTGTTATACTATTTGTATCTAATTCTTCCAATTTCGCTTTTATATTCTCTTTACGAGCCTTAAAACGAATGAATGTTTCAACATCATTAAAATATGCATCTATAATCCTAAAGTATAATGTTCTTTTAGCTAAAGATTTTTCACTACCATCTGAAGATAGTTCTCTAATCTTTTTATAGATTATCTGTTCGACTTTATTTAATTCAGATTGCTTTATTTCACACCTTAAAAGATTGCTTTCATCATAATCTAAAAAACTAAAATTTTCTGCCTTGTATGAAATGTAATCTAAATTTAATACTAGCTTCTCAGGAAGTGACATAAATTTTCTTATTTCTTTTTTACTTTGTTCATCTTGAAGAGCTAATATTTTAGCTTCTAATTCTCCCGCTGAAAAGTCATCAAGTATAGATGTTCCAAAGCGAAGATCTTTCTGTTCTAAGTGGTAAGCATTTCCCTTTTCTATTTTCTGATTTCTAAACTCATTTGGGTTTTTATAAATATTATTTAATAGTCCCATATTAGAGATATCAAAGTATTTTTCTTTTGGCATGGAATAGTAATAGTACTCGTTACTATCAAATACATTAGAAAAATGTACACAAACAGTACTATGAAGTATTTTTGTATCATCTACTCTAATAAGTTTATTTCTTTTACAAGGATGCGTATTTTTTGTAGTACCATAACTTGTGAGGGAAAATAAAAGCTTAAAATCTTGATCTTCTATACCATCATATACAATATTGTAATTTCCTTGTATGTCTAATTCTAATAAATCCTTATGAAAAATAATCCTGTATTTATTCTCCAATTTTATAACAAGTATTCTTTTGTAGAAGTAATAACTTCCTTCTTCAGTTTTATCTCTTTTCCCTAAAATTCCTCCATCTAATAATAAACCCTTTAATGCCTCTATTATTGTGCTTTTCCCTACTCCGTTCCTTCCCACAATAGCTGTTATATTTGATATTTTTCCTTGTTTATTTGTATTAAAGAAGTTCTCAATATAATTTTCATTCTTTTTGATGATTAATTTCTTTTCACCTAATCTATATTCAAATAGAAATTCTCCTCCGAAATTAAAGCCCTGATCTTCTATAAAGTCATTATATTTGTCTATCCAGTAATAACAGAATTCCATTATTTATATTCCTTCCTTTTTTAAATTCTATCAAAGTATCTAAGCTATCGGATGTCACCTAGATATATTAATTTGATCTATAATGTCCGGATTAAAAACAGTACGATCCTTAGTATAAAAATAGAATTGCTTATGATAATTATCCTTAGTAAAACCCCATTCAATAAAATGCATATCATTATTTATTAAAAAGTTTAAAATTATAAGCTTAGCATCATCGCTAGGAGTACTTTTTAGGTCGTCCATAATTTTTCTTAAATTATTGATTATAATCTCTTTTGTTTTTTTATTAATTTTTGGGTAACTTATAAAAATAAATACCCACCAACCAAGCTCATCTTGGAAAAAATCATCCCAATTTATAGATTCTATCTTGTTTTTTACTAATTCATTAATTTTTTTCACAAAGCTTGAAGCAGTAATATTTCTTGTCTCATAAAATAGACATAGAGCAGCTGCTTTTATGGGATTCTGCTCTTTAATAATAATGTTTGCAATGCTATCTGTTAAAGTTGCAGTTAAATTAATTCTATAACTTGAGAAAAATAAAATTAAATCTATCCAATCACTAGAATATCCCTTGAATATATCATTTGCGAACCTCTCTATACTTCTTTCTATTATTAACTTTGCGTTGCTAACTTCTTTCTCAAGTAATAACGTAAGAATTCGTATAACTTTTTGGGTTGAAGAGTAAGTAATCTTTTTAGTATAAATAAAGAATATAAACGTTATTAACTCATTAACTTCCATATTTAAAGTGATCTGATTATCCTTCTTGTCCTCAATTTTTTTCAAGATAGTACTTAAGATATATGAACTAATTAAGGACGCTTCTTGAGTTGATAATAATACACTATTAACTCTGCTCCTTAGATCTATATATCTTACTTTTTTATTAGAGAGTTTTATTTGCTTACTCTCTCCTAATTCTCCAGCATCTAAAATTGCTGTTGCAACCTGCAAGAAAGCTTGGTTCAACTCCTCACTTGACAATTTAATTGACTTTAACTGTGTTAGAAATGGGCTTGTATCATTCATGAAGATTTGTTCTATCAAGGTAATAATAGGAGATATTTCAAGCACCCATTCATTAAGATTTTCATTTTTTTCTATTTCTTTTACCTTTGACTCATTTATCTTTAATTGAAATTTATTCAACAAGTTAGCTAGTTCTTCTTTAATTGTATTTTGTACTTCTTGCTCATTAGTGTATATATAGTAGTCGTCTACAAACCTATATATAGTGTAATCTTGGCTAGTAATAATGTTTTTTTCAGCTAGTATTTCAATCAATTCTTGATCTATATGAACAAGCAAAAATTCAGCCAATAATCTATTTAATTCAGGGCCTACTATAATGCCATTGGTTTTTGAACCATTTAAATTTTGTAAGAATACATCTATGTTTTTATAGATAGAATTAGAGTTTGTGAGACTTTTGGAATCATAAACCTTGCTTGAAATCAACCATTTATAAGAATGAGAATATATACTTGAAAAACAATCCTGAATATCAACAATCATTAATAATTTGTAACTATCTCTAGAATAGGTAAACCTCTTACTATTAAGAAGTTGTGTAACTGTTTTAAAGGGATAGTGTCGAAAATAGGTACCTTTAGATTCTAGGGAGATAAGCAGCTGCTTTTTTGAATTGCTAATGTCAGTGTAATATACTGTTTGTTTATTTCTTTTCTTATATATTAAACTATTGACCCTACCAGCTTTCCTCATAGAAAAATCATTTTTACTGTGTAATATATTCACAATATCACTCTCAAATAGATTCATGAAAGCCAGTGATTCTACTAATCCCATAGGGTTTATTAAGGAGATTTCTCTGAAGTCTCCCCTAGCTTTAGAAATTTTAAACTTGAGAGGTGCTGAATGCCAGGAAGGCTTGAAAAAATTATTCTCACTTCGAATCTTTTTTATTAAATTATTCACAGCCTTTTTATTATTTTGTAAGTACTCATAAAGGTATATATGAGTGTAATGATTACCTTTTTCGTAAGGGAGTAGATCTGTAAGCAGAAAATCATTTGTCTGCCTATTAAATTTAATATATTTTTTCATATTTGACACTCCAAAAATTAGTTGATAAAATACCTTTACACAATATCAAGACTTTTGCAGTTGCTTAGTCTTAAAGAAACGACGGGATCTTGTATCCCGTCGTTTCTATTTATTTTAATATAAATTTTTTATTAACAAACTTGCAAGCTCACTGTAACTTAAATTTTCTACATTATCTTTATACAATAGATTTAAGCGCTTTTTTAATTGTGGAGGAGTTAAACCAATTTTGCGGTGCAGCAACAATGCTTTATTATTTATAAAACAAGAAATAAATTTGTCATTTTTTAGTTGATTATTAATCTTCGCCGGTATTTTAACCCTATTCTTCTTGAAACATTCCTCTATAGATTTGTTAAAGATTTTCTGTGTTTCATTTGTAATTTCGTTTAAAGCTTTATTATTCATAAAACGCTTGAGTTCTTTATAACTGTCACTTATCCCTCTTACCTGCCACCTATATTTACCGTCCCCTTTTCTTTCTCCAAAATATACAATTCTTTTAAACAAAAATTCTAATTTAAAACTTAATAATTCTACATTATTAGTCTGATCATACTCCAATATATATGAATTGATTCTCTCTTTATATTTTTTTAATTTCTCTTGAGCAATTCCAAACTTATATTGACTTTTAGGAGATTGACCTTTAGCAAAAACATATCCTAAATAATTAATTTCGTAGTTACAAACATCCGAGTTGTAATAATTTGTTTTTCCACTGTTAAGAATTAGTTTACTACCAAAACATGCTTTCATGGTCTTAGTTATCTCAGCTTTTATTAAAGATTCACTTACTTTTTCATCTAGTATTAGAATGCAATCATCTACATACCTTGCATAGTAGAGAAGACCTTTTTTTCTAAATATTTTCTTAATCTGAGAATCGAATCCTTGTCCACTAATCTCTATTAGTGAATTATGTAAGCCTATTCCAGGCATATATTCACTTACGATACTAGTGTATTTTTTAAAGAAATTTATTTCATTTTGCCTTAGCCCTTCTATTTGACAAATGGTATTAAAACTTTTACGACAATCTACATTATAAAAAAAACCTTGAAAGTCAAATTTATAAATTGTATAAGTTTTATAAAGATGCAAATATGGCATGATATTCATTAATTCTGTCATTATATAGGATCTGTTAGGGAACTTAATTTCCCCATAAAAATTCATTAAATATTTATAGTAATCTAGGACTATTTGTTCTTCTAATGGAATATTCGATTTATTGATAACACATCTATCCTTCACTGTTAACGTAGTATAAGGAGTAATCTTTTGACAGGATTCTACTAACTTCGATACTGATTCTTTTTCATGTCCATGCAGCTCTGAAAGCCTAGCAATAATTTTTTCCCTCACGTTTTATGAACTCCATTCTCCTCAATTTTCATAAATAATACTTATGAATTATTATCTTTTTATTTTAATGAGTAATGGTCTTAAAAGGAATAAAATACAAAATCATCCTTATTTGATGTCCTAAAGTAATATGTTAACAATGAATAACAATTCAAATTAACTAGTATAATAATTATCAAACTGATTATGATTACAAAAAGAAACCTTTACTATGTAAGATTTTCTTTTTTAATTAGTTCTATTTATACAGTATACCCCTACTGCTCTAAGAAGTTCTTTCTACTCAGGAGAAATTTAACACATTCTTTTTTATCTCCTTTTCTTACCCTGCTTTGATGAATCTAATTTCACTATATTTTCCTTTCTTAATTTTCTTAACTCTTGCTCTAGTGTTGCATTCTTTTGATTAAGTTTATGGATTTGTTTTTGTAAATCTTCGTTAATCTTATTAACTTTGGAAAATTCTAATTCTAATTCTTTAATTTTGTGCTCACTTATTTCTTCTAGCACGAGTTTTAACTCTAACTTTTCAAGATATGAACGTAAGAACTCTATATCTTCTTTTTGTTTAGCTTTCTTTTGAACAGACAAGATATCTTCATGTTCTACTTCATTAATACGCTCCTCAATATACTTTTTTAAAGTATCTGCATTATTGTAGACAGTACTTCTTTGCAATCCCGATTTTGCGGCTACGCTTGCTAAATTTAATTTACTTCTCTTAATTTTCAATGCAAGCTCTGTTTGCCCTTGTATAAAACATTGCATGTAAGATTCAATTTGAACTAACTGCTCTTGCACTTTTGGTCGAAGGCTTTCATATTCACCTCCATTAATGTTATATTTTTGAATATAATTCCTAATTAGTTCATTTAAGACATCTCCACTACCCATGGTGGAATCTCCTCTTCAATATTATTAATATTTTCAATTATTTTTTTTAGTTTGGGATAACGAATAATTAATTCTTCCTTTCCAAACTGATATACATTTTTCTTTAAAAGTGTTAATTCTGGCAACAATTTATTCCTATAAAATTGTTGTAATGACTTAGACTCCAGCTCAAATTGTCGTTGAAACTTCTTGTTTTGAGAAGCAGCCTTTTCGTTGTGGGCAACTAACCTTAATTTATTTTCGAATCGTTCTAACGTAAACTTAATATTTGTAATATCAACAATTTGAGGTCGTACATAATACCACTTTTCGAACATAGCTAAACGTTCTTGTCTCTCACATAATTTAATTGTATTAGTGCAGAAACCCATCTCACTCTCTCTAACAGGTGTTTTTTTTAAAAGCGAGAGAATTTCATCTAAATCTTTAAATATATTTAGCTTTTTTTTCTTTAAAAATTTATTAATTGCTTCGTAAGCTAGCTTTAACTCTGGCTCCTCTAATTCTTTTTTTATTTTTTCATCTTCTATATTAAAAATATTCGTTTCTAATTGAGAGCCATCTTGCGAAGCTCTGTTTTTAAACGCATCCGTAATAATCTTATCATCTCGGAAATAATGTTTGGTCATTTCTTCTTCTAGATGGTTCATATGTCTTTTAATCCACTGTAATGTTAAGCCTTTATCTCGTAATTCATTTGCTACTACAACGCGGAATTGATGTGGCCTAACATGATAAAAGGTTTTTCCTACATCTTCCTGAGTTATATATCGATAATCACTCACATCATTCTCCGTGATAACCCATTTGGATAAATTTTGTAAATTTTCATTACTTAAAGATGAAAAATCTAATACCTTTTGATGTCGAGAGAAAAAACCATAAATATGTTTTTGTATAATGGAGCGATTATAAGACATACCTTTTTTTGTGCAATATAGCACATTACTTCCTGTTTGTTGTTTGCGCCTATCTGTGGTTAAATCGACAAGGGTTTCATAGGCTTTAACGGCCAGTTCATTCATATTTGTTTCTGTCCATCGTCCATCCCTTGCCATGGTGGTTTTGTAGGTTATAAATTCCAAGTAATACGCTTTTTTTTCTCCTTTTTTTATTAATATCTCTTTAAGTCTTCCAGTTTCGAGTAGAAGAAATTCTCCCCTACGCATACCTGTTTGAGATAAGATGACAATCATGCATGCTGTCATTCTGTAAGTTATAGATAATTCTTGATCCTCTATGTCATTCAATGCTAATTGGATAATTTGATTTAGCAAAAAGCGAGGAATATTAGGTGTTTTTCCACTATTTGATTGAGCATTAATCCGCTTTCGATTGTAATTACTTAACATTTCCTCAAATTCACTCAGTCGAAATCCAACATTACTGTATTCAATTTCTTGAAAGAATTTCCCTATGGCGCTTAAGATTTGCCGTTTCGAAGCTTCAGTTATAGAAGACTTTTCTTTTAATAAAAATTCATTTATTAAATTTGGATAAATTAATAACGGATTGTAAATAAACTTAGCCTCTATAAAATGAATAAATGCTTTGACTATATTAAAATATGTATTAGTGGTAGAAAAACGGTTTTCACGATCATGTAACTCTCTCAGAACCATTTTTTTTAATACAATGCGGTAAGTTGAAGAAACAATGTCTTGAAAATCATATTTATAGAGGCAAGGAGATTTATAAAACCTATCTGACTCTGAGAAATCCCAGTATTGATCGGCAGCATTTACTTTCTCTGTAAGCTGAACTGAGGGTTCGGGATAATTCCATTCAGACGAAGAAATGCTAGTTTCATTTTCTAATGGATACAACACTTTACTAACACTATCTACGTGCCATTTTATATTATTTTTAAGGACTTCTTGATTGCTTAACTCATGTTCTTTCATATGTCTGTTACCCCTTTTTCCTTATCCAAGATTTCTTTAAGAAATGCTGCGTATAATTTTGCTAAACCATGATAGTATTGCTGGATTAATGAACTTTCAGCTTTTTCTTTCTTAAATTTATACACATTTAACCTTTTTTCAAAGACGTGAGCCCGATTAATAGAAGTTACAAATTTCTTACAGGTTAAGCATTTGTAGTCTGAGTCTTCTGTATCAATCTCTAATTTGATACATTCACTGCTCTTACAGGCACCAGCTCCATATTCCACTTGAGGTAAGTCTTCGATTTCTTTTTCATCCCTTACAATTTCCCCCTGTATTGTTACGTCCCCTATTGTAATCATATAAATAGCTTCAATATATCTTATAGTTTCATGAGCTCTGTAATGCTTCGAAGCAACCACGGATGAATTTCCAGTAATTGCCCCAACATCTAAAGTGTTAATGTGACCGCTTCTACAGCTTGCCATGTTGCGTCAATAAAGGTATCCCTTGCGTCGTAGGCCCTATAATCCTTTTCTAGTAAATCTTTATCTTTCAACTTCTCAATTATATTTCTAAAATAGACACTATATCGGCTTTTTATAAGAGTTGAAAAACCCATTTTTCCTGGGTATCTAACTAAGAAGATATATTTCTCATATCCCTGTAGAGCTTTTGATACTAGTTCCTCAGTAATGACCATTGCCCTTTGAATTAACTCAATATCTTCTTTTAGAAAAATCTCTGTGATTTTTTCTCTTCGAGACGTTTTCGAATAATAAGTTATCTCACCAATTCCTAAAGAATGATCAATAGAGTTGATACAATCCCTCTGAAGGAGCAGAACTTCTCCTATTCGTAGCTTAGTTGTACAGGTAAGTTGAAAAATAATAAACATTAGTTCACCATCTAAATCAGTATAGGCACACTCTCTAAATTCATTTTGGATGACTTTGAAATCATGGGGCGTCATGGGGTTTCCACCATTATACTCAATCTTACTATATTTTAATTGACTAAGAGCTATATCAGGTATGTTATATTTAGTTTGATAATACCTTAAGTACAGTCTAATGGGGCTAATTTCCGCATTAAAAGTTGCTTTAGCTGGATTCATTCCGTTACTAGTCTTTCTGAGTCTTAATGCTGCTTGATATTTAAGTAAAAATTCACCAGTAAAATAGCTTCTAACATTTTGGGTCTGGAAAGATATAATATTTTTATTTTCTCTATAATATCTTTCTGCTGCATTTAAAAATTTAATTAATATAGTTGCTTCATGCCTTACAGTATCCCCCTTCCCTTCTCTTATCCAAAGAAAATCCTTTAATTCTTGCTTAAATGTTTTATTTTCCACAAGTGAGAAATCTATATAGCCATTAGTCAAACTATATCCTGCACTTTTATAGTTTTTGTCATTCAATACAATCCACTTATCAGCCTTTGGAGTAGATTCATGTCCATTACTATAAACCGGCACGTAACCTTTCAGCAAAGCCTTTATAAAGTAATCATTAAGAAGCAATTTAGGGGGAAACAAATAGTTCTCGTTCTTTTTCCTATAGAGATGATTGATGAATACATAAAAATGAACTAAAACAGTAAGAATTCCTCCCCTTTGATAAGATTGAACCATATTCTCATATTCTTTTTTGATATTTGTAAAGAAATTATATTGCTTCATAAATGTCAAGAAATTAAATGAATTTAATTCATTAATAGTTATGCCTGCTTCTCCTAAACTTTTTTCAAAATAATATTGAAAGATTCTATGATTATATCCACCTATTACTTGCTCTGAATCTTTATAGATAGTTTTGAAATATTCAACAAAATCTATTAATAAATTACGCAAGTATAGTTCGTTTGCCCGTATGTAAATATTCACGGTATAAATACTATTCTTCTGTTCGATGCTTGCTTGATATATCTGTTCTGGCTGAGAACCTATGGGAAAGTTTGTACGAATTTTATTTTCAAACTCATCAAATAATTCTGAATTATTTGATGACATTTCCTCTCTACTGACTTTACCTGTTCTAAGACGAGGTATTTCCCTGTCTAACATTAAGTGAGAAAAATGGTTAATTTCAACCTTAACAACTTTTTTTGATTTACCTTTGGCTACATGTTTATAAAAATCAATAAATAGCTCTCTTGTGAGATACCTATAAGGACTGCCTACTTTCTCAACAGCGTGCATTTGTCTACAAAAATTATTCCAATTCATTTCCACTAAACTTGGAGAAAGACTTCCTAAAATTAAGATAAATTTGTTTAGGGCTACGACAGTTCTACTCAAAACATTGTGAGGATATTCTTTTTCGAATAGAATCTCTAGAAACTCCCCTAGAATTTCTTTTAATTCCTTATTGTTAATATAAGTATCGATTCTTCTATGAGCATTGGCTCTTTGATCCTTAGAGAAACTATTTTTTTCTAATTTTTCGTCTTTCTTCAAAAGGATATCCTCCTTGGTTTGCTAATCCTCTTTGTTTACGTAATAATAAAGCAAGGTCTTCTTCGTCAGGGTTGTAATATTGCAAAACTGTTAGCGTTCCACTATGACGTAATATAGTTGCTAGTTTTTCTTGTGTATATCCCATTTGATGGGCTCTTATCATTGCAAACCCATGTCTGAATCGATGACTTAAGTTGTTTTTTCTTTTTCTTTTATCTATTGTAATTCCGATAGCATTAAAGATTTTCCGCAAAGTGTAATTCCACCCCGCTGCTGTAAGAGGAGTATAATGTTGATGACTCAAGAATATATATTGATTTTCTATTACATCAGCACCTTCTATTCCCTGTATACCTAAATTGGTTACTTTGTCAGCTTTTGCTTTTTCCGCAAGATTTCTTTGCTTAATTTCATATTTATTTAGTAAAAACTCATCTCTTGATTCATCAACATATTCTTGTAGTAGTTCCAACATCTCGTCATCAATTAAAACCAGGTGATAACCTAATCCTGGTCCCTCATCCGTATATATTCCTTCTCTATAGTCTAATGAACTGTTAATTGTATGAAGTCCCTTTGCATGCTGCCAAGGCTTATCCTGTAATCTATTTCGTATAAGCAAGCGATGATTATTGCAAGGCCCTTCAACTATATCTTCGAATGTTAACCCAAGAACTTCCCCCAGCCTTAATCCATATTTATACATTAGTTCGACAATGACCTTATCTCGTATGGTATAGTTCTCTTCAATTTCTTTTAATATCAAATCGTATTGAAATGGCTTAATGTACTTAGGTACTTGTTTATAAGGTTTTACTATCTTATTTTTTTCATACCTTTCTATCTTTTTCTTGACAGAATGTCCAAGCATTGTGCCATTCCCTCTAAAGGTACCGATAACTCTCGTGTTATAGATCAATGAGTCTTTAGCCTTAAAGATTCTTTTATAATAATCCCTATACACCCCCAAGTAATTATTAATAGTTTTATTGCATCTAGTCGTCTCAAACTCCTGATTCCAGTTAGTTCCTTTACGTTTGCCACCTTCAAGAAACTGCAGTAGTTTGCTTAAATCATTTTCATCTAAGCCAGTTTCATAGTCTGTTAGACTATTTAAATCAAAGAACGAATATAATAACTTTAAGGCTGTAAATGCTAATTCTCTTTTCTTATAATTTGTTTTTACCAACTTGCTATTTAAATATTGGTTGGCCTCCTTTATTTTATTTCCATTTAAGTCTGTTAGGATGAAGTAGGTAAAACCATCGTATTCTTTACTAAACCCTATAATACCGGCTCTTTGTATTAACTCATCTTTATTGTCGTACCTGTCGTATATGGTGCCTAGACTTGTCGATACCTCTCTAACAACTCCCAATGCTCTCCCCTCCAAATTTCAATAATATTCTTAAAATAATCTGAAGAGCCCTCCTTAGTAAGTAAACCCCCACGTGCCCTCTTAATCTCTGAACTGCTTTACAACTATCTAACTTCATCTTTATTATATATCCAAATTATACTATAATTTGAACAAAAACCCTACTTATCATAATTAAAAATAAAACGATAAATGACACTTTATTTTTCAAACTATTTATACAGTATTATCACTTTTCATAACATGGTGTGATGCCCAGTTAAAAAGATATACTTAAATTTCGTGATGCGCGCAATAATGATATTTACAATCATACCTAAAAGCATAATCATCGCTGTTTCTGTACCAAACGTTTGTTGAGCTACA
>Ga0209463_1000313_pt1 | contig 42138 bp, 58 predicted proteins | sample AgamicMgSfrz_FD_187169 | JGI IMG/M metagenome (GOLD analysis project Ga0209463, IMG submission 187169) | Agave microbial communities from Guanajuato, Mexico - Mg.Sf.rz (SPAdes) (version 2) | ecosystem: Host-associated > Plants > Phyllosphere > Phylloplane/Leaf | place: Guanajuato, Mexico...
AGCTAAGCAAAAGAAAAAGCAGTGGCAAAGAGTTTGTCTTCTGTTACTCCTTATTAACACAGGCATTTTATTCACAAGCTTATTTATAGACAATCGACCGCTCTTATTTATTAGTGTCATTGTTTTTGTAGGGATTGTTCTCGCCCTTGTTTTATATAAAGATCCATCAAGTGGATTACAAGAAGAGTTCCTTACACTTCAGCAAAGTGCTGGCGGGAGACAAAGTGAAGAAGCGATGTCTGTTCGTTATCAGTTAGAAAAAGATGAAGAGGTTCGGAAGTTATTTGAGCGCGAGTCGTATAAGTTACAGCAGTTGGAACGAGCGTATGATAAAGTCGTTTCATCGTATGAGGAATGGGAGAGAGAAAAGTTCCAGGCGGGAGAACAAGTCGATGTGTATAAAGTGCGCTATATGTTCCCTGAATTTTATACGTATGCACACATATTGCCGGCGTTTGAGCGTATGGGAAAAATGCAGCAATTATATCGCGAGTTAGAGAAACAAAGTGAGCGGAAATCTTCATTATATGAAATGATTTCGCAATTTGAACATAAACTAGAAACTGTTATCGGTAGTGCGGAGTATAGTAAGCTGCACGAGGCGCAAATCCGTATGCAAAATGAGAAAGAAAAGCGCCAAACTTGTAAGCAGTTAAAAGAGAAGCTTGTGGAATGGCAAGAAGAATATGAGTTCATGCAAGAGCAATTAAAACAACTGTTAGTAGAACGAGATAGTTTATGGCATATCGCACATTCTACAGATGAAGAGATGTTTTTAAAAGCAGGTAAACTGGCAGAAAAACGTGAAGATGCTGCGCAGCAAGTCGGGCGTTTATTACCGCAAATTGATCTGTTAGAACAGCGTTTAACGAGTTTATCATTAGCTGAACATTATGAGGCTGACGGTTATGATGAAAAATTAAAGCAAGAAATGACAGCTGCGCAAAATTGTCTTATGAAAGAGAAAGAACTGACAGAGCGTATTGCGAAACATCGTATGGAAATCGCGAATTTAGAAGAAGGTAGTACGTACGGTGATTTACTGCACGAATGGGAAATGAAAAAAGCGCAAGTGCGTGAACAAGTGAAGAAGTGGGCTGCTTATGCGGCCGCAAAGACAGTATTAACGAAAACGAAGCAATATTATCATGAAATACATCTTCCTCGTATTTTACAAAAATCAGAAGAGTACTTTGTGTATTTAACAGGCGGACGATATAGTAAAATCTTTTCACCGTCAGAGGCAGAACCGTTCATCGTTGAGCGTAATGACGGTATGCGTTTTTACAGTCATGAACTAAGCCAAGCGACAGCAGAGCAGTTATATTTATCGCTGAGATTTGCATTAGCGAAAACATTTGAGCATGATTATCCATTTATTATTGATGATAGCTTCGTGCATTTTGATGCGGTAAGGACGAATCGTACGATTGAACTAATAAAGGAAATTGCGAAAGATAGACAAGTTATCTTCTTTACATGTCATGCGCATTTATTAACGTATTTTACAGAAAAACAGATTATAAAATTAACGCATAAGCGTAAAGAAAATGAGTTGTAGTATGCTATACTAAAAGTAACTGATATGGTGGAGGAATTCGAATGAAAAAGAAAATTGCAGAATATGAAGTTGGTGAACAAGTCGATGTTTTCTTGTTAATTAAAACAGCGACAAAAGGTATCGCAAGCAATGGGAAACCATTTTTAACAGTAATCTTACAAGATCCAAGTGGAGATATTGAAGCGAAGCTATGGGACGTATCGCCAGAAGTTGAGAAACAATATGTAGCAGAAACAATCGTTAAAGTAGCTGGTGATATTTTAAACTACAAAGGACGTATTCAATTACGTGTGAAACAAATCCGTGTTGCGAATGAAAATGAAGTAACAGATATCTCGGATTTCGTAGAAAAAGCACCAGTGAAAAAAGAAGATATGGTTGAAAAAATTACGCAATACATATTCGAAATGAGAAATCCGAACATTCAACGTCTAACAAGACATTTATTAAATAAGCACCAAAACGAATTTTTAGAATATCCAGCAGCGACGAAAAATCATCACGAGTTCGTATCTGGACTAGCTTATCACGTCGTATCGATGCTTGATTTAGCGAAAGCTATTTCAAATCTATACCCATCTTTAGATAAAGACTTACTATATGCAGGCGTTATTTTACATGACCTTGGTAAAGTAATCGAATTATCTGGCCCAATTTCTACAACGTATACGTTAGAAGGAAATTTACTAGGCCATATTTCTATTATGGTGAACGAAATTGGTAAAGCGGCAGATGAGCTGAACATCGATGCAGAAGAAGTATTAATTCTTCAACACATCGTCCTTTCTCACCACGGAAAAGCAGAATGGGGTAGCCCAAAACCACCATTAGTAAAAGAAGCAGAAATTCTGCACTACATCGATAACTTAGATGCAAAAATGAACATGATGGATCGTGCATTAGGACGCACAAAACCAGGCGAATACACAGAGCGTGTCTTTGCACTTGATAATCGTTCGTTCTATAAACCTAAGTTTGAAACCTATCGTGACAAGTGACTTTAGCGTATTGATAAAGTTACTTGCCCACAATTTGCCCACGAGATTTTAAAAACTCGTCATATTGGTTTACGGCAGTTTCCTCTATAGATTTTGTTATGTGAAGATACACATTTGCTGTCATGTCTATAGAGGAATGCCCTAAACGTTCTGAAACATATTTAAGGTTTGCCCCACTTTGTAATAAGTGAACGGCATGTGTATGTCTAAATCCGTGTAAGGTAATGTATTTGAAATTTCCTTTCTTACAAGCTTGCTGTAAGAACTTTAGGGTTGCTGGGTGTAGCATACAAGAATTATCTTCATGTGTAAATACAAAATTATACTCTTTATAATATTTACCGTTCTTCAAAGTGTTTTTATTTTGCTCTATTTTCATTTTTCTTAAATGAGATATGGTAGAAGGATCTAAAGAGATTGTTCGTTTACTGCTTCTATTTTTTGGTGGACCGAATAAGATTTTTTCATTTCTTTTGGTAGTGATTAATGTTTTATTGATGAATAATTTTTGTTCCTCAAAATCAATATCTTCCCATTGAAGGGCTAAGCATTCACCAATGCGGAGACCTGTGCGAGATAGAAACATGAATAAAGAATAGTATTTAAAACCTCCTTTCTCATTAAGGATGTAAGTTAAGAATTGATGTAGTTCATCTATATCGTAGCATTTTATATCATCATTTTTTGAGGAAGCACGAGTTGCTCTTAATTTAATTTTTGTAGTTGGGTTTTTTTCTAAAATCCCAAGTTCGTTAACAGCTGTATCTAACGCATGGTGCATTGTGACATTAATTGTTTCTACCGTTTTTTTACTGTATTTTTCTAATAGGCTATTTATAAATTTTTGATATTTGATTCTTGTTAAATCTTTTAACTTTAATTCTCCAAACACAGGTAAGATGTGAAGTCTAATGTTTTTTTCGTAGACCATGTAAGTTCTTGGAGCTACATTTCCTTTTTTGAAAACATTTAACCATTCGTAAAGATATTCATTAAAAGTTATTTTACCGTCCTGAATATTACCCCCATTCACTAATTTTTCTTCTATTTTAGCAGCAGCTAATTGAGCTTCTTTTTTTGTTTTAAATCCACCTTTGGAGGTTTCTTTGTATTTCCCCATTTCTTTATATCTAATCCGATATTCCCATTTATCATTACGTTTTCTAAAACTAGCCACTTTAATCACTCCATTCTATATATAATGAGAATGTTTGTTCTGTTTTTGTGTAAAAATATATAATAGATTTTAAATAAATCTATCCATTTGCTTAGGGATTCCGTAATGCTGTAATAATTCTTGCTTTGTTTGTATGTAGTAATCATGATGACTGCCATCGATAAGAAATCTCGTTGCAAAATAGTTTGCTTCAGCTTCTATACGAATTTCAGAGCAAAGAGACACCTTGGATAATTTAGGTGTATTTTCATCTGGATGAAATAAAGCATGACCCAATTCATGAAAACAAGTGAAGACTTGATTTTGATATGAAAGTCGTTTGTTAATATGTATAAAAGGGATACGGGACACTTTGTGGTAGTATCCGTAAATATCCCCCAAGGCTTCTGTGATAACGACTATACCTTTTGCTTCAGCGATAAGGAAAGGATCTCTGGTATTATATCGTCTAAGTAGTTCGTCTATTTTTAAATTGATTTGTTGCTTTGAAACCAACTAGATCCTCTCCAATCACTCTTCGTTTCTGTATTTTTTTGGTGTAAATTTCTTTTTAGCCATTTGTTTTCCTAATCTAAGAGAGTTTTCTAATGAGACAATTAATAATTGTTTAGTTTCCTCTGACATAGGTTCAGAGTCTTTAGAAAAAGCAAGAGCATCAGCTTTACTCATATCTTCTATTAACTCTTCTAACTTTTTTTGTATATCTTTTTCATCTTTCTCTGTAAGTTCCCAGTACTCTTTGTTAGTTCTACCTAATAGGTAATCAACACTTACATCAAAATAATCTGCTACCAGCTGCAGCTTATCAACAGCAGGTTTTTGTGTTTTCCACTTATATAGAGAATTTTCCCCCATGTTTAGTTGTTTTGCTAAATCAGATAACGATATTCCGTTCTTATCCGCAAGACTTTTAATTATGTTGAATGTAGACATTTGAGCCACCCTTAATAAAGCTAAGAACACTTTTTATCTAAATGGATAGAAAATCATTGACTTTTATCCGTTCGGATATTAAACTATGTTCATAAGCTAATTATTTAGCCGCAAAACCATTACAAATTAAACCTATATAGCACGTCCCTCAACGTTTAAAAGGTAATTTAATTTGGTTTATTTAGCTATGCTTTAATTTTATCTAATTGGATAGAAATAGTCAATAGAAAGCTAAAAAATTAGCTAAATGTATAGAAGGAGGTGTGGATATGGATAAAAAGTTTGGTAAGAAAGTGAAAATGTGGCTATTTGTTAATGGTATGAAGCAAGGAGAATTAGCAAAAATGCTTAACGTTTCTGGTCCATATCTCTCTGATATTTTACACGGTAAAAGAGAAGGTAAAAAAGTGAAAGAAAAAATAAATCGAATATTGGAAAGTGAGGAGATCTAGTAATGACGGCAACAGTGCAAGTCATTATCGATGATAACTACTTGCAAAAAGAAGTTTCTCGTCAAGTTAATGAACGTTTAGCAGATATGGGAATTGGTACTTGGTGGGATATGAAAAGACTTCAATATGAAACAAGTAGAAGTTATGACTGGTTAATGGAATATGTTGTTTGTGATCCTAGAGTACAAATCTTTGCTAAACAAAAAAATAATCGTTGGTTATTTAAAGCGAAGGAAATGAAAGAATTTCTTAATAAGTATTTTGATGAATTATAAGGAGGTTAGTATTAATGAAAAATGGTAAAAAGCCAACAAAAAAAGAAAAAATGCATATTAAATTATACAATCTAAATCCCGATAATTGGTTGATTTTTAAAAAAGTAAATCATGAATTGCACTTGGTACATCGTAATACGAATAAAATTAAGGTTATTTCGAGTTTGTAGAGGAGGAAAGTAATATGAATCAATTAACAGCAGCAAACGAACAAGCATTAGTATTTGAAAACAATGGAAAAGTAGTAACAGATAGTTTAATGATTGCTGAAATGTTTGTAAAGACACATGACAATGTGTTGAAAGATATTAGAAAACAAATTGAATATGCGGGACCTGAATTTTCACTCGTAAATTTTCACGAGTCAAATTATGAAAATGAGCGTAGGCGAAAATACCTTAAGTATAACTTAACAGAAGAAGCTTTCACGCTGGTTGCAATGAGTTACAACACAAAAGAAGCTGTTCAAATGAAAATTAAGTTTATTGAAGAGTTCAAAAAAATGAAACAACACATACAAAATCAACAAAAAATACCTACAGATCCAATGGGTGTTTTAAAGTTAACGTTTCAAGCTTTAGAAGGACATACTCAGGAAATTCAGGAGATTAAGTCTGAGGTAAAGGACCTACGAGAAAATGCGCCTTTATATGCTATTGAATGTGATGAAATATCAAAAGCTGTAAGGAAGTTAGGTGTTCTTCTGCTAGGTGGAAAAGATTCTAATGCTTATCAAGATGTTAGCCTTAGAAAAAAACTATATAGCGATATTTATAGTCAACTACATAGAGAGTTTGGTGTAAATAGTTACAAAGCTATCAAACGTCACCATTTAGATAGAGCGATTCAAATCATTAATGAAGAATATTCAATTCCAATCGTCTTAGATGAAGAAATTACAGCTGCAAATGCACAAATAAATATGGCAGAAGTTCAGTAGGGGGGAAATATATGGAAGAGAGAACGGAATTCATAAAAATTATTGAAAAGTTACATGAAGAAAAAAGAGAAACAAAAGAAGAGCTAAAGCAACTAATTATTAATGAGTGTGAAAGTTATGGTGATGTAGAAAAGTATTTAAATATGCAGAAAAAACAAGCTTATTGGGTTAATGATGAATTGGCGATATTAATAATAACAGAGTTGGTGCAAGAGTTTAATAAGGATAAGAACAATCTACCACTATAATAGATTGTTCTTAAATACATTAAATGTTAGCTATTTTTACTACAGCGGAACTAGCGTAAATTACATCTTGATTCTCTATTTTACTGAAAAATGATGAAGAGGAAATCATTTCAGTTAGAGAAGGGATAAGTCCGACATGGGTGTGATTCCATACTTCATAAGATGCAGTTTGGGATGTGAATGGTTCTCCTTTGTGCTCAGTTAGTTTCACTGGAATGAACATATCACCTTCACAAACAATTAATTCTTCATTGTTACTAAAAGTGATAATGGCACGATTGTTACTATTCATAATGTCACCTCCTATTTAAATGGATAGGAATATTATAACAAATTAGAAGTGTAATAGATAAATGGAACAAAAAAGGGGAGAACAATATGCAACAAAAGATTTTAGTAATTACTAGTAATTTCGCAGGTTTTCCAGGTATCAGTGAATTTAACTCAAAAGATGCTGCAAAAGAAGAAGTTAAAAAGTTAATTGAAAAAGGCGTAAGCCAAAAATCAATTCGTGTAACGCAAGAAATTCCTATAAATATCGATATTCAAGTGGATGTTGAACTTTAATAAGAAAGGTTTAGGTGAGAGAAGAAATGGAAGTCATGATTGATTTAAATACGTTTGCTGATGGAGCGCTTGCTGAAAGGTTTCATCAAGAATTTGAACGCGTAATGGAAAATATGGCAGATTTAAATACTGATCCGAAAAAAGCAAGAAAGATTGTTTTAACACTTTCGTTCGCTGGTGATAAAAAGCGTGATGTATGGAATTGTCAGGTTCAAGCCACTTCGAAACTAGCACCAACAGAAGCAGTAGAGTCTAAGATTCTATTAGATATGGACCAAAACGGAAATTTAGTTGGTCAAGAGTTAGCTTCTGGAATTCAAGGGCAGTTTTATATGGATCTACAGGGTGATGTGAAAACAGATGTTGGACAACCTGTAGAAGAAGTAGAAGAGAAAGAACAAAATCAGGCTGCTGATAAGCAAACAGTAGTAATCGATTATTTGAAAACTAAATCTAATTAAGTAAAGGGGAAATAAAAAATGACTATGACAAGAGAAGCAATTGAAAAGGTATTAGAGATTGGAACAATTGAAACACACAAAATCGGTGAACAGACATATTCAACACAACGATTACATCTTGTGCAAGAACCAACACCAGCGGAAATTATTGTTCGTAGTTTGTCTGGTTTAGTAGGTTATGTGAAATCAGGGTTTGACACAACTGAACCTGTAATGATTCATATTGTAAACCCAACAACGGTGAGTTGCTTTACTGCTGTTAATGGGGATAAGGCTAGAAGTACTTATATCCAAGCACAAGCATCTATTCCACGTTTTAATTTTGGAAGCTTTTATGACAGAGAAGAATTTAATATTGCATTGCAATCAGGTTTTGTACAAAACAATCATCGGGACATTGTTTTACAGGTAGTAGGTACTGTCGTAGAAAATGATGTAAAGGAAATTGGAGATGATGGTGTATCACAAGCTGTAACGGTGAAAACAGGAGTTGCAAGTAGAGGGAATGCAAAAGTACCTAATCCAGTGCAATTAAGCCCATATAGAACATTTGTTGAAGTAGAACAACCCGAAAGTAAGTTTGTATTTAGAATGCGTGAAGGTGCACGTTGTGGGTTGTTTGAAGCCGATGGTGGGGCTTGGAAGTTAGAAGCGATGAATAACATTAAAGAGTATTTAAAAGAAGCGTTAGTGCAAGAAATTGAGTCTAAAAAGGTGTTTGTTTTAGCTTAATGGATATTACAGCGGTAGAAAGTACAACGAATGTCTGTATCTTTGGATTAGGGATTGTGATACTTGCGTATGGAGTTTATAAAGGTGGTACTTTCATTGAACAAAAGTTTGATGAAAGTGATCGCTTAGAAAGGGAGGCTTTAAATGATGGGAATAGAAAGCCGAGTTCTTCCGGAACATCTAGAAAAGGCTTTGGAATTAGAAGAGGAGCGTAGAGAGTGTATACAAAATTTGCATCTGTTATATAAACAAATGAACCAGGCAAATAAGGAAAGTAATAAAACTTTGTATCTTGAATTGCATAACGCTTATCAGAAGCAAAGTATAAGAGATTTAGAGATATCAAAACAGTTATCAGCTATGTATTTTAAGAAACAGAAAAGTGATCGTGAAGCAGAAAGAACAGAGGTTTTTCGTGTAGCAGATCATCTTGAAAAGGTGGGTGGCAGAAAAGAAGTAGTTGAAAGAATTCGCAAGAATGCATAAGAGAAGAACCCGCTGCAACGGGTCCTGAAATAAAAGAATTAATACGTATTATATCAATTAATCGATGTTTTGGAAATAGGAGAGGTAGGCAATATGGGAATTGTAAGAGTAGAAAAGAACAAAAATTATTCTGTCGTAAATAATACCGGTTTAAGAGATGAAAGGCTTTCATGGAAAGCAAAAGGTATTTTAGCGTATATCCTTACACTTCCGGATGATTGGGTATTTTATAGAGAAGAGTTAGCTACGCATGCGAAAGATGGTCTTGATAGTTTAAGAAGTGGAATGAAAGAGTTGAAAGAATATGGATATTTACAACGTATTCCAATTAGAAACGATAAAAATAAAATTGTCAGTTGGGAAACGGTAATTCATGAAGTTCCACAAGTCGAGCCATTGGTGGGTTTTCCACCAGTGGAAGAGCCACCGATGGAAAACCCACTGGTGGAAAATCCGCCGGTGGAAAATCCCGAGCTACTAAATACTAATATACCAAGTACTAATAAATTAAATACTAATATACAAAATACTAATTATTATCATGATAATAAAGAATCTAAATCACATGTATTAGTCAATGAAGAGTTTAAGGTCAGTTATAACTTTTTAAAAAATGAAGGCATTCCATTAAGTGAAATTGCCATTACGGAATTAGGAGAGTTTTGTGATTCGTTTGGTAGCGAATTAATTAAACATGCTGCTCACAAAGCTATTGATGAAAATAAGCCAAAATGGAATTACATTAAGGCCATTTTAAAAAGCTGGGAAAAGCAAAAAGTAAAAACATTAGATGATGTTGCTGCATTAGATAGACGCTTTGCAATGAGTAAGAACAAGCGATTGAATGGTTCGGGACCAGGTCGTTCAAATAGAAAAGAAATTGTTCCAGATTGGTTACGTGAAGATGTTGAGCCAACTAAAAAAGAAATCGAAAAGCAAAACTCGCAATCTATTGATGAAGAGCGTGAGAGATTGCAAGAAATGTTAAACAAATATAAATCATAGGAGCGATTTACATGTTAAATCCATTTGAAGATGTAATTGGAGAAGAGTGTTACGAATGCGAAAATCCTTTTCCTGAGTCTGATATGAATAAAATATATATTTCTGGTTTGGAGAGGATTTTATGCAAGCAGTGTAGAGAGCAGCTTGAACAGAGAGTAAAAGTATTAGATTTTCGTGTCATTCATGATGTTCTGAAGGAATTAATAAAAGGATTCGGCCGCGAGAAAGTCCGTCAATTTGATTTGGTAACTGCAAAAAGGTACGTGATTGACAACGAAGTAGCTCTAACAATTGAAAAACGTGGTGGCAGGTTCAATCAAGAACCTTTAGGAGAATTTGTTTCCTTATCTACCGAAGAGTTAATTGTAGTCATCGAATTTTTAATGAGAAAAATGAATCCTAATCTATGGATGAATGCTGTGATAGGGAACGTTTTAGAGCAACAAATGATTATTACACTTTCACCGATAGAAGGTGAGTTAAATGACTGAACAAATCACAATAGATCATGATTTTATTTATGAACCACTAATAGATACATACATGGTGGACATTGTTACAGAGTCAGGATTCAAATTAGAATTTTGTGAAGCTGAAACGAAAGAAGAAGCGGCATTAAAAATTCGTGAGAAATATCATAAGAATTATCATTTTAAGATTCGTAACATTGAAGTTTCTAATAGATCATTGAAAGAAATTCAAGAACTCAACTAAAGGAGAGGTAGGAAATGAATTTACAAATTGGTGAAAAAAAAGTAACTGCTGGTCAATGGATTGTATGCGAATTGAAGGATAACAAAGTTATTACACAAGTGAAACGAGTGATTAAAGATACATTTAACAACAAAGTAGAGTTATGGGGCACATGGGGATGTGAAGGAGCAATACATGGTGATTGGGGCTACAACCATGCAAATAAATGTAGATATGCAACGGTAGAAGAAATTAACGCAGAAAGTTTAAGACGTGTATTTGCTCAAAAGGGACGTAAGCCAAATGAGTATCGTTCTGGTGATGTTGTAACAGATGATGTGTATGCATCTCGCGTTTTACACGTAATAGACGATAGAGCAACTGTACAAATCATGAATTCACATCAAACATATGAGGTTGCAATAGAAAATTTAGAGATTCTATTCTTTACCGAAGATATGGCTGGTTAAATCATGGGTTTTGTGGTTTCAATATTCTGTATATTGATGGTTATGATTGCTTTTAGATTGGTAGATAAGGTTAACAAAAGAAAACGTTCAGATAGATAAATTTCAAGAGTAGGAGAGAAATTACATGGAAAATCGATTTATAGATTTAACGGAACTATTCCAAATGCAAAGGGTTTTAGATAAGGATATCATAGCGAAGCATAAAGAAAATTATGCTCGCTATGACATGCTGTATAACAAGGTTTATGCACTAAAAAATGAAGTGAATGAAGCCTGGAATGCAACAAATTCTTTCAAAATGTGGTCCACGAAATTTGAGCAACCTAAAGATACATTTTTAGAAGAAATGGTTGATATTTTGCATTTTTGGTTGTCGGTTGCTATGGACTTTAAAATCAAAAATCTGCTTCGAACAATTTATATTACAGAAACTAAAATAAACGGTTTTAATAAAGCGTTCTTCCATATGGATAAGAATGCAAATCATCTTATTGGAAAAGCCGAATACAAAGACTCTATTGGCGCAAAAAGACCTTTAATAATGATGATGGATTTATTCTACAAAATTATTGAATTTGCAGGTTTTACATGGGATGACGTTGTGAGAGTGTATAAAGAAAAAAATCAAGAAAACTTTAGTCGTCTTGCTAGTGGATATTAATTAAATAAGGAGGAACGTTATGTATTCTCTATTTGTTGGTTTTATAGCAGTAATGATTTTTATATCAGTGGCGTGGGTCGTTGCAGGTAAATTAGGAGTTTTTGAGTTTATTGGAAACGTAGTATTAAAAATTAAAAATATATTCAAGGAGGAAAAATAAAATGAATACAAAGAAAATCGTAGGTGCAGCAGTATTAGGAGTAAGTCTTTTAACAGGTGGAATTTTAACAGCAATGAGCGTGAAGGTAATTGATCAGGGGCATGCAGGTGTTGTTTATAACAGAAGTACAGGAATTGAAAAAGAAACCTTGGGACAAGGATGGCATTTAGTTTCACCATTTAAACGTGTAACAGCTTATCCTATTTCAACAGAAACGGTTAAAGTCGATAAGTTCAGCGTACAAACCAAAGATGGTAAGCCATTAACAGTGGGTCTATCTTACGATTACATGAATGACGCCGAAAAGCTTCCTAAGATATATAACAAGTTCAAAGGACAAGCTCCAGATGTAATTGAGAACGGTTGGCTACAGACTCGACTTAAGAAAGCTACATTAAACGTTTTCTCTAACTATTCAGTTCTTGAGGTATTCCAACATCAAGGGGAAATTAACGGGGCAATAGAAAAGGAGTTTAGAAAAATGGTAGATACTACTGGGTTCTTAGTAGATTCCGTTACGTTAGAAGCTCCTAAACCAGATGCGAATACAGCAAAAGCGATTCAAGGAGTAGTAGATGCTCAACAAAACCTTGAAAAAGCAGAGATTGAGAAAAAGCAAGCTACAATCAATGCAGAGAAAGCTATTGAAGAAGCGAGAGGAAAAGCTGAAGCGAATGAGATTATTAAGAAGTCTTTAACTCCAGAAATTGTAGAAATTAAAAAAATTGAAAAATGGGATGGCAAGTTACCACAAGTAAGTGGAGAAGCTAATCCATTGGTTCAAGTTAAATAAACTATATTCCCAGGACTTTCTGAAATAAGAGAGTCCTAGGGATGTTATCTAATTTGAATTTTGTACAGAAATGGGTGAATGAAATTGAGAACAATGAAACCACGTAGATTTGAGTATTTAATTTCTTACACTAATCATCTCGGAAATGGATTTGCCGAAGGGACGTATTTGTTTGTTAGCCGTTCGAAACTAAATAGCAAAAAAGATGTTTTAGACTTAATGGAAATATTGAAAGGAGAAAGTGGCGCTCATACGGTTACTATAAATAACATTCAATTGTTAAGAGAAAAACGAGCGTTATAAAACTAAACAAAAGAATTATTTGAATATAAAAGGGAGGAAATGAAAATGGCAAAAGCTTCAGCATTTCGTTACTCAGTTCCGTCAGTAGATGGAGAAGGTTGGGGGATATTCTTATTAGATCGTTCTGGAATATTTACAGCAGTTACAGACTTCGGTAACTTCGCTCATTGGTTCTCATTAAGAGAAAACGAAAGTGTAGAAGAATTTTTAGTTAGTACTAGAGCAGATCAGATACTTTGTAAAATCGCAAATCGAGATGTAGTGGATATCGAAGAAACAATTAAATATATCAAAGAGGGCTTACTTTACAATCGTAGAGAAGGACGTTTTACAGAAGCTGATGCGCGGGAAGAATGGAAACTCATTAAAGAACTGCAGAAAGATTTGAATGAGTACTCAAATGATGTAGCGTTTCAATATTGGTACGACAAAACGCATATCCAATTCGATGATGGGTTTTATCAATACAAATATCCAAGTGCAGCTGTTCGATTCTCAAATGAAACTTTTGTGAGATTGCAAGAGAAATTGAAGAAAGAATTATTGTCAGCGGCTTTATAACAAAATAGTTATTTGAGAAAGGAGTTATTACTATGGCTTATAGCGGAGATCATGGAGCAGCATTTGAGAATTTAATTAATTGGTCAAATGATATGTATAAACGAAAAAACATTGCATTAATTACAAAGAGAGCTACACCTGTAGTTGTTACAAAGCTATTTAAAGATGGAAGAATTAAAGAGGGTTATTTTGAAAAGAAATCAACTGTTGATTATGACGGAATATATAAAGGAAGAATGGTAGCATTTGAAGCAAAAGCAACAACGAATAAGACAAGCTTTGCTTTAAAGAATATATCACCACATCAAATTGAATACTTAGAGCAAGCCGAAAAACTAGGAGCAATATGTTTCTTCTTAGTAGAATTTAGTATAGAGCATTCTGTGTTCTTAGTTCCATTTGAAGTAATTCAAGAATACATTCGTGATGCGAAATTAGGTGGGAGAAAATCAATTCCACGCGCAGTATTTGATAATAGGGCTTATTTAGTAAAGCCAACCGATAGAGCGTTAGTAGATTACCTGCACCATGTAGATAAGTTAGAGTGGTCTGTAATATGAATAAAAAAGAAGCCCGTATTCAAATTTTAGATTTACAAGAGCAACACTGCGTAGGGTGTACTTATAGATATAGTAGGGATGTAGCGCATTGTTGGACAGAGTGCGAAGCGGGGATAAAAATTAATGAATTAGGGATTCTATTAGGTGGTCGTATTGGTACTGAACAGAAGAAACCACGAACAACTAAAGAATGGAATAGAATATGTAAGAATGCAGTAACGCTTAGTAAACAAGGACTAACATATGTTGAAATCGCAAAAAAATATAGTGTTACTACAGGTAACTTACATATACAAATGAAAAAGAGAGAATTAAAATAAATAATTTCACATACCGAAATAAGTATTAAAAATAAAAAGAAAATAGTCCACATTCAAGGACGTTGATTAACTGTAAGAAAGAATATTTCTTACAACTAATCAGCGTCCTTTTTTTATTCTAAGGAGGACAAACTGCATGATAGACTTAATCAAACAATACAAAGAGACGTTGAATCAATTATTAGTTGTAAAAGAAAAAGCAAATGCCCAAGAAAATGAAAGAGATAAGAAAATTATAAATGGAATGATAAGTGATATTGAAGACTCTCTAAAGTGGATGCGTACAGGAAAAGAACCTGGATTAAAACGGGGAATCGAAAGGAGAGCTTCTTATCAAAGAGAAGTAAAAGTAAATCCATTGTTAATCCAACGATATTTAAGAAGTAAGGAAACAGAGTATGAATGGGATAAAGAGCAAAAAGAGAATGCAATTACAACCTGGGAAAAGATACAGTTAGATGATGCTCTGTCTACCTTGACCAAAACAGAAAAGGAAATATTTGTAATGTATAAAGCGGGGATGTTTACACAGGAAGAAATTGCTAAAATGAGAGGTGTTACAAGGTCTACAGTTCAGCAAAATTTACGTAGAGCAGATAAAAAAATTGCACAACAAGTAAAAGAAAGTCTCTTCTGTATGAATTGAAGGGACTTTCTTTTTTAAAACGATTAATTTTGTCATCATAATGCCACCTATAAGTGAAGGTTACCGAAACCATCTTCTATGGTAGATGATTGAATGGGCGTCGCTATTTCACCTCAGCGGTTCAATCAGCACTATTAGAAAATACTCAATTTGTGTAAGATGTTACGAACCTTATGCAAATAAAAAATCTCTTGATTTCATAATACGTAATAAGAATAGTCTAAACGGTCTAGGAGAGCTTTTGCTCTTCTTTGAACTGATATGTGCCTATCTATAGTGTCAGTTCAAAGAAGAGTAGAAAATTATAAATAACAAATATTTTATATAAAAAAAGAGGACGCTTATATGGCGTCCTTTATGGTGTATTAGTTTTGTCATTATATCCTAGCGTTTTTTTTAAAGCTTCTGTTAATAATTTAGATTGATTTATATTCTTTTGTACAGCTTCTTCATCTAGCCATTGTGGAATAGTTAATGTTTTCTTTTTTAGTTTTACATTATCTTTGTTTCTATATGGGGGCATTCTAACATCAATTAATAAAATATGCTCATTACTATTTTCATTTATGATATCTGTTATTTGAGAAGGTGAAGGGATTGGATCGTTATCTTCCTCCATTATTGATAAGAAACCACCTAATACATCTCTAGCCATTATTAAAGCATCTTCTTGATTCTTACCGCTTGTCATGCAACCAGGTAAATCAGGAAAAGTTACAAGTACACTATCATCAATATTAAAGTGAAATCTAGCAGGGAATGCATAATAGTCTTTAGTCATAGTTATTCTCCTTTATAAGTTTTTTTTAAATTGGTTTGGTGTATAATATGTTTAAGTTCAAATTTGAAACGAGAGGGCTATTTCAGCCCTGCTTGTTTCAAGATAGCTTGCGTTAATCCAACGCCTAAGTCTTTACGGGGATGTGGGACGGGAATCTTAATCCCTGTAACTGGATGTTTGTAGTAGTGGTGGCTACCACGAACGCTATGTAATTCATATCCAGATTTCATTAGGCGTTTGATTATTGCTTTTGAACTTTCGCTTTTCAAATTATCACCTCCTTATCTATAATTAATTATAACACGTATCGCGACACGTGTAAATATAAAGTTAGCAATTACTGTGTTTTTTTTTACATTTTTATAAATAAATATGAACATATCAAGCATCCATAATTGGGTGCTTTTTGTTTTGGAAAAAATTAAGAAAGGAATGAGGATAATTGGACAGTGTTTTAAAGGGTAAGATTGCTGTGCTTGGACTGGTACCTATTGATAAGAAAGCATACATCAAATACCTTAAACCTCATGAGAAAGCGTATAAGAAGTCTGGGATTGATATTAATCGATTCAAATATTATAAACTCCACGGACAGAAGCCTATGTTTTACTCTATTGAATATCTTAAGCAAACACCGATAAAAGATTTATTGGAAAGAGATAAAGGTAGTAAAGAACGTTGGGTAAAAACAGATGAATGAATACAAAACCAAACGACAGAAGCGTAAGTTCTATGACAGCGGTGAGTGGAAGAGGATACGCGAGCAAGTAAAGAAGCGTGACAACTATGAATGTCAAGAGTGTAAGCGTAACGGTCGAGTTCAAACAGACACCAATGAATACAGTGAGAGCGCAAATCGTAAGAAGATTCAACTCGTTGTCCATCATATAAAAGAACTAGAACATCATCCAGAGCTTGCATTAGAAAAAGATAATTTGGAAACAGTTTGTGTGGATTGCCATAATAAAGAACATGGAAGATTCTTTGAAAAGAAACCGAATAAATGGGAAAACGATGAAAAGTGGTAAAAATGATTCAGTAATAACACCCCCCCTTAAAATATTTCATCAAAAATTGCTCTAAGGGGCACCGGAGGAGGGGGTCGTTTTTCCAGATTTTTAAGCTGTTTCGTATAGGACCCCTACCCAGTATAAAAATATGATTGAATCGAGGTGATAGTATGGCGGACATTGATGAGCGTGAGGTGCTAGTTAACAAAGAAAAAAATCGTTTGAAAAGATTATTTAAAGACATCCCACCTAGTAAGTTGAAAGTGGTTGAAGGGTTAATTATTCAGGCAGCAAGATTACGAGTTTTATTAAATGAGATGTGGATAGATATATCTGAGAATGGTGACTATGAAATGTTCTCACAATCTGATAAAACAGATCCGTATGAAAGAGAACGGCCTGTTGCCCGACTATATAATACCCGCGATCAATCATATCAAAGAGTCATTAAACAACTAACAGATTTGTTGCCAGAAGGAAGTAATAAAAAAGAAATTAAGAAGTATTCGGCAAGTGATTTAATATGATTGTTCATGAGTATGTAAGGGAATATATAGAACTATATGAAACGGGAACAGTGGTATTAAATAAAGAACGTATCATGCTTATTCATTATTTAAAGAAAGATATATTAAACCGTAATGATTTACATTTTGATATAGATTTAATTCATAAATGTGTAACTTTCATAGAAAAATGGCATTTTAAATTAAATTCCTTTCAAAAATTTTTAATAGCATTTGTATTTTTGTTTGATGAATACGAGGATGTTTATTTTGATCAGCATTTTTGGATGATGGCAAGGGGTGCTGGTAAAAACGGCTTGATTAGTGCTTTGACACACTTCTTTATTAGTGAATTACATGGTATTGGGCATTATAACGTATCAGTAGTTGCTAATACAGAAAGGCAAGCTAAGACTTCTTTTATAGATGTTTATGAAAAGAATAAAAAGCATGAAATATTAGACGAGCTGTTTGTATCAACAAAACAATTAATAACGAATAAAGCTACTCGTTCGACTTTTGAATTTCATACATCGAATGCAGGAAGTAAGGACTCATTAAGAGATGGATGTGTTATTTATGATGAGATACATAGGTATGAAAATAGCGATGTTGTAGAGGTATTCTCTAGTGGTTTAGGTAAAGTTCCTAACTCTAGGGAATTTTTTATTACCACAGATGGATTTGTTCGTGAAGGTTATCTTGACAAAATGAAAGAGCGAGCTATGAATATCCTGAAAGGAAAAGAAAAAGAGGATAGATTATTTCCTTTTATTTGTAAGTTGGATAATCCTGAAGAAGTAGACAATCCAGATATGTGGGAAAAAGCAAATCCGATGTTTAGTAAGCCTATGAGTCAATATGCTAGAGGTTTGTTTAAAAAAGTTGTGCGTCAGTATAAAAATCTTGAAAATGATCCATCTAATAGGGAAAATTTCATGACTAAAAGAATGAATTTACCAGAAGTAGATTTAACTAAGTCTGTAGCTCCATGGGAGGAAATCATGCGTACTGGTTTTGAAGAAGATGGAGTAACACTTAGAGAAATTCCGGATCTAAGGCATAAAACAGCCGTAGGCGGGCTCGATTTTGCTAGTATTAAAGACTTTGCATCAGTAGGGCTACTATTTAAGCATGGTGAAGATTATATTTGGAAATCGCATTCTTTTGTAAGGAAAGGCTTTTTGGACAAAGTGAAATTAAAAGTACCTATTAAGGAATGGGAAGAAAAAGGATTGCTCACTATTCTAGATGAGCCAGTGATTAATATCTCTCACATTGTAGATTGGTTTGTAAAAATGCGTGAGTTATATGGGTTTAATACAATAGTAGCCGATACATTCCGTCTTGATCTGGTTAAAACAGCGCTTGAAGCGGAAGGTTTCATATTGCTATATATCCGTAATCCAAAAGCAATTCATTCACTTTTAGCTCCACGAGTTGAAACGCTATTTGCTAATAACCATATTATCTTTGGAGACAACCCATTAATGCGTTGGTACACCAACAACGTCTATGTCCATATTAAAAAAGATGGAAACAAGGAGTATTTGAAAAAAGATGAATTCAAAAGGAAAACAGATGGATTCCAAGCTTTCATTCATGCATTATGGCAAGCGGATAAAATTCTTGTGGATGAATTTGACTTTATGTTAGACGGTATTAAATTCTAATAAAGGGGGTGATAGCCATTGGATGGTTGGATGCAGTATTTAAAAGAAATAGTGAAGTAGGATTTATGTTTGATGTGGAAATGTTTATTGAAAAGGCAAACAGAGTTCACATGAAAAGATTAGCGATTGATACTTGTATATCTTTTTTAGGGAGAACAATTAGTCAATCAGAATTCAGAGTGAAAAATGGTGAAGAGTTTGAAAAGAATGAGTTGTACTATCGATTAAATATTAGACCAAATAAAAATATGACAGCTAGTACCTTTTGGGAAAGGTACATTAATAAGCTTATTTATGATAATGAAGCCTTAATCATACAAGCCGATGATGGTGATCTACTTATCGCAGATGATTTTGAACATAATGAATACGCTGTTTATGAAGATACTTTTACGAATGTTACTGTGAAAGATTATCAATTTAAGCGAAGCTTTAAACAAAGCGAAGTCATTCATTTAAAATATCGTAATGATAAGTTATCCCCGTTAATTGATGGATTATTTGCTGATTACGGTGATTTATTTGGTAGGGTATTAAGTTCACAAAAGCGTAAGAATCAAATTCGTGGAACAGTAGATATGGATATGCTTGCAGCAAAAAGCAAAGAACATCAAGCGAAGCTTCAAGAGTTCATAGACAACATGTATAAAGCGATTGGTGAAAAAGATGTTGCTATAATTCCACAACAACCAGGATTTAAGTATGCTGAAACATCAGGCGGAGGGAATTCTGGTCAGAGTGTGGACGAAATCAATAAAGTAACGAATGGTTTCTTAAATCAAGTAGCAATGGCTTTTGGTATTCCGACAGCTTTATTGTATGGAGAAATGGCTGATGTAGAAAAGCAAACGAAAAATTATATGCTGTTTACTGTAAAACCATTACTTAAGAAACTTTCAGACGAAGCGAATATGAAATTTTTTGAAATGAATGAGTACCTTGATGGGCAAAAGATTGAAATTAAACCTGTCTCTTACCAAAGTATATTTGATCTTGCTACAAGTATTGATAAACTTATTTCTTCAAGTGCGTTTACAGGAAATGAAATTCGATTAGAAGTAGGATATGAAATTTCTGACGATCCTAATTTAAATACACATCATATCACGAAAAACTATACGAAACTAACTGAATCTGAAGGAGGTGAGAAAGAAAATGACAGTGAAAATTGACGTTAAAGGACCGATCATTTCAAGTGATGAAGCTTGGATTTATAAATGGTTTGAAATGGATGCGACAAGTCCAGGAAGAATCGAAAAAGAACTTACTAATGCTAATGGAGAAGATATCATTGTCTCAATTAATAGCCCAGGTGGTTATGTCCACGAAGGATCAGAAATCTATACGGCATTAAAAAATTATCCTGGCCAGGTTGAAGTTCAAATCGTTGGCTTAGCAGCAAGTGCAGCATCTGTAATTGCAATGGCTGGCGATAAGGTTCGCATTTCACCAACAGCACAAATCATGATTCATAATGCTTCTATGTGGAATGGTGGAGATCATCGTGATATGTCAAAAGCGGCTGAAATGTTAAAGACAACAGATAGAGCAATTGTAAATGCCTATGTCATTAAGAGTGGTAAGTCAGAAGAGGAATTACTTAATATGATGGCTGAAGAAACTTGGATGGGTCCACAACAAGCATTAGAAAATAATTTTGTGGACGAAATTATGTTTATGGATAATCAGGTTAAAATGACAGCTTCAACTGCTATTGCTGCCATGCTTCCGCAGAAAGTAATCGATGGCTTTAGAAGTGGAACCATGAACAAAGGCCAAGGGATTACAAAAGAAGATTTAAATGCAGCATTATCAGGATTAAAAAATGAAATCTTGAATGATTTACAAAACAATATAGAAGAACAACCAAAGGAGCCGAATCCTAAACCTGTAAAAAACAGTGGGATTAAAGGGCTCCTTTTAAAATTATAAAAATTGGGGGAAATACATAATGACAATTAAATTTAATAAATCTGAAGCATTTACTAAGGCAAAAGCAAAGTTGACGGACACATTAACTAACGCGGAAAGTACAGAACAAGAACAAACGTCAGCGTTTGAAGGTTTCTTTGATGCACTACAAACAGATGTAGCAAATACAGTTCGTGAACAAGTGAATAATGATATGCTTGATCGTTCAATTTTACAACAACGTGGTCAAAATGTTTTAACTTCAGCAGAAACAAAATTCTTCAATGCAGTTGTTAAAGAAGGTGGATTTACAGATGGCTCAATCCTTCCTGTAACGACGCAAGAGCGTGTGTTTGAAGATTTAGTTACAGAACATCCATTATTGGCTGAAGTTGGTTTGCAGGATTTAGGAGCTGTTACGAAGTTTATTTATTCCGATGCAACGAAGGCGTATGTATGGGGCGAATTATTCGGTGAAATCCGTGGTCAAATCGATGCCATCTTCAAACAAGAAAAAATTGGCCAACTTAAATTAACTGCATTTGCAGCAATTCCGAATGATATGAAGGAACTGGGACCGGAATGGATTGAACGTTATGTTCGAACTGTTTTAGTAGAAACATATTCTGTCGGTCTAGAATTTGGGTTTATTAATGGTGGCGGATCTGTAGCGCACCAACCAGTTGGTTTAATGAAAGATGTAAATCCAGAAACAGGCGCTGTTACTGATAAAAAATCTTCTGGTAAATTAACATTTGCTCCGTCTGATAAAGGGGAGATTGTAGCAGGCGAACTTTATGAAGTAGTAAAAGCTTTATCTGTTGATGCAAAAGGGAAATCCAGAAAAGTATTAAATAAAATTGTAATGGTAGTTAACCCGATTGATGCGATTGGCGTACAAGCACGTAATACAATCCAGACCCCAACAGGTCAATGGGTAATGGCATTGCCTTATAACATTAAACCTGTTGAGTGTGAGGAAGTTCCTGTTGGTAAAGCATTATTCTTTGTAAAAGGACAATATATTGCTGCAATCGCAGGTGGATACAAGCTAAAAGAATTTGATCAAACATTAGCTTTCGAAGATGCTACTCTTTATACAATTAAACAATTTGCTAATGGGAAACCGAAAGATAATAAAGCAGCCCTTGTTTACGATTTAGCAATTTCATTTACACCACCTGCAGAAACAAAATCTAAATAAAGGGTGAAATGAATGAGAAACGCAACAATTTCAGATGAAATATTGCAAGAGTTCAAAGAAAGGATGCACTTAGGAGATGAGGAAGATGATAACCTAAAGCGTATCCTTTCTACGTCCAATATGGCTTTATTAAGAGTTTGTGGCGATTATGATTTAAATAATAACGAGGAGTTCAAGGAATTAGTCTTTGAACGCTCTCGTTATGCCTATAACGATGCCTTAGAGTATTTTGACAAGAATTTTTTAAGTCAGATTAATAGTTTAGGTGTTGATAAAGCGTTAGAAGAAACTAAATTGGACGGTGAGTAATATGCGTCCTTTTCAGTATAAGAAACCATTGAATACGGGAGATTTTCGCAATCGAATTCGTATCGAACAACCTGTAGTAATAAAAGATGAATTAAACCAAGTAATCGAAACATCTTGGCCAGAATTTAAAAAAGCCTGGGCGATGATAAAAACAGTGAAAGGATCTGAGTACATTGAAGCTTCCGCTTCACAAGCTACACGAGTTTATCGATTCGTAATTCCATACATTTCTGGTATTACGGAAGAAATGCGAATTAATATGAAAGGTCGTATCTTTGATATTATCGAACCGCCAATGAATGATGATGAAATGAATCAAACATTGACTATAATCGCAAAGGAGTATGTTTAATATGAATGATTTTGCGGGAGAGCTTGCTAGAGAATTACAAAGATATGCAAATGTTGTAGAAGAAGAATTGATAAATGCACAAGAAGATGTAGCTGATATCGCTGTAGGTAAGTTAAGACAAAATAGTCCTAAGAAAACAGGTGGTTACCGTAAAGGTTGGCGAAAGAAAAAAGTTGATAAAGCCGTTGTTATCCATAATACAAAGGGGCAATTAACGCATCTTTTAGAAAATGGCCATGCAAAAACTGGTGGTGGCCGCGTACTGGAAAAAGTGCATATTCGTCCTGTTGAAGAGTATGTAATTGATGAATTGCCGAAACGTATTGAAAGGGCAATTGAATCATGACTTTAACATTAGGAGAATTTATAAAAATCCTTGAAGCTACAGGTTATCCTGTGGCTTATTCGCATTTCACAGCAACACCAGGTAATCCAGTTCCATCACCACCGTATATCTGTTTTCTTGTGGATGGTTCAGCAAATTTAATGGCTGATAACAAGGTGTATCACAAGATAAATGATGTAAATATAGAGCTTTATACAACTAAGAAAGATGTAGTTGCGGAAGCCAAGCTAGAACAAGTCCTAGACGATCATGAGATTCCTTATGACTCGTATGGGACTTTTATTGAATCGGAAAAAATGTATCAAAAATTTTATGAAACGAGGTTGATATAAATGAATGAAAATAAAGTAGCTTTTGGTTTAAAGAATGTCCATTATGCGCTTTTTGATATTAAAGATGGTGTAGTTACATTCAGTACACCGATTCCATTACCAGGTGCGGTTGAATTAACATTTGATCCACGAGGGGATTTAATTGAATTCTATGCAGATGACATGCTTTACTATGCAGCAAGTAATAACCAAGGATATGATGGCACTTTATCAATCGCTCATATTCCGGAGCAATTTGCAATTGATGCATTAGGTGAGGAATTAGATGAAGAAGACGGTGTGTTAAATGAGTTAGCCGATGCAAAAGGAAAACCATTTGCATTATTATTTGAATTTGATGGTGATGTAAGAGCGACTCGACATGTTATGTTTAACTGTTCAGCAAGTCGTCCAACACTTGCATCTAAAACGAAAACAAATTCAGCAGAACCAAATACAAATGAACTTAAATTTGTATCGAGCCCTATTGATATTAATGGAAAACGTATGGTTAAAACAAAAACTACAACTAAATCAAAACAAGCAATTTATGATAATTGGTACAAAAAAGTATATACAAAAGTGCCTGCATTGCCAAAAGGAGCGTAAATAAATGGAAAAGACAATTACAATAGACGGAAAACAAGTCAGATTAAAATGTACAGCAGCAACAGTTAAACGTTACAAAGCACAGTTTAGACGAGATTTATTTGCAGATATGTTTGCATTGGGAGCTATGGGTACGGTCGCTTCGCCAGACAGTCCAGAAGCGACTATTGATATCTCAAACTTAGACTTTAAACAGGCTGATTTTGAAGTTTTTTATGATTTAGTTTGGTTATATGCTAAAACAGCTGATCCGAGCATTCCGGATCCAATAACATGGTTGGATGGGTTCGGAGAGTTTCCTATTTACGAAATTATGCCGGAAATTAATGATATGATCCAAATAACAATGGGAGCAAAAAAAAAATAACGAAAACTAATGGAGAGCAAGGAATGTTCAGTGGTGAAGAATTATCAACTGATACGTTCCTTGCTCTTTGTTATAAAGCAAAATTAACAAGTTGGGATTTAGAAGAAATGACAATTGGCGATTGCTTTGATTACATTGCTGAATTTGCTGAAATGGAGAATCCGGATAAAGAAAAAGTAAGAAAAGCAAACCAAAAAGACTTTGATTCGTTCTAAGGAAGGGGTGAAACGATGGCAGGAGGAAAAATTAAAGGGATTACAATTGAAATCGGCGGGAATACGCAGCCATTACAAAACGCCTTAAAAGATGTGAATAAACAAAGTGATTCTTTGACTAAAGAGTTAAAAGATGTTGAACGTTTATTAAAATTTGACCCTGGTAACGTTGAAGCACTTGCCCAAAAACAACAATTGCTTACACAACAAATTGAAAACACTACACAAAAGCTCGATAAATTAAAAGCAGCAGAGCAACAGGTTCAAGAACAATTCCAAAATGGGAAAATTTCAGAAGAACAGTATAGGGCGTTTAGGCGTGAAATTGAATTTACACAAGGGTCACTTGATGGTCTGAAAAATAAGCTTGGTAATATGAAAGCTGAACAAGAAAATGCAGCAAGTTCAACAAGACAATTAGAAACGTTGTTCAGTGCTACAGGAAAGAGCGTAGATGATTTTGCAGGCGCGTTAGGTAATCGTCTTGTAAATGCAATTAGAAGTGGGACGGCAACCAGTAAACAATTAGAACAAGCGATTGGGATTATTGGGCGAGAAGCATTAGGAGCAGAAACAGATATAGAGAAATTACAACGCGCTCTTCGATCTGTGGATGCTGGTAATTCAATTCAACAAGTACGAAATGAACTAAGAGACTTACAACAAGAAGCTGATAGAACAGAGAAGAAGTTTGAAGGTTTAAAGGTTGGATTAGAAAATGTCATTGGTGGTATGGCTGCTGGTGGTGGTATTTCAACCGCAATTGAAAAAGCGATGGATATGTCAAAATTAAAAACAAAAATTGATATTACATTTGATGTTCCAGAGTCCTCTAGAAAATCAGTAGAGGAAGCTATTAGAGGTGTTACTGCTTATGGTGTTGATGCAGAAGCATCTTTAGAAGGAGTCCGTAGGCAATGGGCTTTAAATAAAGATATAAGTGATGAAGCGAATGCAGCAATTGTTAAGGGAGCGGCAGCAATTTCAGCTTCTTATGAAGGTATAGATTTTACGGAATTAGTTCAAGAAACCTATGAAATAGGTAATGAATTAGGGATAACGCAAGATAATGCTTTAGGTATGGTTGATGCTTTACTGAAAATAGGATTTCCGCCAGAACAGCTAGACATCATTGCTGAATATGGTAGTCAGCTAACTCGTGCAGGCTTTAAAGCTGAGGAAGTCCAAGCCATTATGGAAGCAGGCGTTGAAACAGGTAGCTGGAATTAGATTATAGTTCCCTTGTATGGTGACGTACAATGAAAAACTCCTTTAATTCAGTGAAACTCTCAAATGAGACAATACTGAGCGAAGCCTTTTAATTAAGGAACGTGCAACGACTAGTCGAAAGACGTAGGGTGTAAGCAAATGACACTCGAAACGGGGAGCAACTCAAGTAGTTGAAGATATAGTCTAATCTATACGGTGACGTATAGCAGTTCATAAAAGAACGGGCGTGACGTTGCGAATCACGTTGAATATAAATGATCGATAATCTCTTAGACGGACTGAAAGAAGGTAGGGTTCAATTAACTGAATTCGCACAAGGAGCTGATAAGGCTTTAAAAGAAGCGCTTGACGGTTCCGGTATTGCAACTGAACAAATAGAAAAATGGGGGGCATCTGTCGCTAAAGGCGGAAGAGATGGCGCGGCAGCGATGGTAGAAGTAGCTAAAGCTATTGACGGAATAGAAGACCCTGTTAAGAAAAACCAAGTTGGGGTTAAAGTCCTAGCCACTATGTTTGAAGATCAAGGTCAAAATCTAACAAATACTTTAATTGAAGCTTCTAAGAAAACAAAAGACCTTCAACAAAACCAAGATAACCTAAATGAATCTGTTAAAAAATTAGATGCAAATCCAGCTGTAAAGTTCCAAAAAGCGATGGGCGATTTACAAATGGCTCTTGAACCTATACTAGGAGTAATTGCTGATGTTGTTGCTAGTATTGCTGATTGGATTTCTAATAATCCAGAATTAGCAGCGACATTAGCAGCAGTTGCAACGGCTATTGGGGTAATTTCAGGGGCACTTATGGCAATTGCACCAATAGTTATGGCGGTCATGGGTGTATTTGAAATCGGAGCCGCCGCTGCACTAGGCATAGTTGCAATAGTTCCTATTATCATAGCGGCTATAGTTGCTCTAGGAGTGGCTATTTATAAAAACTGGGATGATATTAAAAATTGGACAATAGAAGCATGGGATTCTATTAAAGAGTACTTAGTAGAGCTTTGGGACGGGATATCCCAGTCCTGTAGTGAAGCATGGTCTTCATTTTTAGAAGCAATGCATGAATTTTTTGATCCGATAGGTCAATTTTTTAGTGATTTATGGGAGGGTGTGAAGCAGGCGTGTAGCGATGCATGGAATTCTACTGTTGAATTCTTTTCTGAAGCATGGTCTTCTTTCATAGAAATGATGCATAGTTTCTTTGATCCGATAGGTGAATTCTTTAGTAGTTTATGGTCTGGGATTGTTGAAACTGCTTCCTCTTGGTGGTCCTCTTTAGTTGAAACAGCATCTGAATTGTGGGGAACATTAACGCAAGCATGGCAAGAAACATGGGATACAATTCTTACTGTTTTAGATCCAATTATTTCGGCAGTTTCTACCGTTTTAGAAGCTGGTTGGTTGTTAATGCAGGCAGGTGCACAAATTGCATGGGCGGCAATCTGTCAATATATTATTCAACCGATTCAGGAAGCTTACGACTGGGTAAGTACACAAATCGGTGAAATGGTCACTTGGCTTGGTACACAATGGGAAATTGCAAAAGCAATGGCGCAAATTGCTTGGGGACTATTTAAGCAATATATTATTCAACCTGTTCTAGATACATGGAACTTAGTAAAAGAAAAGTTCAGTGATTTAGTTTCTTGGCTAAATTCACAATGGGAGACAGTTAAATCATATACATCAGCAGCATGGAATTTAGTAAAACAATATGTCATTCAGCCTGTTCAGGAATTGTGGAACGCAACAAAAGAAAAGTTAAATGATTTATCCAATTGGATGTTAGGAATTTGGGCGAAAATAAAAGGGTATACACTTGAAGCATGGAAGATGGTTTACACATACATCGTTGAACCAATAATTTCAGCTTATAATTCTGCAAAAGAGAAATTTAATGATATGTACAACACAGCACGGGAAAAATTTGATTCTGTAAAGAATGCAGCTCAAGAAAAATTTGAAGCGGCAAAACATTTTATTATAGATCCAATTAAAGATGCAGTTGACAGTATAGAAAAATTTATTGGGAAGATTAAGGGATTCTTTAGTGACTTGAAGTTAAAAATTCCAAAACCAGAAATGCCACCTCTTCCACACTTCAGCTTACAAACAAGCACGAAAAATGTTTTAGGTAAAGATGTTACATTTCCGTCAGGAATTAATATTGATTGGCGCGCAAAAGGTGGTATCTTCACTAAACCAACTATCTTCGGAATGAATGGTGGAAACTTGCAAGGTGCAGGAGAAGCGGGACGAGAAGCTGTGCTTCCCCTGAATAAAAAGACACTTGGAGATATTGGTGCTGGAATCGTAGCAGCCATGCCACGACAACAATTTGCTATGCCGGGAGAAATAAATCAACTAATGGGTGACATGAGCCGTATGATGGCTATTTCTGTGAGTCAATTATCAGGCTTAAAGAGTGTCATGAGTGGTGTGTATGGAAGCATGTCAAATAGTAGACAAGCTATGGCAAGTAGCATATCCAATCAAGTGATTAATTACGGGTCTGATTCATCTTCTAGCGGTGGAGTTATTCCGATGCTTGGTGGAGATTTAGTTATTGAAGTGCCTGTTAATTTAGAAGGAAGAGATGTAGCGCGTGGTACGTACCGTTATACAACTGAATATCAAGAAAGAGAAGCGCAGAGAGATTCAGACTTTTAAGTTTGAGTCTCTTTTATTTTTAAAAGAAATGAGGTGGCAACGTGAGCTCTTTTACATTTAACAATGAGCGTAAAGGTTTCATTCAAATAGAAAAAGGTTGGAAAAGACCAGCGTGGGCGCCGTTAAAACGGAAATTTCTAAGTGTTCCAGGTTATCCAGGTGCAAGATTATTAACGACAGAAACTGAAATGCGAGTTTTACCTGTTCCGGTCGGAATTATTGTTCCTGACGGATCTGACTTAGAAACATTAAAAGAAGAAATAGCAGAGTGGTTAATTACAGAAAAACCTGTTGAATTAGTCTTTGATGTCACACCTGATAGGACATACCTAGCGGTTATTGATGAAGATTTTGATCCTGAGGATTTTGTTGCTTTAGGAAAAGGTACTTTGAACTTTGTATGTCCAATGCCGTATAAATTAGGGAATGAGCAAACGGTTGATTTTAAAAAAGATGTTAGTGGGTTAGTTGCTAATGTCCAAAACAAAGGCTCGGTGCATTCAAATCCGATTATTGAGATTGACATTACGAACCCAAACACTTTTTTAGATGTATGGTTTGAAGATAAATATTCAAAGGAACCGGATTATTTCCGTATTGGAATGCCATTAAAAATGGAGCAATTGCCTGTAGAAAGAAATCAACGTCTTATATGGGATGAAATGTCCACAACTGTAGGGTGGAGTAAGGTTAGTTCTATGGAAGATGGTAATCCAGTTGGTGAAATGAAAACAGATAGTTACCAATTCTATTGTTCGGACTATGGCTCGGGTAATGGATGGCATGGCGCGGCTGTTAAGAAGAGTATCCCTGGTGGGCCAGTACAAGATTTTATTATGCAAGCCCACGTTACATGTAAGAGTAAAAAAATAAATGAAATGGGACGAGTTGAGATAGCGATACTCGATGAAAACAGCAAAGTTCTTTCAAAAATTGCCATGAATGACCTCTATTGGCAAGCTGAACAAAATTTTGGAACGATGGTAATTGGATATGATAATAAGCCTGGAAAAACAGGTTTAATTTATGAGAGTGGTGATTATCCGAATACATGGAATCAGTATTATGGTAGGTTGTGGATCGCTAGAACCGGTAATGATTGGGAGGCTTATATTTCAAAATTTCTTCCTGGAACAGAAAAAGATGATTCAGAGCGCTTTGCAAGATGGACCGATAAAGACAATAAACATATGGAAAAAGCAGCTCAAATACAGATAAGTATCATGCAGTGGCAAGATGTTCCGCCAGTAGAAGCGATGACAGTTTCTGATTTGAAATTTTGGAAAGTGAACTTAAATAATCAAAATACACCGCCTTATATAGTCGATGTTGGTGACAAAGTTGTGATTGATACAGAAAACAGTCATGTCAGTATTGAAGGGAAAAACGCTATTAACATAAAAGATATTTTTAGTAATTTTCCTGTTATCAATAAAGGTATTAATAAACTTGAAATCATGCCTTCTGATATAGGAACAGCAAAGGTTAAATATAGGGAGCGATTTAGATGAGAACACCAAGTGGGATACTTCATGTTGTTGATTTTCAAACAGAAAAAATTGTTTCTACTATCCAATCTAAAGATTATTGGGATGATAAACGGCATTGGGAAATCAAGAACAATATTGATAAGTTTGATTTTACAACGGCTGATGGTACAGAACAAGCAGCTACACTCATGCAACAAAACTTAGTGTTAAAAGAGGTGCGTAGCGGTGTTATTGTACCGTATGTAATTACTGAAGCTGAAAAAGTTTCTAATGATAGATCCGTAATTACTTATGCATCTGGTGAGTGGATTTTATTAGCAAAAGCAGGTGTTATCAATCCTCAACGAATTGAAGGGAAAACGGTCAATGAGTTTATTGACATAGCTTTAACAGGGACAAAGTGGAAAAGAGGTCGTACAGAATACTCTGGTTTTCATACAATGACTATCACTGAACCTATCGATCCGCTTAAATTATTAAAGGATATCGCTTCTCTTTTTGATTTGGAAATTGTGTATCGTGCTGAAGTTGTTGGTAATCAATTCGTTGGTCGTTATGTGGATATGGTTAAGAAGCGTGGTCGAGAAATAGGTAAAGAAGTAACTCTTGGTAAAGATTTAATGGGAATCAAACGTATTGAAAACTCTCAAAATGTCTGTACAGCGCTTATAGGGTTCGTTAAAGGTGAAGGAGATAAGATAATTACAGTTGAGAGTATAAATAATGGTTTGCCGTACATCGTAGATAATGATGCGTTCCAGCGCTGGAATGAAAAAGGAAAGCATAAATTCGGATTCTATACTCCAGAGACAGAACAAGATATAACTCCAGGCCGTTTAATGACTCTTATGAAAACAGAGATGAAAAAACGTGTAAACACATCTGTTTCTTATGAAGTTGAAGCACAATCAATTGGTCGTGTGTTTGGATTGGCACATGAGTTAATTAATGAAGGCGATACAATCCGAATTAAAGATACTGGATTTACACCCAAGTTATACCTTGAAGCACGAGCAATCGCTGGCGATGAGTCATTTAAAGATCCGATGCAAGATAAATATGTATTTGGTGATTACCGTGAAATTGTTGATCCAAACGAGGAATTACGTAAGCTCTATAATAAAGTCCTGGCTTCATTAGGTAGTAAACAAGAAATTTTAGATCAGCTAGATAAATTGGTTAAAGAGACTGCTGAAAAAGCAAATGATGCTCAAAAAGAATCTGAATCCGCTAAGAAAATTGCTGAAAAGGTCCAGGAAAACCTGAAAAATAATACGGTAAATATTATTGAAGCTAAAAATCCACCAATTGATAATCTTATAGCAGGTAAAACATTATGGCGAGATATTAGCAACGGTAAACCAGGTATTTTAAAAGTATGGAACGGGAAAGATTGGGAGCTTCTTATTCCTGATGTGGAATCAATTAAAAAAGATACACTGGCGCAGGTTAACAAGGATATTCAGCTCACAAAAGAAGAATTAAATAAGAAAGTGGAGGAAGTGCAAGAAGAAACCACTGGACAATTTAATAAAGTAACAGAAAGTCTTCAAAAAGTTACGAGAACTATTTCTGACGTACAAAGAGACCAAGGTGAAATTGATAAAAAAGTAACCCAGGTTGAACAGGATTCTGAGAAATTTAAACTGTCTATTGAAACATTAACGAAAAATAGTAGTGAGACTACAAATAAAATCAATACATTAGAAAGTGATGCGGACGGAAATAGGAAAGTTATTTCAGAAGTTAAAGAAAGTGTAGCAAACATTAATGACGATGTAAGAAACTTGTTAATCGGTTCTAAATCTTTTGATGGCGCTTTGACCTTTGCGCAAGCGGACAATCGTTGGTGGCTTAAATCAGCAGATAAAGTTAAAATTTCGAAGGATGTTTTTCAAGGTAATGCAGTTGCTGAAACCCAATCATCATGGACTGCTTTAGCTTATAACTTCAAAGACTTGGTGAATCGGGGAGTTGTCAAAGTAGGAGATAAAGTAACCTATACAATTTATACTCGAGTAAAAGGTTTAACGGATGGCCAAGATTTACAACACACTTTCTATTTTACAGCAGGTGCTACCGGAATCCGTCCAAATAAATCTACTAATCAATGGCAAAGGGTAAGCGTTTCGTTCACAGTGACAGCAAGTATGATGTCGTTAACAGGAACAGATAACGAGAGTCATTTACGTATAGAACCTGACGTAAACCCTCCTACTGGTTGTTGGTATCAGCAGAGTTCACCACAATTGACTATAGGAAGCAAAGAATATTCTTGGCGGCCGGCTCCTGAAGATATTGCAGATGGTAATGTTTTCACCAAGATAACAACTGAAATAAAAGAAGAAGCTGGAAGAATCTCTAAAAAATTAGAGCAGGTTGAAGATCGTACTGTTGGAGTTGAAAACTGGTTTATTAACACTGGGCCAAACGAAAAACCACAAACAATTGGAATGATTGGAGGCGCACAAGTAAACAAAGCTAAGTTCGCTGTACAGCCTGCTGAATACATTGTATTAGAATGCTTGGATCATACTGACTCTTTCTATCAATTTCATTTAGATAATACGAAAATGGGTGACTTTGAAAAAGATAAAGATATGACTATATCTCTGGACATACAAAATGATGCTCAAGTTGATTTCGTTTTATTCCAATTTATTAATGGTATATGGAATGAGGCTGTACAGAAAGGGGTACCTGTATCTAACGTGTGGAAACGCGAGTCCTGGACTTTCAAGATTGACAAACGATCCACAGGTTGGGGATTAAGGATAAGATTTGCTAGAAATGCAGACTCTGTAGGCAAAAGACTACGTATGAAGAAGCACAAACTCGAAAAAGGGTCAGTTCCTACAGATTTCACAAAATCGACTTATGAGTTGGAACAAAGTTTCAATGGTGTAAAAGAGCGTATTGAAAAAACAGAATCTATCATTAATGATGCTGGTGATCGTAACTATGCACGTAACGGAGATTTCACACACTATTGGGCCGATAACGATCTGCAATGGGATAAGAACCTAAACGGTAATTTGCGCGCTGGTAATTGGGCTACAGGTTATAACGCTGGAACAACAAATCCTACAAAGGGTTATCATATGCACGTTAATGACAAAAAGTTTGGGTATCCTGTAGTTGCTGTTATTAACAAAAATGGTCAATTCGGTCAAGCTAAAAGGTGGCTTGGAATGCCTCAAGAAATGCCAGCTAGTTTCCGAAATGATTTCCAGCCAGGTGATACGTACACGATCGCTTTAGATGTATGGACGGAAACAGCAAATAACAAAATAGCGGTAGGATTACACCACTTTATTGAGGGTAACACTTCAATGGGCTTTCATAGTGGGGGTACGCCAGAATTAACGATCGAACCTGTTAAAAAGTGGGTTCGCCTGTATACAACAATGAAATTACATGATAAATCAGATATGAAAAAAGGTTTTAGCTTGTATATTTATGGCGATCGTTCTGCTGATGGTAGTGAGTGCTACTTCAAAAATGTATCTGTGTTAAAAGGATCTATGCCGAAAGCATTCGCTCCGTCTCCGGAAGATGGGGTAAAAGAAAATGTATTCAGCCAGAAAGTAACGGAGATTACGAAGAACGCCGAAGGGATAACAAGTGATGTAAAAAAAATACAGGAAATACAAACTCAGCAAGGGCAAACACTGACTCAAGCTACTACAACGATCCTGCAACAATCTGAAGAATTGAAGCTAGCAATGAAAAAGAAAGATGTTGAAGCTTATGTAGGTGGTTTAGGTACTGTCAACGAGTTGCGTGATGCTAATTTTACGTTAGGACAGAAATATTGGTTTTGGAATAGCGGTAATGGAGCTACTGGTGCTGTTGATACGAATTTAAAATACAAAGGTATGAATACATTTGCAATTACCGTTACTGGCCAGTCTCAAGATCGTTGGTGGGGACTTACAAGTCAATTTATTGAGTGTCAAGTTAACGAAGACTTTGTTGCATCAGGTTATTTCAATACTGATGGGAAAACACCTATTGATAGTGGCGGTGCATTTATTGAAATTGAATGGTGGACTGCTGACAAAAAAACTCGCATTAAGACAGCTAGAACGAATATCACTGTTGTAAATCATACATGGGTTCGTGCTGTATGCACAGATAAAGCGCCAGCTAATGCATCGTTTGTGAGATGGCGTTATTACGTTACAAGAAATGGACGTTTATGGTGTGCTGCACCTATGTTACAACGTGGCACGATAGCTACAGAATTTTGGCTACATCCGAAAGATCAAACGGATACTGACAAAATGCTAGAAGATATAGCCAATAGAATAGCTACTGAAGATTACAATAAAAAAGTTACAGAATTAGAAAGAGGTATTAGTGCTAATGAAAAAGGTATTTCACTCGTTTCTGGAAAACAAGAAACCTTTATAAATGAAACTTATAAAGGTTATGTAACGAAAACGGAATCTAGGTTAGAAGTGTTAGATGAAGGGATTATAGCGCAGATTTTAAAGGACGGTATTGTTACTGCCATCAATATGTCTCCTGGGAAAATTACAATCAATGCTGCAAAACTGGATATTAATGCAGATACAATGGTGAAATGGTTAACTGCAAAAGGCATTGATACAAATCTTATTAGAATTGATGGTGATAAGATAACCATTGATAAAGACGGTGTAACTGTTAAAATGCTAGACTTCCTATTCCAAGACGAATGGGGAACAAAAACAACTGCGGTATCAAGACGAAACCTAATAGCAGATCCCGACTTTTCTAGTGTTACAAAGAAAAACATTGGACATAACGATTATTATGGATTTGAAGGTGGATATGGCCTTACTTGGAAGTCCTGGGGAAATGTCGTAATAGAAAAGAATACACATATATTCGATTACGAGCAGATGGTGAATGCTGCAAGGGTAGATATGTATAACTATCCAGAAGCAATCGTGAACAACGGTATACATCCTGGTAATGAATATACAGCATCCGCTCATTTTAGAACTGCCATGATAAATGGCGTGCGTAAGACAGGAAAACCGAGAATACACGTATGCTGCGTTAAATTCCGAGATAACGTAAGTTACGACATATTGAGTGAACAAAAGATGGACTTCCCTGAGCCGTCTACATTCTACGGAGAAATCAGAAGGTATTCTTTTACTTTCAAAGTGCCAACAAACTATATTCCGCAACAACATGCATTGATTATTAAAGTTTGTTCTGGAAATGCTGACATGAGACAAGGGACGGCGCTTTGTGTAAGTGGTGTAACGCTATACAGTGGCAAATATGCATCTATGTATAATTGGGATCGTGCTGCAGCAGAAAGAGCAGATGGCATTCAGCCGTTTAACGGACTTGCTGTAGGTGGTGTGAATAATAATATATCTCCAGCACCAGACGGACAAACGTTTGATATAAGTACTGAAAAAGAAGTGAAAATCTTTAGGAATATACGAGCAATGCAGGGAATTAACTTAGGTGGCGGTGGATTCCAACAATGGGGGCATATTCGTTTTACAGACGGTAATGCTGGAGCGGGTTTTTATGCGAGTACTCCAAGTGGTTGGAAATTTAATGCACTTGGATAGAAAGGAGAAATCATAATGGATGAGAATCAAATGATGCCACTTCAAGCAGGTCAAAGCTTTCCTTTTATGGGGAGGCTGGTGGAGGCAGAGCGCACAGAGACAGGGATTTTTGTGCAAATACCTGCTGATATGTTAAATAATGCAGGTCTTGCAAACGGTGTTAGCAGGGTTGAAGTATGGAGAGAGATGGATGGGACAGTAAAGTTTCGAATTGCCACGCTGTGTGAAATATGTAAACGAGGGGCGCGTTTGTACCCGCTAGATATGGGATTTGCGAAAAAGAACATTTGTTTAGAGTGTTATGCATCACTTACAGGGAATTATCCATCTCAAGAACTGCCAACACCAACACCAACTAATGAAAATAACACACAAACAGAGCAGGAGCAGCAATAGCTGGTCTTTTTTTATTACTTAAAAAGGAGTGAGGTTATGACAATTGAAATTGGAGTGCTTATAGCAATTGCATCAGCATTAATCGGGTATTTTTCTTACTCGTTAAATCGTTCAAAAGAAATTAAGTCAGATGGTCAACAAGGAGCAGAAATGAAAGCGAAGTTAGAATACATCAGCAAAGGAGTTGACGATATTCGCATAGATCAAAAGGCGAGCGAACGACAAATGGTTTCATTTGGTGAACGGATTACAAGGGTTGAAGAAAGTTCCAAACAAGCACATAAACGTTTAGATAATCTAGAAAAGGAGGCAAATTAAAAATGAATATAGAGAATATCAAAAAACGATTCCGCAACTGGAAAACATGGGTTGCGGTTTTTTCTTTGCTTGGATTTTTATTTACTAAATTCGGTGTGCCAGAAGCGAAGAGTTTCTTAGATGAATTGGCACCATATTTGTTTACTGTCGGAGTTGCACTTGGTATTTGGTCTGATCATGAAGTAAATAGTGAAGGAGCGGATAAATAATGGGTTACACTGTAGATATTTCGAAATGGAATGACAAGATAAATTGGCCAGTAGCAGCGCCGCAAATTGAGTTGGCTATTTGTCGTGTGCAATACGGTTCAAAATTAGTAGATCATTTGTATAATGAGCATGTAGCAAAATTAGAACAATACGGCATTCCACATGCTGCATATGCTTATGGATGTTTTGTATCAGTAGCGGATGCAATTGTGGAAGCTAAGGACTTCTTAGCAAGAGTAAATCCTAACGCTAAATTTCTTGTGTTAGATGTGGAAGACGATACAGTAAAATCAATGAAGAGCAAAGGTAACCTTAATGACTTAGCTAAAGCATCACAAGTGTTTATCAATACATGTAAAGCTGCAGGTTGGAAAGTAGGATTTTATGTAGCGCATCACATGTACGGTGACTATAATTTACAAAGTGTACAAGCCGATTTTATTTGGTTACCACGATACGGAACAAATGATGGTAGTCCACAGAAGAAACCATCCTATCCTTGTGACATGTGGCAATATACTGATAATGGTTATATCGATGGTATTGGGAAAGTGGATATCAATTTATTGCAAGGTGACAAAACGCTGGATTGGTTTACAGGAGAGAAAAACTTAGAACAATCTTTTGCTAATGTCGGTTACCAATATGTTAAATCTGGTGGTTTTGGTATTTCCTTGGTCCAGGAAGTTGTAAACGCTATGAACGAACGTGGAACTAAAGGGAAAGTGGTTTCTGATCCATCAACCGGATTGGCGTACTTACAAACCGAAGTATTGCCGAATGGTGAGCTTGATAAGATTACAGCTTGGATGGACGAAAAAAACTGGTGGTACGAGTATTTAAAATAAACAAAAAGTACCGGATTCTATGATGAATTCGGTACTTTTTTAGGTTCAATAATTTATTAATCCATAATTTAAATATGAAAAGAAATAGTTTTTTTATGTTAAAATTATTGATAATAATAATAAAAAAGATAAAATATATAAAAGTGTGAGATAGGAAGGGGCAAGCATGAGATATACAATTATGGTTCCCAGGAAGATTCAAAATGATTTTGAGACATTTGATTTTTTTGGTAAGTTGTTTTTTGAAACAAAAGATAGAACTAATACCACTATTGAATTAGATTTTAAAAAAACAAGATGGTTTGAAGCTCAATTAACAGCGGTTTTAGGGGCTGTATTTGCAGAAATTGCGGCAAAGGAAAAAAATAATAAAATATGTATTAGTAATATTAGTAGTAGTGTTAGAAGGGTGTTTCAAAAAAACAACTTTTATAAAACCTTTGGTTTAGACGAATTAGAAGATGAATTCCAGACCACGATTAAATTTTCTATATTCAAGCCAGAAGATAATAGATTTTCACATTATGTAAGAGAAGATTTTATACCTAAACTACATATAAATATGTCACCAGGATTTATAAAAGAACTAAGGTTAGGGATGGAAGAACTTTTTCAAAACACAAGAATCCATGCTAATTGCAAATACGTGTTTACTTGTGGACAGTGTTATTATAGAAACAATGATGTGAAGTTTGCCATTGTGGATATTGGTAAAACAATTAAAACGAATGTGTGTGAGAAGCTAAAGAGAAAGCTCAATGCTTGTGATGCAATTGAATGGGCGACCGTTGAAGGAAATACTACAAAAAAAGAAGGAGAAATTGGTGGGTTTGGATTGGCCATATTAGAAAGTTTTTTAGAGAAAAATAAAGGAACATTCCAAATTATTTCTTCCGAAGGTTTTTGGGAAAAAAGAGGGAATATAATTACTAAGAAATTATTGAATTATCCATTTCCAGGTACCATTATTAATTTAGAGGTAAATGCAGAGGATACTAATATATATGTTACTGAATATGAACAAAGGCAATTAAGTAACATATTCTAGATATATGGAGGAGATTTAGTATGGTGAAAATTATAGATGTGATTGGAAGTTGTTTTGCAGTTTCTCCAGAAGATGGCGAGAAGATTTTTGAACAAGTTAAAGATAGTATTAAACAATCTAAGAAAACGATAATTGATTTTGATGGAATAGACTTAGTAACTACAGCCTTTTTAAATACAGCTATTGGTAAACTTTACACAGAATTCACTTCAGATGAATTAAATCAATTTTTAATTTTAGATAATGTTTCTTTTAGTGATATGGAGTTAATAAGAAAAGTTATCCAAAGAGCAAAAATATCAGTAGAGAAAAATGTGGACTTAAGTGAGGAATTAGGTGATGAGTAGTCCCTTAAATATTTTGACTTATGAACCTAGTTCGCAGGAGAAATTTTTCTTTGATACAAATGTTTGGCTATATCTATTTTGTCCAATAGGAGGATATAGAAGAGGATTAGTAAATGGATATAGTCAGTTTTTTTATAAATTATTAAAATCTAACTCCAATATTTATACTTCATCTATGGTATTGTCAGAATTTTTTAATGCATACATAAGATTAGAATTTAAAATGAAGCAACAAGAAAAACCAGAGGTCTATAAAGATTTTAAAAGAGATTTTCGTCAAAAAGAGGAGTACAAAGAATTATCAAATTATCTGTGTCAGTTAATAAATGAGAAAATTTTAAAATTCACGATACCTATAAATGATGAATTTGATAATTTAAAGCCAGAATTATTTTTACAGCCTAGTGCCCAATTTGATTTTAATGATAATTATATTGCACAGTTATGTTTAAAGAATCATTTGAAAGTTGTTTCAAATGACAGGGATCTAAGAAATATTTCAAGTGATTTAAAGGTTATATCTTTGTTACGAAAACCTTAACATAGGGTAATTTATTTTATATTCTACTGTTATATAATTTTTATATAGAATGTACATGTATATAGCAGAAAGTTACAGCAATTGATTGTGAAAGTAATTAAGATAAAAGAATAATTTGAGTAACAAAAATAAGAGCCATCATTATGACGGCTCTTTTATTTTTATGTAATTAAAATTTACTTTTTGATAATGCTTTGAGTATAGGTCTTACAATTAAACCTATTAAACGAAAGCCTTTAGATATAGAGCGTACAACTTTCATGAAGATGCCCCCTAAACTGAATAATGTATCAGGTATTTATTATTTCTTTTCTTTAACTTCATATTTAGCTTCAACAAAATTCAGTACTTTACCTTTTGGATCATCATTCTCAAATTGAACAGCAGTAACTGTATGTACACCTGGTTTTAATGTATCTTCTGCTAATGTGAAAGTTGATTGTGTTAATTCACCGACTTGAGTAGTCCTATCAAAGATTTCATCAACGTAAACAAATGTTTGTTTGTCACCTTGGAAGTTAGCATAATCTAAACCGATTTGATCCAGGATAGTGTTTTTATCTGAGAATAAGACAGGTACATTTCCATTTTCGGAGTTTCCGGCTGGAGTATCAACTGTTATTTTTCCTTCCCCAACTGGTTTAGCATCTTTAGGGAAAGGATGCTTACTAGTTTTTTTAGTACTAGTTTTAGATTTTTCGCTTTGTGTTGTTTGATCTTTAACTTCACTCTTGCTATCAGTAGAACCACATCCAGATAAAAGTCCTATTGAAAGTCCTGCAATAATTAATTTTTTCAAAGGTTGTTCCTCCTAATTGACATTAATAACTGTATCATTATATCAAATATTAGAGATATTGGTATTATTTCACATCAACAAAATCATCAACTTTAAATTTCATATTTAATCGAAAAGCATCAGTACATGCAATTGTTTTTGTTTGTATATCTATGTTGGTTACTGTTATATATTCTTCATGTATGTATCCACTTCTGTAATATGAAGCAAGTATTTCTTTAGCATTCTGCAAAGATTCATTTAAACTTCGTTCTATTCGTTCTTTAGTATCATCAGTCAGAAATGGCTTTGGAACCTTGTATTGTTCTTCGATTATTTGACCTATTACTTCATATTGCTCTGGAAGACTTTTAAAAGCTTGCCACTTTACCATGCCACGTCCTTTTATTCTTGGAACTCCCCAATTATGCATGTTGTTTCCTCGTTTCTCCTTGTTTAAATTTTGTTTCCTACTAAAACTTTTATTGTACGTGATTTGGATGGATCGCGGTGGATGTATCCCTTTTCTTCCAAGTGCATTAAGTGCATATGTACTGTAGAACTAGAAGCAAGTCCGGTTTCTTGGCAAATTTCCCTAACAGTGGGAGGATATCCGTTTTCTATTACTTTTTCTTGGATTAAAGTTAAAATTTCAGCTTGTCTACTTGTTAATGGTTTCATGGTGTATATCCTCACTTTTTGTATGAAATATATAGCCATATAATACCAAGGTAATGGTTAAAAATCAAACGCTTGTTCGTGTTTTTGAGATATTACATCCCCATAAACCTTTTATCAAAATAGAACTTGTCCATTAATTTATTTACAATCCCGTTGAAATAAGCGAATTTTCCTTTCTTCATTTTTACTCCGGATTTAATTTTCATAACAAACTCTTTAATAGCTTTTAAGCCAATAGTAAGCTCCTGATCTTTAGTAAATGCTTTATCACCTGTAGAGAAGTTAACGATTTTATTACACTGTCTTACGACTTTCCACAGTTCTTGAATTGTTTTAGATTCACTGTAAAAAGAGCGAACTAAAGAAACAAAACGTTCTGGTACCCAGTGAGCAACAAAGTCAGCATCTTTAATGTTTTCCTCAACTGTAGTGTTATTCTCATTACTATTACGTTTGTTTATATCTTTTATATTTTGTTTTAAGGAGATAGGGGTTGTTTTAATGGTAGGACACTTTGTAGGACTTTTTGTATCTACCTTGTCGGACACTTCTTCCACAATTGGTTGAATGATAATGGCATTAGAAGTTTGCAGCATATCTTTTTTACGTTTCATTGCTACTTGCTTAATTATCTCTAGATCCACAAGTTTCTTCATTAAACGTTGTACAGTTTTATATGAAACTTTCATCATGTCAGCAATTGAATTTTTGCAAAGGAAACTAACACCTACATATTTGCAGCTGTGGCGTTTTAAAATTTCAATTAATGTAATGAGTTTAGATTGTACATCGGTACGCTTAATAAATATACGGATATTGTCTCTGTATTTACGTATAGTTTTGTTTAGTTCTTCTACTTTTTTGAATGTAGAAAGGTTGCAATAAGTTTCTTCATTTGCAATAACATCGATACGGGTTTTCATTAGTCGGCTCCTTTGTTGGAACAAAAAAGCAACGTCACCAATTTGGTAAACGTTGCTTAAGAAACCCTACATGATGTACAATAACCCATGAGAGTATGGCAAGTGTTTACCTGGGTGTATCAGGTGGACGGTATATAAAGTGTTGGCGCACGATATATACACGCTGTGCTCTTTTGTTGCATTTGTTATTTGTGCCCACATTTCGCCCACATATTTTTCTTTTTGTTACGTTTTTTAGCGATAAAGAAAAAATGTAAGTGAAATGCAGGGCTTGCTAAATAAACGTTTTAACCTTTTTATCCTCTATTATCTGATGCGAGATTAAAATCGTTCGTTCTATAAGCCGACGTTTCATAATTAATAATGTGAATCAAATGGCCTCATTAAGTGTTAAAAGCTTAGTGGGGCTGTTGTATAATGATAATAAAGTTATTGAATTTTGATTATTAAAAAGCTAAGAGCCTTACTACATTCTACGT
>Ga0209463_1000314_pt1 | contig 42042 bp, 41 predicted proteins | sample AgamicMgSfrz_FD_187169 | JGI IMG/M metagenome (GOLD analysis project Ga0209463, IMG submission 187169) | Agave microbial communities from Guanajuato, Mexico - Mg.Sf.rz (SPAdes) (version 2) | ecosystem: Host-associated > Plants > Phyllosphere > Phylloplane/Leaf | place: Guanajuato, Mexico...
GTCGCAGCCCGGCAGCAATACGCCGCCGCCGGTTTATCAAAACAGTACGCAGTAAGCTTTAAAAATCGGGGCCGATAATATCGATGCGATCGGTACAAATCGCATCCACGCCCCACTCCAGCAGCGTGCGAGCGCGCGCTGGCTGATTCACGGTATAAACCAGAATTTTTAGCCCGGCCCGTTTGATCTCCGCGGTGCGTTCCGCATTCAGCAGGCGATGGTTCAGATGAATCGACACGCAGTCCAGCGCGTCGGTCAGCGCCTGCCAGTCATCCTGCCACTCATCCAGCAGCAGCCCACGCGGCAGTTCGGGTGCCGCCTGCATTGCCGCTTCCAGCGCGACAAAAGAGAAAGATGAAAGCAGCGGCGGCGGCTGATCCTGCCAGAGTTCACGCGCCGCCAGCGCTATCGCCTTCCCGGTCGGCGCTTCCTGTCCGGTCGTGGGCTTAATTTCAATATTCGCCATCAGGTTATGCTGACGACAGCGCGCCGCTACCGCCTGCAACAGCGGCAGCCGCTCATTTTCAAACGCCCTGTCGAACCAGCCGCCAGCATCCAGCTGCGCCAGCTTTTCCCACGGCAGCTCGCCCGCAATGCCCCAGCCGTTGCTGGTGCGGTCAAGCGTGTCATCGTGCAGCAGAAAGATCTGCTCATCCTGCGACAGTTTGGCATCGAACTCGATCATGGTATGCCCGTAGCGCACGCCGGTATCGATCGCCGCGAGGGTATTTTCCGGCGCCAGCTTGCCGCCGCCGCGATGGGCCACAATATGTGGATAGGGCCAGGCTTTATTCATTCCAGACGGGCTCCGTGTTTAGCTGAGAAAAAGTGCAGCGCCTCGGCGGGCAGATGCAGCCACAGCGTGCTGCCCGGCACGGGACGCTCAAGATGCGGCAAGCGTACCACAACCCGCTGGTCACCCCACTTACCGTGCGCCAGATTATCCGCGCCGAGGATCTCCAGCGTTTCGATAATCAATGGAATGCCGCCATTTTCCCGGCTGCCGAGGCGAATATGTTCCGGGCGAATGCCCAGCGTCGCTGCCTGATTCGCCCATTGATGTTTTGACTCAACCAGCGGCAGCGCCAGGTTATCGCCCAGCGCAAAGGCATTGCCGTCGCGACTAAAATGGCCATCCAGCAGGTTCATCGCCGGCGCGCCGATAAAGCTGGCGACAAAGCGCGTCGCCGGGCGCTCGTAAACCTCAACCGGCGTGCCAACTTGCTCAACAATACCTTTATTCATCACCATCACGCGCTGCGCCAGCGTCATCGCCTCCACCTGATCGTGCGTGACGTACAGGCTGGTAGTGCGTAACCGGCGATGCAACAGCTGTAGCTCCAGCCGCATCTGTGCGCGCAGGCGCGCATCAAGGTTGGATAACGGTTCATCAAACAAAAATACCGCCGGTTCGCGCACGATAGCGCGCCCCATCGCCACCCGCTGACGCTGGCCGCCCGACAGCTCGCGCGGACGTCTTTTCAGCAGCGCATCCAGTTCCAGGCTGCGCGCCGCCTCCAGCACGCGCTGGCGGATTAAGGTTTTGCCCATGCCGCGGATTTTCAGGCCGTACGCCATATTCTCTTCCACCGTCATATGTGGATAGAGCGCGTAGTTTTGAAAGACCATCGCAATGCCGCGATCTTTCGGCTCCAGCTCCGTGACGCGCCGCGTATCGATATAAATATCGCCGCTGGTGACGCGTTCCAGCCCGGCAACCATGCGCAGCAGCGTCGATTTGCCGCAGCCGGACGGCCCGACCATCACCATAAACTCACCGTCGCCGATCACCACGTCGAGCGGCTGAATAATCTGCTGTTTGCCGTCGTAAGATTTGGTGACGGCCTGAAGGGTTACTGCTGCCATAATTTATTTCTCGCTCTCAACCAAACCACGAACAAAGGCCCGTTGCATCACCATCACCACCACGATCGGCGGAATCAGCGTCAGCAGCATTGCCGCCATCACCAGGTTCCATTGCGTGGTGCCTTCACCGGATGAAATCATGCTGCGGATGCCCGCCACCGCCGTGCCCATATGGGTTTCGCTGGTGATCAGAATCGGCCAGAGATACTGATTCCAGCCGTAGATAAAGGTAATGACAAACAGCGCCGCCAGATTAGTACGCGACAGCGGCAACACAATGTCGCGGAAGAAACGCATCGGTCCGGCGCCGTCGATGCGCGCCGCCTCCAGCAGCTCATCCGGCAGCGACATAAAGAACTGACGAAACAGAAAGGTCGCAGTAGCGGAAGCCATCAGTGGCAGCGTCAGGCCGCTATAGCTGTCCAGAAGTTTCAGGTTGGCGACCACTTCCACCGTCGGAAAAATGCGCACCTCGACCGGCAGCATCAGCGTGATAAAAATCATCCAGAACACCAGATTGCGCAGCGGAAAGCGGAACCATACCAGCGCAAAAGCGGAGAGCATCGACACGGTAATTTTGCCGACGGTGATGCCCAGCGCCATCAGCGTACTGTTAAGCAGCAGCACGCTCATCGGCGCGCTGTTGCTGCTGACGCCGTGCAGCCAGATTTCACGCAGGTTGTGCCAGAGTTGGGTACCGGGAATTAAGGTCATCGGCACCTGAAAGATTTGCTGGTTATCCAGCGTGGCGGCGACAAAAGCGACCCAAAGCGGAAACAGAATGGTCAGAATGCCCAGTATCAGCATAACGTGGCTGAAAATATCCAGTCCGCGACGGTTTTCAATCATTGGTAACGCACCTTACGCTCGACGTAGCGGAACTGAATAATCGTTAAGACGATGACTAAAAACATCAGCACCACCGACTGCGCCGCCGATGAGGAGAGATCCAATCCGGCAAAGCCTTCGCGGTAAATTTTATAAATTAAGGTGGTGGTCGCCTGCACCGGCCCGCCCTGAGTGGCAGCATCAATAACCGGGAAAGTATCGAAAAAGGCGTAAACCAGGTTAACCACCAGCAGGAAGAAACTAACCGGCGCTATCAGCGGCAGCGAGAGATGGCAGAAACGGCGTACCGGCCCGGCGCCGTCAATGGCTGCCGCCTCTACCAGCGAGCGTGGAATCGACTGCAGCGCTGCAAAGAAAAACAGGAAGTTATAGCTGATCTGCTGCCAGACCGAGGCCAGCACCACCAGAAACATCGCCTGGCCGCTGCTCTGCGCGTGGTTCCAGTTGTAGCCGATGCCTTGCAGAAAATGGGCGATCAGGCCGATGCCGGGGTTGAATAAAAACATCCACAGCACGGCGGCAATGGCGGGCGCGACCGCATAAGGTAGCAACAGCAGCGTTTGATAGAAGCGTTTCAGGCGCAGCACATAATCGGTCAGCGCGGCAAACAGCAGCGAGATAACCAGCCCGCAGCCGGTAACCAGCGCACTGAAAATCAGCGTGGTCCAGAAGGACTGAAGATAGTAATCGTCATCCAGCAGGCGGCTAAAATTTTCCAGCCCGACAAAGGTGCTGGAAAAACCAAAGGGATCGACGCTCTGGACGGAGTACCAGAGCGCTTCTCCGGCGGGCCAGATGAAGAAGATCAGCGTAATAAGCAGCTGCGGAAAAACCAGTACCCAGGGCAGCCAGCGCGACTGGAAAACGGGACGAGAACTCGACATGCGGTGATTCCATAACAGATAGATAAACCGGTGCGGCGCAGGAGACCGGGCTGCCAACGCAGCCCGGTTTTGCGTTATTTCACCTGCTGTTCAAAGCGACGCAGCAGTACGTTGCCGCGCTGTACGGCGGAGTCGAGCGCGGCCTGCGGCGTTTTGCTGCCGTTCCAGACGCTTTCCAGTTCTTCATCAACGATGGTGCGGATTTGCGGCATGTTGCCGAGGCGCAGGCCTTTGGTGTAAGGCAACGGTGGCTTGTTCAGCATCTGGCGCGTGGCGATGTCGGCGCCTGGGTTTTGATCATAGAAGCCCTGCTGGCGCGTCAGATCGTAAGCCGCTTTGGTAATCGGCAGATAGCCGGTTTTCTGGTGCCATTCAGCGGCGATTTCCGGCTGGGTCAGAAATTGCAGGAATTCCGCCACGCCTTTATAAGTCGGAGTGTCTTTACCCTGCATGACCCACAGGCTGGCGCCGCCAATAATGGCGTTCTGCGGCGCGTTTGGTACGGTTTCGTCATACGGCATCATGCCGACGCCGTAGTTAAATTTGGCGTGTTGACGAATGTCCGCCAGCGATCCCGATGAAGCGGTGGTGATGGCGCAGTCGCCGTTATAGAACTTCTCGGTGGATTCATCTTTACGGCCAAAGTAGGTGAAGTCCCCTTTCTTGTTCATCTCTTCCAGCATGGCGATGTGGCGTACCTGCTCTGGCTTGTTGAAAATCAGTTCGGCGCTGGTGCCGCCAAAGCCGTTGTTTTCGGTGGCAACCGGCAGGCCGTGCCAGGCGCTGAAGTTTTCAATCTGGATCCAGCCCTGCCAGCCGCTGGCGTAGCCGCATTTCATGCCCGCTTTGCGCAGCGCTTCGGTATCTTTTGCCAGCTGTTGCCAGGTTTTTGGCGGCTGTTCAGGATCGAGTCCGGCTTTTTTGAAGGCGTCTTTGTTGTAATAGAGAACCGGCGTGGAGCTGTTAAACGGCTGGGACAGCAGGTGGCCGCTTTTCGCATCGGTGTAGTAGCCGGAGACGGTCGGCACAAATTGTGATTCATCGAATTTGATGCCGGCATCGGTAAAGACCTGATAAACCGGTTTAATCGCTTTTGAGGCCATCATGGTGGCGGTGCCGACTTCGTATACCTGCAGGATCGCGGGCGCTTTGCCGGTACGCACGGCGGCGATGCCTGCCGCCAGGCTTTGCTCGTAGTTACCTTTATAAACCGGGACGATTTTGTAATCGGGATGGGCCTGGTTAAAACGTTGTGCCAAAGAGTCAACTTCTTTGCCTAATTCACCTTCCATGGAGTGCCAGAACGGGATTTCCGTCGCGGCCAGGGCGTTGCCGCTCAGTGCCAGCCCCAGCGCCATGCTGAGAGCGGTATGACGAAACGAGAATGAGGACATAGCATTTTCCTGTGACATTGTAGGTATGCGCGAAATCACGCTTTTTTTGTTCGCGAAGTAACATGACACGGGAAAATGACGGAGAGATAACCGTTAAATGACGGAAAGATGACGGCGAGGTTGCAATGGGTTTTGGAGTGAGGAGGCGCAGGTAGTTTCGCGAAGGCGGGGTTTTGAGGAGGGCTGCTGTGAGGTGTTGTCTGTATGGGCGGTGTCTGCGAGACAGGCCCCGGCCTTCCGTAAAGACGCAACTGCCGTCATCCATGACGGGCTCGGCCCGCGCCTTCCATGGCGCGGGACGCTTTACTCCTGGCCGGGGCCTGTCTCGCCTCAGGCTTTAGGTGTCGTCTGTAGACGCTAACCTAAGGCTCTGATGTTGTGTGTTGACGATTGCCAAAGGCTTTGAGTGTCGCCTGCCTTCTTCCCGATGACTAGGCGCCGAGGTAGGCGCTGCGTACCGCTTCGTTGGCCAGCAGCGCGTCGCCGCTGTCTTCCAGCACCACGTGACCATTTTCCAGTACGTAGCCGCGATCGGCCAGCTTCAGCGCCTGGTTGGCGTTTTGCTCGACCAGGAAGATGGTCATGCCTTCCTGACGCAGCTGTTCGATGGTGTCGAAGATCTGCTGGATGATTATCGGCGCCAGGCCCAGAGAAGGTTCGTCCAACAGCAGCAGGCGCGGCTGGCTCATCAGTGCGCGGCCAATCGCCAGCATCTGCTGCTCGCCGCCCGACATGGTGCCCGCTCGTTGAATGCGGCGCTCATGGAGGCGTGGGAACAGATCGTATACCCGCTCAATGCGCTGCTGATATTGCTGGCGGCTGGCGAAGAAACCGCCCATCGCCAGGTTCTCCTCCACCGTCATGCGTGAGAAAACCCGCCGCCCTTCCGGCACGATGGCAATCGCCTCGCGCATAATGCGCGCCGTTTGCCAGTCGGTAATGGTTTTGCCATCGAAAGTAATGACACCTTCAGACGCGCGTGGATCGCCGCACAGCGTGCCGAGCAGCGTGGTTTTTCCTGCGCCGTTGGCACCAATCAGCGTGACGATTTCGCCCTGATTGATATGCAGGCTGACCTGATGCAGCGCCTGAATCTTGCCGTAGTGCGCGCTGACCTTGCTGAGCGTTAACATCGGATTCGCCATTTTATGCCTCACCTAAATATGCACGGATCACGTCCGGGTTGTTACGTATCTCTTCCGGCGTGCCGTTTGCCAGCGGCGTTCCCTGGTTAACGACGTAAATACGATCGGAAATCCCCATTACCAGCTTCATATCATGCTCAATCAGCAGTACCGATACTTTATGTTCGCCGCGCAGTTCGGCAATTAATTCATCCAGCTCGTGCGTCTCTTTCGGGTTAAGGCCCGCAGCCGGTTCATCCAGCATCAGGATTTCCGGACGCGTCACCATGCAGCGCGCAATCTCCAGCCGACGCTGCTGACCGTAGGCGAGGTTGCCCGCCTGCCGGTTCGCCATCTCCAGCAGCCCAACGCGTCGCAGCCAGTTCGCAGCCTGATCCAGCGCGTCGCTTTCGCTGCGGCGGAAAGCGGGCGTTTTCAGCAGACCGGAAAAAACGCCGCTTTTCAGATGCTGATGCTGGGCGACCAGCAGGTTTTCAATCACCGTCATTTCGCGGAACAGGCGCACGTGCTGGAAGGTTCGCACAATACCCATACGCGCAATTTGCTGGCCCGGCAGCCCCGCCAGCTGGCGGTCGCGCAGCTTAATCGATCCGCCGGTCGGCTTGTAAAAACCGGTCAGGCAGTTAAAGACGGTGGTTTTCCCGGCGCCGTTCGGGCCGATTAACGATACGATTTCCTGCGGGCGCAGCTCCAGCGCCACGTTATTCACCGCCAGCAGGCCGCCGAAACGCATCATCAGGCCTTCAACCGTTAACAAAGGCTGACTCATACCTGCTCTCCCTGTTCATCACCCTTCAGCTTCAGATGCGGACGCTGCATCGGCAATAATCCCTGCGGACGCCAAATCATCATCAGCACCATCAGCGCGCCCAGCACCAACATGCTGTACTCATTTAAATCGCGCATCAGCTCGCGTGAAACCACCAGCAAAATCGCCGCCAGAATCACCGCAAACTGCGAACCCATGCCGCCCAATACCACAATCGCCAGCACAAAGGCGGATTCGGCGAAGGTAAAGGATTCCGGGCTGATAAAGCCCTGGCGCGCGGCGAACAGGCTGCCAGCGAAACCAGCGAAGGCAGCGCTGATGGTAAAAGCGGTCAGCTTGATGCGTGTTGGGCTCAGGCCCAGCGAGCGGCAGGCGATCTCATCTTCACGCAGCGCTTCCCAGGCGCGGCCCAGCGGCATACGCAGCAGGCGGTTGATGATAAACAGCGTCAATACCACCAGCAGCAGCGCAACCAGATAGAGGAAAATGATGCGGTCGCTGGGATCGTATTTCAGGTTAAAGAAGTGATGGAACGTATCCCAGCCGCCGTCGCGCGGGCTGCGGTTAAACTCCAGACCGAAAAAGGTTGGTTTCGGGATCTGGCTGATGCCGTTCGGGCCGCCAGTAATGGCGGTGTTGTTGAGCAGCAGAATGCGCACGATTTCCCCGAAGCCGAGCGTCACAATCGCCAGGTAATCCCCGCGCAGGCGCAGCACCGGAAAGCCCAGCAGCAGGCCAAACAGCGCGGCAACCAGACCGGCTAACGGCAAACATTGCCAGAATCCCAGGCCATAGTAGTGATTCAGCAGCGCAAAGGTGTAAGCGCCGATGGCGTAGAAACCGCCGTAGCCCAGCACCAGCAGGCCGGAAAGCCCTACCACCACATTCAGACCCAAGCCCAGCATCACGTAAATCAACGTCAGGGTGGCGATATCTACCGTGCCGCGTGAGACGATAAACGGCCAAATGACCGCCGCCACGATCAGCGCCAGCGCCAGCAGCTTCTGCTTTGGCGTGCTGCCGTCAAAGCTCGGCAGCACGAAGCCGCCGTAACCGCTACGCTTCAGGCCGCGTCCCAATAGCGGGCGCAGCAGCTGAAAGATAAAGACCACCGCGCAACCCGCGGCAATCCAGTTCCAGCGCACGCTGCCAGCGTTATTGACCACCAGCCGCGTACCGTCGAGATTAAGGCGCATCCCCATAAAAAAGGCGGCGAGAATTAACAGCATCAATGCCGAAATGATGGCATTAACAAAATGAGCGGGCTTCATACTTTTTCTACCTCCGGCCGGCCGAGGATACCCGTAGGCATAACCAGCAGCACCACAATCAGCAGTGCAAAAGAGACCACATCTTTATATTCGGTACTGAGATAAGCGGAGGTCAGCGCTTCAGCAATGCCCAACACCAGGCCGCCCAACATTGCGCCGGGAATGCTGCCGATGCCGCCCAATACCGCCGCGGTAAAGGCTTTCATGCCCGCCATAAAACCAATGTAAGGATTGATCACGCCGTAGAACTGCCCCAGCAGCACGCCCGCGACCGCCGCCATCGCAGCGCCAATAACAAAGGTCAGGGAAATCACCCGATCGGTGTTAATCCCTAACAGGCTGGCCATTTTTAAATCTTCGGCGCAGGCGCGGCAGGCGCGACCCATGCGCGAATAACGGATAAACAGCGTTAACGCCAGCATCGCGAGGAAAGTCACCAGCCAAATAACCACTTGCATAGTGCTGATGGTAGCGGCAAAACCATTGCTTTCGCCCAGCGTCAACTGGCCGCTAACCAGACCCGGCAGCGCGAGATCGCGCGAACCCTGCGTAAGGCTGACGTAGTTTTGCAGGAAAATGGACATGCCGATGGCGGAAATCAGCGCAATCAGGCGTTTAGAAGAGCGTACCGGCTTATAGGCGACGCGTTCGATGCTCCAGCCGTAGGCGCTGGCGATAACAATAGCGGCAAGGAAACCGGCGCCGATTAACACCCAGCTGACGTCGATGCCAACCATCATCAGCGCGGCGATAACGATAAAAGAGACATAGCTGCCGATCATATACACTTCGCCATGTGCGAAGTTAATCATGCCGATAATGCCGTAAACCATGGTGTAACCGATGGCAATCAGCGCGTAAGTACTGCCTAAGGTCACGCCGTTAAGCAACTGCTGAATAAAATAGAGAAACTGCTCGGACATAAGATAAACCCCAACAAAGCTGCGCGGGCACCGCCAACAGCAAAAAAACGTCCGCTTCACGTAGTGCAGGATAGAACAGGGGCCAGGCGTACCTGACCCCAAACAATCCGTATTCTGAAACCGTGGTTTATTTCACTGCGGTTGACGTGCCGTCGGCGTGCCATTTGAATACGCCGAACTCAAACCCTTTCAGATCGCCTTTCTGATCCCAGCTCAGGTCGCCCATAACGGTAGGAACCGGCTGGCCTTCTTTCAGGTTCCTGGCAATATCCGCGGGCTCTTCGCTTTTGCTGCGCTCCATGCCAGCAACCAGCGACTGTAAGGCAGCATAGGTTGTCCAGACGAACGGCCCGGTGGCGTCCTGTTTTTTCGCTTTGATCGCATCGACAATCGGCTGGTTAGCTGGCACCTGATCGTAGCGTTTCGGCAGGGTAACCAGCATGCCTTCGGAAGCTGCGCCCGCAATGTTAGAAAGGGACGCGTTGCCCACGCCTTCCGGGCCCATAAACTGCGTTTTCAAACCGGCCGCGCGCGCCTGGCGCACAATTTGTCCCATCTCCGGGTAGTAACCGCCAAAGTAAACGAAATCGATATTCTCTTTCTTCAGACGCGCCACCAGCGTGGAGAAATCTTTATCACCGGCAGTGATGCCTTCAAACATAGCAACAGGCGCGTTGGCTTTTTTCAGGCTTTCCTGTACCGAGCGTGCCAGGCCTTCGCCGTACTGCTGCTTGTCATGCACGATGGCAATGCGCTGCGGCTTAATGGTATTAACAATATATTTTGCGGCGCTCGGGCCCTGATCGGAGTCAAGGCCGGTAGTACGCATAATCAGCTGATAGCCACGGGAAGTCAGATCGGCAGCGGTAGCCGCTGGCGTAATCATCAGTACGCCTTCGTCTTCATAAATATCAGAAGCGGGCTGCGTGGAGGAGGAGCAGAGGTGACCAATAACGTAGCGGATGCCTTCGTTGATGACTTTGTTAGCCACCGCCACCGCCTGTTTGGGATCGCAGGCGTCATCATATTTCACCGCCACCAGCTTATTGCCGTTAACGCCGCCTTTGGCGTTAATGTCAGCAATCGCCTGCGTAGCGCCGGTAAACTGCATATCGCCGTACTGCGCTACCGGACCGGACATAGCGCCGACAATCGCAACCTTAATATCTTCCGCCAGCGCGGCATGGCTCATTGCCAAAGCCACACATCCTGCCAGCATTAAGCGACCTTTACTGATATTCATCCGAACTTCCCCATCTGTTGTGATTTGCGTTGTGATTATTTTCGGCGGCTTATTGAACAAAACTTGTTTAATGTGAACGAGTTATGAATAAATACGCGCCAATTTTATTAATAAGGCTTTATTTTTCAGTCCATTAAACAGGAATTTTATTCTGTAAATCAACTGAGATAATCAAAATCTACCCTTTACCACAGGACAATCATCTGGCAGTTACGGTGGGGATTTAGCCGCTTTGCCAGCGCGTTATGCTGGCTGCATGGCATGTAATAAGTGTTTACCCGGAATATACTCACGGCAAAAAACAGATTGCTTTGTTTTCGTACAGAAAATGTTACACGTTCCTTTCTGCACATTTTCGCTACAATATGCCTTTTATCAGCGCGCAGGTAATTTCATGAAACTGACCATTATCCGACTGCAAAAGCTAAGCGATCAGGACCGTATCGATCTCGGCAAAATCTGGCCGGACGTTAACCTTGACGAACTGGAAGCCATGCTGAGTGAAAATCACCGGCTTTATGCCGCGCGCTTTAATGAGCGTTTACTGGCGGCAGTTAAGCTGAATATCCGTGGCACGCAGGGAGAACTTACCCGGCTGGAAGTCAGAGAAGTGACGCGCCGACGCGGCGTCGGACGCTATTTAGTGGAAGAAGTTATCGCGCAAAATTCATCGATTTCGCACTGGTGGATTGCCGACGACGGCAAGGGTGAACAGCAGGTGATTGCCGCTTTTATGCAGAGCTGCGGTTTCCGCACTCAGGCGGACGGCTGGATTTATAACAAAGAGTAAAAGGTAAGTTCTGTATAGCAGGCAACAAAAAGGGCGGCCTGTTAAGCCGCCCTTAATTGCCATCAAGCCTTACGCTTCGATAGCCATACGCAATTTCTTCATGGCGTTTTTTTCCAGCTGACGCACACGCTCAGCAGAAACGCCATATTTATCGGCCAGCTCCTGCAGCGTGGTTTTGTTGTCGTCGTCCAGCCAGCGCGCGCGAATAATATGCTGGCTGCGTTCATCCAGCCCCTGCAGCGCATCACTCAGTTTGTCGGCTGCGTGGTTTTCCCAGTTGTCCTCTTCAATGCCGTCGGCAAAATCGGAGGTTTTATCCTGCAGATACAGCACCGGCGCCATGCTCTTGCCTTCGCCTGATTCATCTTCTGACGTCAGGTCAAAGGTCATATCCTGCGCGGCCATACGGGATTCCATTTCACGCACGTCTTTGCTGCTCACGCCCAGCTCACGCGCCACCATTTCGACTTCATCCTGATTAAACCAGCCCAGACGCTGCTTGGTTTTACGCAGGTTAAAGAACAGCTTGCGCTGTGCTTTCGTGGTCGCGACTTTCACGATGCGCCAGTTACGCAGCACATATTCGTGAATCTCAGCTTTGATCCAGTGAACGGCAAACGAAACCAGACGAACCCCGACCTCAGGATTAAAGCGACGTACCGCCTTCATCAGGCCGATATTGCCTTCCTGAATCAGATCCGCCTGCGGCAGGCCATAGCCCGCGTAATTACGAGCGATATGAACAACAAAGCGGAGGTGAGACAGGATCAGCGTTTTAGCCGCATCCAGATCGCCCTGGTAATGCAGCCGTTCAGCCAGCGCTTTTTCCTCTTCTGCCGTCAGCATCGGCCAGGTATTGGCAGCCCGAATATAGGACTCCAGGTTACCAAGAGGAGCAATAGCTAAAGTGTGCATTTCTTTGGTCATTCAAACCCTCACATAATTAATTATTATTGCCGCACGGTTTCCTTTTGCGCGATTCACTAGGGTACAGGAACCGGCAACGAAACCCCAAAGCAATCTGTGCTACTTCTATTAGAAACCGAAGTTATCCACAAGTTCAATTTACATCGTGAATATTTTATACACAAGATACGGACGATAAGATTGTGACAAGCAGGAGAGAAATCCGGGAGGATTTCCTCTGCGGCACAAGTGTCATGCAGCAGAGGAAGATTATACCAAAAATTCGTTACTGTGGCGTAAAACGACGTAAATGTTGCACTGTGGCCAACCAGGCGGCAATCCAGCCAATCATTGCCGACAGCAGCAGCAGCAGCAGGCTTTCATCCCACGACAGCCCGCTCAGGCGGAAGGTGGTGCCGAATACCGCCGCCACCTGCGCCACCACGGACTCCAGCCGAAACACCAGAATTTCAGATAAAACCAGTGACAGCACCGCGCCGCCGAAGCCCAATAACGCGCCGCCGTAGAGGAAAGGACGCAGAATAAAGCCGTCGGTCGCGCCGATCAGTTTCTGAACGTTAATGGTATCGCGACGGGCAAAAATGCTGAGGCGCACGCTGTTGCCGATCACCAGGAACACCGCAACCACCATCAGAATGCCGATCATGGTCGCCACCTGCCCGACCAGTCCGGTCAGCGCCGCCAGACGTGCAAACCAGCTATCGTCCATGCGCACATCTTCTACGCCATCAACGTGCTGTACACGGTCGCGCAGCGTTTGCAGGGTTTTCTCGTTCTGAAAATTCAGTTCTGGCGTAATGATCACCACCGCCGGCAGCGGATTCTGCTCCAGCATATCCAGCGCGCCGCCGAAACCTGACCAGTTACGAAACTCGCCCAACGCCTCTTCCCGCGACAGGTAGTTAACTTTCGCCACGCCTGGCTCTTTTTTCAGCGTTGCTACTACATTTTCGGCGGCGTTATCGTCCAGCGTTTTTGACAGATAAAGCGTCAGCTGCGGCGCCGGATACCATTGTTCCGCCGCCTGGCTGACATTTTTCCACACCATATAGCAGACGCTGGGCAGCGTCAGGGAGATGGCGATCACCATCACTGTCAGCAAAGTTGCCAGCGGCTGACGCCACATATCCGACAACGTGCCGCGCCAGGCGTAGCGCCACTGTTCCTGCCAGCCGCCCTTCAGCGCTTTGCTTTTCGACGGCTGTTTGGTTTTCGGCGCCGGTACGCGCTTGTTGCGTTTATTAGCCACGATCGCCTCCGTGCAGTCTTCCGTTACTGAGCCTCATAACCCGATAATTGCGACGGGCGATAAGTCCCATATCATGCGTGGCCATCAGCACCGTTACGCCAACGCGGTTGAACTCTTCAAACAAACGCAGAATATCTTCCGACAGCGCATCATCCAGGTTGCCGGTCGGTTCATCCGCCAGCAGAACGGCAGGTTTATTCACCACCGCGCGGGCGATGCCGACGCGCTGCTGTTCACCGCCCGAAAGCTGAACAGGAAAACTTTTCGCTTTGTCGAGGAGGCCGACTTTATCCAGCGCCGCCGACACGCGACGGCGAATATCTTCGCCGCTGGCACCAGCGATAATCAGCGGGATCGCCACGTTGTCATAAACGGTGCGATCCATCAGCAGATGGTGATCCTGAAAGATCATGCCAATCTGACGGCGCAAAAAAGGCACCTCGCTCTGTTTCAGGCGGCTAATATCGTGGCCGCTGAACCAGATATGGCCTGCGCTGGGACGTTCAATACCGCAAATCAGCTTCAACAGGGTGCTTTTCCCTGCGCCGGAATGACCGGTCAGAAACGCCATTTCGCCCGGATGCAGATGGAAATCTACCCCTTGCAGCGCTTGCCGACCGCCGAGATAAGCCTTACTGACCTCTTCAAAGCGAATCATCCTGGTTAATCCTCTCGGGCAAACAGTGCCTCAATAAAATCTTCGGCCTTAAATGGCCGCAAATCATCGATGCCTTCTCCGACACCGATAAAGCGAATCGGGATGCCAAACTGGTCTGCGACCGAGAAGATCACGCCGCCCTTCGCGGTACCGTCCAGTTTAGTCAGAGTAATCCCGGTCAGACCGACCGCCTCATGGAACAGTTTGGTCTGGCTGACCGCATTCTGACCGGTGCTGGCGTCAATCGTCAGCATCACCTCGTGCGGCGCATTTTCATCCAGTTTTTTCATCACGCGGGTGATTTTTTTCAGCTCTTCCATCAGGTGCGCTTTATTTTGCAAGCGACCTGCGGTATCGGCGATAAGCACATCCACGCCGCGCGCTTTAGCAGCCTGAATCGCATCGAAAATTACCGACGCGGAATCGGCGCCGGTATGCTGCGCCACCACCGGAATATGGTTGCGTTCGCCCCACACCTGAAGCTGCTCAACCGCCGCCGCGCGGAACGTATCGCCCGCCGCCAGCATGACGGATTTACCTTCCGCCTGGTACTGACGCGCCAGCTTGCCAATGGTCGTGGTTTTACCCACGCCGTTGACGCCGACCATCAGAATAACAAACGGCATTTTGCCGCTCATATCCAGCGGCGCTTCAACCTTGTGCAGGATCTCCGCCATTTCGGTTTTCAGCAGGCCGTACAGCGCTTCGGCATCGCGCAACTCTTTACGGTTCGCCTGCTGCGTCAGGCTGTTGATAATGCGCTGGGTGGTTTCAACGCCAACGTCGGCGATTAACAACTGCTCTTCCAGCTCTTCAAACAGATCGTCGTCAATTTTTTTGCCGCGGAACAGGCTGATAAAACCGGAACCGAGGTTTTGCCGGGTTTTGACCAGGCTGCGCTTCAGTCGGGCAAAAAAGCCTTCTTTAGTTGGGCGCTCTTGCTCTACCGGGGCAACAACCGCAGCCTCTTCTTCCGGCGCATCCGCCAGCGCCAGCGCTGCCAGTTCTTCATCAGACAGCGGCGCGTCGTCCAGCGCTTCCGCCGCAGGAGAAAGCGCTACGGCCGCAGCGACTTCTGTGGCGACAACCGCATCTTTCTCATCGGCTGGCGCGTTTTCTTCGGCCAGGATCTCTGCAGAAGATGGCATGACCGGAGCCCCGGCCTGCTCTTCATGCAGCGCTGTCGCATCAACTGGCTTGATATCTTCTTCAACCGGCGCAGCGTCAGCCGGTTTCACCTCTTCCGGCAGGATCTCTTCTTCAACCGGCGCGGCGTCGGCCGGTTTTACCTCTTCCGGCAGAATCTCTTCTTCAACCGGCGCAGCGTCGGCCGGTTTCACTTCTTCCGGCAGAATTTCTTCTTCAACCGGCGCGGCGTCGGCTTTGTTCGCTTCCGGCTGTGCCTCGGCAGCGTTGTATTCTTCACGCGCAACGGCTTCCGTTGTCGCAACGATCTCGTCAGCAAGCTGTTCTGCCGCAGGCGCGTTGTTTTCCGCCTGATCCGCTACCGTTTCTTGTTGTTCTTCTGGCTGCGCAGGCGTTTCTTCACGACCAAAACCCAGCCAGGAAAAAAAGCCTCGCTTTTTCTCTTTTGCCATTGTGTGACCACACTCCTCGATGGCTTTCATCCGGTCGTCTGTCGCGCCGGGCTGAAAAAATAACCTGATAAAGAATTCATTAGTCTAACACTTTCCAGCCAGCGCAACACCAGCACCCTTTTTAACGTTTCCACAACCGCTTTCGCCCGTTAAACTACGCAACAAATTATGACGAGTTGTGAGCATCATGAATAAAAAACCCCGCAATGCCGCTGGTCAAATCCGCATAATCGGCGGCCAATGGCGCGGACGAAAACTGCCGGTTCCCGACAGCGTCGGATTGCGTCCGACTACCGATCGGGTACGTGAAACGCTGTTTAACTGGCTGGCGCCCGATATTCAGCAGGCACGCTGTCTGGACTGCTTTGCCGGCAGCGGCGCGCTGGGGCTGGAAGCGCTGTCGCGCTACGCGGGATCGGCCACCTTGCTGGAGCTGGAAAAGCCAGTCGCTCAGCAGCTGACGCAAAATCTGCAAACGCTCAAAGCCAGCAATGCGCAGGTGGTCCAGACCAACACGCTTAGCTGGCTGGCGCAGCCGGGCGGCGAGCCTTATCAGATTGTGTTTATCGATCCGCCATTCCGTAAAGGCCTGCTGGAGCAAACGCTTCAGCTGCTGGAAAGTAATCACTGGCTGGCCGACGAAGCGCTGATTTATGTTGAAAGCGAAGTTGAGAACGGCACGCCGCCGGTGCCGGCAAACTGGCATCTGCATCGGGAAAAAGTGGCGGGACAGGTTGCCTACCGCTTATATCGCCGCGCAAGCGAATTAAAGGAGCAGGAAGATGTGGCTTAATTTAGGTCGTCTGTTAATGCTGTTTGTCTGGGCTTTTTTACTGCTGAATATCGTGCAGCCGTTTCCCAGGCCGCTGACATATTTTGTTAACGTTGCCCTGATTTTTATGGTGCTGATGCATGGCCTGCAGCTGGTGCTGCTGAAAGCCACGCAGCCGAAAGATGCCGCGAAACTCAGCCGCCTTACCCAGGTTAAGATCTTCTTTTTCGGCGTGTTCGAACTGCTGGCCTGGCAGAGGAAGCATTATCCAAAGCAATAGCCCTACTGCGCTGGCGTAAACGAGATAAAGCGCGAGCCCTGCATTTTCAGCTCGCCTTTTGCGCCTTTATCCATCTGATGATACGCATCGGCTTTCACCGTCAGCTTAAAATCGCTGGCGCCGTTGAGCGGATGAAACCAGGCCTCGTAGCGCATCTCCTCTCCGGCAATCACTTCACGCTGGCGTGAACGGCGATTGGGCGCCGGAAACTCCCGTTTGCTTTTGATTTCTACCTGCAGCGAGCGAACCGGCGCCGCATCGTTCGCGGCATTCTCACGGCGCTGCTTAATAAACTGACGCGAGGCCAAAACGGCAATAATCGCCAGCACAATCAAAAAAATTAACGGCGGCTTGCTCATATCCTGACTCCTTTCATGGCGGTGGCGCAGCAAGGATACAACCAGAGCTTCCTGATTGTCACATTGCGCACGGCTAACCTAAACTCAGCTCAGGATGTTGCACACAAAACGGCGGTGCTGCACTGCCCCTTACCCGAAAAGGACAACGTAATGATTTGGTCGTTTCTTGCGGTACTTTTTTCCGGCTGGCTGTATGTCGATGCTTCCTATCGTGGCCCGCAATGGCAGCGCTGGCTGTTTAAGCCCGTCACGCTGCTGCTGTTGCTGGCCTGGGCCTGGCAGGCGCCTGCGCTCAACCCCATCGATTATTTGATTCTGCTCGGCCTGCTGGCAACCATGGCGGGCGACGTACTAACGCTGCTGCCGCGTCAGCGCATGATGTACGCGCTCGGTGCTTTTTTCCTCGCGCATCTGCTCTACACCATTAATTTTGCCAGCCATATGACGATGAGCTTTTTCTGGCCGATTCCGCTGACGCTGCTAATCATTGGCGCAGTCTGGGTCGCCGTCATCTGGTCGCGGCTGGAAGATCTGCGCTGGCCGGTCTGTACCTTTATCGGCATGACGCTGGTGATGAACTGGCTGGCCGCCGAACTCTATTATTTCCGCCCCAGTGACTACAGTTTTTCGCTGGTCGTGGGCGCTTCGCTGTTAACGCTGGCTAATCTGGTCTGGTTTATCAGCCATTACCGCAAGCGCTTTAAGGCAGATAACGCCATTGTCGCCGCCTGCTATTTTGCCGGTCACTTTATGATTGCGCGTTCGCTCTGGCTGTTTTGATCTGATATCGCTTGACTCTGGAGTCAACTCCAGAGTTTAGGATACTGGCATCCGCTGTTTATTCCAGGAGATGCCATGAACAACGCTTCTTCCCGTGGCCCCAACCATCCCAGGGGCCCGCTCCGCCTGACCGTTCCGCCCAAAAACCCGCTTCAGGCGAAACATTTCACTGCCCTTGCGCCCGCGCCGCAAAAAACAGCGTCAGGCTGTCAAAGCAGCGATTGCGCCGCTACATCGTCATCCCCAAAAAACAGGCTGAGCGATTGCGCTGCCACATCGGCATCCTCAGAAAACCGGCTCGCAGAGGCCAACTGGCGCTGGACTGTTGAAGGTATGGATTGCCCCAGCTGCGCACGCAAAATAGAAAACGCAGTCAGCGCCCTGCCGGGCGTACGCGAGGCGCGCGTGCTGTTTGCCACGCAAACGCTGCTGCTTAACGGCGATGAGAATATCCAGCCGCAGGTTGAACAGGCAGTAAAACAGGCGGGTTTTCAGCTGCGGGCTAAAGCGGCGCCTGCGGAGAAAACAACCGGCTTTTGGCAGGAAAATGGTCTGCTGATCGCGCTGAGCCTGCTGATGCTGACCAGCTGGCTGCTGCAATACCGCTGGCCCGCGATCGGAAATGATGCGTTTATTCTCACCACGCTGGTCGGGCTCTGGCCGGTCAGCCGGAAAGCCTGGCGGCAGGCGCGCAGCGGCAGTCCGTTCGCTATTGAAACCTTAATGACCATTGCCGCCGTTGGCGCACTGTTTATCGGCGCCAGCGCCGAAGCGGCGATGGTGCTGCTGCTGTTCCTGCTTGGCGAGCGTCTGGAAGGGATCGCCGCCAGCCGTGCCCGTCGCGGTGTTACCGCGTTAATGGCGTTAAAGCCGGATAAAGCGGTACGCGTACGTGGTGACCAGCGAGAAGAGGTGGCGGCTGACAGGCTGCTTCCCGGCGATATGATTGAAGTCGCCGCCGGTGAACGGCTGCCCGCCGATGCGCGGCTACTGTCGCCGTTTGCCAGCTTTGACGAAAGCGCGCTAACCGGTGAATCCATGCCCGCTGAACATCGCCAAAATGATGCTATCGCCGCAGGCTGTATCAGTATCGATCGGCTGGTCAGGCTGGAGGTGATATCCAAACCGGGCGAAAGCGCTATTGACCGTATTCTGCAGCTGATTGAGCAGGCGGAAGCGCACCGGGCGCCGCTGGAGCGCTTTATCGATCGTTTCAGCCGTGTCTATACGCCGCTGGTTATTGGTCTGGCATCGCTTGTCGCGCTGCTGCCGCCATTGCTGCTGGGCGCCGACTGGCAGACCTGGATTTATAAAGGGCTGACCTTATTGCTGATCGGCTGTCCGTGCGCATTAGTGATCTCAACGCCGGCGGCGATCACCTCCGGCCTCGCCGCTGCCGCCCGACAGGGCGCGCTGATTAAAGGCGGCGCGGCACTGGAAAAGCTGGGCGCGATTCGCCTGCTGGCCTTTGATAAAACCGGCACACTGACCATCGGCAAACCGGAGCTGACCGACATCATTGCGTTAAACGGCCTTGAGCAAACGGCACTGTTACGCCACGCGGCGGCGGTGGAACTGGGCGCGACGCATCCGCTGGCGCAGGCGATTGTGCAGCAGGCTCGCCAGCTGAATCAGCCGCTGCCGCAGGCGCAGGGTCAACGGACATTGCCAGGACGCGGCATCGAAGCGCATATTGACGGTCAGCGCTGGCTGCTCGCCGCACCAGGACAGCGCGTCGCTGAAAATCTGACGACGCAAATTACGCTGCTGGAAGATACGGGCAAGACGGTGATTGTGGCCTGGAAGAATGATACGCCGGTCGGCCTGTTGGCTTTGCGCGATAGCGTGCGCAGCGATGCGCGCCAGGCGCTGGCTGACCTGCATCAGCTTGGTATAAAAACCCTGATGCTCACCGGCGATAATCCGCGCGCTGCCGCCGCCATTGCCGCTGAAATCGGACTTGATTATCGGGCCAGCCTGTTGCCTGCCGATAAAGTTACAGCGATCCAGCAGCTTAGCGCGGAGCAGCCAGCGGCTATGGTGGGTGATGGCATTAACGATGCGCCCGCGATGAAAGCGGCCACTCTGGGCATTGCGATGGGCAGCGGCAGCGATGTGGCGCTGGAAACCGCCGATGCCGCGCTGACGCATAACCGCTTAACCGGGCTGGCGACAATGATTCGGCTGGCACGCGCAACGCGGTCTGTTCTGCGGCAAAACATCGCCATCGCGCTGGGATTGAAAGTGTTGCTGCTGGTGACGACGCTGTCTGGACTGACCGGCCTGTGGCTGGCGGTGCTTGCCGACAGCGGCGCCACCGCGCTGGTCACTGCCAACGCGCTGCGCCTGCTGCGTCGGCGTTAAAGGCGAGCATTAACGTTAAGAGAGGCCCTTGCGCAACAGATAGCGATAGGGCTTTTCATCAACGGATTGCGCCACCAGCGTATGCTCCATAAAACGGCAAAAACCGGGAATGTCACGCGTTGTCGCCGGATCGTCGGCGATGATTAACAGCGTTTCCCCGTCCTGCATATGACGCACCGCTTTGCGCACCATCATCACCGGTTCCGGGCAGCGCAGCCCTAATGCATCGAGGGTTTGGTCGGGATTAGCGAATAGATCACTCATAATTTTCTCAGTAACAACGTTATTGCGCCCTATTCTACCCCCGGCATCCTGTTGCGCAAGTTATCGGCGGCAGGTGAACGTTTGCGTTAAAATTAACCATTGCAAAGCCCAAACAACGCGGTAAGATGCCGCCGCTATTCCCTTATCAGGGAATAAGCGCGTCATTTAGCGTAGCTGTACCGTCCTTTATTGCCGCTTTTTATTATCGACGCGCAAAAGCGCCATACGATAATGCGCATACAGGCCAGGCGGATTACATTACGCTGATTAAACAATGGGTTCCCTCACCCCAACGTAAAAAGGTAAATTATGATCTCCTTTACACCGCGCCAGCGGCAGCATGCGCTTGTCTGGCTTTCTCTGTTTCATATTCTGGTAATTACCTCCAGTAACTATCTGGTACAGCTGCCGATTTCTATTTTTGGCTTTCATACCACCTGGGGCGCCTTCAGCTTTCCCTTTATCTTTCTCGCCACCGACCTGACCGTGCGTATTTTTGGCGCGCCGCTGGCTCGCCGCATTATTCTGGCGGTGATGGTGCCTGCGCTATTTATCTCCTGTGTGGTCTCCTCGCTGTTTTATAACGGCAGCTGGCAAGGCCTGGCGGCGCTGCATGAAGTAAACCTGTTTGTCGCCCGTATCGCCTGCGCCAGCTTTATGGCCTATGCGCTGGGACAGGTGCTGGATGTGCATGTCTTTAACCGTCTGCGACAGCTGCCGCAGTGGTGGATCGCGCCCGCCTGCGCCATGTTTTTAGGCAACATCAGCGATACCATCGCCTTTTTCTTTATCGCCTTTTACAAAAGCCCGGACGCTTTTATGGCACAGCACTGGGTGGAAATCGCGCTGGTGGATTACAGCTTTAAGGTCTTAATCTGCATGGTGTTTTTCCTGCCAGCCTACGGCGTATTGCTCAATGCCGCACTTAAGCGTCTGGCAGAACGCTCGCAGCGGGCACAGTTCAATTTCGGCTAACCGGCAATAGCAACCTGGCGTCAGCGCGTCTAAGATCGTGACTTACGATTGGTTGCTTTTAGGCGCTGATTCAGTTTGTATTAAGCTTTGTATTGCCAGACAAATAAAGAGAAGGGAACCTGATGCGTCAACTTACGAAATTTCTTGGAATAGGTTTACTGGTAGTAGGTCTGGCCGCCTGCGATCAGCAGTCAGATAAAGCCGCTGCGGGCGATAACGGCGCCAGCGCCAGCACATCCACGCAGACGGTATCGTTAATGGATGGCAAGCTCAGCTTTAATCTGCCTGCCGGAATGTCAGATAAAAGCGGCAAGCTGGGTACGCAGGCAAACAATATGCACGTTTACGCTGACGAAAGCGGCCAGCGCGCCATTATCGTTATCGAAGGCGATGCAACCAATGAAGGGCTGAACGTTATGACCCAGCGCCTGGAACAGCAGCAGCGCAACCGCGATCCGCAGCTGCAGGTGGTGACGAATAAGGCCATTACGCTGAAGGGAACGCCTGCACAGCAGCTGGATACGGTGATTTCAGCCAATAACCAGACCGCCTGGTCTTCCGTTGTGCTGGCAAAAGCGGAAGGCAAACTGGTTACGCTGCAAATTACGCTGCCGGCCGATAATCAGCAGCAGGCGCAAACGCAGGCTGAAAATGTGATTAATACCATTACGCTGAAATAATGACGTCTCGTCAGCGTAAAAAGTGAAAAAGCGCCGCCAGATAAGGGTGGCGCTTTTTCAGCTATTCCAGCTTAAATGCCTGCCGTTTCGCGAATATATTTGCGCGCTTTAACCGCATATTCAAACGGGTTCGCCAGCGCCGGATCCTGCTCCGCTTCCACCACCATCCAGCCGCGATAGCCCGCGTCGTCTGGTAGAATATCGCTCAGCAAAACGCCAATCATTTTTAGCAGGCCGAAGTAATGACAACTAACCCTACACAGCTTTCCTTGTTACAGGACGATATTCGTCGTCGCTACGATACGCTTAGCAAGCGCCTGAAACAGGTTGCCCGCTATATTCTTGATAACAGCAACAGCATTGCTTTTGATACCGTCGCTTCTGTCGCACAGCAGGCCGATGTGCCGCCCTCTACCCTGATTCGCTTTTCAAACGCGTTTGGCTTCAGCGGCTTTAACGAAATGAAGCAGGTTTTCCGTCAGCACCTGATAGAAGAGACGGTTAACTATACCGAGCGGGCGCGTCTGTTTCGCCAGAACGCGACCGATGAGGCAGCCGCATCACCGGACAATCCAGCCGGGATCCTGAACGTCTTTACTATGGTGAATTCGCAAGCGCTTCAGCAGCTGGCGATGCAAACCAACCCGGAGCAGCTGAACAAAGCGGTAGAGATGCTCAACAATGCTGAAAACATTTATGTCATTGGCCTGCGCCGCTCTTTTAGCGTGGCCTCTTACCTGACCTACGCTTTGCGCCACCTTGAGCGCCGCGCTTTTCTTATTGATGGCTTAGGTGGAATGTTTACCGAGCAGCTTAGTTTAGTGAATCCGAAAGACGTGGTGATCGCCATCAGCTATTCGCCCTATGCGCGCGAAGGCGTAGAGCTGGTAGAAATGGGCGCCCGCCGCGGTGCGCAGCAGATAGCCATTACCGACAGCCAGGTAAGCCCGCTGGCTGCCTTCAGCGACGTATGTTTTGTGGTGCGTGAAGCGCAGGTTGACGGATTCCGTTCCCAGGTAGCTTCGCTGTGCCTGGCCCAGACGCTGGCGGCCTCGCTGGCGTTAAATAATGCCAAAGAATAACGGCGAGGTGCTGAACAGCGTGGCGCAGGTGCAGCGTCTGGAGCAGATGGGCTATCGCGGCGTTTATGCGTTTGAGCCTTTCACTTCTACGCGGGTAAACTGGCGCGAGGCAGATATCGAGCGCGAAATCCGCCAAAGTATTGAACTGCTGCAGGCCTGATGTCGGCAGCGTTATACCGTAATTATTTGTGTCTTTGCTGTTTCTGGCCTCGCTCCAGGGCCTTTTTTATTGCGCGTCGGTGGGCTGACGTTGCTGCATTCGCCAGGTCATCAACAGCGCCAGACACACCAGCAGGCCGCTCAGCAGATAGATAACCGGTACGCCCGCGTAGCTCATAATAAATCCGGCTACCGGCCCGGTAATCCCCAGCGCCAGATCCATAAATGCCGTAAAGGTCGCCAGCGCGCTGCCCTGATTTTGCGCAGGCACCGCTTTGACCGCCACCACGCCCAGCGCCGGAAACACCAGTGAAAAGCCCGCGCCGGTCAGCAGCGCACCGAGATTCGCCAGCCAGGGCGTAAAAGAGAGCCAGACGATAAACAGCCCCAGCGCCTCTACGCTAAAGCAGATGATGGCTACCCGTAAGCCGCCGTGGCGGTTAATGCTGTTGGGAAACAGCAGCCGCGCGCCGACAAAAGCCAGACTGAATAAGGTCAACGAAAACGCGGCGCCCGACCAGCCTTTCGCCTGATAAAACAGCGTAATAAAGGTGGCGATCACGCCAAATCCCGCTGACGCCATCGCCAGCAGCAGGCCAAACGGCCAGATTTTTCCCAGCACCGCGCGAAACGGCAGCGGCTTGCCTTTACTGCCTTTGACCGCCGGACGCGGCAGCGCCAGCAGAACGGCAGTGAGCGTGATCAGCACAATGACCGCCGCCAGCAGCAGTATACCGCCCAGATGATAAATCAGTGCGCCAAGCGGCGCGCCCAGCGCCATCGCGCCATAGGTACAAATGCCGTTCCACGAAATCACCCGGCCTATATGCGCTGAGCCGACAACGCCGACGCCCCACAGCGTAGAGCCTGTGCCCGCAAAACTTTGGCCGATACCTAACGCCAGCCGTCCAATACAGAGCAACGCCAGGCTTATCAGCGGCCAGCTGTAGCTCAGGGCGGCCAACGCATAACAGACGCCGCTTAGCAGGCAGCCGCACAGGCCAAACACCACCACTTTTTTCGGCCCCCACAGATCGGCGTAACGTCCCGCATGTGGTCGGCTGAGCAGCGTAGAAAGATACTGCAGGCTGATCACCAGGCCCGCCCAGAACGCGCTGTAGCCCATTACGTCATGAACATAGCCAGGCAAGACCGCCAGCGGCAATCCGATGGTCAGGTAACTGGCGAAATTGAAAATCACTACGGAAAGAATTCGCTGATTCAGACGAAAAGCGCTCTGTGGCGTTTCCGGCGCAGGCTGTCCAGGCATAATGTTGGCTCGTTACCGATAATCATTAACAGGCTAAGCGATTACTATACGCAGGTTAGCGCAAATTATCAGTCCGTTAGGCACGTTAACGTCTACACTTGCTGTGCCAGGATTGTTTACCGGGGAAACTATGATCGCGCCGCAACAGGAAAAAATGGGACAGAATATGTTGCTGAAGATGGCAACGCTGGTGGTTATTTTGGCAGGGATACGCGCGGCGTCAGATATTATCGTTCCCTTTTTACTGGCTATCTTTCTGGCGATTGTGCTTAACCCGCTGGTCAATATTTTGATGCGCCGCGGGCTCCGTCGTACCTGGGCGATTACGCTGGTCATGGTAGTGGTGCTGATGGTTATTCTGATGCTGGTGGCGATGCTGGCCAGTTCGGTAAATGAATTCTCCCTGGTTTATCCGCAGATCCGCGCCATCCTTGAGCAAAAACTGACCATCATTCAGCATTATGCCGGCCGGTTGAATATTCCGGTTTCCACGCGCGCGCTGGCTGAGCAGCTCGATCCCAACGCCATTATGAATGTGGCGACCACTGTCCTGACGCAGTTTTCCGGCGCGATGAGCAACTTTATCCTGCTGATCATGACCGTCATTTTTATGCTGTTTGAAGTACGCCATCTGCCCTACAAACTACGCAACGCGCTGGTTAATCCTCAGATTCGCATCGCCGGTCTGCACAAGGCGCTGAAAGGCGTCACTCACTATCTGGCGTTAAAAACCCTGATTAGCCTGATTACCGGCGTGGCCGTCTGGCTGTCGCTACTGTTGCTGGACGTCAAGTTTGCGCTGTTCTGGGGCGTGGTCGCTTTTGTACTGAACTTTATCCCCAATATCGGGCCGATTATTGCTGGCGTTCCGCCTTTTATTCAGGCGCTGGTGCTGAACGATTTTTACGATGCGCTGCTGGTGGCCGCGCTGTTCAGCGCCATCCATATGGTGTTCGGCAATATGCTGGAGCCGCGCGTGATGGGGCGCGGCCTCGGTTTATCAACGCTGGTGGTCTTTCTTTCGTTGATCTTCTGGGGCTGGCTGCTGGGTCCGGTCGGCATGCTGTTATCGGTACCGCTGACCAGCGTCTGTAAAATCCTGATGGAAACCACGCCAGGCGGCAGCAAGCTGGCTATTTTACTGGGCAACGGCCGCCCGCCGATCCCGCCGACAAAACGCTAAGTCAGGTTTCAAACAGATGGTCGTAAACGCGCTGGAGATGCAGCGCCATGCTGTCGCGCGCAAGCGGCGGATTCTGTTCGGCAATGGCGCGGGCGATCAGCTGATGGTCGTGGTTTAGCGCCTGCGGGAAATCCCGATCGGCGAAGTGGCTCTCCAGCCGCACAAAACGCTGGCTTTTGCGCCGGTTCCACAGCTGCTCCATCATCTCGCGCAGCACCTCGTTGCCGGTCATTTCGCTGATAAGCAGGTGAAAGCGCTTATCCTGATGCAGAAACCCTTCATCATTTATCGGATGCCCGGCCAGCTGAGCGGCCACCTCCAGCAGTTCGCGCCGCTGCGCTTCCGTACCGAAGCGCGCCGCCAGCTCAGCGGTCATCGCTTCAAAGGCCTGACGCGCTTTAATCAGATCGCGCAGGCTGAACGTATCTTCAGGTTCGGTCGGCTGGCCCGGCAACGGATTCGCCACCAGCACGCCATTACCGCTACGGATTTCCACCCAGCCGGTCACTTCCAGCGCGATCAACGCTTCACGCACCGATGATCGGCTGACGTTCAGCTGTCTGGCCAGCTCGCGCTCCGGCGGCAGCAAACTGCCAGGGGCAAATTCGCCGCGCGCTATCGCAGCGCTCAGCAGCGTTGAAATTTGACGATAAAGCCGCTCGGCTTTGACGGGAGGAAGGGTCATCACGCTCACCTGTTTACGCTCTCTCTGGCAATCGACTATTCTGCCGCGCCCGCGCGGTTTTATCGGCTGATGCGCCTGATAATGTGAAAAATATCACTCTTTTTAAGCAGAAATTTCCCTATTCTGGCCCAGCGGCCTGACCAATAGCCTTTTTTACCCGAACGGTCGAACCACTTTGAACCCCATTTTAAACAGGAGACCTTATGGAACACACCTGGCGCTGGTATGGCCCTAACGATCCCGTCACGCTCGATGATGCCCGTCAGGCGGGCGCCACCGGCATTGTGACCGCGCTGCATCATATTCCTAATGGCGAAATCTGGACCACAGACGAGATCAAAGCGCGGCAGGCGCTGCTGGCGGAAAAAGGGCTGTACTGGTCGGTGGTGGAAAGCGTTCCGGTCCACGAAGCGATAAAAACCCAGCGCGGCGACTGGCAGCGCTATATCGCTAACTATCAGCAATCGCTGCGTAATCTCGCCGCCTGCGGCATCGATACCGTCTGTTATAACTTTATGCCGGTGCTGGACTGGACGCGTACCGATTTAGGCTGGCAGTTGCCTAACGGCGCGCGGGCGCTGCGTTTTGATGCAGTCGCCTTCGCCGCGTTTGAGTTGCATATTTTACAGCGGCCCGGCGCGCGTGAAACCTACAGCGACGAGGAGCAGCGGCAGGCAGCAGACTATTTTGCCGCCATGACGCCGGAGGCGATCGCCACGCTGACGCGCAACATTATTGCCGGGCTGCCCGGCGCGGAAGAAGGCTACACGCTGGAGCAGTTCCAGGCACAGCTCTCGCAGTATGACGGCATTGATAAAGCGCGCCTGCGGGAAAATATGGCGACTTTCCTGCGCGCCATTGTGCCGGTCGCGGAAGAAGTCGGCATCATGCTGGCGGTACATCCTGACGATCCGCCGCGTCCGATCCTCGGCCTGCCGCGCATTATCTCTACCGAAGAAGATATGCAGTGGTTAACCGAGACGGTAAACAGCCTGCATAACGGCTTTACGTTCTGTACCGGTTCTTACGGCGTGCGGGCCGATAACAACCTGGTACGTATGGCGCAAACCTACGCCGACCGCATTCATTTTATCCATCTGCGCGCCACGCAGCGCGAAGAAAATCCCGACAGTTTTCACGAAGCCGAGCATCTGGCGGGCGATGTGGATATGGTCGGCGTGATTAAGGTGATTCTGGAGGAAGAGCAGCGCCGCCGTCGCGCCGGCAGCACGCGCGCCATTCCGATGCGTCCCGATCATGGTCACCAGATGCTGGACGACCTGCACAAGAAAACTAATCCGGGCTATTCCGCCATTGGCCGCCTGAAAGGGCTGGCGGAGCTGCGCGGCGTCGAGCTGGCGCTAAAGCAGTGCTTTTTCTCTGAGTAACTAATCTGAAACGGCAGCGGCTTAGCAGAAGCCGCTGCCCGCTTTTTGTCCACCGCACCGCCCTCCTTTATTCCCTCTTCCGGCGCATCTTCGCATTTTTCTTTTTTCGCGCGATTCACAGCGGAAAACCCCGTATTTACTGCTACGTTTTAAGTGATAAATTTGTTACAGCAGACTCTGCTGCCTGCTTCGCTTATGGTTACTTTTTATACGCCAATAGCCGACGCTGACAGCGCAGATATGACATTTTCCGCTTTCAGACGATATACTGTGAAATCAGAACGTAATCATTGCGTTAAGTTATTATTGCGATTGATTACTAAATGAACTGGCTTTGCGCCAGAGAAACGATTTTCTCAACGCCGCGATCTGACACGTTTCAGCCTCCGGTTCGCGCCGTTGAGAATATTAAGACTAATAAGCAAACACAGGGCGAATGATATGAAACTACGTAGGAAGCGTGTCAAACCTATTGCGCTTGGTGATGTAACCATCATCGATGATGCGCGTTTACGTAAGGCGATTACCGCAGCGTCGTTAGGCAATGCGATGGAGTGGTTCGATTTTGGTGTCTATGGCTTTGTGGCCTATGCCTTAGGTAAGGTCTTCTTTCCCGGCGCCGATCCCGGCGTCCAGATGATTGCTGCGCTGGCTACCTTTTCCGTTCCCTTTCTGATCCGACCGCTGGGCGGGCTGTTTTTCGGTATGCTGGGCGATAAGTACGGGCGTCAGAAAATTCTTTCCATCACCATTATTATTATGTCGCTCAGTACCTTCTGTATCGGGCTGATCCCCTCGTATGCCTCTATCGGCATCTGGGCGCCGATACTGCTGCTGCTGGCGAAAATGGCGCAGGGCTTCTCCGTAGGCGGCGAATATACCGGCGCGTCGATCTTCGTGGCGGAATATTCACCTGACCGCAAACGCGGCTTTATGGGTAGCTGGCTCGATTTCGGCTCCATTGCGGGCTTTGTGCTGGGCGCCGGTCTGGTGGTGCTGATCTCCACCATTGTCGGCGAAGAGAACTTCCTGTCATGGGGCTGGCGTCTGCCGTTCTTCCTGGCGCTGCCGCTGGGCATCATCGGGCTCTACCTGCGCCACGCGCTGGAAGAGACGCCAGCGTTTCAGCAGCATGTGGAGAAGCTGGAACAGGGCGATCGTGAAGGGCTGCGCGAAGGGCCGAAAGTCTCGTTCCGTGAGATTGCCACCAGGCACTGGAAAAGCCTGCTGGCCTGCGTAGGTCTGGTGATCTCCACCAACGTGACCTATTACATGCTGCTGACCTATATGCCGAGCTATCTGTCGCATAACCTGCACTACCCGGAAGATCACGGCGTACTGATCATTATCGCCATTATGATCGGCATGCTGTTTGTACAGCCGATTATCGGTTTACTGAGCGACCGCATTGGTCGTCGTCCGTTTGTCATTGTCGGCAGTATTGCGCTGCTGCTGTTGGCTATTCCGGCCTTTATGCTGATTAACAGCAATGTACTGGGCCTGATTTTTGCCGGTTTGCTGATGCTGGCGGTGATCCTGAACTGCTTTACCGGCGTTATGGCCTCAACGCTGCCAGCGATGTTCCCAACCCATATTCGCTATAGCGCGCTGGCCAGCGCCTTCAATATTTCGGTATTGATCGCCGGTCTGACGCCGACCGTAGCGGCCTGGCTGGTAGAAGCCAGCAACGATCTGTATATGCCTGCTTACTACCTGATGGTCATCGCGATTATCGGTTTAATTACCGGCATTACGATGAAGGAAACCGCCAACAAACCGCTGAAAGGCGCGACGCCTGCGGCCTCTGATATTCAGGAAGCGCGTGAAATCCTGCAGGAGCATCACGATAATATCGAACAGAAAATTGACGATATTACCGAAGAGATTGCGAAGCTGGAGGAAAAACGTAAGAACCTGATCCAGCAGCATCCGCGCATTAACGAATAACCTCAGCGCCCTTTCCTGAACCGCATTCCAAAAGTTAGTTACTCAACTGAATAAGGTGCGGTTCAGTTCATTTCTTTATCCACACAAGTTCAATATATTCCTTAATTAATGCGTAGGACCCGTAAGCGCATCCGTTTCAGCGGCTTCAGCTCCTTCGCAATATCTCGCGCCGTTCATTACGCAAACAAATTTTGGTTATTCTTTGTTCTCTATCAGAGTGTGTCGATGCCAAATGATTCAGCATGAGCTTCTATTTCAACGGATGAATTATGAGAGATTATGGCAACCGGTTACTGGTTAATGATGGGCGACAAAACAACCTGCGGCGGGCAGATACTGGAGGGTACGGGGCGAAAGAAGTTTACCGGTAAGCATGCCGCCATGAACGGCTTTAAGGTCTCCTGCGGTAAGCATCCCGGCGTTTATCGTATTGCCGGCGGGCATCCCGGACACACGATGGACGGGAACAGCTTCGCCAGCACGCTCTACAGCAGTTCTACCTGCCCGTGCAGGGCACAGTTTATCCCGTCCGTCACGATAGCAACGCACAGCTTTTATCAGGGCGATGCACCGGGGGTCACAAGCTCCGCCATCCCGGCGGACAGTAAACCGGCACAATACGCTCAGGCAGCCCGGGAAAACGGGGTAGCAGAGCCTCAGCATGCGCAACCCCGACGGAAGGAAGCCCGGGAAATCACCCTGACGCTGGGGGTGTTCTTTGACGGCACCGGCAATAACGCGGTGAATACCGATAACATGCTGAAAGCCTGTACCGCCGCACATTACCGGCTGGCAAACACCGACGCCGAAAACATCCTGGGCATATGCGCACGAGAAAATATGGGCGTCGCCGGGCGGGGCGCAACTAGCTACACTGGCTATTACACCAGTATTCACTGGCTGAATACGCTTTATACGAAACGTATTCTGCCCGGTCATTCCGAAGCCCAGCACAATATTTATATTGACGGTATCGGCACAGAGGCCGGCAAGCCTGACAGCGCAATCGGGCAGGCTCTTGGCATATCCGATACCGGAGTTATTGCCAAAACAGATAAAGCGGCCACAGCAATAGCTGACAATATCAAAACCGTGCTTTCAGAGTTACGCCGAAATTATCCGACCAGTGAAATTGTCATCACAGCCCTGCAGTTTGATATTTTCGGCTTCAGTCGCGGAGCCGCCGCCGCGAGGCACTTTGCTAACCGCATTCAGGCACAGGACCCGGCTGTCATCAGCGCCATCCGTCAGGGCATGAGCGGCACACCGTTTAACGGTGCGCCCGCCGGTAAAACCCGCTTTATCGGTCTCTTTGATACCGTTGCCGCCATCGGTACCCCGGTAAACGGTCTGAACCCGCACAGCGCCGACACCGGCAAAGTCAATCTCGCCCTGCGCCCCGGCGTGGCGGAGAAGGTTTTTCACATCACCGCTGCGCACGAGTGCCGTTTTAACTTTGCCCTTAACAGCGTGGAGCCCGCCTGGCCGGAGCTGGCGCTGCCCGGCGCGCACTCCGATATTGGTGGTGGCTACTTGCCGATGGTAAAGGAAGACCTGTTCCTGACCCGGCCACGGGCCGAGACCGTACCGCTGAGCCGGCCCGATAACCAGACCCGGAGTTATCAGCAGGTGGTGGCGCAGATGGCGGTGCTGAACGCTTACCCCTCCGTGTCACCCGTGCTGCGTACCAGCGTCATCTCAGTGGAAACCTGGCACGACGCTCGCATGCCGCCAGACCGCTACGGCGTTCTACAGAAGCGCAGCTTTGCCGCCATGACGCTGCGCGATCGGCTCGTGACGAATGACTGGTCGAAGGTCACACTGCGGGTGATGCTCGATGCGGCGCAGGAGGCCGGGGTACTGTTTGACCCGATTACGGACAGGGATAAGGAGCTGATAATCCCGGATGAACTGGCTTCGCTTTGTGAGAAAGCGCGCGCGATGGGAAAAGCTGTCCGAACGGGGCAAGATTCAGACTCCTTCAGTGAGAATGAGCTGGACGTGATTGCCGGGAAGTATATCCACTGTTCGGCAAACTGGAACGTCATTCTGGCCGACAGCGATGGCGTTATCCGGGGCGGCGCATCCCCTTCTGAGGTGATCGGCTTCGTTAACCGCCCGGATGAGCAGTGGCAGCGTACGGTCTACAATATGAACGGGAAGAAACTATGAAGCTGAAAACGCTGCTGCTCCTGCTGCTGGTCGCCTTAAGCGGCTGCCGCGCGGGTGAAACCCGGACGCCGGAGGATCCCGGCGGGATGCCTTACGGAAAATGGGGTTTCGCCTTTTTTACGCCTCATGCCTTACCCGCCGTGGTGACCTTCGCCCTGATAATTGATACCGGGGAGATCGTTTCAACCTATCGTATGCTGGACGGTACCCAGCAAGACCATGGGGTTGTGGGGGCATGGAATAACCGGACCGGTAGCGGGGGCGTTTACTTCAATAAGGCCTGGAACCCGCCCGCACTGATGCTCATCTGCTGGGACTCCATTATCGATAAAAAGGCCTACGAGACGCGAATAGTTTTTCCGCCCTCACTGCCCAACACCATGCTGACGCCGCTCGGAAAGGACAGGTACGGTGAAACGGTCTGGTATAAAACCCTGTTGTTTGGCCTGGCACCGGAAGGGAAGGTCAGAATCTGGCTGCAAAGCAGTGACGAGAGAGAGAATGTACCGCTGGAGCCAAAAAGGATCACCACGCTGTCCGGGGATAAGATGGATGGCTGTAAGGTTGTTCCTTCCCGGATTGATTTTAACTACCGTATTCCTGATGGATATGACCAGTACATAAAAGATTTTATCAAAGATAAGATCTATCCCTACGGCAACTGGTGAATTCAGCCAATGACATAAAACCCGCTCCTGCGGATTAAAAAAGCTCCCCGGCCAGCCATATACAGGCTGGCCGGGACCTACCCCGCAGTCAAACCGTGCCCTGAAATACAAAACGCCCGATGACGTTCACCGGGCGTTTTACAGACAGAAAACTGTCAACCTATATCAGGACTAGTCACCCCAACCGTATTAACGCCGCGTGAAACTCCGCTGCCGTTTGGCTTGCTGCCGCATTCGCGCCCACACTTAAGCTTTACCTTAAGGAGGAAGGCTATGCGGATTCACCACCTGAGCTGTGGTTCAATGTGCCCTTTCGGCGGCGCGCTCTATGATGGTTTTAGCAAAGGGCTGCACGCCCATCTGGTTTGTCATTGCTTACTTATCGAAACCGATCGCGACGGTCTGGTATTAGTGGATACCGGCTTTGGCGAACAGGATCTCCAGCGCCACGGCTCGCGTATCGCGCCCTTCTTCCGCGTGTTTAACAATATTCAGCCTCAGCCTGCCCTTAGTGCGCTGGCGCAGGTGCGGCGCCTCGGCTTTCAGGCGCAGGACGTGCGCCATATCGTGCTGACGCATCTCGATTTTGATCACGCGGGCGGCTTAACCGATTTCCCGCACGCGCGCGTTCACCTGATGCAGCAGGAGCTGGAAACTATTCGTCAACGCGACAGCTGGCTGCAGCAGCGGCGCTATCGACCGGCGCAGTGGCCCGCCGACACGCAGTGGCAGGCGTATCAACCGCAGGGAGAGAGCTGGCAGGGATTTGCCGCCGTTAAGGCGTTGGCTGGTTTGCCGCCGGAAATTCTGCTGATCCCGCTGCCGGGCCATACGCCAGGCCACGCGGGCGTTGCGATTCAACAGCGCGACGGCTGGCTGCTGCACGGCGGCGATGCCTGGTTTTATCGCGGAGAGATGTATCAGTCGCAGCGCCACTGTACGCCGGGGCTGCGTTTCTATCAGTGGATGATGGCGGCAGATAATGCGGCGCGGCGCGAGAACCAGCAGCGGCTGCGGGCGCTGTCGCTTAATCAGCAGGAAAATATCACGCTGTTTTGCAGCCACGACGCAAAGGAGCTGCAAAGAATGCAGGCGCTGCGGCCATAAAAAAACCCCGGCGCCGGCCGGGGTCTGATTATCAGGCGTTGTGTTCAATAACCCGCTGTTGGCTTTCAATCGCAATTTTGCGCGGTTTTTCGCTTTCAGGGATCTCCTGATACAACGAAATTTCCAGCAGGCCATGTTCCAGGCGCGCGCGTTCCACCTTAACGTGCTGCGGCAGCGAATAGCTGACGCTGAAGTTATGTCGGCTGATGCCGCGATGCAGCCAGCCGCTTTTTTCATCCTGCTGGTTCTGCTCTTCCGCGCGTTTACCGCTCACGGTCAGCTGGCCGCCCGTCGCGCTAATTTCCAGCTCATCCTCTTTCCAGCCCGGCACGCTGAGCGTGATGGAATAATGGCTCTCATCCTGGCGTTTAATATCGCACGCGGGTGCGGTGGTCAGCGGCGCATCCCCGGTCAGCTGGCTAAACAGCCGATCGATGCGGTTAAAACGATCGGAGAACAGACTGTCGGTCACATCGGGGAACAGAGAGAGTGATTTGAATGCCATGATAACCTCCTGAAATCTCGTCTTGAGCCATCAAAAGCTTAAACATTCAGGGAAGCAGCCTTCCCGATGGGTTATTTATGTGCGCCCGCGCGCTTTTCAAGCGCCCTTAAAAATAACGATTTTTTATATTAAAAATCCTCTTTCAGATCCGGGCGGAATATTAAGCGGCACAATGTTACCTGACTGTTAAATATAAGCCTGCAGGCCGTCATAACGTTAATGGCGCGCTAAAAGTCAGCACAGGAAGTTTCGCCCGTAAATATAAAAGCGCGTACACTATGCTGACTTTTTCACCTGTACAGCAAATAACTATGTCTGATATTTCCCTGATTAATCGTCCCCGCAGATTACGTAAAAGCGCCGCGCTGCGCGATATGTTCCAGGAAACCTCCCTGAGCCGCAACGATCTGGCCCTGCCGATCTTTGTGGAAGAAGGCGTGGATGATTACAAAGCTATCGAAGCGATGCCGGGCGTGATGCGCATTCCAGAAAAACGTCTGGCTTATGAAATTGAACGTATTGCCAAAGCGGGCATTCGCTCAGTAATGACGTTCGGCATTTCCCATCATACCGACGCCACCGGCAGCGATGCCTGGCAGGAAAATGGTCTGGTGGCGCGTATGTCACGCATCTGCAAAGACGCGGTGCCGGAAATGATCGTGATGTCCGATACCTGCTTCTGCGAATACACTTCGCACGGCCACTGCGGCGTCCTGTGCGATCGCGGCGTGGACAACGATGCCACGCTGATTAACCTCGGCAAGCAGGCGGTGGTCGCCGCGCAGGCGGGCGCAGACTTTATCGCGCCTTCGGCGGCGATGGATGGCCAGGTGGCGGCGATCCGCCGGGCGCTGGATGAAGCGGGCTTTACCGATACCGCGATTATGTCCTATTCCACCAAATTCGCCTCATCGTTCTACGGCCCGTTCCGCGAAGCCGCCGGCACCGCGTTGAAAGGCGATCGTAAAACCTACCAGATGAACCCGATGAACCGTCGCGAAGCGATCCGTGAATCATTAATCGATGCGGCTGAAGGCGCAGATTCACTAATGGTAAAACCGGCGGGCGCCTATCTCGATATTTTGCGCGATATTCGCGAGCGCACCGAGCTGCCGCTGGCGGCGTATCAGGTCAGCGGCGAATACGCGATGATCAAGTTTGCCGCTCAGGCAGGCGCGATCAATGAAGATGCGGTGATCCTTGAGAGTCTCGGCGCCATTAAGCGTGCCGGCGCGGATATTATTTTCAGCTATTTCGCGCTCGATCTGGCGGAACGTAACCTGCTGTAATGACCAACAGGCAGCCTGGCGGCTGCCTGCATTTTTTACTTACCTTTCTTTATGCCCTCAGATTTTACTCTTCCTGACCCACAAACTAAGGTAACCCTTAACGTTTTTTATTGTTGTTAGTGGTCAGCGCTCTTTCCCGCTTAAGTTGCGCCTTTTCTGACCGATACTGTCACGGACAGTAAATAACTATAAAATTTGAAAGGCCCCTTTATGAAAACACCAAAAATCCCTGCAGATGAGTCTCAGCGCCTGAGCGAGCTTCATGCGCTAAAAATATTAAATACGCCTGCCGAGGAGCGTTTCGACCGTCTGACGCGCCTGGCCAAACGTCTGTTTAACGTCTCCGCTTCGGTAGTAAGCCTGCTGGATGCGGAGCATCAATGGTTCAAATCGGGTGACGGCATTACTGCCCGCCACACGACGCGCGACATCTCTTTCTGCGGCCACGCGATTTTGCAAGATGATGTGATGGTGGTAGAAGATGCCTGTGAAGATCCGCGTTTTTACGATAATCCGCTGGTCACCGGCGAGCCGCATATTCGTTTTTATGCAGGCTGTCCGCTGCGCGCACCAAACGGGGCGAAAGTCGGCACGCTCTGTATCCTTGACAGCCAGACCCGCGCCTTTGACGCCGATGATGCACATGCTCTGCGCGATCTCGCGTCGATGGCGGAGGCGGAGCTGGTAAATTTCCAGGCGGCTACCTCCGATGAGCTGACGCAGATCTCCAACCGCCGGGGCTTTATGAGGCTGGGACAGATGCTGTTGAAGGAGTGTACGCTGCGCCACTGCTTCGCCTGCCTGGCTTTTTTCGACCTGGATAAGTTTAAAGAAATCAACGACGACTTTGGTCATCGTGAAGGCGATCGCGCCCTGATGGATTTTGCCGACGCCCTGAAAATCAGCTTTCGTCAGTCGGCGCTGTTTGCGCGTCTCGGCGGCGATGAGTTTGTGGTGCTGTTTATCGATATGGATCAGCAGCAGGCAAATGAGCGGCTGGAGGCGTTTCGCGTCGCGCTTAATAACTATATGCAGCCGCTGGATCGCCGCTACCGCCTCGATTTTTCGGTGGGCATGGTGGAGTTTGATCCGGCGCAGCCACAGCCGTTAACCGCGCTGTTAAATCAAAGCGACAGCATTATGTATCAGCATAAAAAATCGCGTCGTCAGCAGCGTTAAACCGCCGCTGCGTTTTCCGTCGCGCACTGCCACCAGTACGCAGGATTACAGAGCGTGCGATGCCAGGCAAACAGTCTGGTAACATCCAGCTGCTGTAGTTGAGTAAAGGCGGCTGGCGAGGCGAGATCGGGAAAGGCCAGCGCCTGACGCGCCTGCTCTGACACCTCGCCCTCCGGCTGTAGCCGCTGCCATAGCCGCTCGCGCTTCTCCGCCAGTTCATCCGCGGTTATGTTGCCGATCTCACCTTCCATCGCCGCCAGAAAGTCCTGAATATGCTGCAACAGCGCATCTGCCGACAGCTGCGGCGACTGCAAGGCGAACAGCACGCCCGTGCGATCGGCAACCTGATGGAAGCTACTGCTCACCACATAGCCTACCTGCTGCTCGACGCGCAGGCGCTGGAAAAACGCGGGCTGATAAATCAGCGCCAGCAGACGCCACGCCAGCTGTGCTTCCAGATCGGGCTGCGTCAGCGGACAAAACAGCAGCAGCGCCGTATCGCCCGCCGCCTGGCTGAGGCAATGCCGCTGTGCCGCCAGAGGATCGTAACGCTGCCAGCCCGTTGTCGCCTGCACGCAACCCGGCAACCGGCTCAGTAGCCGGGCCAGCTGCTGATGCAGCGCCGCGTTGCCGCCCACCAGCGCGGCCTGCCAGCTTATTTTATTCAGCGCATCACATTCAGGCGATAGCGCCAGCAGCCAGCGCGGTAGCTGATTAAGCAGGCGACGCACCGGGATCTCGCCCAGCTCTTTTTGCTGTTGCCGCTGCCAGGCGTGCGCGCCCTGCTCTAAAGAGGTCAACGTCTGCAGCCGCGCGATCGTGGCCGCCAGCGCCGATCGCATCACCTCTGGCTTGCCGCTCAGCTGGATCTGCCAGATCCCCTGCTGCTGCGCTACGTTTAATATTCCGCCCTGATGCGCCAGGCTGGCCGACAGCGCCCGCAGCGCCGCCTGTAATGCGTAACCCAGCGTATCGCTAATCGGCGCATCCAGCACAGGACGCAGGATCAGTACCGCTGGCTGATTGCCCGACAGATGCAGCAACGGCGCTGGCGTGTCGGGTAAGTTCGACGGCTCAGGCAGCGGCGGAAAAGGCCAGAAACGTAGCGGCAGCGAGGCGGAGTTGGCTGAGGTCGCTGAATCTGATGAAATTGCTGCGCCTGCAACAGATCGCCTTAACGACTTCTCTGGCGCGGAAGTTGACGCTGCCGTGACAGAAGTCGTTGAGCTTACGGCAAATACATAAGCAGGCGGCGTTCCCGATTTGGAAGTTGCCACACCAGTAAAAGGCGCGCTGATAAAATCAAAACCTGCCGAGGTAACCGTATCGCCGCAGGCCTTTTCATCAAACCAAAGGCGGCTGACGTCCGCCGCCTGAAGCTGCGCCAGCCAGCGCCGCCATGCCGTTAACTCCAGCGCATCCGGCGGCGCAAAACCGAAAGCCTGCTCGCGTAAACGATCGAGCGCGCTTTTAGCCACAAACTGGCGCTGCGCCAGCTGCAGGTAATGCGTAATCTGCTCAGCGGTTAAGAGCGTAAGCCGGGAAATCCACTGACGCAGCGCCTTTTCCAGCAGCGCGGTCAGTTCAGGACGTGACTGCGCCGGAAGAAAACCGATCGCCAGCAGCGCCGCGCCGCCGCCGCGCCAGACCTCCTGCACGCTGACGCCGTCGCAGATCTCGCGGGCGCGCAACCAGGCCAGCAGACCGCCTTCCGCCTCATCCAGCAGCAGTTGCTGAAGCAGCGCGCAGCAGCCCGCATCGCTCTCCCGCCAGCGATTAAGCGCAAAAGTCAGCGTTAGCTGCGTGGCGCCGGAAAGACGCACGATCGCATCGCCGCGCGCCGACAGGCGCACAGCAGGCGATAAAGGAAGCCCAGCCGCCGTCGAGACGTGCAACGTATCCGAAGGAAGCTCAGCCGCTGTCGTGACGTGCAACGTATCCGGCTGCGCCTGAAATAACGATGCAGGCCGTTGCGCCGACGAAAAAGCAGTTTCCCGTAAAGATGACTCAGACAACGATGCGGAAGAAGCCAGCTGTAACGATGGCAACGGCCCAGGCGACGATGCGGAAGTTGGCAATAAGACGCCGCAACGTCGGGCGATGGCGACAAGTTCATCTGTCGATTGCGGGCCGGAAAGCCAGAGCGTCATCGCGCCGGCCTCATAGCGCTGGCGATGGAAATCCCGCACGGCCTGACGCAGCCGGGAAAGATCCGCGCCAAAGCTGCCGCGGTTGCCGACGTGAAAACGCTGCAACGCCAGCGGCCCGTGAAAGAAATGCCGCTGCGCCACGCCGCGTAGCGTCTGCGCATCGTGCCGCAGCAGACGATATTCAGCGTCAATCACCTCCACTTCCTGCGCAACGGCTTCCGGCGCAAACAGCGGGGCCGCCAGCATATCCACCAGCCGCGCCAGCCCTGCCTCCAGCCCGCTGGCGGGCAGGCTGAAGAAAAAGGCGGTGCGATCGGCGCGCGTGGTGGCGTTAAGACGTCCGCCTTGCGCAGGCACCCAGCTCATCAGCCGCTGCGTGCCGGTATAGCGGACGCTGCCGGTAAACAGCAGATGCTCAAGCAGGTGCGCCAGTCCGGGCCAGCCAGGTGGCTCGTCGTCGCTGCCGCAGGCGACCTGCAACAGCGCGGCGGCCTCCTGCGCCTGCGCATCGTGCCGCAGCCGCACCGTCAGGCCGTTATCCAGCCGTAACGTGGCCGTCGGCGACATCAGGCATTCGCCTTGAAAATCAGCCGGGAGTTTACGCGGTTACGGAACTGAAGCTGACCGATCTGCATTTGCGTACAGTTGGCCTGCTCGCGCGCCGCCAGGATTTTGCCATGATGCGGCGATTTGGCGCAGACCGGATCGGCGTTGTCCGCGTTGCCGGTTAGCATAAAGGCCTGACAGCGACAGCCGCCGAAATCCTGCTCTTTTTCATCACAGGAGCGGCAGGGTTCCGGCATCCAGTCAAAGCCGCGATAGCGGTTAAAACCGAAAGATTCATACCAGATATGCTGCAAATCATGTTCCAGCACCGACGGGAACGCCACCGGCAGCTGGCGCGCGCTGTGGCACGGCAGCGCGGTGCCTTCCGGCGTTACGCTGAGGAAAATCGCGCCCCAGCCGCCCATGCAGCCTTTCGGTCGCTCTTCATAGTAATCGGGCGTGACAAACAGCAGGTTGGTCAGGCTGCCGTTTTCCGCCATGCGTTCGCGGTACTGCTTCACCACCTGCTCGGCGCGCTCGATCTGGTCGCGCGTCGGCAGCAGGCCTTCGCGGTTCAGCTGCGCCCAGCCGTAGAACTGACAGGTCGCCAGTTCAACGTCGTCCGCTTCCAGTTCGATGCAGAGTTCGATAATGCGATCGATCTGGTCGATATTGTGGCGATGCAGCACAAAGTTCAGCACCATCGGATAGCCGTGCTTTTTCACCGCCCGCGCCATCTCCAGCTTCTGGCGAAACGCTTTTTCCGAACCGGCCAGCGCCGCGTTCAGCGTTTCATCGCTCGCCTGGAAGCTGATCTGAATATGATCCAGTCCGGCCTCGGCGAAGCTATCCAGCTTCTTCTCAGTCAGACCGATACCGGAGGTGATCAGGTTGGTATAAAAACCCAGGTTGCGCGCCGCAGCGATCAGTTCCGGCAGATCTTTGCGCACCAGCGGCTCGCCGCCGGAGAAGCCAATCTGCACGCTGCCCATCGCACGCGCCTGGCGAAAGACCCCGATCCACTGTTCGGTGGTCAGCTCTTTATCCTGCTGAGCAAAGTCGAGCGGGTTGGAGCAGTAAGGACACTGCAGCGGGCAACGATAAGTCAGCTCCGCCAGCAGCCACAGCGGCGGATTAACCGCCGGTTTCCGTTCAGTCACGGAAGATAATCCACTTCTGTTCATAGGCCTGGCCAAAAAAATCGGTTACGTCGTTACCCAGATCGGGCACGCCGGGAAAGCGCGTATTCAGCTCGGCGATAATCTCGCCCAGCGTGCGCTTGCCGTCTAACAGCAGCAGGATCTCCGCCGCGCTGCCGTTCAGTTTTGCCATGCCTTCCGGGTACAGCATTACGTGGCAGTTTTGCGCCTCTTCCCACTGCAGGCGAAAGCCCCGGCGGAACTGCGGCGTTTGTGAAGCGTTGATTTCCATTACACCAGTCTCGTTTTATGCCAGGCGAGATCCGCCGTTACCGTGTGATAAGGCGGACGTTTCAGTTCGTAAGCCATTGTCATTGCATCGAGCATGCTCCACAGGATATCCAGCTTGAACTGCAGGATCTCCAGCATGCGCTGCTGCTTCTCTACCGTGTCGCAATATTCCAGCGCCAGCTGCAGGCCATGTTCCACATCGCGGTTCGCCTGGCTCAGGCGGCTGCGGAAATAGTCGTAGCCTTCCGCCTCGATCCACGGATAGTGTTGCGGCCAGCTGTCGAGGCGCGCCTGGTGGATCTGCGGCGCAAACAGTTCGGTAAGCGAGCTACAGGCCGCTTCCTGCCAGTTGGCGCGGCGGGCGAAGTTAACGTAGGCGTCAACGGCGAAGCGTACGCCGGGCAGCACCAGCGCTTCCGACTCAACCACTTCGCGCTTCAGACCAACCGCCTCGCCCAGCCGCAGCCAGGCTTCAATGCCGCCTTCGCTGCCGCCGAAGCCGTCGTGATCGAGAATGCGCTGTACCCATTTGCGGCGCACCTCCGGATGCGGACAGTTCGCCATAATGGCGGCATCCTTCAGCGGAATATTGGTCTGATAATAGAAGCGGTTAGCGACCCAGCCCTGAATCTGCTCACGCGTCGCGCGGCCGTTGTGCATCGCAATGTGATACGGATGATGAATATGGTAGTAAGCGCCTTTGGCGCGTAGCGCCTGTTCAAAAGCCTGCGGTGAAAGCGGCTGTGCCTGCGTCATGGTTATACCTCGATTAACATGCCATCCCAGCTCACTTCGATGCCCTGTTGCGTCAGGCTTTGGCGCTCGGCGGACTCTTCATCCAGGATGGGATTGGTGTTGTTAATATGAATCAAAATTTTGCGCTCCGCCGGTAAGCCCGCCAGCAGCGCGGCCAGGCCCTGCTCTTCGGCGAGCGCCAGGTGGCCCATATCTTTACCGGTATTCTGACCGACGCCGGTCGCCGCCAGCTCGTTATCGCGCCACAGCGTGCCGTCGATCAGCAGGCAGTCCGCCTTTTGCAGCCACGGCATTAACGCGCGGTCCGGCTCGCCCAGCCCCGGCGCATAGAGCAGGCTACTGTGGCCGTCTTCAACAAACAGCGCCACGTTGTGGCCCGGCAGCGGACGGTTACGGTACTGCGAATAAGGCGGCGCGTTGCTGAGCAGCGGAATGGCGGTAAAGCGCAGGCTCTGGCAAACGCGGACGCTAAAACGCTCTTCCGGC
>Ga0209463_1000315_pt1 | contig 41835 bp, 38 predicted proteins | sample AgamicMgSfrz_FD_187169 | JGI IMG/M metagenome (GOLD analysis project Ga0209463, IMG submission 187169) | Agave microbial communities from Guanajuato, Mexico - Mg.Sf.rz (SPAdes) (version 2) | ecosystem: Host-associated > Plants > Phyllosphere > Phylloplane/Leaf | place: Guanajuato, Mexico...
TTTTCATTGCCGACACTTTGTATTTATCTTCAGAATGGCGAAAAGATAATGTAGGTTTTACCTCTAACCATCCTTGTTTTACTTTTTCATCGTACTTAGATTCAATATCGTATATTACATGCCCCTCGGGTTGTTCCTGTCTATCATCATAAGTATCACTCGTTTTTTCGTAATACATGACCACACGAATATACTCTTCTTTTCCTTTTGCAGCACTTTGGCGAAACGCCTCTAGTTTGTCTCTATTTTCAACTATTCCATACCTATACACCACATCATCTTTCTCAGGTTGAAAGATTATTGCTCGGTATATTGTGGGAGCCAACAATATCACAGCGACAATCATTAACACAGAAATAATTATGGTCTTTTTCACCGCCTTCACCTTCTTCCACTTCCAATTATACCAAATATTGTTATAGTTATTTTTGTGAGATGCTATTTAAAAAATTAAATGTTTCTCCCGCTGGGTAACGAAGAAAACAGGTGATGGCTCTTGACAATTTAACGAAATTATTTATCTTTCTTTGTGAGACCTATAAATAAGGGAGGATGGTGAATTTTCAAATGCTTGAAAATCTAAAGAAGCGGTGGAAAATCGAACTACACAAACTTCGTTACGGTGTGTATATCGATATTTATTCACCTTCACTGAAAAATAACGTAGAATTTATTTTGCATAACCTTCCTAAACCAGTTATTAAAGGTATCGAAATCATTGAAGATATTTTTGATAGAGAAGCGTATCCTCATCAAGTTATCCTCAAAGAAACCATGAATGCAATTGATGTTAAACGTGAGATTGGAAGATACGTGTTTAGGGAAAAGCTTTGGGCCGACCAAGAAAATATAGCCAAAAAGTTATTAGCACAAGAGATGATTGACCTTGAAACGTTTCGCTATGCCTACGATACAATGGACTATTTAAAAATTTATGAGGCTGTTAATTCAGATGTGTTTGCGGTGTTGTATGGTAATGATTCAATGAAATTGGAAGAAGCTGCACATGCTATTAATATGTTGTATATTAAGGATTACACTGACCGTAACTTCTCCCAACAAAACGATATTGATAACTTGGTTGATGAGTTGTTTAATGAACAACCTAATTAAGATGGAGGCACCCGCTTCTATCTTTTTTATTACCTATTATTGAACTTGATATTATTAAATCGTACATTAAGAAAGAGGTGATAAACTTGAAAACACTTAATACTAAGGTCTATGCTCTATGTTTCATTTCGCTACTTTCATTTATTATAACGGCTCTGCAAATCCGTATTCCTTCTTCCCCTATTTCCTTCTGGATTTCCTGCATTTCTTCCCTCATCATCCTAAGTTATACAGCAGGCCACTTAATCTACCTTAATAACGAACTAGCAGAGCAATAAAACAAGTAAACCCTAAGACCAATTCTTCCCACCACAAGAAGAGTTGGTTTTTTATTTTTCCTTAGCTATCACTTAACTGATTCAACTCTTTTTCATCATATTTTTTAAACATATAGAAAAAGGACTTGACTTTTTCTCGTTTAATACTATTTTAGTCTAGCTAGTTAATTATTCACTTAATTAACTATTTATCTTATAAAGGAAGTGATACATTGACAAAACAAAACATTGACCACCTGCAGGAAGTCTTTAGCGCATTTATGATGAAATCTATCCCCAAATGGATGAATGTTGATAATCGTCCGCTTTCCCGTTCTCAATTTGTCGTTTTAAAGGTACTAAAAGAACAAGGCCCTCAAAAAATTTCTGACCTCTCCCGTGAATTGAACGTCACACTCAGTGCTATAACCAATTTGTCTGAAAAACTAATAGACGAATTGTACATTGAACGAAAACGGTGTGAAGACGATAGACGTGTTGTTCGATTGTTTATCACAAAAAAAGGGGAAGAGCTCTATCAAATTGTTGCTGATGAACAATTTGAGAAGATTAGTAAACTGCAAGAATTCCTAACAGAAGATGAGATTGGCTTTCTTGTTAAGATATATCGCAAAATGTTAGACAATCTTTTTTAATTTATTTTCTTAGGAGGTTTTGGAATGAACGTGAAAAAACTCATTGCAATTAACATTGTTAGTCTACTTGTGCTTGTTGGAGGAGGATTTGCTGCCTTTTACTTTTATAACCAGTCAGCAAACTATATTAAGACGGACTATGCAAAGGTAGACGGTCACAAATATGCAGTTATTAGCTCTACAGCAGGACTTTTATCTAAATGGGACGGCATTGTAGGCACACATTTTTCAAAAGGGGATACAGTAGGTAAGATTTCTGTTCCTGCACCTACAAAAGTGGACCCAGCTCATATGGAAGATGTAAAAGTTACTGCTCCAAACGATGTTACCATCGTAGCAAACAATTCTGTTAAAGACACACCTGTTGCTGCTGGCACACCACTTGCTTACGCATACGATTTAGATAACTTATATGTCACTGCAAATATCGAGGAAACTAAAATTAATGATGTGAAGTTAGGCAAAAAAGTAGATGTTACGGTGGATTCATTTAAAGACGTAACATTCGAAGGAAAAGTAACAGAGATTGGGATGGCAGCAGCTGGGGAATTCACTCTATTACCTCAAGGTAATGCGAATGCTAATTATACCAAGGTAACACAAGTGGTTCCTGTTAAAATTTCTATAGAAGATGCAAAAGGATATGATATTTTACCAGGTATGAGCGTATCAGTCCGTATTCATAAGTAAGGGGGCGTTTTGATATGTCTACCTTTATGCTGACATATATATTTTTTGGCGTTCTCGTCCTTCTTGCTTTAAACTTTACACTTGTTAAGAAGCCATCTATTCCTTCAAATACAAGTGAAATGGAATCGTCATCAGAGCCTGTGAAGGTGGGACGCATCTTATTCGTCTTATTGTTTGGGATGTTTATTGTTATTTTAAATCAAACATCATTAAACGTTGCTTTACCTATTATGATGAATGACCTGAATGTAAGCACTACAACCGCACAGTGGCTTATTACAGGATTCATGCTAGTAAATGGAGTGCTTATTCCTATTAGCGCTTATCTTGTAGGACGCTTTGGATTTCGCAAGCTATTTATAACCGCTATGGTTTGTTTTACCCTTGGCTCTCTTATATGTGCAATTTCTCATACCTTTTCTTTAATGATGATAGGACGTATTATTCAAGCAGTAGGCGCAGGAATTCTAATGCCGCTTGGTATGAACATCTTTATGACCATCTTTCCTCCAGAAAAGCGTGGAGCAGCTATGGGGATTATGGGTATTGCCATGATACTTGCTCCTGCTATTGGGCCGACCCTTACTGGTTGGATAATTCAACATCACGACTGGAACATTATCTTCTACGGAATGACAGCCATTGGATTAGTTGATACTTTGTTCGCTATCTTTTGGTTTAAAATTCCACATACAATTAAAAAAGCACCTTTTGATTTAGTCGGCGTTATTTTCTCTTGTATAGGATTTGGGTCAGTGTTATATGGATTTAGTGAAGCGGGTAGTAAAGGCTGGGATAGTACAGTTGTTATTCTAACACTCACCGTTGGCCTTTTATTTATCGCTTTGTTCTCATGGAGACAACTAAGCAGCGCCTCTCCACTTTTAGAGCTACGTGTTCTCAAATACAAGATTTTTACGTTTACTATTTTAATTAACTCTATTGTAACTATGTCTTTATTCGGTGCAATGCTACTTCTTCCAATCTATCTTCAAAACATTCGCGGGTTTACACCACTCGAGTCAGGTTTATTATTACTTCCTGGTGCCCTTATCATGGGCGTGATGGGACCAATCGCAGGAAAGATATTCGATAAATTTGGTATACGTGTACTAGCAGTTGTGGGAATGATAATAACAACAATAGCTACATGGGAATTCACACACTTAACCAATGATACTCCTTACCACGTCATTTTAGGTTACTATTCTCTCCGTTCTTTTGGTATGTCGTTAATTATGATGCCAATTATGACAGCGGGTATGAATGCCCTCCCATTACGCCTTATTCCACACGGTACTGCTATGTCCAATACTGTGCGTCAAGTAGCAGGTTCTATCGGTACCGCCATTCTTGTGACAATTATGACTACACAAACCACTAATCATCTTGCAGATTACACAAACAACATCACATCTGTACAATCATCAACGGTTAACGAACTTGGTGAACTGTCGCAAAAAATAGAGGCAGGTACACACTTATCTACGGAAACCAGCCAGGCTCTTACTCAACAATTAATTTACGGGCAAGCTGCGAAGTCATCGACTATCCACGGTATAAATGATGCCTTTATGGTAGCAACTCTATTGTCACTTGTCGCTTTACTATTAGCATTCTTCTTAAAGACACCAAAGTTAAACACAGAGATTGGAGATGCTAAAAACGAGACGGTTACCCCTTCAGAATATTCTAGAGAGGATAGCACTTTAATCGCTATCAAGAATAAAGATGAGTCAGATAATACTACTTTAGATAGTGAAAAAGCACCTTCTACGTAAAGTAGAGGTGCTTTTTTGTTTCATTTTAACAGCAATAAATACATCTTATTTAAAAGTTATTGCATGCAAAGCTCGTAAAGCATTAATTGCATGTCTCCCCCAGTGTATTTCAAAACTATACTTCCAATGCCAAACTGCTTCTTCTTGCTCGTGCTTGTAATACAGTAATGCCCCTGTTTTAATATCATTGTAAATATCTAAAAGGTCATCCTTTAAACTGCCATTAATAGGTTTTTCATATTCATAAGGGTCGTATACATTCCAATACATATCGTACTTCCTAAGTTCTAATTTCGGCAATGTAAAGTCAATTTCAACTGCATTCGCACTTTTAGGCTTTATATTAGGCAGATAAAGAACATTCGTATAGAGCGTTGATAAAGACAAAAGCAGTTGCTTTAACTTATCCTCATTATTAGTTGATGTTAAATTTTCCACTAAATAACAATACCGACTGGCACTAGTAAAGAACTCCTCTATCTCTTTAAAATTCACTTTGCCACCCTCTTATCAATTACATATCTAAACTGAATTTCGCTTTACCTAATCTTTGACTATATCTCTGTAGCTTGACCAGCTTCCTCATCTTCATCAAACATACCTTCATATTTAAGTGAATAATCCCAAGGATATAAACAGAACGGAGTCATGACTTTTACTGTTTTTTTACCATTTACTTCGCTAACCACCATTCCGATACCCTGGTCATACAACGCGTCAAAGTAATCATCTCCGCCATTTACATTCGGATATAAGTCAACTATATACAGTTTCTCATTACTATCACTCGGTGCAGGAAGTGGATAATACTCATCAATATTCATATCCAAAACATCTACAAATGATTCCCCACTATACTCCTCATAAAATGCTTCATAATCCTTTTTAACAGCAGGAATTATTTTAGCATCCCAGTTTTTTGTTAACCACTCATCACGTTGATTGTAATGAGCTTTTCGGAAAGTAAAAAAGTCCATTACTGCCTCAGACGCAAAATCAGTGATACTTTGCTCATGAGCATCATTTGCTTTCACTTCTATATCTTCATATCCATCTGGAAACATACGCTTGTCAAACTTGTTTGTAAACGTATAATCAGAAATCTCAAATCGTTTTTTATGTTGCATAAGGCTTAAAGCCATATTGCCAAACTTTTTTTGCAACTCAGCATCATTATACGTATTCTTAAGATTCACTGAGTAATAAATCTCTTCACCGCCCCAATCAAAGCTTTCCACAGACACGACTTCCGTTTTATCTGGACGAATGGAATTCTTTCCGTTGTTCGTATAGTAATTAACTTCATCAATCATAATTTGAGCGAAATCTTTATCTCCGCCAAACCACACTTTGTATTCATTGGATTTTAAGCGATTGTAATCTTTCATTTCAAAGAGTGATTTTAAAAATGCTTCCACTTTCTCCTGAGCCAGTTTTTTATTTTCTATTGTCACAGGCTTATCCTCGACTTCTTTCTCTTCTTCTTTCGTTATTTTATGTTCTTCTTTTGACACTTCTTTCGTTCCACCTTGGCAACCTGATAACAGTAGTGCAACACAAAACAAACTTCCAATCCATTTTTTCATCATTTCTCTCCTTTATCTCTTTTTCTAGGACTTTCTAATTATACCAAGGCTTTCTTTATTTAGGCAGACTATTTTCATATATTCCTTCAATTCTATTCTCTTGTGTATGACTTTTTAACTATCACGAATTTTGCGTTAAAGAGGCCAAGCTATGCTCTTTTTGTTTACGTAAACTGTTTACGTAAATGTTTTTTCTAAATACATAAAAAAATAACCCTTTTTCTTTACTTTTTACCCCCTTTTGAATACAGATAGGCAGTACAGAAAGAGAGGTGACTTCATGCGATTATATATTAGTCATGATAAGCCGTATTTGATTTTTTTATTAGCTGATTACATGAACAAGCTTCTTTTAGATAAAAAAGTGGACTTAATTATCAACGGTAAAAAAGTAACTGGACGTGTAACCTCTTTAACCCTTGAAGATTCTCCGTATAATAACATCCTTATTTCGATTGGTGATAACTCTTTCCCTATTCCTATATTAAATGACTCAAAAGCCCGCTTAGGGAAAGAAATGGTGCGTGTGGAAACGTCTAATCACACCACTATTATTGAAATTTTAGACTGATGAACTCTTATATACCTTTCTAACCCCCTAGAAAGGTATATTTCTTTTTTGCTCTAAACTAATTTAGGTAACTTTTAGGAGGGATTAGCATGAAAAAGAAAGCTCTTTTTTCAGCGGTTCTCGCCTCTAGTTTGCTTTTCTCATCCCTTCCTGTCACAGCGGATGAAATAAGTGACTTGCAATCAAAAAGAGAAGCGCAAGAAAACAAAAAAAGTCAACTGCAAGCCGACTTAAAAGATGTTCAGAAGGATATGGGTTCTGTCGAAGATAAAATCTCAGGTTTAAATAAAGTTATTAGCGCTAATTTAGCTGATATTTCTACAGTAGAAAATAAAATCAACAAAACAAAAAAGTCAATTGAAGACACCGAACATAAAATTGAAAAAGCTAATAATGACCTTGAGAAAAAGAAAAAAATCTTAAGCAAAAACCTTCGCATTATGTACTCCAAGGGTAAAGTTTCCTACATTGAGTTTCTCTTTCGCTCAGAAAACGTTTCGGACTTCCTTTATCGCTTTAACTCTCTAGAAGATATTGCCCAGGCAAACGAGAAACTGTATAAAGAAATTCAAGTGCTTTTGGATTTGCTAAGAGACCAAAAAGATAAACTTGTAAAAGACAAAGCTTCCCTAGATAAACAGAAAGCTAAACTAGATACCCTAAATAAAACGTTAAAGGTTCAACAAGCGGAGCAATTAGATGCTATGCAAATGCTACAAGCACAAGAACATCACATTTCTAACGAAGTAGACGAACAAGATAATGCTATTAACAGCATTAATTCAGAAATTGCAAGCATTATACGTAAGCGTGAAGAAGCAAGACGTCAAGCACTAGAAAAACAACGTCAACAACAACAGCAGCAACAGCAGAACAATCAAAATCAAAGTAACAATAATTCTAGTGGTGGCGGAGACTTCGGGAACGAAATTGAATCTACGGGTCAATTTGCTATGCCGATGAAAGCTGGAACTTATTACATTTCCTCTTATTTTGGCATGCGTATTCACCCTGTAACGGGCGTCGCAAAGGGACATAATGGCGTTGACTTCGCAGCAAGTCTAGGAACTCCAATTTATGCAATTGATAGTGGAACAGTTTTATTTGCTGGCCCTGCAAGTGGCTATGGCCATTGGGTTGTTATTGACCATAATAATGGCTTTTACTCAATATATGGTCACATGTATGCAAATGGTATTTATGTAATGCCAGGTCAAACAGTAACAAAAGGACAGAAATTAGCAGTAGTTGGAAGTGATGGAACTAGTACAGGCAGCCACCTTCATCTTAGTTTAAGTAATGGTTTTAATGGTAGTACTTTCTCTTATGTAGACCCTATGACTTACTTAAAATAAGGAAAAAGATGACTTATTTAGTCATCTTTTTTATTTCGATTAACCAGTCTTTAAATTGTTCTTCGGTATTATTTTGATAGCCAAAATTTGAATGAAAACTATCATGACATTCTTCACAAAGTGTGGAACCATTAGTCACATCTATTCTTCTTTCTATGCACCAATGATGAGCATCTTTATGATGTGCAACTAAGTTTCCCTTCCCTCTCTTTTCACAAGATTGGCATGTAAAGTCATCTCTTTGAAAGACTTTTAATCTCCACTGTTTATATTCAAAATAATCTCTTCCTTTAAGCCTATCCTCCCAACTCAAGTTAGGATTCCAAGAAGGCGAGCCCTTTCCTGTTTGCAAAATACACTTGTGACCACAATACTTAGTATGTCCACTAATTAGTTTAGATATTTCTTTAATAGCTGTCTCACCACAATCACACTTACATAAAACACGCCTTTTCCCTTGATTGTTTTTTTCTATTTCTTCAATTACTAATAATTTATTAAATTTTAATCCAGTAAAATTTTTCAAATTAAATTCACAATTTTTTTCACAGGCTTTTATACTTCCGTTTTTTAATTTTATCAAGTATACCTCTCTTTCTTTGCCACACTTACATATTGTTTTTACTTCTCTTTTTCCTCGAGAAGCTTCCGTTCTTCGTATCCCTAAATCTTCTACAATAGTTAGGTTCCATATAGTTTGGCCTATATAGAATCCCGACTTCGCAGAACATTGATTACTACAATATTTTTGAGCGCCCCGCTGTAATTTATAATAGGGTATTTCCTTGATAACGCCGCATTCACAACCTACTTCTACATTTAACCTTCTGTTAGTTTTTGTTTCTTGTTTGTACCCAGTAACCTCAATAACTGTTAAAGCACCGTACGTTTTCCCGACTACCTCTTTTCTTAATTTTATTAGCTCTATATTTTCACTATTATCATATCCCCTTACTTTTACTAAGTCATTTACATCTGTTTCAGGAATACTCCACATTTTACCTTGTTTACACGCATTCGGAAAAACCCCCTCATGCAACCATTTTTCAATTGTAGCTCTATTCACATTTAATTTTATAGATAATTCCCTTATCGTGTAATCCATTTTATATAGCTCCTTTTCCATTTTTTACATTTTAATATATTTTCTAAATAAAGAAAGGTAGTTTTCAATTTTAAAACAATAAATAAAGGCATTAGTTAGTTTATGGAGGTGTCCGTCAATGTGGGATATCATTATTCCTATTGTGACGTTTATAGGTGGTCTTGCTTTAGGTGGATTCGGAGCTAGCCGCATATTACGAAAAGAAATGATGAAAATGCAGAATGACCCTGCTCAAATTCAAGCCATTGCTAAATCAATGGGTGTCAACATGAGTCAGAAACAATTAAACATGGTAACACGTCAAATGCAAGGTGGAACTGGGAAGAAAAAAGCACAGACACCTTCTGGAAAGAAAAAGAAATAATAAAAACTCCGCCTTTATGCGGAGTTTTTATTTTAATCTTGTTAACTAACTTTAACTATTTTGACATCCTGGTATTTCTAATGAAAACTGACTAATACACACGGTACTATTAATCTATTCTTATTCGCTTATTTTAGAACTAATTTTAACAACCAAACATTGCTATAAAGCATTTACTTTTAGAACATCAACCTCTAAAATATATAAGATACAAAATTAGGAGATGATTTTTATGTTAACGGCTAACCTTTCAAATATTCTTCAACCACTCGAAAAGGAGTCCCTAGATGAGTATTTGTACCGCGTTACTGACACTAAAGAGATTCGTTCTCGTATGTTAGAATCCGTTCAAGAAGAACTAGCCCAATGCACGCAAACTTCCCTTTTAAGAGAACTTCAGCATATGAAGAAAGTATTAATCGGAGCTGGAAAAACACATTTTTTAGCTGACGATATTGATGGCAATCGTTACTGGGGAGAAGTAATCTATTCAAGGGCGGCTAAATACGATAAGCCAGCAGTTATTAAACGATACGAAGAAAGTAATAAGTAATTTATTAACTCTATAAACCTTCCTCTTCAAACAAGGATTTAAAGCGTTTTCTTTTTATATGAGAGTGTACACCATCTCATCCTGAGGAGGTTTTTTATGAGTTATAAAATTGTGTTTCTTGATATAGATGGAACCATTTTACCAAGAAATCACGAAATTCAAGAATCTACGAAAGTGGCTATTCAAGAACTTCAGGCTAAAGGTATTCACGTAGTAATTGCTACGGGAAGACCCCTTATTTACACAGTAGATATTGCAGATGAGCTAGGAATTAATAATATTATTACGTTTAACGGCGCATACGCCAGACATCAAGGGAAAGAGCTATTCTCTAAAGAGATGGATAAAGCATTCATTCAGCACGCTCTTTCCACTGCTAAACAGCAAAAGCATAATCTCACCCTCCAGACTATCAAACGGAATTACATCGCTCATTATAGCGATGAACCGCTACCTGAATTCCTCTTTAACAATCTACATCCTCCGCTGAAATTCGAAGAATTCAAGACCTCCGAAACAATACTAGGAGCAACATTATTCCTTCCGTACCACACAAACTCTTCACCTTACAGCCAAGGAAACGAATACAGCTTTTCGCCTTGGACCAGTCACTACGAATTCTCTATTTTTGATGTAACTTCAAAGTCCGTTAATAAAGGAACTGCAATTGAGGATTATTTAAAACTATTAGGTATCTCCTCAGAAGAAGCCGTAGCTTTTGGAGATGGAATGAATGACGTGGAAATGTTGTCTTACGTTGGAATGGGCGTAGCAATGGGCAATGCTCAACCAGGTCTCCTCCCATATTCTAATATGCAAACGTCCAGTGTAGAAAATGATGGTATCTATAACGGGCTAAAAGTTTTAGGTTTGTTATAAAACAAAAGACTAGGGAACAATCAGTTTCTCTAGTCTTTTTATTGAGTATATATTTCTCTTAGATTCTCTAATTTGAATATTTTTAATAAAAGGAGCGAAGAGATGACTAAATATGAGGTGATAACTCAGGAATTCATTAACAACATCCTTAATGAAGCGAAAGAAGTAATTAAAATATCCCCAATTAAAGCAAATGAATTAACTAAAATGCAAACCGTTATTTCTAAAGAAGGTCCTGAATTAGGTATGCCTGGAGATTTTTTAGTTATAAATAATAGTGATGCTGCTGCTAACTACATTATCAAAAGAGAAGTATTCTTAAAATCTTATGTTTTAATCAAAAGCAATATCTATCAAAAAGTATCCCGTACCCTTGCCTATAGGTTGAACAAACCTTTTTCCATTATTCCTTCATGGAACAATGGATTGATTTTAAATAGTGAAGAACATGGAGGGTATTTAATTATAAATAGTATCGATGATTTTAACATTTGCTCCTTTAATGATTTTGCAAAAACCTATGACTTTATCTAACTGATACATCAATCGTTTCATACTGTACATTACTTTAACACTAATAATACATAGTGTCATATACACTAAAAAAAGCTAATCCCTATAGTGGTATTAGCCTTCTTTTACTTTTATTTGTTTTTCTACTATCTTCACATTAACTCATTTTCTACATTATTTTTAATGCAGCATGTAAATTTTCTATATAAGAGGTACCTGTACTTCTGCCATCACTATATAAATATTTTACTTTGCCTCTTTCATTTTCTTCTATATAGCTAAATGCATACGCTTCATATCCTCGTCGTTTACCTACGAATCTCATTCCATTATTAAGAACTTCTTGTTCGAGTCGTTCTAACTCCGAAAACGTTTTAATCTTTTTTAGTTTTTGATTTAATTCTTCACATTGTATCGCTTCGTCTTTTTCTCTTTGTTTTTTATTTTTCCACGCGTCATCACGCAGCTTCTGTATCATTCTATAATTTTCTATGTCATTTTGACTCATTCCCTCAGGAATAAGTCTAATTCCCAGTTGGCTAAAAACATCGCATATTTGAAAGTATGGTTCTAAATTTTGTTTAATTAACAGGTCTGCTAAATTCCTAATTGCAACATTAAATGTTTCTTGCTCTTGCTTCCCAGGTACCTTGTTCCTATCACCAAGTATAAAATACAATGTTAAAGGATAATACAAGCTTTCTACTTCTTCAAATGAATAGTTTTCCAGCCTGCACTCATTAGCTGCAGCTTCAATTTTATCTTTTAATTGTTTTAATTGCATACTGTTCACTCCTCGCTATTTTTGTCCATTCTCTCTACATTCTCTCTTTATTTCGTTCTCCACTTCTTCGCTAACATCATCCAACAATAATTTTCTACTGCTCTCTTTATTGTATGAACACACTGCAATTTCCCTTTCCTTTTTTTAGTATAAAACATACCGTGGAATAATAGGTAAAAATTACAATAAAAAAACCTATCACTGTTAATCAGAAATAGGCTTTTTTTATAAGTCAAAATGAATAGATAATAATGGGTATACAATAAGTGCCGAACTTACCAATACTAAATTACGCGTAAAATACTTCTCATTTTCTATTCGTTTTTTGTAAATTAATAACACCAGCATTCCTAAAATATTTGCAATATAAATACAAATAGCCAATCCTCTAGAAAACACAGCAATAATAAAAAAAGGCCACAGTATTTGTATATTCATACTGTAACAAATCTGTCCTAACCCAGTCACAATATTAAGTATCCAACCTGTTATAGCAAACCAAAATGTTAAGTCATTTATTGTTTTTTGTCCATTTCACACCTCTTTCCTATATTATTGCGGAAAGTTAAGAAGAAAAGAGCCCTTAACTAGATAGGCTCTCATCATTTTGAACAACAATTTTCAATTGTTCTTTTTTCTCTTTTACTTCTCTAAAGACATACCAGTTCTTTTTAAGCCACAAAATGAGCAATACTGATGCAATAACAAGCACAATTAGATTTGGAACCATACGCTCTTTTAGCTCAGCAACCGTCATATAATCTATAAAATCTGGTGTATATGGCATTAACGATAAGAAGGTATTATTAATAATATGTACTAGGATTGGAACTAATAAATTTCTAGTTCGAAGATATAGGATAGATTGAATTATTCCGAATGTTGTAGCCCCTAATATGTCGGCATGTAGAATTCCAAATGAAATGTTAGCCACAAGAATACCCGCTGTAACATTCCATTTATAAATAAATCGGTTCACTAAAAGCCCTCGAAACATAAACTCTTCTGCAATCGGACCAAAGACACTGATATTAAGGAGAAGTAGCACATATTTCACTTTATCTTTAGGCATATCCATTAAAGAGTCTTGCAAAGTTGATTCAACGAAATTTGGAAAATAGAACGATAATGCATATTCTGTTAACCAAAAGATACCTAACGAGAAAGCGATAGTGAGCACCACTAAATAGATTATCTCACCTATGTAAGGTTTAGCACCTTTAAAGGACACAACCTTTGCTTCTGGTTTACCTTGCTTTTTGAATTGCCAGAGAAACCATAACAAAGGAACAAGACCTAATAAATAATAACTAAAAATTAAATCCAAGTTTTCATCGGATGGTTCCCCAAAAACAAAACCCGCAATAATTAATAAGATAATTGCAATAACCATCCATAAGAAAAAGCTCCTTACTCGCATTTTTTCAAACATTCCATCACCTAACTCCTATTTTACTCGCGCCTATAAAGGCATGTTTTTTAATTACTATACCTAAAAGGGTTGATAATTACATTTTCTCCCTATGTTACCTTAAATATCTTTTATTTACAATCCTTTTTTTGCTCTTGCACTCTTGCTATAAATTCGTCTGCCTTTCCCGACAACACTTGCCTAAAACAAAACTTTTCTTCTTTTGTTTGAATGACTATTTGTTTGTCAAGGAAGTGTCCAGCTACACTAATCTCCTCTATTTCATCTAGCTTACAACTAACCTTTTTGTTCTTACTTTTATTATTGTTTATAAATTGAAAAGCTATCGTATCACCCTCGAATGCTAACATTCCTCGTTGAAAGTTACTTTTATGACCTTGTTCCTTTATCATACAATTAACTTTTAGATGTTCTTCATGTTCTGCTTTAACGTTCTTTTTCGCCTTTGCCACCTTAACCACTCCTTTAGCTCTTTTCTTGCACTATCACATATGTACCCTGTTCTTTACCAGATTCGACCACATATTTTTATTTTCAGAAAGATAATCATAGAAAAAAGACTACCGACTCTAATAAAGGTCAATAGTCTTTTTTTCTTACAATTTAAATCGATTTACTAACTCTCGTAAGTCTTCTGAAAGTTCAATATTAACAGCTGTCTTTTCTTCAACCTCTTTGTTTTTGTTTGCTACATTTTCTGTACTTCGGGCTATTTCTTTAATATCACCAGTGTTTTCTTCAAACGAGTCACTAATGCGAGAAAGAGCATGCGTAGTTTCATTCATTTCTCGACTCATTTTTTCAAACATGCTTGAGAAGTCAGCCAATACCTCTGTAATAATGTCTACATCACTCTTATATTCTTCTGCATCTTGAATGACTTTCTCGTAGTCTTCTAATACATTTTCTTCAATAAAGTTTAACGCTCCCGCTACGCTCTTAGAAAGTTCATCTATATTCGTTCGAATACCATGAGTTAATTCCTGAATAGCATGCGCTGTTTCAGACGTAGTGGATGCAAGCTTTTTCACTTCGTCTGCTACAACCATAAATCCTTTTCCTTGTTCTCCAGCACGAGCTGCTTCAATTGAAGCATTTAAGCTCAGTAAATTTGTTTGTTCTGCAATTTCTCCAATTGATTGTGCCATTTCATTTACTTTTTTAATAGATTCTACTTTTTCAATAGCCGTTTTAATATCGTCTTTCACCCGTTGGTAGATGCCTACTGTTTTTTCTTTTGAGGACACAGAATCCTTTTTCCATTGCAGTGCACGCTCGCCCGTTTTTTGACTTGTTTGCGTAGCAAAATTAATCTTTTCATTCGTTGAAAATACGATATCATTCACTTCTTTAGTCGCTTTATCAATGTTACGTATAGAAGTGGTAATTTGTTGAGCACTGTTTGATAATTGGAACGCTCCAGCTGCAGTTTGGTCTGCCTCCTCATTCACGACTCGTGTCAATTGACTAACCGACTGAGCATTTCCCATAAGAGAATCGGAAGCAGAATCAATTTCGCTAGCTATGAGACGCAACTCTTTACGCATAGTCAGCAACATACCTTCCATCTTGCCTAGAGCATCTTTCGTTTGAGCAACTTGCGTTTCATCTTTCAAATCAAAGCTTGTTGTTTTATGTATAAGTTCCATCATCGGATTAAGGGAACGATTAACGAGAGCTGAAATAAAGAAGGCAATCAGTACAGAACCGATTAAACACAAACCTAACTTAACTATAAACAATTGTTGTTCATGTTTAAGAACGGCCTTCAAATTTTTATCAGTAAATGTTATCTGAACAATTTTCCCTACCCCTTCTTCTTTCGCACCTTCATAAGGAATAAAGTGATGGACAAGTTTTTCCCCTTTTACCTTCTCTATGTATTCTGCTGTTTTCTTGGTTTTGTAAACTTTTTTATATGCTTTATCGAACCTTTTATCAAGCAAAATTGCATTTCCTTTTTTATCACTTTCTCCGAGCAATCGTTTATTTAAGTAAAAGTGAACATTCACTATACTATCACTATTTTTTTGAATTTGTTTTCTTGCTTTGGGATAGTTAAAAGCATCAGAGAGTGGAGAGTTATCTACACTATATCCTAATTCCAAAATATACTTTCCATCTGGGGTAGGCATATAGGTGTATTTCTTTACCTTACCTGTTAAATCTTCAATTCCCAACCCTTCTGATGCAAATGTACCTTTTTTAAAGCGTGCTTCTAATATCTTTGAAAAGTCTGGGGCGATTTTTTTGAAGTTCAACCCTATATCACTCTCTAAACTACTGTTTTCAATTATATGGTTTCTGTTTATCGCGTAAATATCATAGCCGCCCAATTCGTTCTTTAACTCAGCATAATTCCATTTGTTCACATCTTTATTCTGAGCATAATAATGAAGCAATCGTACAGACGCTTCTTTCATCCCTTGCTCTAATTGCAAATCAAAGGCTTTATTTACTTTTTCAATGGTATTTACCGCTTCTAAAGCATTAAATTCAGCCTGTGTACGTGCAACTGCTTCGTCTTGAATAATTGTTTTTTTCAATCGACCATAATCTAAAAAAGAAACAATTCCTACAATGACAATTGTAAAGGTTAATACAGCTATCATTACTTTTGTTCGGTAGGATAAGACCACATTCCCACCCTCCTTCATATAATTATGAATACACCACATTTACAGTGTTCATGCTAATCGTTCGCTTACCTTCACAAAAATTCAAGACAAAAAGCGATATCCACTGAAGAGGTCACAGTTCATACCGCTTTTTTAAATCTTTATCTTTAAAATACTTTTTTCAATCTCACCATTCTTTTCCATTAGCTAATTCATTTTTCAAAAATGTTTTTTCTAATATCCTGCAAATATAACTTATTGAAGTATTTGCCATCTTCAATAAGTTAGGAGCGAGTTACATGTCTAAGACACCTACTAAACCTAAAAATAAGTCGAAGCGCATAGCAAATATCAGTTTGGGATTAATGGGGGCTGGATTTCTAACCACTCTCCCTTTTGAATCGAGTACCTCTCTGCAAATCTTGCAAGGAGGATTTGAAGCTGGATTAGTTGGCGGACTAGCCGACTGGTTCGCTGTAACCGCACTTTTCCGTCACCCTTTAAATATTCCTATCCCACATACAGCACTTTTGCCAAATAACCGAGAAAAGATAACCAACACCATTTTACATATTGTTCAATCTGAATGGCTAAAAAAAGAAAGTATACAAGAAAAAGTTAAAAACATTCACATCAGTCAGCTTATTCTTAAGAAAGTAGAAAGTGAAATTCAAAAAGAGTCAGCTAAAAATCATATCAAACAAGCCTTACAAGCCTCTCTATCCTTTATTGAACCTAACAAAGTAGAAGAGCTAACCAAGAATGCTTTTATTCAAGCGGGCTCTCATATAGATACAAAAAAAGCACTATCTTTTCTAGTAGATAAATCTCTTGAATATCATCTTGACGAAAAAGTATATCATCTAGTCTACCAAGTGTTAGAGAAAAAAATAATGGATAAAGAAACGAAAAGCGCCATTACATCCTTTCTACTTCAGACAATTGAAAAGAAAGCAGAGAACAGTTTCTTTAAACTTGCGTTAAAACCGCTTGTTTCGGTTGGAAGAGAAAAGCTAACCTCTACTTTACACAAAGCTATAGATGATATTATGATTGATTTAAAAGATGAAAATAGTGAAAATCGCAAAAAAATACTGCAATACATTCAACAGGAATTAAAAAATCTTAAGCAAAACGAAGATGTCATTTCACAACTTTCTAACAAAAAAGATGTTTTCTTTACCAGTGAATCCTTTAAACAAGCAAATATCCATATATCCTCTTTATTGCTTACAAAAGCACACGAACTTGTAGAAAGTGATGATTTTATCGAAAAGAAAGTGACCCCTTTCTTGCTATCACTAATTAACAAGATGCAGCAAGATACTAAACTCATGAATCAAATTGATGAAAGCATCAAATCTATTCTTATTGACTTTATCGAACAAAACCATTCAAAAATAGGTCAACTCGTGAAAGATAACATTAATAAATTAAACAACGACCAACTCATTGACATGATGGAAAACAAAATTGGCAAAGAACTATCATGGATACGAGTAAACGGGTCATTGTGTGGATTTCTAATCGGGATTGTCTTATCTATTATTAAGGTCATGACATAACACATAAAAAGCCTCCTTGCGCTATATACGCATAGAGGCTTTTTATTATGGCATTAACCTTATATCTTCACTATCATAGATAATGGTAGAGTGCATTAAATCATGGATAGGATAGGCAAGGAAAAATATTACTGAAGGGTTTGTTCTTTTTTCCTGGAGACTGCGAAGTTGTAGTTGGTAACTTTCCATGTACTCTTCTTTATTGCGTTTAAGCTCTAATAACGATTTAATAATTGCATCTAACTTGTCCGCTACATCAACCAAATCACCTTCGTATGTATTATCTTTTGCATTGACCAAGTAATCCGTAAATTCTTCCTGAATACAATTAGGCAATAGCTTTACCATATATTCATTCATACTTCTTTCATATCGTTCAAATGCTTCCGAATTCTCTTTGGAAGAATGTTTTATTGGTCCAAGAATATCACCAGTCATTGCTTCAACGAGGTCATGACATAAACATTTACCTGCTAAGCGCAAAAAATCTACTTCTTTGCCGTATTTTACTTTTTCTATGTACCCACACCATATAGCAAGCGCTGATACACGAAAGGTATGCATCGCATCATTGTCGTGTATCGTACTGCTTTTCCCAGCCCATCGAACGACGCTTTGTAAGTTCATAACAAATCCAATGAACTCTTCCATCTCTGTTTTGTCTTCTATTTGTTTTAGGAACCAATCAACCGTTTTAATCCCATATTCTCGCAGTCTCTTTTCCAATTCCTCCGCTTTTCCACGAAAATAATACGAAGAACCATTTTGACGTTCACGTAAACAAAATAGATACGAATCAAATGTATCCATTGCGTCAACCATGCGTCCTTCTGCGGAATCATCTTCGGCATTGACAAGGTAATCATAGAAGTAGGGACGAAGAGAAGAAGACAATAGGTTAATGATTTTTTCAGATGTTTCGCGTTCAAACTTTTTAATGATATCTTCAATTTCAGGATTTTTCTTTGTGAAGTGATTAATAGAGGTTGTAACAGTTTCGTTTATATCGTGGAAAATTGCGCGGCATACAGCTTTTTCAACGTCTATTTTCCCGTTAAACATCTTGTTTTCTATTAGCGAAGCAATTAACGTGAATAGTGCTACGCGGAAGCTGTGGTTGGCCGAATTATCTTTGAACTTCGGCGCTTTATCATACCATCTTCCTGCATATTGCAGACGCCAAATGGTCTTGATGAATTCACCATTTCGCATAGATATCCCCCTTTTACTTACTTAAATAAATAAGCGACAATTGATATTGGTAACTATCTCCAAAGACATGCTGCATTTTCTTTGTAATGACCTCGGTTAATTCTTTTGTACTCTCTTCCATCGAAATCGCAGAAATCTCTAACACTGTAATATGAGGAAGGATATGTAAACGACGATTATGTTGTTTAATTAGCGTACTTGATAGTGAAAACACAGACTTACTTTCTAATTCTTCTTTTATTAATTGGTGAATCAACCTTTTTTCAATTGTAATACCATTCATAACAATGACTTCCTCAGCTTCTTGGAACAGTTTATATGGAATAAAGACAAAAGACGCCAACCCTAAAGCCGCCATTAAATAGTAATAAGGCTCGACATTAAGCGGAACGTTAACGTTTAAATCCATTAGAATATAGACAACTCCAATAAACCCTGATACAGCACCTAATAAAAAGTGTATTAACCTCATGAACCATCCCCCCTACACTTTTTAGTTCCGTTTAATTATCTGTTCTCTTTTCTTGTTTTCTGGCTTTTTTGTAGTAAGTTAGTCAAAAGGAGGGGTTCCCATGATAGAAACGCCAATTTTAGATGTTTTACGTTCTTTACAAGTTCACGGTGAGACACATATTATTGGAGGATATTTGCGCGATAAATTAGCGGGGGTAAAACCAAAAGATGTTGATATGGTTACTCGCATTCCATTTGCAACATTAAAAGAGTTGATTCCGAACTTACATACAACAGAACAAGGAGAAAAACTAGGCGTAGGCCGTTTCCAACGCCACTCCTATACGTTTGAAATCACTTCAATTTCCCACGATATAAAAAGTGAATTAAGTACAAAAGACTTTGTGTTAAACACCCTCGCTCACGACGGTGAAAACTTAATTGACTTTTTTGGAGCACAAGAACAAATTGAAAAACGAGTTATCTCTCCACAAGATATTTTCTTACAACACACCGAACACCATCCGCAAGCCTATCTCCGTGCCATTCGTATTGCCAGTAAAATAAATGCCACACTTGACCCTGAACTATTACAAGTAATGAAACAACAAAAAAATATCTTCTTCTCTAATCACGAGAACCGCATTCGCCAAGAAGGTTATGAGATTTTACATAGCGCATATCCACAAGTTGGCGTGCATATTCTATACGAACTTGGCCTACTTTATCATGCACACCCTCTTGAAAGAACACCTCTTTCATTTGACCCACAAGATGTTCCCTATATCCTTGCGTTCCTCTCACTTACATCCAACCGAGCCTTGGCTAAAAATTATGTTCGTCTGTTCAAACTAAAGCCTGCATTAGCAGATGACGCTCTTGCTATAATGAAACTAGATAAAGCAAAGAAAGATACTCTTCCTCAGCGGGAATTTAATAAATACATCAAATGGATGCGTTACCGTCTTCAACTAGAGCCAGAAAAGCTCCAAGCTTTTTTTGCCGAGTTAAAAGAACGATTTTCTAAATAAAAAAGCAGCGTCTTTAGACGTGCTTTTTTATTTTTTCTTATTAGGTTTTTTCTTTGGTTGGATAATATAATCTTCTGTCCATTCACCTGCTAAGTAAGCGATACGCTTTTCTAGCTCTGCTTCTTCGTCTAACTCTTCATCAATCACTTCTTCTTCCTCATTTGATGATGGCTGATAAGCATACGGCTCATAGTGACGAACTACAATTTCGTCATATAAATCCTCTGGCTCATCTTCTCCTTCAACTTCCATAATGTTAACTGAATCGATGATTTCACGTTTCGGTTCTACTTTAGCTTGTTCATGACCATCTTTTTTACTTTCGCTTGCATCTTTTTTCTCATGAGTACCATGAGTATCATGAGAAACCTGTTTGTTAGTTTTAGTAGGATACTCTTCAAGTGTTCTCGCCCCCATGTCAGCCAACAATTCAAATGGCTCATCGTCTACATGTTCAAGTTTTTTATTTTCTTCTATATCCCTTGTCCCATCATGGTTTTCTTCTAAGGCCTCCAACACTTCTTTATTCTCTTTTTCAATTGTCTCTTCATACTGTATTTCATATCCTTTTTCTCTTGGACTATTATCTATTTCTACTCCATCATAATCAGAAGAAGAATTCACAACAATATTGTTCTTCGAAACTTTTCCTTTTTTTTCGTACTGCAGTTCATCAAGCGCTTTTGAAATTTTATCAACATCTACATCGGTCTCATTGTCATTTTTTAGATTTTCTAATTCCTCTTTTTGTTTTTTCCAATCCTCATAATCCACTCCGCTCACCCCTTTTTGTTTCTTTTCTTTTGCTACATGTTCTGATTTTTTTATTTGGTCTTGAACCATATTTGGCTTATTTGACTCTAGCGGAGGGGATGTGGCAGATACTACCTTATGTTTTCTAAGGCTTATAGCGTAGATAAGAAACCCTCCTATATTTAGGAGAAATGCAACAATAATTAACGTCATCAAAGTTTCCGACACTCTTTTCACCCCTTTCTACTAAAATTTAGTTATGTATAAAACTAGGAGATTTTCATTTCACACTGTATATACCTTAGAAGGTGGTGCTTGTATGAAAGAAAAGTTTCCTTTAACACTAGAACAGCTTGAAAAACGAAAAGCTGAACTTGAACATGTTATTCACGTGGAACTTCCAAAGAATGCGAAAGACTTGGCATCTGCCCGTGCACAAGGCGATTTATCTGAAAATGCCGAGTATGAAATCGCAAAAGAAGACCATGCAAAGTTACTTGAAAGAAGAGCTCGTTTAGAGAATATTATCAATAATGCCGTAATAATCAAGCAAACAGACAAAATAGATGAAATTGAAGTAGGACACACGGTTACATTTGCCGATAAAGAGACGGGAGAGATTGAAACCATCACCATTTTAGGACAACGTGAAGGCAATGACACGGTTTCAGCTGATTCCCCTTTAGGCACTGCTTTATTGGGCGCTCGCATTGGTGATGAATGCATTGTAGATGCGCCCGAAAAAGAATTCTATTACATCATCCAACACATCGAGCAGCTTTTAGATTAAATACCCTAATAAAAGGCAAACCGACAATAATTAAATTGTCGGTTTGTTTTTTATTAGGGTATTTTTATAGTTACTAGTTTTGGTTATATAGATTGGAGAAGAAAGATGTAAATTGGAGGTTATGTAAAGAATAAATAAGGAGATTAATGGATGTAGAGTTTCATAACAATATTTGAAAGTTTATTTTTTACTTCAAAACGGACACTTTCTTTCTTATACTTTTCTAATTGTCTGGCTTGTAACGTCGTTGGTGTAGTGATGTCGCAAATAATCTTTTCTTTTTCATATAAATTGGTTACATACCCTGTAACCTGATTAGCAAATTCAAGTAACGAGCTATCTCTAATTTTTTCCCACTCACCTTCAGGTAGTCCTTTAACAAACTCCGATTGCTCGTCCATCCCTTGCATCAGTAATGCTTGTGTCTTTAATTTTTCAGCTTCTACCTGCGTTACACCGATGACGACAATCCCTGTTATACTTCCTCGAAGCCCAATAGCCATTATAACTTCTTTGTCGAGAGCCAACGTATCATCAAGTGATATTGCACTTTTTGTAACTGGAATACCAAAATACTGTTCTGCGATGGTTTCAGCGGCTTGTAAAAATGGCTGGATATATTCCTTCTTCATTTTTTAACCTCCCCGTTTCGCATCATAATGAGATTTGGAAATTGTGTGTTATTTTTTCACACTTTCTCGCTTCATTTTTCGTCTCTCGTTTCGTTTATGTAGGTTGTACATAACTAAACTGATTCCGTAAATTAACCACGGAATAACCAAAGCCCACCAAATGCTTATCTGACCTTTAGCCCCATTTCTTGAATCATCTTGTTTATCTTTATATACTGTAAGGTCTTTATTGCTAACAAGTGAAAGTTCACCAATGACTTCTCCATTTTTATAAACTTCAGCCTTTGCTATCACTTCACCTTTTTTGATGACGTCGTCCTTTATCGTAACTTTTGTTTTAAGCTTGAACTTCTTTTTAGCGACATCTTTCTCATGTCCTTTGTTGTAGGAAACATAAAAATCATCTTTTGCAAGTAAATTGACTTTTTGAGACCCTATCTTTACTTCATCGATTTTTTCGTTTTTCTTGTATAGAACTTTTGATTTCATATGCTTAAACGCATATTCAGACATAATTTTCGAGTCTGTATAGTGATTAGCCGCATCAGACTTCATAACAACCGTGATAATTTCTTTGTCACCTTTTTTATAATAAACGGCTAGCGTATTGCCCGCTGCACTTGTGTAACCTGTTTTTCCTCCAACCGCATGCGGCAACTTAAATATATTATCATGACGTGTCAATTCAACATCCTTCTTATTACTTTTTACCTTAAAGTCTTTTGCTTTCATCGCATCCAGTACTTCAGGGTTTTTAATGGCTTCTCGTACAATTAGCGCCATATCGTAGGCCGTTACATGATGCTTTTCATCTGTCAGCCCATTCGGTGTCACAAAGTTTGTTTCTCCGCTAACACCAATTTCTTTAGCTCGCTTATTCATTACCTTTGCAAATCTTTCTACAGAACCTGAAATATGTTCAGCAGCTGCCACAGCTACATCATTTGCACTTTTAATCATTAGCGCGTGAATCGCATCTTCTTTTGATAACTCTTCACCTTTTTCTACTCCATAACAGCTACATTCAGTTCCAATGGCATCAGGTGTTACTTTGATTTTTTCATTCTCATCCATGGTTTCAGCAATAATGAGTGCTGTTAAAACTTTTGTCATACTTGCTGGATACGCAGCATCATGAGCATTTTTGTCATAAATAACGGTCCCAGTCTTAGCATCTATTGCAACGCCATACTCCCCGAAAATTCCTGGTTGTTCTTCTTTTTGCTCTTCTTTCTTTTCTTCCTTTTTATCTTCATTTTCTTGCTGACTTTCTTCTTCGCTACCAGTGTCTTCTGAAGACGTTTGTTCTTCATTCTCCACAGAATCAGCGGTGGAAGAATCAACAGAATTGCTGTCTGCAGAACTATTTTCTGTTGTTCCTTGTACAGGTTGTGCTTGTCCAGCTTGACCTGTAGGTTCTTCTACATTCCCCTGGGTTTCTTGTTCTTCAGTCTCTTGTTGAACAGGTTCATTTTGAACATCCACTGTGTTTTCCATACTTGGACCAGAATCATTTGCTTCAGCTGCTTCTTGATTAGTTGTTTGGGAGTCCCCAGACTCTTCCGAAATCCAGTTTTCTCCTTCAACCGCATAAGCTGATTTTACAGGTGTACCGAATACGAGCATTGCAGCAACTACAGTAAGTAGAGTTTTCTTCACTAACCGTCCCTCCATCGTCCTTTTTCTTCATTCCTAGCTACTTTTCTCTTTTCTTTCATAAAAAAAGAAAAGCATGTAACAGCTTTACTCTGTGTTAGTTTGTTATTTTAAAAAAATCGAAAAAACCCTATAGTCACAATCGTAAGTTTTTATCTGTTTTTCTTGCGCACCTCTCCTTTTTTTGTTAGAAGAAACAAATAGGGGGTGCTTTTATGAAAAAAGTTGTTCACATGGAAGAACATCTTAAAGAAAAGGACTTCAATGAACAGGTGTTACCGTTTTTCAATATGCTACAAACACATTTTAATTACACTAAAGAAGAGAACTCCGCTCTGTTCTCGATGATGTATAAACATAATTATCTTTATGTCTTCTTAGAGTACATTCCTAGAAATACATTTACCGAACGTCCTAACATTATGGATAGATTCTTTAATATAAAAACAAACCCACGTGACTCAAAAGGAGAGTGGGTTGTACAAAAAATTTATGAAATTGGTAGCGAGTATCATTCCTTCCTTCAATCAATTGATGAAAACGAACTTCTCAATGACTCTCACATTGCTTTTATTCACCGTGAAATTCAAAAATAAGTTATAAATTTCTTGGTTAAATATATGACATTTCAACCTTGAAAATTTCTTACTTAACTAATAAATAAAAAACCACAGCACTTTTGAAGTCGCTGTGGCCTTTTATTTGAAGACAAAAACTATTTTATTCTATTGCTATTTACACTAATTACCTGGTGGAATGACATTTGTAATAAGTAAAATAAATATCACTAGACCAATTAAAAAGAATGCAAGCGTTGAATAGAAAAACTGTCCTTTTTTTCGATAACTATCTTCCCGTGCTTGAATTATCCCTGTTTGAGCACTTACATTGCTTCCCATGAAATTCGATAGTATTCCTGTTCTACCTACTGCAAACAAGAGAAACGCAATCCCTGTGAAGACCATTATTTCAAAAAAACGCACATTCAACGCGTAAGCAACTCCATACGTAATCCCAAACTCAGCAATAAGCGTGACCAGCACTGTCATCCATTTTTTCATATTTTTACCTCCCCTCACGAGAAAGTATACACTATGTAGATATTTATAGTTAGTCTGCTATGTAAATACCTTTTTTCTCTAATACTTCAATAATCTCATCTACTGACTTGCGACCTAACTGATTAATTGCACTTAACGTCTTCTTGTCCAAATCAACCAAGTCGCGGACAACATTAATTTCCGCTCGTTTTAAAGCATTGTAAGAACGTTGGGATAGATTCAATAACTCTACTGGTGTATCAAGCAGCAAGTTTCGTTGCTTTTCTTTTTCTTTATACAATTTCGTTTTATTTGCTACATCACTAGATTCAAGGAACAAAGAATAGAAGCTAATCATTAAATGAATCGCTAATTCCACAGCTTCTTTTGGATGAACTGAGCCATCCGTACGAATTAAGTAAATGATTTTATCGTAATTCGCTTCATCCCCTACACGGGCAGTTTTAACTTCATAACCGACTGATTGAACAGGTGAAAAGCTCGTATCAATGCGAATAGCGCCTTTTTTATCTTTTAATTTGATGTGGTCGTCGCTCTTTTTATATCCGTATCCTTTTTGAATGTAGAACTCTGCTTGAAATTCAGTGTCTTCTGTTAACAATAGAATTTCTTGGTCTTCATTCAGCACTTTTACGCCTTCTGGAACTTTTAAGTCTTTGGCGTACACAGGACCTTTTTTATTACGCTTAAGTGTTACTGTTTTAACTTCTTCCGTATCTCCATCAATTTGGAAACGTACTAATTTTAAGTTCTGAATTAATTGAATTGTATCTGATGCAGCATTCGGAATTTCTTGCATTTCATGAACGACACCATCTATTTTAAATCCGATAACTCCCGTACCAGGAAGAAAAGTCAATAAAATTCGACGAAGCGGTGTTGCCAATGTTTCACCAAAACCTTTTGGTAATGGTTCTACAAATAATCGAAACGGTTTACCGTACTCTACTTCTCCTTCGTAATACACCTCAGGTTTGACAAAGTTAAAATTCATGTCTTTCCCCCCACTCACACTTATTAGCTTTATATAGATAAAAAAGGAAGATATCCCTTTCCCTATATAGGGAAAGGATTATATCTCTTCGTGATAAATCGGTGCTCCTGTTCCTGCTGGAATTCGTTTACCGACGATTACTGCTTCTTTTAGACCTTTGATGGTATCTTTCTTACCCATAATAGAGGCTTCAGAGAGAACTTTAGAGGTTTCTTGGAAAGAGGCTCCTGACAAGAATGACTCAGTTGCTAATGAGGCTTTCGTTACACCGAGTATTTTGTGTATATACTCAATTTCTCGTTTGCCTTCACTGCGTAATTGCTTGTTTTTTGCATCTACTTTATAGCGGTCAATTAAACGTCCAGGAATTAATCCTGAATCACCAGGGTCTTTTACAGTCGCTTTACGTGTCATTTGGCGAACAATAGTCTCAATATGTTTATCACTAATAGCTACACCTTCTTGGCTATATACGCGTTGAACTTCAGAAAGTAAGTATTCCTGTGTTTCTCCTAGATTTCGAAGAGAAACTAATTCGTGAGGATTTATAGAACCGTTTGTGAGAATATGACCAACTTCTATTTCGTCACCTGTTTTGACTAAAACAGCAAAACCATAGTCAATATCGTATTGTACTTCTTCGCCCTCATCTGTTGTCACGATAATTTCTTTTGTACGTCCTTTTTCATTAACGGTTACAACACCAGCCACTTGGCTTAACGTAGCTTTTTTCGATTTTTTCGTACTCAACTTACGTGCTTCGAAAATTTCTTCTACACGTGGTAAACCTTGTGTAATATCATTTCCTGCTACCCCACCTGAGTGGAATGTTCTCATCGTTAACTGTGTCCCTGGCTCACCTATTGACTGAGCAGCCACTACACCAATCGGCTCACCTACATCTACCACTTTACGAGTTGATAAGTTTTGACCGTAACACTTTCGACAAGCTCCTTGCGTACTTTCACAGATAAATAGATTACGAATTGGAACAGAGTCAAACTGATTAGCTAGTTCAGTAGCTAAATCTTCTGTTACATAGGTATCCTTTTTAACTACTAAATTACCTTTTTTATCATGCATGTCTTTACCGATGAAACGTCCTACAATACGCTCTCGTAGCGTTTCAACTGTAGGTAATATAGCTTTTACTTCGTAATGTTTATCCGTACCGCAATCATCTTCTGTAATAACCATGTTTTGTGCAACATCGACAAGTCGTCGAGTTAAATACCCAGAATCAGCTGTTTTCAGCGATGTATCAGCCATACCTTTACGTGCACCATGGGTTGAAATAAAGAACTCTGTTACACTTAAGCCTTCTGAGAAAGAAGATGTGATAGGGCGTTCAATAATTTTCCCTTTTGGATTGGCCATAAGCCCACGCATACCCGCTAATTGTCTAAACTGTCCACGTGAACCACGAGCTCCTGAATCCATCATCATACCAATAGAGTTCATTTCTTGTTGGCTTAACACTTCCATGGTGGCATCCGCTACTGCATTACTTGTTTTTGTCCATTCTTCTACTACTAATTCGTAACGTTCATCATCTGTTAAACGACCTTTTTTGAATAATACCTCAATTTCACGTACCACTTCTTTAGAATGGTCTAAATAGGATTGTTTAACTTCAGGAACAATGACGTCGTATAACGAAATTGAAATACCCGCTCGCGTTGCATATTTAAAGCCAACATCTTTAATTCCGTCAGCCATCACACCTGTTTCTCTAGAGCCAGCTTTGTCAAATGAATATCCGATAAGTTTTTGTAAAAAGCTTTTTCCAAAAGCCTTCGCCTTTTTCTTTGGTACATATTTCACCGCATCTTCAATGGAATCAAATACACCATCAGGAATTGGTTCTAAAATTTGAGCGTCATTGATATATACCAGTTTTTCTGGCATTTCACGGTTAAATAGGATTTTTCCAACTGTGGTTACGACATACTTACCTGTAGGGAATTTATGATGACCCTTAATATAGAGGATGATTTTGGCTTGTAAGTCTAAATCGCCAAATTCATAGGCATTAATGGCTTCATCTTCAGATAAGAATGCTCTTCCTTCTCCAGTCAAACCATCACGCTCAATTGAAATATAGTAGGTTCCTAGAACCATATCTTGTGAAGGGGTTATTGCAGATTCTCCATTTTGAGGATGTAGCAAACATTCGGATGCAAGCATTAAGACACGCGCTTCAGTTTGCGCTTCGTTTGACAAAGGAACATGGACTGCCATCTGGTCTCCGTCGAAGTCTGCGTTAAATCCAGGTGTTACGAGTGGGTGAAGTCGAATAGCTTCTCCTTCAACGATAATAGGATTAAATGCACGAATAGATAATTTGTGAAGGGTAGGTGCGCGGTTTAATAGGACAGGGTGATTTTCTACTACTTGCTCTAGAATGTCCCAAATTTCATCACTATTTCTCTCAATCATTTTCTTAGCCGCCTCTGGTGATTCACAATGACCTTGTTGAATTAGTTCCCTCATTACAAATGGTTTGAATAATTCAATAGCCATTTTTCTGGGAAGACCACATTGGTCCATACGCATTTCAGGACCTACAGTAATAACAGAACGCCCTGAGTAATCTACACGCTTACCAAGTAAGTTTTGACGGAACAATCCTTGTTTACCTTCTAGGGAATCTGAGAGGGATTTTAAAGGACGACGACCTGGACCTACCATCGGGTGATTTCGCTTGTGATTGGCAATTAGGGAATCAACTGCATCTTGTACAAGACGCTTTTCATTGTTTACAATGATTTCAGGAGCACCAATGTCGATTAAACGCTTTAATCGACTGTTTCGTGTAATAATACGTCGGTATAAATCATTCAAATCCGCGGTAGCAAAGCGCCCACCATCTAGTTGAACCATTGGTCTCATCTCTGGTGGTACAACTGGCAATGCTTCAATCACCATCCATTCAGGACGATTTCCTGAACGTCGGAAAGCATCTACAATTTTTAATCGTTTAATTAAATCATTGCGTTTTAATGTTTTAGTTTCATCGATTTGTTTCATTAAGTCCGCGGTCAATACATCTAAATCAATTTTTTCTAAAAGTTCTTTTAATACAGCTGCCCCTGTACCTGCTTTGAATTTTGTGTAGTATTTCTTTTTAAAGTCTTCATAATCATTTGTTGTAAGCAACTCAAAAGCAACGAAAGGTAACACTCCTTCTTCATCGTCAACCTCGGTTACCAAATAGGCATGACAATACAATACTGCTTCTAATTTTTTGGGAGCAATATCTAAGATTGTAGATAAATAGTTTTCCCCATGAAAAAACCAATAATGGGCAATTGGTGCTGCTAACTCAATATGCCCCATACGTTCACGACGAACAAATGACTTTGTTACTTCTACACCACAGTTCTCACAAACAACCCCTGCAAAACGTTTACGTTTATAACTACCACAGCCACACTCATAATCTTTAGCAGGTCCAAAAATTCGTTGACAAAACAAACCATCGTATTCAGGTTTATGTGACTTATAGTTAATGGTTTCAGCTTTTATAACTTGTCCATACGACCACTCTCGCACCTTCTCAGGCGAAGCTAACATAATAGGGATATGTAGCAGATTATCTAACTTACTCATTCAAAAACCCCCTCTAATCGTTCTAAACTCACACTCTTTCACGCTAAAAATTATGAAGCTCATACAAAACTCCTTGTATGTAACTCTGTCAGGTGAAACAAAACCCTCTCATAGATATTACATCTACTCGAGAGGGTTTCTACTTTGCATGTGTGCGTTCTAACGGTTAAATTTCATGTCTTCTTCGTTTAACCATAATGTCGTTTCCTTCTTTATCTGACAACTTAATATCCATATTCAAACCACGTAACTGACTGATTAAAACTTTTACCGCTTCAGGAATTCCTGGACTTGGGAAGTTTTCTTTTTTCACAATGGCTTCATAAGCACGTGTACGACCGTATGTATCATCTGATTTGTATGTCATCATTTCTTGCAATGTATAAGCGGCTCCGTGAGCTTGAAGAGCCCATACTTCCATTTCCCCTAAACGCTGACCACCCATTTGCGCCTTTCCTCCAAGAGGTTGTTGTGTTACTAGTGAGTAAGGCCCTGTACTACGAGCATGAAGCTTATCTTTTACTTGGTGATTAAGCTTTAACATATACATCGTACCTAAAGTCACTGCGTTCTCAAACTTACGACCTGTTCGACCATCATACATTTCAAACTTTCCGTTTTCAGGAAAACCCGCTTTTCGAATTTGTTCTTGAATTTCATTTTTCGTAGCACCATCAAATACAGGTGTTTCGAATTTAAGTCCTAAAGCACGACCTACCATTCCGAGATGAGTTTCCATGACTTGTCCGATATTCATACGAGACGGAACCCCTAGTGGATTAAGGCAAATTTCAGCTGTGGTTCCATCAGGTAAGAATGGCATATCCGCTTCAGGAAGTACAATTGAGATAACTCCTTTATTTCCATGACGCCCAGCCATTTTATCTCCTTGGCGAATTGGTCGGATATCCGCAACCTGTACCTTTACCGTCTCAATAACATCATTGTTTAATTCGGCTCCATTGTCTTTAGTTAAGCGAATAACGTTAACAACTTTACCTGACTTACCATTATCTAAGCGTAAAGAATTATCTTTATATTCTTTTGCTTTTTCTCCGAATATGGCTTCCAGTAGTTTTTCTTCTGCTGACTTGTCTTCTTGAGAACGAGGTGTGATTTTACCTACTAAAATGTCTCCACCTTTAACTTCTGTACCTACGCGAATAATGCCATCTTCATCTAAGTGAGCAAGGTCATCATCTTTCACTCCAGGGACTTCATTTGTCAACACTTCATTCCCCATTCGTGTGCTTCGTACATCAATAGAGAATTCTTTAATACTAATCGTGGTAAATGCGTCTGTTTTAACTAATTTATCACTAAGTACAATCGCATCCTCGTAGTTGTATCCATTCCACGGCATAAAGGCAACAAGGACATTACGACCAAGAGCAATTTCACCATTCTTAGAACTCATTCCATCTGCGATGACGTCACCTTTTTTCAGTTTTTGTCCCTTGTACACTTTTACATAATGATTGAAACACGTGTCTGCATTTGTTCGGATAAATTTTCGTTTACGATATACTTTGTCACCAAGGTTTTTATATGAAACGATAATTTCAGTGTCCGTGATATCTTTGACCACTCCGTCATCTTCTGCTACATAACTTGACTTTGTATTAACTGCAACCGCATGCTCAACCCCTGTTCCTACTATAGGTTCTTGAGGATTTAACAATGGCACTCCCTGTCGTTGCATGTTGGAACCCATTACAGCACGATTAGCATCATCGTATTCCAAGAACGGAATAAGTGCAGCCGATATTCCTACAATTTGTTTAGTTGAAACATCCACGTAGTCAACTTCTTCTTTCTTGACTGTGAGATATTCTTCACCATAACGAACGGATACATAGTCACTTTTAAAATTACCTTCTTTATCAACTTCCCTTGCTTCTGCAATGTAATACCGTTCTTCTACATCAGCTGTCATATAGTGAATTTCATCTGATAATCTATGTTTTTTCTCATCTACTTTAACAAACGGTGTTTCGAAGAAACCATAATCATTTATACGACAATAAGAAGCTAATGCGTTAATTAATCCAACCCCGAACCCCTCTGGAGTCTCGATTGGACAAATTTTTCCGTAATGAGAGTGATGGACGTCGCGGGCTTCCATAGAAGCACGTTCTTTTTGAAGGCCACCAGGTCCAAGAGCTGACGTTCGACGTTTATTTGCAAGTTCCGCTAGCGGATTAATTTGGTCTACGTATTGAGATAATTGACCGCTACCTAGAAATTCTCTCATTGCAGCGGTAAGAGGACGAATATGGATGAGTTGTTGGGGAGTTAATTGGTCTTTCGTTTGGTCTACGTTGATAGAGTTAACTGTCATACGCTCTGTCACTACACGTTTAACACGTGCCATCCCTGTTTGGAACTGCTTCTTCAACAATTCTCCTACTAGACGTAAGCGACGGTTTGCCAAATGGTCGATGTTATCTGTGGCACCAATACCTTCATTTAAGTTAACCAAATAATTTATAATGGCTACAAAGTCCTGAACTGAAAGCGTGTTTACTTGTGGCATGCCATTTCCAATTACTTTAATAGGGTCGCCTTCTCGGTTTCGAATGAAAACTTCTTCTTCTCCAATTTCTTGTAAGACAGCTTCTGTTATCTTGGTCCCAGCTGGATAGCTTCCTGTATCAAATGCTAATTCACGCTTTAAGACACGGTTACGAATATCAAGCTTATTATTTATTTTAAATCGTCCTACATCTGCTAAATTGTATTTACTAATATCAGAGAAAAGTGTACCGATAAATGTACGAGCGCGGTCAAGCGATGGAGGGTCATTTGGTCGTATTTTTTTAAATAGCTCTCGTAACGCTTCATCTTCAGTTGTAGTGGTATCTTTTTCAAGCGTGTTGACAATATAGGAGTTGTTATCGAACACTCGTAAAATTTCTTCGTTCCCTCCAAGGCCCAGAGCTTTAAAGAAAATCGTAACAGGTACTTTTTTCCCTTTATCAATTTTGGCCTCTACAATACCTTTTTGATTAATTTCAAACGTTATCCATGCACCATCTGTTGGAATGATTTTTGCTTGGTAATTGTACTCACCTTTTTTGTTTCGGTTGCTCTCATAGTACACACCTGGAGAACGTACAATTTGTGTAACGATGACACGCTCATTCCCGTTTGATATAAAAGCACCATCATCAGTCATGTATGGCATCATACCCATAAACACTTCTTTTTCAATATGTGTGTCTGTTGTTTTATTATGAAGACGAAAAACGGCTCGTAGTGGCGCTGCATAGGTGACATCCTTTTCAATAGCTTCCTCAGGTGTAATATTTGGCACACCCATTTCACTACTAATATAATGCAGCTCATACGTTCCGTTATGGTCTTCTATAGGGAATATAGATTTAAATGTATCGGAGATTCCTCCATTTATGTACGAATTAAATGACTTAACTTGGTTTTCAATCAACTGAGGCAAAGGCACTCTGTCCAACACTTTCCCAAAACTAATACGAGAATTCATGTACTCACCTCTTCTTTTAGAGTGTGTAAACCCTTATGACGAAACAAAAGCTCAAGGAACCCTTAAGCTTTTGTTGTCTTTACCAAATTTTATTAACCTATAATTTACTTTTCCCTTTTTTATTGGATAAAAATTTACTTGGTTACCTTTTTGAAGTTGTATAAATTTAAATCAATAAGCGGCTTTCTTTTTACATGCTCGTATAAAATTTCATTGATTTCTTGGAATAAGTACTTTTTGATTTCACCCATTGTACTAGATACCTTTAGCTTTTCCTGTGCTTTGCGTGAAATCTCTTTTGCGATGGCGAACTTATCGTACTTTGCTACAATACCGCGAATGTTAATGTATGTTTTTACATGGTCTTGGTTGTTGCAATCAATTAATATTACAGCAATTCCGTGATTAGCCAGTCGATGCCTATCTTTCATAACCGAATCATCTACGTCACCCATACCCGAATTATCGACAAGTACCGAACCTGCTTTTACTTTTCCGCTTACACGGCCACCAGCTTCATCGAATTCAACAACCGACCCATTTTCACACAAGAAAATGTTTTCTTTTTTCACACCCACTTTTTCAGCCACTTTTTTATGACTTAGCATCATTTTGTATTCCCCGTGACAAGGGATGAAGTATCGTGGTTTAAACATACTTAACATCAATTTTTGGTCTTCTTGATGACCATGACCTGATGTATGAATATTTCTCTCTTTTCCCTGAACAACATCTACACCCTTTTTCAACAACGCATTAATGACCTCATTCACGGCCTTTTCGTTACCTGGAATCGGCGAAGATGAAAACATAACCGTATCACCTTGTTCAATAGATACCGTTTGATGGTTATCATGTGCCATGCGCGCTAAACCTGCATTTAATTCTCCTTGAGCACCAGTTGTTAAAACGATTAACTCATTGTCGTCATACTTTTTTAATTCTCGTTTCATGTCTTTAGCCACAACGTAGGTATCTTCTGGAATAATAAGCTCTCCAAGTTTCGACGCTATCTTAATGTTATTTTCCATACTGCGTCCAAAAGCAACCACCTTTTTATTCAATTCTTTTGCAATGTAAAAGATGTTTTGAATACGTTGTAAACTTGAAGCAAATGTAGCGATGAACACCCGCCCCTCACATTTTCGTATTTCATCATACAAGTGCTTGCGAACTGTTTCCTCTGGAATGGATAACCCAGGCTTTTCAGCATTAGTACTGTCGGACAGCAATGCTAATACTCCCTTTTTGCCTATTTCACCCATACGTTGAAAATCTAAAAACTTTTCATTGGTCGGCGTATAATCAATTTTAAAATCCCCTGTATGTACAATAGAACCTAGCGGTGTATTAACTACTACTCCAACAGAGCCAGGGATACTATGGTTTGTGCGGAAAAATTCAATACTACACTCTTTTGTTTGAACAACGGATTCTTCATCAATTAACTCAATGCGATTTAAAGGGATTTTTGTTCCTTTTAATTTATTGCGGATTAGACCAGCGGTAAGTTTCGTAGCGTAGATTTTTACGTTGAATTCTTTCATGAAGTAAGGAAGAGCTCCAATATGGTCTTCATGACCGTGGGTAATGAACACTTTAGTCAGTTTTTCTTTATTCTGGCGGATGTAATCAAAATTAGGAATAATTACATTTACACCATACATATCTTCGTCAGGAAATGCTAATCCAACATCGACAACAAACAATTCGTCACCATATTCTATTGCCGTCATGTTTTTCCCTATTTCTTCTAGTCCACCTAGTGGAATGATTTTTAATTGTTTCATTTAGCAGGCACGATTTGTGCCTCCCTCCCTTCCGCATTCAAAAGCGTGTCTTTAGTTAGATTTTTTTGTTCGTTTATATCAACATAATTAATGTTATTTATCTTTTTATCTCCATTTGAATTTAAAAAAAAGCCAAAAAATCCTTCTTTTTGGCTAGTTTTCCTTTCTATTCAAGCGTTTTCATTATTTATTTTTTCGAATCATTTCTATATTTTGTTGAATCACCGCTTTTTCTTGAGGACAAACTCGTTCTAATTCTTTTAAAACAGCAATCGCCTTCTCCTCATTTCTCATATCAAGGTAGATATCATGCAACATATAATATGCAATAGCGAAAGTAGGTTCATGTTCAATACACTGGTTTAACTCGTTTATAGCAGCAGGCAGTTTATTATGTTCTACATAGATTGTTGCTAATTCAAACCTTATATCAACAGAACTTGTATGACTCATAAGAGATATAAGTGTGTTAACTGATTCTGCATCTTTCTTTTCTGTATGTAAGATTTTTGCGATATAAATCTGAGATTGTATGTAGTGTTCACTGTCTTTTTGAATTTTTCTAAACAAAGTTAAACTCTTTGAAAAATCTTTTCTTTCATAAAGCCCACGAGCGTATCGATAGGTATATTCATTATTGTGTGGATGTTTTTCATGCAACGTTTTAAAAATTGTAATTGCACGTTCAAATTGATTTAGTAAGTATGAAAGTAACCCTATGTAAAAATATACTTCATCATTATTCGGATTGAAGGTGTAGCATTGTTCAAAATAATTAATGGCTTGTTCATAATTTTCTCTTGAAACAGCCTCCATTGCTCTTGTGAAAAACTCGTCGGCTCTCTTTTGGTAGTAATCGTCCCCATAGAGGGATATTATTTTCCCCATAAAAAAACCTCCCTTATTGGGAGGAACCTACCACGCTTTTAAATACTTGTAAACAAATCTTAAAACTTTGTTAAGTCATTCGGCCTTATATCTTCTCGATTCATTTCTTTCAAATAGCCTTTTAAGATGAAGTGGATGCCGTTTACACTTAATGGCTTCCCATGTCTATTTTTAAAAATAGGACCTTCTATCTTTTCTTCTGAAACTAATTTAATTTGTTGTAGCGTACTTTCTTTTAACGAAACCGCTCTTTTAGGTAAATAAACAATAGATGACTGTTCATTTACATCTCTCCATTGGATTTTAGTAATCTCTGAAACTTTTATCTTTTCTTCTACTAACATTAAATACATTAAATAGTCGCGAGCATCAGCTTTCATTTTTTCAGCTAATAGCATTTGCTCACCTTTACTTAACTCCACCTCTCTTTTTACTAATTGAGGTTGTTTGATATCTTCCATTGGATTATGTATCATGATACCTTGTTTTCGCAAGTATTTAAGAAATAATCTCATTGCGCTGCTCCTTCGCGCAATTGAATGGTCGGAATAACCTTCATTTCTAACTGTCATTATGTAATTTTTAATATGACGTTCTTTAACAGAAGGCCAAGGCACTTCTTCTTTTTGAATGTAAGATACAAAATGTTTCACATCATTTATATAACCATTTATCGTATCAATATTAGAAAACTCTCTTTTTAAATAGGCTTCAAATCCGTATAGAATCGGAGTTCCCTCCTTCTTTCATTTTTTTTCTGGAATACACAATGGAAATTGCAAAGAACACATAGAAAATAGTTTTTTCAAAAGTAGAAAATGGAAGGTAATAATACACGCATATCATGAGCAATGTGTTGTTAAGTAACATAGCTACAGCAAAAACTGTATGCCTCATCAACCTTTTCGTTCTATACATTCCATAGTATAAACACCCGTAATAGACAAGAAAACTAAACATCTCAAGTCCAAGTAAATATAATAGACAAAGAAACGCAGAAAATGGAAGAAACACTGCATATACCAAACTCTTCATTAACTCATTTTTAGTCTTCTCAGTATTTCCTTCCTTTTCTTTCTCTCTGGACAGTAATAGCGCATATGTAAATAAAATGATGGTTACGCTTATATCCTTACTTTCCTCAAGTGCTAGTATTTGTGCACACCATGTAGCACCGAAACCTAATAAAAATGCATGAACATCAGGGAATGGTCGATGCTGGCAAGTTACTATGGAGTAGAAAAATAAATATGTTATGAGCAAAATGCCGTAGTACAAATTTAAGTCAGCAGGAATCCATAAATAAACGGCTGCAATTCCATAATGGAATAAAAAGCGGAATACCTTCACATCATCACCTACTCATAAAAAGAAAGGACAAACTCAATGGTTTTATCATAGTGGTCTACACTTTGATTTTCGACTATCCATATTTTCTCTTTCACTTGAGGATAAGATAGAATATGCTCATACCCTTTATAATTAATCACCCCTTCACCTAAAGGGACAAATTTATTTTTGCGCTCTCCCAATCGTCGAATGGTATCATTTATATAAATAACTTTTATTTTATCCCATCCAACCACTTCTTCAATTAACTTTACGCATGCTCCAGCTTCTTGCTCACTTTGAAATGGAATTCCATGGTCATAAAGTCTGCCCAAATCTAATGCTCCTTTAATGCTAGGATGAAACGTAATAAGCTCATTCCAATCTTCCAACGTAGAAGCCATTTCAGTTCCCGCACCAGACATATTTTTAATGAGGAGTTCACCTTCCCAATTGACAGACTTTAGTACCTTCTGCAAATTCAGCTTCGCTTGTCCTAATGCTAAGAAGGGGTGCATGCCTTTAAAGTAACCTGTTTGGAGAACGTAAAATTGCGCTTTTAATTTAGAAGCAAACATTAAGTCCTCTTGTATGTATGAGACATCATCAGTAACGCTTTTTGCCAAATTGTAAGAATAGGGAGCATGCACAATAACTGGACCTACTCCTCGCTTTTCCAAATATGCATAATACTCTTGTAAGCGTTTAGGATTCAATCTTTGTAAACGAACCATCTCCCCCGCCTTATTTCTTCCACGTAAACTTCTTGCGTATACTTGAAACGTATTTCCTCTTGTAACCTTCACTCGTTCCTCTAATTTATTTAAACTTCCCGAAAATGGAATGTGAAAACCTATACGCATGTTACCACCTCACCTATTCGTCTTAAGACACTTCTTTCTTCTTGTCAACTGTGCCTCTCTCATTTCCTTATCCCCATTTCAAAGGAGTCTTCTAAAAGAATACAAAGCAATATTTATTCTTTGAACAGGACGGTGTTTACAACATGTACTATGTTTCAAATCGCTTAAAAACCGCGGTAAACCCTCGGGATATTGCCGATAGAATGCAATACAGACCAGAAATACTCGAGTTTCATCTAGTTGAAGAAGACCTATATAATCGAAAAAAAGAACTAATCGACGCCATTGCTTATATTCAATCCCAGGGAGTAAGAGTATACCTTCACCATCCTATGAAACTAGGTAATCAAACGTTAGACATTATTAGCAACTATCCTGAAGTAAGGGCATTTTATCGAGAGTCGTGTCATATCCTTTTCGAGTTATGTTCGATGTACGACATAAAATGCGTACTTCACTGCAACTATGCACAGTCTGACAATTCAATTCAGATTTCTGATGGCATTACATCACTAGTAAAAAAGGAGATAGAAAACATTTTAACTTACGGTCGAGATAAGTTTTTATGGGAAGATTCCATAGATGGCACGTTTTCTTTTAAAAACCCTCAGCTATTTACACATATCATCCAACCGTTACACTTACCCCTCGTTCAAGATATAAGCCACTCTTTTATTGCACTTAGTGGAGATAATGAAAAATTATTATCCGTTACAAAAATGATAGCCCCCTATGTTCAATACATGCACTTAGTGGATAGCTTTGGCCAAAGTCATGATGGTCTCCCACTAGGCAAAGGTTTAATTCAGTGGGATAAAATAAAGCAATTTACTTATGGCAAAGATTTTATTTTCGAAATCAGTTTAGAAAATGTACACGATTGCTCTCCTATGATTCAAAGTGCCAATTTCTATAATTCCTTGTAAATAAAAGGCTATCTAATGTGTTTTAACATTAGATAGCCTTTTATCTTTACTACAATCTTTAGTGCCTTTCCATTCCCATACCATAGGCATACTCCACAACTTTGTTTTTCCCCGTTGTCTTTGCTTTGTACATGGCTGCATCTGCATTCTTCATTATTTCTTCTACTGTTACACCATGTTTCCCAAAATACGCAAGACCTATTGATAAGGTAATTTGCCGCGGTGGTCCTGGCACTGTAGCAACCATCTTGCGGATTCTATCGGCCACCATCATACCTTCACTTTTTGGTTTATAAAGAATGACCGCAAATTCTTCACCGCCAATACGCCCTACAATATCTGCTTTCCGTACAGCATTTGCAATGGTTTCTGCTACAATTTTCAATACTGAGTCCCCCATATCATGCCCATACGTATCATTGAAATTTTTAAAATTATCAATGTCAATAATTAAGACACCAAACTCATCTCCACGCTGGCCTAAATCAATCATACGGTCCAACTGCTCCCAGAAATAGCGTCGATTAGGTACCTTAGTTAGAAAATCGTTATTTGCCAAAAATAGATTTTGATGAGATATCTGCATTTCAGTTATTCGTTTTGTTACAGAATAAATATAAGTAAGCATTGTTTCAAAGTCACTTTCATTGAATGGACTTAACACCATCTGGCCTTTTTCACCAATTGCCATCCGTTTTCCATAGATAACAATAACACCCCAGTCTTCCCCGTTTACGACTATAGGTGTTCTCATCATCTGATTATCAAAAAAGGCTTCTTTATTCTCTGGTAAATCCTCTAATGTATCTGCTACTTCAAATCGACTACTATCGCCCTCTTCTTGTGTTTTTTCATAATGCTCATATCCCTCTTCTTTGGTATACAAACATGCATACATTGCATTAAAGAAAGCCTTACTGCCAAATAACATCTTACTAATAACTTCTTCCTCATTCTTTGCTTCAGACAATTCACGCATATGATAAAACATCTTCATGGTAATTTCTAGACCTTGCTCTTGCGTCGTAATCTCGTTGCGATATTCTTTAATCTCTTCTTTTGATTTAAATAATTCATTGCTTAACTTTTCAATATGATAAAACTTTTGATGGAGCATATATAGAGCCGCTAACAGACCTATTGATAAAGCTATTGTTGTAATAAGTTGCTGTTCAAGTGATTCTGTAGCGAAATAGATATAGCATACGGATACTAACCAAAACAAAAGTACATCCATTTTCTTAGCATCACTACTAATAAAATTTAAAAACGGTATCATAAATAAATAGTTTAATACTGGTTCATTAATAAACGTAAGTAAGATAATAATTCCAAGTAATTCAGTATAAGCTATCCATTTATTTACACGAAAAACAGCAAACACAATTCCATATAGAATAAATAACGCATATATCATCAGTTTATGCAATTCATAATCAAAACCTGTTAATACATCTAGTGCAATAACAAGCGCTATAATTCCAAAACGATAAATAGAAGTTAAGTAGAGATAAAAACGACTCAACTGCACTTTCCATACCCCCTTTGCATTAGTAACTCCTGTTACTCATGAAAAGAATTCATATTCTTTTCACCCCTACATACATTAATAGCGGGAGGTTATGCGATGCTTACCGCTATTAAAGAAAATAAAACGATTTTTGTATTTAAAGAGAATGCTACTTCTTTACGTGAATGGTCAGACAAAAAACTTCTTTTTTGTCCAGATTGCAACGACCCTTTAATTTTTAAGGAATGCGCGGATAAACAACATCATTTTGCGCATCACTCTAGTGATTGTTCTTTCCCATTTCGCGAACCCGAAAGCGTGGAACATGAAAAAGGGAAAGCCGCTATTCTTACATGGCTTGAAGAACAATTTTCTACTGAAGAATGCCAAGTAGAGTATCATATCTCAGCCACCAATCAGCGAGCTGATACATTTTTACCACCCTACAACACTGCGGTAGAATATCAATGTTCTCCCATTCAATCATCAACCTGGGAACGTAGACATCATCTTTACAACGAAGCAGGCATTTTAGATTTTTGGATTTTAGGTTACTCCATGCATAAATACCAAAATCCAAACAATCCATTTATTCATAAGTTAAACCAATTAGAACAAATTCTTTTAAAAGAATATAAACGTCTCTTTTATTATGATGTGTTAACTAACTATTTCATTGTTCTCCAGCCGCACTTTCAATTTCAAAACACTGTGTATGGTCAAGAATATCTTTTTAAACCCTCTGAATGTTCTTTTAACACAAAATCATCTCTTTTAGATGTAAAATATGAATATTTTCTTAATATGCAGATGAAGAGACACCAACTTCAGAGAAGAATAGCAACCGAGGCACAAAAAACAGACCGTTATTTAAAAAACATGCGCAGCCAAGACACAGGAAAAAAGGTACTTGCAAGTAAGCGACAAATACAACTCATACAAGACCTTCTAAAAGAGAAGAAAATGACCGTTCCGTACAAACTACACGGTTTACTTAGACATGAAGCCTCG
>Ga0209463_1000317_pt1 | contig 41693 bp, 40 predicted proteins | sample AgamicMgSfrz_FD_187169 | JGI IMG/M metagenome (GOLD analysis project Ga0209463, IMG submission 187169) | Agave microbial communities from Guanajuato, Mexico - Mg.Sf.rz (SPAdes) (version 2) | ecosystem: Host-associated > Plants > Phyllosphere > Phylloplane/Leaf | place: Guanajuato, Mexico...
ATGGATCAACAGATCAGACTTTGTCCTTGCTGCAGGAAAAAACGTCAGGAGATTGCCGCTTTAAGATTTTAAGAGGAAGAGAGCTTCCAGCAGGCTGGGCTGGAAAGGTGCATGCCTGTCATCAGCTCCAGAAAGAAGCAAATGGGGAGTACATCCTTTTCATTGATGCAGACGTTCGGCTTAAATCCGACGTGATTGAAAAGACACTTACACTGTTAAAAAAAGAAAAGGTTAAGCTGATATCCGGGTTTCCATCCTTTGAGGTCCCAGGAATCATGAGCAAAATTCTAATACCGATGATGCATTTTGTAGTACTATTTCACCTTCCGCTGCATCTTGCAAATAAAAGCAAGATGCCTGCCGCAACAGCAGCCAATGGTGTTTTTATGTTTTTTGAAAGAAGCGCCTATCAAAGAATAGGCGGTCATCGTACCGTCCAGACTTCCATAGTCGAGGATGTTCATCTGGCAAGACAAATGAAGATATCTGGATGCAGAGTCTGCTTGGCTAATATAAGTACGGACGTTACATGCCGGATGTATGAACGGAATAGTGAGGTATGGGAAGGGTTTATAAAGAATATTTTTTCAGGGCTTGGCCGTTCTGTCCCGCTGGTTTTGCTCTTAAGCGTTTTTTATGGCTTTTTTTATGTGCTCCCCGGGATATTAATGGTGTATGGACTATGGATGTTCCGACCGCTTTTCGTGCTTCCCTATATTCTTATTGTCCTGCAGCGTTTGGCAGTAGACTGGAAAGCAAGTCAGCGTTTGTCTTTAGCCTTTTTCATGCCGTTATCTGCAGCAATATTAGTTATTATCATGAATGCTTCTATGTGGAGATGGATCAGGAAAAAGCCTTATAGCTGGAAAGGAAGACAGTATTCATGAAGAAAAAAGTGTTAATCATTGGCGGCGGGTTGGCAGGATTATCAGCAGCCATAACGCTTGCCAACAATGGATTTCAAGTTGAACTGTTTGAAAAGAATAAGCATTTTGGAGGTAAATTAATGCCTGTCGCATTAGGAGAATATACGTTTGATTTCGGGCCGAATACTATCACGATGCCAGAGGTATTCCGGAAAGTGATTGAACAGACAGGTGAAAAGGCTGAAGACTACTTCCAAATGACCAAACTTGAGCATCATACAAGAAATGTGTTTTCAGATGGAACCTCCTTTAATCTTTCGAGCAGCAGGGAATATATGCTGCAACAGTTAAATCACATTGATCCTAGCCATAAATATGATAATTTCTTAAAAGAGATTACAAGATTATATAAGTTATCAGCGAAACACTTTCTGCCAAAAACATTTCATTCATGGCAGGACTATTTATCGCCATCACTTGGAGTCGCACTTATGCAGGTAAGACCGCTGCAAAGCCTGGACAGCTTTTTTCGGCAGTATTTTTCCCATCCACATGTGCTGCAGGCTTTTAATCGCTATTCGACTTACATTGGCTCGTCTCCCTATAAGACTCCAGCCACATTTGCCATGATTGCCTATTTAGAAATGATTGGCGGTGTTTATTATGTTGAAGGAGGCAACGTTAAAATTGCAGAGGCTTATGCAAAAGTCGCACAAAAGCTTGGTGCCAAGCTTCACGCTAATGCACCTGTCCAGAAAATCATCGTAAAAAACAAAAAAGCAATAGGCATTGAGCTTGAAGATGGGGAGAAAATACAGGGGGATTATTTAATAATGAACGCAGATTTGCTTAAAGCCTATCCAGAACTGGTGAGCGAAAGCGACCGTCCCTCCTTTCCAAATTCAAAGGCAGCAGGACTGACACCCTCCACTTCAGCTTTTGTCGTGCTTGCAGGTGTTAATAAACGATTTTCAGAGCTGAGGCACCATAATGTCTATTTTTCAAATAATTATCAGCAGGAATTTATTGATTTATTCCAACATCAGCAATACAGCAGTGAACCAACCATTTACATAAGTAACTCTTCCTATACAGAGCCTGGCCGTTCACCTGGGGGAAGCAATCTGTTTATACTGGCAAATGCTCCAGCTCTTCCTGCTGATGGGAATCTGCAGGTGAATCCGGAAATGTATAAAGAGCTTATTTATCAAAAGCTCTCAACCTTTGGACTATCCTTGAAAGAGAATATAGTGGAGGAAAAAGTTTATACACCCGCTGATATCGCATCTCAATTCGGCTCATTCCGCGGGGCGCTTTATGGCCTATCCTCCAATCGAAAAAAGGATGCCTTTTTGCGTCCTAAAAATGCGAGCAAGGATATCGCTAATCTTTTTTTCGCAGGTGGTAGCACACACCCTGGCGGCGGTTCTCCAATCGTAACTTTAAGCGGCATAAATACCGCCAATTTAATTATGAATTTAGAAAAGTAGTGATAAGGGGTTAGAGAAGCAAGCTCCATCTTGTTTCTTTAGCCTTTTTTGTTAGTAAATTCAATGAAATACTTAAGATAGATTATTAATAATATTTTAATTATTTAGACAAATAGATGATTTTGCTAATAATTAATATCCTTTTTTTCCTTTAACTCAGAATAACCCAAATAGATAGGATGAATTTTGAAAATTTTTAATTGTCAAGTACCTAAAAAAACAATTTTTAGTTGTATAAATACCTAAACAGTATTTATAATTATATAGGTTATTAACAACATGAAGATTGGAGCAAAAGAGTTATGTCTTGGGACTTTTGGAATTATCTCGGCACTATCGCATTTGCGATTAGTGGAGCGCTTATTGCATCGGAAGAAGATTATGACCTGATTGGATACTACGCATTAGGTTTTATAACTGCTTTTGGAGGCGGAGCTATACGAAATTTGTTAATAGGGGTGCCGGTTTCGGCATTATGGGAACAAAACACATTATTTCTACTAACATTCCTATTGATTACGGTCCTGTATTTTATACCTATTCATAAAATTGTTAGTTGGAAGCATTGGTATTATTCATTTGGTCTAACAGATGCCGTGGGATTAGTGGCTTTTGCTATTCAAGGTGCACTTTACGCGAAGAATTTAGGCTTGCCGGCAAGTGCTAGTATTGCTGCTGCTTTATTAACAGGTGTAGGTGGCGGTATTATACGAGATGCTCTAGCGAAAAGACAGCCATTTGTTTTTAAATATGAATTATATGCTTTTTGGACCATTATTACAGGTGCACTAATAGGTCTTAACTTTATAAATGGTATAATCGATACTTACGTATTATTTATCATAATAGTTGTCTTAAGGATGTTATCCCTCCGGTTTAAATGGCATATTCCAAGGCCGAAAAGACAAGCATCTAATACTGAAAAAGCAATATAGTAGTACTAAATCGTTCTAGTTGATCAGGGCTTGTCATTAGGAGGACCACTGAAATAGGTATTATGCAATTATTTAATTTCGCTTATCTACAATATAAAGTTAAATGAATAACAATATAAACCTTATCGTGGAGACAGCTGCTAGTGAGCGGCTGTTTTTATATTTATAAACATGTATAAAGGGTAAGTGTTCTTGCCATACATAATGAAAAAAACTTGCACATAAACTTAAAATCTATATATTACCAATTTTTATTGTATAATATAAAATAATTAAAATAAAGTGAAGTCAACTATTAAGGAGTCTTTATGGATTTATTTACAGGAAAAGTCATATTAATATCATTGTTTTTATTGCTAATAACTATGATTGAAACATTAGCTTATTCGACCAGAATTTCAGGAGCTAGAGTAAAGTTGATAGCAACAGCCTTATCGTTATTTAGTACATTGCTGATTATTTCTAGGTTTTCTACTATGTTTCAACAGCCTTTAACCGCAAAACTTATTGCTGAAGCACCAAGTATTAATCCAATGCACTTTATTGAAGAACAATACAGGGTGTTAATAGCAGTCACATCCTTTGGGGTATTATTAGGTATATTTCTATTTCCTACCTTCATTAATATTTTTTCAAGAGGCATCGTGCAGCTCTCTAAACAAAGTGGTTCAGTTGTTGGGTTATTTTTAAGTAATTTTAATAAGACTGGTATCAAAAAGGTGATATTATGTTTTCGTTTGCCAAGAGTTCAGTATTTAAAAGGGATAACGCTTAAGACAATTCCTAAACGGCTTTTTATCATAAACGTAATTATTTCAGCAGTATTTACTATTGGAGTTTTATCTTCCATATACGCGTCTATGTTAGTTCCTAAGGAATATGCCCCAGCTGCATTAATGTCATCTGGTATCATAAATGGTATAGCAACAATATTACTTACTTTATTTATTGACCCGAAAGCTTCCGTTTTAGCAGATAAAGTAATGAAGAAACAAATAGATTACATTTATCTTAAAAGCTACTCTTTAACAATGATATCTTCTAAGTTTATTGGTACAATAGTTGCTCAAATAATATTTATTCCAGCTGCATATTATGTAGCATGGTTTGTTAAGTTGATATAAGAAGGCTGCTTATGGCAGCTTTTTTTTATGGGCAAGAAACTTCTAAGTAAGAATTTAGTATGGATATAATTCCTATAAGTAAGCATTTATTTTAACGGCTTACTAATGTCACAACCGGCGATGGTTAGTTTGCATTTTGTTGACTTCTCGTTTGAGTAACAGATGGGCAATGTATAGGCAATTATTTGTATTTGCGCTCTGAAATGAATGGAATAGATATATTCCTAAAGGGGAAAATAGGAGAAATATTTTAGACGAGAGGACAAAATTTGTATGAAGTTTAGTCCCCCAGAAAACATAAAAAGATTAATTGATGAACAATACGTATTACTAGATGAAGCCCATTCACATTTACAAGACATTTGGGCAGATCATATTTTATTTTCCTTTGGATGGTGGACTTCGTTATTTATGACGATCATTCCTTGGATAATATGGCTTATCTTTAGAAACAAGGAGAGCAGCGCTAGGCTGTTATTAGCTGGACTTTGGGCGATGTTCATTTCCACTTGGTTAGACTATGTGGGGGTAACACTGGGTTTATGGAGATATTATAATAAATTAGTTCCTCTAATGCCAGATTATATTCCATGGGATTTTGCATTAATGCCAGTAACAATAATGTTTTTTCTCCAAATAAAAGCCAAGGCAAATGTGCTAATCAAAGCAGTAATTTATGCTAGTATGACAGCTTTTTTAGCAGAACCTCTCTTTTTAAAATTAGGGTATACAAAATACCCAGGGTGGAATCCGATATTTTCCTTTCCTGTATTTATAATAATATATATAGTAGCCCATTTTCTGGCTAATAGTAAGGCGACTAAGCCACTGAGATGAACTCTAAGAGTAGTGGGTCATATCAACCTTGTGATTTATTTTAAAATAAATGAGTATGTTTGTTCAATAAATAGATTTCTATATAGTCTTTACTCAATAGGTAATGTCCCTCATTTGAATCAATTACAAAAGGAATAAACAAATATTCTTATAGCTGACTGTCAGAATGAATAGGCTCAATTAATCAGTTTCAGTTATTAGCATGTTGTTGAGATAGAAAAGAAGGGAAATTCAAACTAATCTAGAATAAAGGGAGAGATTGGATAATTTAGGAATATAAATATCGAAAATTAGGAGGTAAAAATGAATATAAATAAAATACAGCAATATGTACCCTTGGATATTAGAAATTGGGAAAAAACGGACTTTGCACAATTATTGTATGAAATTTGTGATTCAGTTAAGCAATATACAAATGATGTGGTTGAAGTTCATCAAGTGGTTAAACTAGGCAAGTTCGGTAAGGATTATAAATTCCTTATAATTATCAATATTTTACAGGACCTTGATAACCTGGGACCTGCAGTTGAAGAATTATAAAGGGAAATTGTTTGGAAAAGGAAGTAAAGTAAAAGGATGAATTATTTGAGACCCAGAAGAATTTTAAAGATTAGTTTTACCTTTAGAATGAAAACCATTTAACAGATATACATAGTTGGAAATTTGGCTGAACCATTTAAGAGCTCTCAAACATGTAATACCAAATGAAATAAATTCACGAAGGTGCGAGAATATCGCACCTTTTACTTTCCCTAGGCTATAAAAAACAAGTCACTAAATGGAAGAGGCTAGGACAAAAGTGTTAAATCGTTATTTAAATTAGAAATATTACGTACTGAAAAATGTCTTATTACAAATGAGACATTTTTTTATTTTAACAATAATCACTTTAAGTAAAGATAAACGTCTAAATCAATAATATGTTAATCTAAAAAATCGAACGTGTTGAGAATGGATTACTCCTAATAATCCATTTTCATAAATTAAAGATTTTACTTTTGTATATAAATTTTCTTAAAGGATCTTCTGTCCTCCTTTCCTATATAGAGGGAAGGTAACTTTGGAAACTTACTAGTTACATAAGTGGATAAAAGTGGTAACTTTTTTAAAAAAATACAGTCTAACGATATAGAGGAAATTGAAAATTGAATTTTTCCTTTGCAATGCATATTTTTAATCATTGAAGTAGAAGGGAGGATCATTACGTGGGAAAAAAGAAATATGTAATTACGGTTATTGTTTCACTTATCCTTCTTCTTTCAGCGGTGTATGCCTATACTTCTAGTATTTCTATTTCTGGGAAGTCTGAAAATGGTATGTGGAAATACACATATAAAAAGAATCTTGATGCAAGTGAGCCAAGTGGATGGCAGGGAAGAATTAAGCAGTTAGATAAACAAGAAGTTGAAGTGGAGAAATTGGAATTCAAGGATAATGGCAAGACAATTGCAGATACAGATATATTTAATGAGGGAAGAGATATAGACGGTTCTGTTACAACATTTCACCCATTCTCTACTGAGTTTCTATTAGGAGATGCACCAATAAAGGGACATTTGTACAAAGTTGTTGTTACATGGAAGAAAGATGGAATATTTCATATGGATACGATTGACTTAAAGTAAAGGCATTGCTCCTTCCAGATTTACATAATAACAAATATTAATGTTGATATGATAAAAGAAAAAATCGGTGAAATTCAAAATTTTTCAACTGAAGAGATGATGAATACCCCTGATAAGTATTCGAATTTTTATAGGAAAGGAACAGCTCTATGGGCAATAAAGGGTGTTAATATCTCAGATGCAATCGCAATTAGAGGCGGAGACAACTATATAAAGGCAATAGCAGAGTAAGCGTTCTTCAGACTAATTAAATTCTTGTATTGATTACATGTTAATAATTGTTATCTCAAAGGATTGTTAAGTAATGTACTTTACAACAGAGGTAACTGTAAAACTAAAAAGGATGATTTTTTGTATTGGTAATACGTGGTGGCATTTCCTCCCATTCAATGTGGCAGGAAAGAAAAAAGAATTCATGGTAAAATAAGGATACTTGATGGATTTTAAGCGATTTGACTGAATTAAGATAGTTTTTACTTTTAAAATATGAGGTGGTTGTTGATGTTAAAGCAAGATTCTCAGTACATTAGGTCTGTAAGTCTTAAAAGAGACCAAATTTTAACCTATGACATGTTTCCACTTAATTTGCCAGTTATTCAGAACTTAAAAGAATTAAAGCTTCATCCTAATGTTACTTATATTATTGGTGAAAATGGAATGGGAAAATCCACTTTACTTGAGGGAATTGCCATTGCTTTAGGGTTTAATCCGGAAGGTGGTACATTAAATTTTAATTTTTCGAGTTATGACTCCCACTCGAATTTAAATGAATATCTCCGTTTAGTTAAAGGAGCAAACCGAGCAGAGGAACACTTTTTCTTTAGAGCTGAAACCTTCTATAATGTAGCAACAAATATAGAAGAATTAGATAAAGAAGTCTCTGATTTTAGTCCGAAAATTATAGATTCCTATGGTGGAAAATCACTGCATGAACAATCTCATGGAGAATCATTCTTTGCTGCATTTAACGAGCGTTTTCAAGGAAATGGTTTATATATTTTAGACGAGCCAGAAGCAGCCTTGTCTCCTTTAAGGCAAATATCGATGCTAGCCAGAATCAACGAACTAGTTTCTCAAGGATCTCAATTTATTATCTCTACTCACTCACCGATAATAATGGCTTATCCAAATTCTAAAATATTCGAGATTACAGAAGAAGGGATAAGTGAGTCGACATTAGAAGACACTCAACATTATTCCATCATGAAGCAGTTCTTTGAAAATAAGGATCGTCTACTGCACCATCTTTTCCATTAGAAATGATATAAGTTATGTTGATACCTGAATAAGTATAATTAGGATTTGGATTCTGTGAGATTAAGGTAATTGTTTAAATAGGGTCTTTATTGAAGAGTTAAAAGATCATGAAGGAATGGTGAGAAGTGTTAATCAAGCAATGAATAATGCTTCTTTTTTCTATTATTAGATACCATATTTTCTGTCCAGCTTCTTATAAAAACATTGTTCCGCCTTTTAGAATAATCATAGTAATGAAGGGAAGGAAGGAATTGCTAAGGACAACATTGAATAGAGGACACAATGAAACGGTTTTAACTAAATAATTACACAGGAGTTAAGGGAAATGAAAATTAAAAGAATAGATCACATTGGTGTAATCGTTAATGATCTTACAGCAGCGAAAGGATTTTTTCGCGATTTTGGACTTGAGGTGAAAGGGGAGTGGGAGATGGAAGGAGATTTGATGGGATATGCAGTTGGCCTTGATGATGTAAAAGTATCGTGTGTTGGAATGGGAGCGGCAGACGGTCAGACGTGGCTAGAGCTAATCAAATTTCATTCTCCTTCAGATGAAGATATTCAGCAACCATTAGCAAACACACTTGGTATCCGCCATATTGCTTTTGCTGTCGAAGATATTGAAGCACTTATTTTCAAATTGAAGACAAAAGGCACTTATATCTTTAGTGAGATACAGCAATATGAAGAAAGTTTTAAATTATGCTACGTTCGTGGCCCAGAGGGAATTATTTTGGAGTTGGCTGAGGAAATTAAATAGGTATTATAGAAAGCCTGAAATAGTTAAGCTAATTCTATATTGGTAATTACTATTAAAGCTTAATTGTGAAAGTTATTAACAACAATAAGGGAAATCCTTAATCAAAAAGTAGTTAATACAGAGAATTTATTTAGATACCTCTTTTAGGACTATTGAATCGGATTTGGTGATTATTGTGATACTTGAACGAGTGGGACTTAACATCTTAATCTTCACATTTTCCTATAAGTATAGTAAGTAATTTATTGATTTTTTCATATTTATTGTTATTCAACTAGAAATTGCTTTACACATATATATTAGGGATTTGGGATGGTTCCCTGATAATATATTGGTTTCTAGAGGAGGACGAGCTTATTTTATATGCATAAGATGATAAGCCGAATGCTAATCTCCATGTTGGTAGTAGATTACAAGTAAACGAAGAAAGAATAACTAAGGTGTGGGAAAAGTGGAATAAATAATTAAAGTAAATGGAGCGTGAATCTAGTAAGGTGAAATACTACTTTATAGCTTGGTATAAACTTTGCAGGATAGGTCAATTAGTAACTATGCTTTAGGAGATCCATTGTCCAATAAATGAGTAGCCCAGTTCGTTCTAAGTTGATTAGGATGAATCCCCTAATATTATCACTAATTGATAGCTTGTGTATGTATAAAGTCCTTAATAGTAGTTATCTCGATTCCTTTAGTTTGATATTTATTAATCATTGAATTCAACATTTCCTTTTTTATTGAAAAGATTGAATCCTCTATAATAATAACTCGATAACCCCGGTTTTTACCACCCAAAGCGGTTTTGTAAACACAGGCACTGGCATCTGCGCCAACGATGTAAAGGGTATTAATTTCATTTCTTATGAGGTGATTTTCAAAATTTCCGAGTGAAAAAGCATCAGTGCGAAGCTTACTAAAAATGTTGTCCGATAGAATGGATAATTCATTATATAAGTCAGCTCCCTTACTATCTGCCTGAAACATACCACCAGAAATCAATGTATTCAAAGGATTTACCGTAAACTCTTGCTTAGTATAAATAATCTCTATGTTATTGGCATTGGCGTATTCAATAGCTGTATTGATGTTAGCGATTAACGGTTGCGTGTTGCCGTATTCAGGTATTCCTAAGGTATCATTTTGAACATCTAATACAAGAAGTGCGCTTTTAGCGTTATTATATTTGGCAATTGGATTGCCATTTGTGGCACTCGATAAATATACCAATCGTAAAGCTATAATTCCTACACAAAATACCACTATTCCAACTAGACTAATGACTAACATACGCAGATTTCTCCTTTTAATCTTTATCTTCAAACCAATCACCTCACATTTGTTTATCGTTAGGGGGTGTAATAATTGTTGCAAGAATGCGCATATTTTGTTCCTTAATTGATGTATTTCGTGTTTGATAAGGTGCAATTATTTCTTTGAATTTATTTCCGATTTCTAACAATTCTTCACCAGTAGCATAGATGGGCACTGCACTGAAACCTGATTTATCTTTGTCAATATCTATAGAAGGTTTCTCAGCATAATTTTGAAACTCTTTCATCAATAAAATCACAAAGTTTGTAAACATTTTAAAGTATGCTTCACCATCATTTTGCTCAATGATAGCCTGGTTTACATGTAAAAAGCTCTCATTTAATGCGTAAACTTTCTCAGATACTGCGCGAATCTTATTTACAGAAACAATCTTTAGAATACCGCTATCTACCAACCGAGTTAATGTGCGATAGAGTGTAGCTTGTGGAATATCGTTTTGTAATGATAATAATTCTTTGGCTGTGCATTCCCCTTTTTCTTGGATTAAAAGAATGATTTGACTTTTAACAGGGTTAACTATGCAGTCCATTACTTCCTTAATACTAATATCCAATTGACATTAAACCTCCTAACGTTATCTGTGTGATTATATTCTCATATTGATAATGTAATTGTCAATAGGACTTTTACCTAGGCTATGCTTTCAATAGAGACAGTGTCACCTGAAATCAATTTAAATACGCAAAAAAAGGGCTACCAGTTTAAAAAGGCAGCCCTTGTAAATATTCAATCTTTAAACCATCGTTACTTCTGGACTTTGATGGAGACTGGTTCAGGCCTGTCACAGGTACTTTCCATCATATAATGTCTGCCGCTATCTGAGGAATCATGGAAACCATGCATTGCTTCTAACACATGATAGGCTAACCTGCCATTTGCTCGGAAGTGACTGCCTTCAATAATTGCTTTAGCCATATCTGCCACACCAAGTCCTCTACTGTTTTGAGCGTGACCGTATTCAAGTGGTACCTCTTTAAATTCATTTTCGTCACGTTTTCTAAGCTTAACAGGTCCGCCAAAGGTGTTTGGATCAGGAACTAGTAATGTTCCTTCACTTCCGTATATTTCAATAGGTGGAAGGGATGTACCGCCAAATGCATCAAAGCTCGTAGTAATGTTTCCAATTACTCCTGAAGAAAAATCAATCACTCCTGCGATATGAGTTGGAATTTTCACATCGATTTTAGTGCCTGCTTTTGGTGTGCTAAGCACTGTTCTTTCAGGATAGCTGATTCGAGTGAACCCTGAAATTCGCTTAATTGGGCCTAATAGAGCAACCAAGGCTGTTAAGTAGTATGGTCCCATATCAAACATTGGCCCACCGCCGATATCATAATAAAAGGCTGGGTCAGGATGCCAATGTTCATGACCACGGCAAATCATAAAAGCAGATGCTCCAATAGGTACACCAATTTCACCTTGCTCTATTAAATGAATCGCCGTTTGAATACCAGCACCTAAGAAGGTGTCAGGCGCACTGCCAACAAGGAGATTTCGTTTTTTTGCTGTTTCTAAAATTTGTCTGCCTTCTTCGCGCGTAACGGCCAGTGGTTTTTCCGTATATACATGCTTTCCTGCTTCAAGCGCTTGTATACAAACAGAGGCATGTGCTTTTGGTATGGTTAAATTAATTACCAGTTCAATTTCCTGATCATTCAGGAGCTCCTCTACTGAACAAGCTGTAGGAATATTATACTTTTCAGCTTGAGAATGAGCCCTCTGTATATCTAAATCAGCACAGGCCACAACTTCAAGATGGGGGAATTTTGCACAGTTTTCCATGTAAATAGAACTAATAACTCCACATCCAATGATGCCAACTTTAAGTTTTTTCATAAGACTCCTCCAAATTCAGTTTAAAGGTTTTTTATTGGCTGTCTCCCATACCAGTATAGGTACGTACATTTTTGTAGCTCGTATTTACAGCTGAATTCTCGGCCTGTGCCTTCCCAGAAGCGGCCCATAAAAACCCTCGCCGCATAATAAGAGAGATTTCCGGCATTGCCACAATATTTGCCTGGTGACCTAATGAATTATAAAATACATTTCCGTGTCCCCAGCGTTTTGTCCAGACAACTGGCATATCGACTGCTTTGTTTGCAGAATGAGGACCATCAAACACTGGGAAACGCGTAGTTGCTAATACTTCTACTGCCGGATCATAATGAAGATAATATTGCTCACTTGCAATTTTAAAATCAGAAATACCTTTTAATAGCGGGCTGGAGGAGTGTTTAATGTTAACAGTATATTCCACCCCGTCATTGCCAGGATGAGCGACCCAATTTCCTCCGGTCATAAACTGCCAGTCAACATTGTTACGGAAAGAGTCACACATTCCACCATGACAGCCAGCTAAACCGACACCTGCTGCCACTGCTTCAGAGATATTTAAGACGTACTTTCTTTCAATTTGCCCCATTGTCCAGTGAGGAACAATCAAGTCAAATGACATTAACCTTTCTTTATCTGCATAAGAGTCTAGTGAATTGGAAACCTCTACTTGGAAGTTTTCTTCTTCAAGAATTTTTTTAAAAATGTCTGCTACTTGTTCAGGCTGATGGCCATCCCATCCGCCCCAAACAATTAAAGCTGATTTTTTCATAGCTCAACCCCACACTTCCATAATGTATTTTAAACATCAGAAATCCGAATCCATTGACGTTTCTCAATCGATAAATCAACCGCTTCTAAAACTTCTTGACACTTTACGCCATCACGGAAGTTCGGAACAGGCTGACGATTCTCGCGAAAAGACTCCATAAGTTCTACTACTTCGTGAATAAACGTGTGTTCATAGCCAATCGTATGTCCCGGGGGCCACCAATTTTGAGCGAAAGCATGGCTTGAATCAGTCGCTAACACTCGGCGAAATCCCTGTACATCCTCTTTATCATCAGTAAAATAAACCTGCAGTTCATTCATTCGCTCAAAGTCAAAAATAACACTGCCTTTACTTCCATTGATTTCAAATGAATTTGTACAGCGATGACCTGCAGCATAACGTGTAGCTTCAAAGCTTCCTAATGCCCCATTTGCAAAACGAGCTAGGAAGAGGGTAGCATCATCCACTGTTACAGGAGCTTTCTCATCACGACTGCTGCCTTTTGCAGTTAAACCGGACATTTGGGAAGGAATTGGCCGCTCTTTAATAAAGGTTTCACTCATACCAATTACTTCTTCCATATCACCAATAAGGTAATGGGCCAAATCAATCAAATGAGCTCCGAGGTCTCCGTGTGAACCTGAACCGGCAACTTCTTTCTGCAATCTCCAGGCAAGGGGAAAGTTAGGATCGACAAGCCAATCCTGTAAAAAACAGGCCCTGAAATGATAAATTTCACCAAGTCTAGCTTCTTCCAGCAGCTTTTTTGCCAGCATAACAGCAGGAGCAAAGCGATAGTTAAAGCCAACCAAATGTTTTACCCCAGCAGCCTCAACCACTTCAAGCATTTCTCTAGAGTCTGATAATGTAAGCGCTAACGGTTTTTCGCAAAAAACATGCTTGCCTGCTTTTGCTGCAGCTATTGTTATTTCTTTATGTACATCACTTGGTGCATTGATATCGATTAAATCAATATCGTCTCTTTCTAATAAGGACTTCCAGTCAGTTGTATATTCTTGCCAGCCAAATTGTTTGGCGGCAAGAGAGACACCTTTTTCATCACGACCGCATATGACCTTCATTTCAGGATGAATAATATCCGGGAAGAACATGGGAAGATCCTGGTATGCATGACTGTGTGCCTTCCCCATGAATTTATAACCAACCATTCCAATTCTAATTTTCTCCATAGTTATCTCCTTTGATAATGTTAGACTAGGAAAGATATAGAATGATAAACAAATCATTCCCGCTCTTCCAATCTTAGAGCATTAAGAAAAAGCGGTGATACGAATTGTCACAGCAGTGAATAGGGGGGATACCCGCGAGAAATAGACAAATCTTATTAAATGTATGTCTATTATTGGTAAATGTATCACTTTTTCGTTTGACACAACAAGATAAAACTTATATAATCCTAGACAAAAATTATCCTATTAGGAAAGGGTGAATCTTTCATGTTATTATATGAATCCCACCATTTTGATTTCATTTCAAACTATGATTCTACCAATTTAAACTTTCCAAGCCATCTTCATCGTTGTTTTGAATTAATCTTTGTCGTTGGTGGAGAAATGGACGTCATGATTGAACAAAAAAACTTTCATTTACATACTGGACAATATTTACTAATTTTACCGAATGAAATTCATTCCATTGCGACAGTATCACAATCCAGAGCCAAAATATGTATCTTTTCACCCGATTATGTAACGACCTTCCAAAGCATGATAGAAAATCGTTCCCTTGAAAACCCCGTTTTCGACCTATCTGTACAGGCAAAAATGCTCGTTTCCAAAACACTCTTTAAAGATGACTTCAACCTTTTAGAACAAAAAGCGAGTCTTTACTTATTATTAGCCGAGCTAATGGCACAAACGACCCTCATTAAAACCGAAAAAAAAGACTCAGCGTTACTTCACACCCTGCTAACCTACATACAGGAACATTTTACAGAACCTATTACTTTACAAAGTATAGCCGTTAAACTTGGATATAGTTATAATTACCTTTCCAAATATTTTAATGCCCATGTTAAAACATCTTTCACCGAGTTTTTAAATGATACACGTATTAGCTATGGGTGCCATCTGCTCAGAACAACAGAAAAAAATATTACGGAGATTGCTTATCTTTGTGGATATGAAAACATACGCTCATTTAATCGGAACTTCATTAAAAAAACATTATGTACACCAAAAGAATACCGACATACACTTCCAGGGCTTTTAGTTGGTCAGCAACCTATTCATAATAAAAACCCTGAGAGAAACTAATGACAGCTGAATATAAGTTATAAATTACATAATTTTTTTAAACTGTTTGATTAAAGGTTATTTATTACGATTACAGAGTGACTTACAAAAACTTTATAAAAAAATCTAGAGAAGGGGTTAGATTTTTTATTAACTGCATCCTTTCTCGTTTCTGCATGTTTGGAAAGAAAGAGAGTTTACCACAGATTTTAATACACAAAAATGTCATAGAATTTAGTCAATTAAGACCATGAATCGCGTAGTAATATCGGACTTTTTCGGAATGTTCAAAAATTCAGATGAAGAAGTATGTTACATTTTTATTGAACAAGCAGGTTACTTATTAGGTAACTGTTCAAGTGAAGAATACCTATAGGATTAATAACCTGTTTCACATTTGGATAAATTCGACTGAGTGGAAAATGATATATTTAAAAGGAATAAAAAAGAAAACCTTCCTAATCTCACACCCTGTTTCGTTTATTATCTTTTTTAACGGACAAAATATATGTACAAAACATAAAGAAGTTGGAGAAAAATGAATAGTAAAATAAAGATTTTCACAAAACGACTATCTGCAGCTCAGTTAATTGTATTTTATTATTTAGTAGCTGTGATGGTTTCAACCATTTTATTGCTGCTGCCCATCACCCAAAAAGGAAATACAGAGCTTGCATTTATTGATGCGGTATTCATTTCTATCAGTGCGGTAACTGTTACAGGATTATCTACGGTAGATGTGAGTCAGCTCCTTAGTGTTCCGGGTACGTTTATTTTTGCCATCATCCTCCAATTTGGTGGTATTGGAGTGATGGCTTTCGGTACAATTCTTTGGCTTTTATCTGGAAAAAGGATAGGACTTAGAGCAAGGATACTTATGACGACAGAACAAAACAGCCCGACTTTTTCTGGAATTGTTCGGCTCATACGAATGATTTTCTATGTTTTTGTCATTGTTGAGCTATTTGGGGCTGTTGTATTCGGCACCTATTTTTTAAAGTATTTTTCCACATGGCAAGAGGCTTATTTACAAGGTTTTTTCGCCTCTGTAGCTGCAACGACAAATGCTGGTTTTGATATTACGGGAAAATCACTAATTCCGTTCGCTGATGATTATTTTGTCATACTCATTAATATAGTACTCTTTATTATCGGATCACTTGGATTTCCAGTATTAATAGAGCTCATTCAGTGGTTCAGGCATAAGCGAAGGAGTACATTCCAGTTCTCCTTGTTCACTAAAGTTACAACTGCAACTTTTTTCATTCTGATTGTAATTGGAGTAGTTTTCATCTATTTGTTTGAGTACAGTCATTTCTTTGCAAACAAGAATTGGCATCAGTCCTTTTTTCATTCCTTGTTTTACTCCATATCTTCACGTACTGGCGGAATGGCGATTAGCGATGTAAACGAGCTATCCGTACCAACCATTTTATTACTTTGTATTTTTATGTTCATAGGGGCATCTCCAAGCAGTGCTGGTGGTGGGATAAGAACTACGACGTTTGCTGTGATGCTGTTAACCATTTATAATTATTCGAAGGGCAATAGAACCATAAAAATATTCAAAAGAGAGATTGAGGAAGAGGATATCATCAAGTCATTCATCGTATTCACAACAGGGATGATACTTTGTATTATGGCAGTATTCATACTGGCCTATTTCGAAACAGCCTTTTCCTTAATGGAGATATTATTTGAAGTTTCCTCTGCGTTTGGTACAGTTGGCCTGTCGCTTGGAATTACACCAGATTTGAGTATTATTGGCAAGAGTGTCATCATGATTTTAATGTTTATAGGAAAAATCGGAATGTTTACCTTCTTGTTCTTTATGGGAGGGAAACCAATGAAACAGCCTTTTCACTATCCAAAAGAGCGCATCATTATAGGATAAATAATGTCGGCTTGCTTCCCAGTGTTTAAATTTATTGTTTTTAATAAGAGTCTGGGAAATAAGTATGTGAATCTCCGTAAAAACCGATCTCATTAATCAGCTATTGATTAATAAGTTCGGTTTTTTTGTTTTTAGTTTTGATACAATAATTAGAAATGTTAGTGCAGCGCAATGAAACGAACTAACTTCAACTCTATATTCTATTTAGTCAGCCACAAGCATCATTTTTTAAATTTGTATGTAATATTATTATTGGTGTTTAGAAAGGTTATCTTTTGTTTTGTTCCAGCCTCTTTTTTATTTGCCACAGTTTTTTAGAAATAAGTTATTATTTGAGAGCATTAGGCAAGGATTTAAGATTATTATGATAACGCTTTTTTTGAATATGTTGGATAATGGGAGTAAGGAATTTTAAACAAAGTATGCTTAAGTGTTTTTCTTTTTTATTAATTGTTTTTAGACTTCGGAGAGGTGGATATACATGAAAAAGACATTATATTTAATGAGACATGGACAAACATTATTTAATAAAAGAAGAAAAATTCAAGGCTGGTGTGATTCTCCACTTACGGAATTGGGAATAAAACAAGCAGAGGCTGCCGCAAATTACTTTAATGATCAGCATATTATCTTTGATCAAGCTTATTGTTCTACGTCAGAAAGAGCGAGTGACACTTTAGAAGTTGTAACAAAAATTCCATATACAAGACTGAAAGGATTAAAGGAATGGAATTTTGGGACATTTGAAGGAGAAAGTGAAGATTTAAACCCACCACTTCCTTATAATGATTTTTTTGTTAAGTATGGAGGCGAAGATCAAAAAGAAGTACAGCTAAGAATGAATGCAACTTGTCAAAAAATAATGGAAGAAGATAATGAAGTAGTATTAGCTGTATCACATGGAGCATCCTGCAGAAACTTTATGAGATATTGGGAGCATACTAGCACTATTACTCAAGAGGCGAAAATTGGGAATTGCTGCATTTTAAAATTCGAATATGAGAACAAAGAATTTAAATTAGTTGAAATTATTAATCATGATTTTAATGATAGAAGAGCTGGAATTTCCGTTGTTTCTTAAACTAAATTAAAGAAGCTGACACTCTAAGACACTCAAAAGAGTGTCTTTTTTTATATATACATATAAAAGTCAAATCACTTTAAGCGTTTTAATCTAAATGAAGTGTAAACCTACAAAAAAACCTTTTCTTAAGTAGCTGTTAGGAAAGCGGAGGTCCATTGAAAATTACATTTTTATCTACAACTTGGTTATATTAAAAAAGAATTTAAATAAGTAAGGAATGGTGAAATATGGCTACTACCAGGCATAAAGTATTTAATTTTATACTAATAATAATTCCTTGGATAGGAGCGCTATTCATAGGTAAAAAGAGTTTGAAACGTTATTCTTTAGCTAGTGTCTTAATAGCCATTTTTGAAATATTAAACCATCTATATGCTCATAAAAGAAGATGGTGGGAATTTTATGATAAAAAAACCGCTTTTATTAGAGATGAACTTCCATTTGATATAGGACCCTATATTCCTATGTCACTTTATTTTTTGAAATACTCGTATGGGAATTTCAAAAAATTTTTATTACTTAATCTTGTCGCAAATGTAATCTTTGCTTTTGGGTTAATGCCCTTGCTTAAACTTCTGAAAATTTTAAAATTAACCCGCATAAATTATTTTCAATTTTTTATTTACATACATTATAAAGCCTATCTATTGTACGGAGCACAGTATCTAATTGAAAGAATGAAAAAGAACAGGCATTAACAAGTCCTTAAAAATTTTCAACTGAATAGCTTGACTTTGTATCTTTAACCATGTGAATAATACCTGCGTTTTATAGACAGGGAAGGGTAGAATCTTTACGTCTGGCAAAAGGGATAACTTTACGAATTCATCAGAAAAGGACTATTTGGTTTATATTCTGAAGTCCTTTTTAGTGTTGAGTTTGTAGAAACCCTAACATATTTACATTAATGATTTCTTTTTCATAAAATGTTTGCCCTAAAGTACATGTACTTCTTGCCCTTTTGGACGATTTTTTTTGCTTAAATCTTCTTTATGATTAGCTAGTAGTTAATTGAAAGGAGAAATTTATGTCGAAACTATTATATAAAATAGGAAAATGGTCTGCAATAAATAAAATAAAGGTTCTGTTATTATGGGTTCTATTTTTAGTCGGTGCAATGGCTATTGCTATTGGAATGAAGCCTGTTTTTTCTGAGGATATGTCTATACCTGATACTCCTTCTGAAAAGGCCTTAACTGTAATAAAGGCCGAATTTCCGCAAGGTCCTGATAATGGAAAAATACGTGTTATATTTGGAACCGAAGACGGTGATAAGGTAACTTCTGAATCAACTCAAAAAAACATATTAACAACATTAGAAATAATTAAAGAGGATAAGACTGTTAAGACAATCACCAATCCTTTCGATATGGGGACAATCTCTGAAAATGAGAAGATAGCATATGCAGATATCACTTATAATCAAGGTGCGGATGATATATCAAATGCTTCCTATAAGCATCTCGAGGAGAGTATTGCCTTTTCTAAAGACAATGGAATACAAACGGAATTAACTGGTGATGTAAAAGGGTCTGAAATGCAAATAGGTGGAGTTTCTGAGGTTGTCGGTATTGCCTTGGCTTTTGTAGTATTGGCAGTTACTTTTGCGTCTTTCTTACTAGCAGGCTTACCTATACTAACAGCGTTGTTAGGGTTAGGTGTTAGTGTTGGATTGACCATGATGGCAACAAAGATTTTCGATATAGCGTCTGTCAGTCTCTCCTTAGCTGGTATGATTGGAATTGCAGTTGGAATAGATTACGCTTTGTTTATTTTTACGAAGCATCGACAATTTTTGGGGGAAGGCATCTCAAAGATTGAATCAATCGCAAGGGCAACAGGAACAGCAGGAAGTGCAGTAGTATTTGCAGGGCTAACGGTTATCGTTGCTCTTTGTGGACTGACAGTAGTTGGCATTCCCTTTATGTCTGCAATGGGCTTAACAGCAGGACTAAGTGTTCTTATGGCAGTATTGGTATCTATTACGCTTGTTCCATCGGTATTATCTATGGTTGGAAAGCGAATGGCTCCGAAAAATCAAAAAGTGAAAAATCAGAGGAAACAAAGTGCAGATAGTAACTTCTGGGGAATATTGGTAACAAAGCACCCGATAAAATTAAGTTTAATTGGTATTCTAATGCTTTTATTTATCAGCATTCCTTCTCTTCATATGGAATTAGGACTGCCTAATGACGGAATGAAAGGACATGATACACCTGAACGTCGTTCCTATGATTTATTAGCTCAAGGATTTGGATCAGGATTTAATGGCCAACTAACAATTGTTGCAGATGCATCAAATGTCGATGATAAACAGAAGGAAAATACAATAGAGAAAGCTGTAAAAGATATCGAGCAGCTTGACAATGTATCAAGTGTTTCTCCAGCAATGCCTAACGAAAAAGGAGAATACGCAATTATTACGGTTACCCCAAAAACGGGTCCTAATGATGCAGCCACAAAAGATTTAGTTCAAGAGGTCCGTGACTTATCGGATAAGAATATTAAATTATTGGTTACTGGTTCTACAGCTGTAAATATCGATATTTCAGATCGTCTTAATGATGCAATACCTATATTTGCCGTATTAATAGTTGGATTCGCGTTTGTACTACTAACAATTGTTTTCCGTTCTTTGTTAGTTCCAATTGTTGCTGTATTAGGCTTCTTGTTAACGATGTTTTCTACATTAGGATTATCAGTGTTTATTTTACAAGATGGAAATATGATCGATTTATTTAGTATTCCTCAGGAAGGACCAATACTAGCCTTTTTGCCAATCTTATCAATAGGTATACTATTTGGTCTAGCCATGGATTATCAAGTATTCCTTGTCAGTCGGATGAGGGAAGAATATGTACTAACAAAAAATCCGGTTCAAGCAATCCAAGCAGGGTTAAAGCATAGTGGTCCTGTTGTAACCGCAGCTGGGCTCATCATGATATTTGTTTTTGCGGGATTTATATTCTCTGGCGAGGAGACGATCAAATCCATGGGATTAGCAATGACCTTTGGCGTTATATTTGATGCTTTTATAGTTAGAATGACAATTGTTCCAAGTATTATGAAACTAATGGGGCATAAGGCGTGGTATTTGCCAAAGTGGCTAAATAAAGGAATTCCAAATGTGGATATAGAAGGACATGGACTTATAAAGCCTCAGAATACAGAGGTATTTTATGAACATCCTGTCAAATAATAAAGAGATAACAGCAGTCGCAAGTCTGCTGTTTCTTTTAGTACAAATGCAGTAGAATAGAGGAATATGTTGTAGATACTTCTATAATAAACGTATGAGATGTGTTGTTCATTCATAGAAAGAGGTAATTAGCTCATGGATAATACTACTTTTAATGACAGATTAGAGGGTATAGGACTGTCAAAGATTGCATATATGGTTTGGATAGTTCTAGTATATGTAGTAGCAATTGCGATTCAGATATATGAAAATGCTACAGTACACGATATAGTACTATTAACTTTATTTTCTGCCATTCACTTTTTTCTGTACTATTTGTCTGTTTCATTACAACTGTCGAAAAAACAAAGCTGGTTCTATATAATACTGCAAATTTCTTTATTATTTTTATCGTCTTTTTTCTTACATACTAGGATACCGATTTTATTAGTTGGAATTTTACCAATGTTAATCGCCCAAAGTATAACCATTTTTAATAGCTGGAAAAAAGTGCTTATTGCTTTTATAGCAATATATGCAGTTTACTGTAATGCCATATGGCTCAATTATGGTTCAAGTGAATTACCGATTTTCATACTGGTTTTCTTTTTTAATTTAACCTTAGTAGTATTTTATTCCGTCATGTACAATCGGCAAGTTAATGCCAGAATAAGAATGGCATACTATCTAAAAGACCTGGAACTAGTGCATAAGCGAGTCGAAGAGTTAACCTTAGCTAATGAGAGGCAAAGAATGGCAAGGGATTTACATGATACGTTAGCACAAGGGTTAGCAGGTATAATTATGCAATTAGAAGCTGTAGATTCGCATTTGCAAAATGGAAATACAGAGAGATCACATGAAATAATTCAGCATTCAATGGCACAAGCTAGAGAAACCTTACGGAAATCTAGAACAGTCATTGATGATTTGCGATCAGTACCAGTTGAAAAAAATAGTTTTAATAAGCAAGTCTTAGAACAGCTGGAAGTATTTAAACAAGAGACGAGGATTAATGTGGAGTTATTAGAACAACCAATTGTTAATATCCCATATTTAGTCAGGGAGAATTGTCTTTATATTATTAGTGAATGCTTAGCTAATATTAAGAAGCATGCCAATGCTGAAAAAGTAAAAATGGAAATAAAAATAATTAACAGTGAGATAGTAATCAAAATCAGTGATAATGGGATTGGATTTAAGAAGAAATCCATTGGTAAACATGCTGGAAGATATGGCCTTATCGGACTATTTGAAAGGGCACGCCTAATAGGTGGAGAAATACAAATTAATTCAGATATCGGAATAGGAACAGAAATAATATTGAAAGTACCAATAAAAGGGGAAGCTTATGGAAGCATATAATGTACTTATCGTAGACGATCATTTAGTTGTTAGAGAAGGCCTTAAGTTAATCTTGGAAACGAACGATAAATTTCAAGTAATTGGTGAGGCTGAAAATGGAATCCAAGCATTAGACATTCTGAAAGTTAAGAAACCAGATGTCATACTGATGGATTTAAATATGCCTGTCCTTAATGGATTGGACACGATAACCAAGTTAAATGAGCTAAGGGTGAATATTCCAATCATTATTTTAACTACTTATAATGAAGACGAATGGATGATAAAAGGGTTAGAATTAGGTGCTAAGGGATATTTATTAAAGGATACTAGTAGAGACAATTTATTCCGTTCCATTGAAACTGCAGTAAGAGGGGAAACCTTGCTACAGCCCGAAATATTAGAAAGAGTGCTAAAAGCAAAAACAGCAAATGAAGTTTCTTTATCCAACAATACAACGAATCTTACCGAAAAGGAACTGTTTATCCTGAAAGCAGCGGCAAAGGGTTATCGAAATAAAGATATTGCGTTTGATATTGGAATTTCAGAACGAACAGTAAAGGCACATCTTACAAACATATTTAATAAAATGGGGGTTAACTCCAGAACAGAGGCTGTAGCAGTCGCGATAGAAAGAGGATACTTTCAATAAAATTTGCCTAATCGTACATGTGGTTATGCCCTTATGTACGATTTTTTTTGTTTAAAACTAACTTATACTAAAATCATAAACCTATAAATTTTTCTTTTTTATTGAAAGAAAATTAAAACGATAAAGGAGGAAATCGTAAATGAAAAACAAACTAATCTATGGGATTCTTTATACTTTATCAATCGTGGCCGGCTTCATTTTATTTTTTGCAGAGAGAAGATATAAAAAAAACTCAAAAAAACAAGCGAAAGAATAGACGAACAAAGTTGTACTTAACCTAATGAGAAGTTTTTTTACAAGCATTAAATTTCTATAGTGATGTAAAATTAATGTATCAATTAGATTCAAAGGGTTATTACCAGCCTGTTTATGCATTCCAAAGCGAAGTTAATGGACTGGATAGCTTAATCTTAATACCAGCAATCTGAATTGGGGCGATATATAAAAGAAAACTCTCTTAAAAGGAAAAAACAGGGCACAGGATATGTGCTCTGTTTTTTTATAAGAGTTTCAGCTTGTTAATTTTTATACTTCATATCGACCACTAATATATCTCCCATATCATAACGATGCCGAGTACGGGAGTATTCAAATGGGACGCCGTTGTCCAAATACACGACTTGAATTACTTCTAAAACCGGATCACGTTCTGTGCATTGTAAATATTGTTTATCAAGTTCATCTGGCTGGTCTGCGCGGATGCGCCTATTTGCTCCGAGGATTTTAAACTTGAGATGATTTTTTATATAATGATAGATCGATTTTTGTAAAATTTCTTCTGTAATGTCTGGGATTACATGTACAGGCATAATCGTATGCTCCATTAAAAATGGTTCATCGTTTAACAGTCTGAAGCGAACGATATCATAAATAGGCTGGTTCTTCGAAATCATTAGTTTTTCTGCTTCATCCTCGTTTGGAAACCGGACATTGAAGGAGATAATGACACTCGAAATTTTGCCATTCCCTTTTATTTGCTCTGTTAATCCTATGTATTCATCAGCTTTTGCATCAAGCTGAGACATTTGCAAGGCATTTTTTCTTACAAATGTTCCAGAGCCTTGTTTGCTATAAATGAGGCCTTCTATAGATAATAAATTGAGTGCTTTAATAATGGTCACTCTGCTCGTTTCAAACTCTTTAGCCAATTTTTCCTGATCAGGAAGGGGCTTTGATGAATCATATTCTTTGTTGATGATTCTATTTCGAATTTGTTCTGCAATCCACTTATACTTCACCATTATTCGCACCTCAAAAAATTTAGTGTATAGTAAGGCTTTTTAAATGTTTTAAAAAAGGAAATCGCCTTTTCCGAAAATTTCAAGACGATTTCCTTCTATTAATATCATAACATGACTAAAAAGTATACCGTTAAGTTTTTTAAGCTGCTTTATCGTTATTCATCTGGCTGACCCGTTCGCTGATCTTCATGAAAGGCAAGTAAAGGAAGGCACCACCGATGATAATGAGAGCTTGTAAAATAACAGCCTTCCAATCGCCTGCTGTCGCCAAGTATGCGCTTAACAATGGTGGTGTCGTCCAAGGAATATAAACAACCGTTTTGCTGATAAATCCGATAGCTGTTGCAAAATAACCAACTATAATGCCAATAGCAGGGAGAAGGACAAACGGAATCATCATTGGAATATTAAAAACAATTGGATAGCCAAAAATAACTGGCTCGTTGATATTAAATAGCCCTGGTCCAGTCGCTAATTTGGCTATATCCTTTCCAGGTTTGCTTTTTCCAAACAGGAAAATAGCAAGTATGAGTGAAATCGTGCTGCCTGTGCCGCCAATCATACCAAAGGTCGGAACAAAAGAGCTGTTGATAATATGCGGGATTGCCTGACCGTTTGCATATGCCAGCATATTTTCATTCATATTGGCCAATAGCAGTGGGTCAAGTAAGGCGCCATTGACAACAGTTTGATGGATACCAATCGAGAAAAGAAAGTTTCCAATACTGTAAATGACGACTGTTCCTATCAAGCTCGTATTAATCTTCCGTAATGGTTCTTGAATCATCGTAGAAATAAGCGAGATTAAGTTAGTATCAAATGCCACTGCCAGAATTAATGAAATGATTCCAAAGAAAGATAAAACTAGGATAGCTGGAATCATAACATTAAACGATTTACTTACGGCAGGAGGGATATTGTCTCCAAGACTAATTTCTAACTTTCTAATACTTGATACCTTGATGAAAATTTCAGTCGCAAGCAACCCAATAATTATACCGGCGAACATTCCAGTCGTGCCAAGATTGCCGAATGTTAATACACCTGTAATATCGACTGCTGTTTCTGCACCGACAGGAACCATTGATACAGTATTAGGCATCATAATCACTAATGTTGCCAATGCAATAGCAGCAGATGCTAAAGGATCTTTAAAGCTGCGATTTCTTGATAAGCTATAAGCAATCATCGGAGCAAGCAAAAGCCCTGCTATATTTAGAGTTCCATTCGTAATGGTAGTTCCCCAATATTGGGCATTTACTAGAGTATCTCCGTCAAAAAACCAAGGGAAAATAACATTGTTAACAAGCACTGCAACTCCTGCTAAAATAAACAGCGGCATGATTACAGCAAATGCATCTCTTAACGAACGCAGATGGATCTGGCCGCCTAATTTAGCGGCAAACATGGTGAATTTATCAATAAATGACAGTTTCTCAGCATTGTCTGTTTGACCTTTACTCATACTGTATTCACCCTCTTGGTATTTTTATTGATTCACTTTATTCTCCATAGCCTCAAGATCTGCCCCATTACTCTTGATTACTTTCTGCAGCCACCAAAAGCTTTTCTTCGGTACTCGTTTCATATCCTTCAAATCATGGTTCTCACGGTTGACATACACTACGCCATAACGCTTGCGCATATCGCCTTGTGAACTCAAAATATCAATTAACCCCCAGCCTAAATAACCAATGACATCGACTCCATCAATGAAAATTGCGTCCTTCATGGCTTGGAAATGTGCTTTATGGTAAGCGATACGGTAGTCATCTTGGATTTCATTTTCTCCATCCCATGACTCAATCACACCAATGCCATTTTCAATTGGGAAAACAGGCAGTTTGTATCTGTCATACATTTTATTGATAACATCTCTAAATCCAAGCGGATCAATCTGCCAATTCCATTCCGTTGTATCTAAATACGGATTATCTTGTTTCCCGTAATGCATATAATAATTGACGGACGTTTCCTCTGGAACCAAGTCAGTATTAATAGTGGTGCTTGCGTAATAACTAAACGAAAGGAAGTCACTTCGAAGCTTGGCCAGCTCTTCCAAATCGCCTTCTTGAATGCCCATATCAATGTTCTCACGTTGGACATATGTCAAAACTTCTTTTGAATATTTTCCGAATGTAAATGCTTCTAGGAGGTTGTGGTTGAAAAATTCATCAACTTTTCTGGCATAGAGGATATCTTTTGGTTTGCAGGTGGCCGGATATACTTCCATATAAGCTAGCATGCCGCCAATTAAAGCATTCTTATAGTTATCATGAATATAATTGGCAATGTTGGCGTGTGCCATCATAACATGATGCTGTATCTTATACAGTTCATCCAATGTCTTTTCACCAGTAAGATAACCACTGATTTTAAAAGCTTCAGGAATGTGATAGAGGTTTTGTTCATTAAACGTAATCCAATATTTTACCTTGTGGGCAAATCGGTCAACCATTTCCTTACCATAACGGACAAAGGCATCCAATACTTCTCTGCTGACAAATCCATTGTACTTTTCCGCCAAATGAAGCGGCATATCAAAGTGATAAAGACAAATCATCGGTTCAATTCCGCGTTCAATCAATCCATCAATAAATTTGTCATAAAAAGCAATACCTTCTTCGTTGAAAGTACCGTCACCCAATGGATTAACTCGACTCCAAGAAATTTGAAAGCGATAACAATTCATGCCGAGCTGCTGCATAAAATCAAAATCCTCTTCATAGCGGTGATAGCTGTCAGTTGCTACCTTCCAGTCTGAAGCAAATTCGGAGGCTTCACGAATATCGTAAACGGATAATCCTTTCCCGCCTTGATCCCACGCACCCTCAGTCTGCATACTAGAAACAGAGTTGCCCCATAAAAAACCGTCACTTAACTTGTCTGTCATTTTTTACCCTCCATTTCAATATTGGTTTTACAAATCCATTGTAAGCGCTTTATATAAAGTTGTAAATACAAATTTTAAAATTTGTAAATATATATTAAATAAATTTGTCTAACCAATTTTTTATCAACGGAACCACCTTTAATTGTTAGGGAATTTCTGCACTAAAGACCTGTATAGAAGGAAAATCGGTTTTCGTTGAAGAAAATGATTAAGATGGATAGTATGAGGGAGGTTACATGATGTTAGACGAAAGAATGGAAGATTATTTCGAGATAACTGTTAAGAGTATCCTTAAGTCATTATCAGAAGCAAATAACACAAATAACACGGAAATCTATTATTATGGATCAAAGGTTAAATATGGATTTAATTTAAACAAGGGTGCAACAGATAAAGAATTAAGAAACTTCGAAACTAAAATTGGCTATAAAATTCCGAGTGATTACAAGGAATTTCTTCAGTATACCAATGGATTAGAATTCCAAAATGATGATGCTAAAATTTTGGATATTAAGGAGATACTTGAATGTTACGAAATCTTTGATTATCCAAAGCATATGATAATTATCGCAACATCTTTAAGTTCACAGCTTCATATAGCAATTAATCTACTTTCCAGTGAAAATGATAATAATATTTACGTTGTTGATCCGATTGCTGATGATTACTTTATAAGTATAAAAAGTGATTTTACCGAGTTTTTGAATAGATTTTTATCTTGCTACGGCTCTGATTATTGGAATTGGGGTTTAGATACATCTGATAAGGTTTTAAAAATAGAGGAATAAGAATTGAAATTAATTGGTATTCAAATCGCTGTTTTTGCCGGTAGTTTGTTATCTAGTTACAAGTGGTTCTTTACTTAGCGAGGCACTTTTACTTTATTACTCACAGCTTAAACTTGCAGTTTTTCATATAATTCTTATTGTTTTTCTAGGGTGGAATTCTTGTAATATATACATTTTATTTTCGATTAATTGCAATGTAATGTTTATCTATGTGAAACGCTTCTAATAGTTAATTAATAATATGTTACTTAAAACATTAATTTATAAGGCAAGATAACAATTGCAAACATAAACAAAGGAATCTTATAATGAACTAAAAAAAGGTGTTTATTATGCCAATTAATTCGTTTGAAAATTACCATATGAGCTGGAAGCCAGTGATTAATAGAATAGATAAGCCAATTTATAAAGTGCTGGCACGCCAATTGGAAGAGGATATTGTAGAGGGGATTTTATTACCTGGAACTAAGCTTCCGCCTCAGCGCGAACTGGCTGATTATCTGGATTTAAATGTGAGTACTATTTCCAAGGCTTTTAAAGTTTGTGAGATGAAGGGTTTGTTAAGTGCTTCTGTTGGAAGTGGAACTTTTGTTTCGTATGATGCGGTTTCAAATGCCTATTTACTTGAAGATACTAAGCCAACACACTTAATAGAAATGGGTGCGACAATACCAGATAATGATTCTTTTGAACCGCTCATACACCAGCTTAAAAATATGCTGCAGGAAGGGGATTATGAGAAGTTGTTTGGTTATGGCCGTGCAGGCGAAAGTATTTGGCAAAAGGATGCGGCGGTAAAGCTAATTCGTAGAGGTGGATTTGAAACAACAGTTGACCATATTTTATTTGCCAATGGGGGACAAAATGCCATTGCTGCCACCTTGGCGAGTCTGTGTAAGCCTGGTGATCGGATTGGTGTTGACGAACATACTTATCCTGGATTAAAGACGGTTGCAGCTATGTTAAGTGTGCAAATAGTGCCAATTAAATCAGAAAACGATCAATTGAGCCCAACAGCATTTGAGGATGCCTGCAAAAATGAAAATATAAAAGGCGTATACATCATTCCCGATTATCATAATCCGATGGCTTCTATAATGACTGTGGAGAATCGAAAGAGGATTGCGGCAGTTGCCAAGAGGTATAACCAGTTTGTTATGGAAGATGCATCATACCATCTGCTCAATCAAAGTCCACTGCCAGCTGTTGCATCATTTGCACCAGAGCAGGTTATCTATATTGCAAGTTTGTCTAAATCCTTAGCACCAGGCTTACGTCTAGCGTATGTGTCAGTACCGCTTCAGTATAAGGAGCTAATTTCTAAGGCACTTTATAATTTAAATATAACTGTTTCTCCTTTATTAGCAGAGCTGACAGCACGAATGATCGTGTCGAATCAATTCGAAGGGTTAATTCAAGGGCATCAGTTGCAAAACAAACGCAGGAACGAACTGCTAGAACAATATTTATCAAACTATACATGTGGCGGTGATGAGACAGGGATTTTTCGGTGGCTATTGCTACCCGGAAAGGTTACTGGTGCTGAATTTGAGGCATTAGCTGCCAAGCATGGGGTGCAGGTCTATGCGGCTGAACGTTTTGTTGTTGGTAATAGCTGTCCAAAAAGGGCAGTGCGAGTCGCAGTATGTGCACCTAAAACAATTGAGGAGCTTGAACAAGGATTAATTATCTTAAAGAGATTATTGGAGAAGCATAGGTGAATTGTTCGCCATACAATTATGTTATTGTATGGTTTTTTTATTGGTGTTATGATGACTTAAAATCTAGTTAAATAGCAGTACTTTAGCGAAAGGTAGGTTAGATAGGTGATGGAAGATTATTCAGATAGGATTCATAGTTATGGTAATGACTTAGAAAAAAGAAAATCTCTATACAAACGAACTTTATTTATTGTTAGTATCTCACAGGTCTTTGGTGGTGCAGGATTAGCAGCAGGTGTTACTGTTGGGGCACTGCTTGCACAGCAAATGCTTGGCACAGATGCTTATGCTGGTTTACCGTCTGCCTTGTTTACGTTAGGATCTGCAGGAGCTGCTTTATTTGTGGGGAGACTTTCTCAACGTTATGGCCGCCGTATTGGTCTTACGACTGGGTTTATCATTGGTGGACTTGGAGCAATTGGGGTAATAATTTCTGCCATTATCAATAGTATTATCTTATTATTTATCTCACTGCTTATTTATGGAGCGGGAACAGCAACAAATTTACAGGCACGCTATGCAGGCACTGACTTAGCAACAAGTAAACAGCGGGCAACGGCAGTCAGTATGACGATGGTTTTTACAACATTTGGAGCAGTAGCAGGTCCGAACCTAGTAAATGTTATGGGGAACCTTGCTAGTTCTATTGGTATCCCGTCCATTGCCGGTCCGTTCATTTTAGCGGCAGCGGCATATATTTTGGCAGGGCTTGTTCTTTTCTTGCTTCTACGGCCAGATCCGTTAATTATTGCTAGAAATTTAGCAGCAACTAACGAAGTTAACAAGAGTGTATTAACAACATCTGAAAATACAGAAGACAAAAGAGGAATACTTGTTGGTGCAGCCATAATGGTAATGACGCAAATCGTAATGGTAGCAATCATGACAATGACACCTGTGCATATGAGTCATCATGGCCATGGACTTGGTGCTGTAGGTCTTGTCATTGGTTTTCATATTGGTGCCATGTATTTGCCTTCACTTATTACAGGTTTCCTTGTTGATAAGCTAGGGAGAGTTTTTATGGCTATTGCCTCTGGAATAACATTACTCCTCGCAGGCTTAACCTCTGCTTTTGCACCAGCAGATTCCATGCTTCTTCTAATAATTGCTCTGTCTTTACTTGGATTAGGCTGGAACTTTGGCTTAATAAGTGGAACTGCCCTCATAGTCGATTCAACTGAAATGACGACTCGTGCAAAAAGACAAGGAACAGTTGATGTTCTAATTGCATTATCAGGAGCTGCTGGTGGTGCCTTATCCGGCATGATCGTTGCTGGCTCAAGTTATGCAACATTATCATTAATTGGCGGAGTTATATCCTTACTTCTAATTCCTGTAGTTATATGGGCTCGTGCAAAAAAATAACAGGATAACAAGTATGGTGAGTGCTCAATGAGAGCATTCGCCATTTTACTTTCTATTCAAAGTATGAAAACTCATGTGACAAAACAGTTTGGTTTTTTAGAAAATAACGAATTGCAAAATCCTACTTTTTAATAGAGTCTTTAATGGTTAATACAAAACTAACACAAGGAAGCAAAACGCTCATGGCAAACCTTCGTATGAAAGTGTTTTTAAAACGACGTTGCCAAAATAATGGCGGGCGAGCTTCTGCCACAGCCTTTGGTGCATATTTCAGCATGTCAGCTTGATATGCTTGCAATGCTAAAGCCGAATCATCATGCTTCACCAGCTTTTCTGCCAAGTTAACTGCGTCCAGTATGGAAGTGCTTGCACCAAGCCCGCTAGTTGGCGGCATAGGATGAATAGCATCTCCTATTAGTGTTATTTTACTGTGCTTCCACCAGGTAAGATTGCTAGGATACCAAAATGGAAAAGCAGCTGTCCTGCCTTTTTCAGAGTTATTGATAAGCTCTAGAAAGCTCTCGTCCCAGTGTCTAATTAGCTGGTATGCTTCTTTTTCAAGTTGATCAGAGGTTAATTTTCTGAAGCTTTTACGAAGCGTTTTATCTGTTGCTGCCACAGACCAAACAATATATGGGGCCTCCAAGATATCCAAGCCTGCTATTAATTCATTATTTGTTTTTGGTGCATGAACAGTTATAAACATGCCAATACCTTTTGGACCAACAGCGAAACCAGGTCCTTTAAAAAAATCCTTGTTAATAGTTAATCTTAACTGGGGAGTTAGCAATGACCTACCGGCAATCCCCATCACTCCTGCAAATTTTGCTGTTGAGCGACCAAGGAGTTGTTTGGCTACTGCTGAATGCACACCGTCTGCACCTACTAAAATATCAACCCTTTCACTTTGGGCGTTTGAAAAATGAAGGGTAATGCCAGACTCCTCTTCTTTGTAATGAGTGTATTGTGTATCCCAACGAATTACCTTTTCCAAGTCTATTGCTAATATTTTTCGTAAAGGAATTCTTCCGATCATAAGAAGATCTTCCTCATCTGTTTGACGAAAGCTAAGCTTTGTTTTTCCATGATGATTTAATATCGAAAATTGTTGGAATGATTCAGGACCAGTACCACTTAGTTTTAATAATTTTTCAATATTTTCAGGAAGATGTTTGCGAATTGATGCTAAAGCATCTTCACTTAAATGCAGACGGTAGCCACCGGTTTCTTCAGCAGATAGGTCGCGATCAAAGACGATAACTTCGATATTTTGTGCAAGAAGCGCTTGAGCCAACGTTAGTCCACCAATACCAGCACCAATTATACCAACTCTCATACACAATCCTCCATCATTAACTAGTTTTTTCGACTGTTTATCATATGCGAATTCACCGGAACATTATAACACCAACATAATTGTTAACTGAATGAAGGGATGATTAGCAGATATAATTGGTCGGTTAGAAGGAAGTTATTTTACTTTTTATGGATAATGTTTGAATAATGCTTATGTATTAAATTGAATATGAGTAAATAGTAGGGTAATATAGTGATATAAAAGTACTGGTTATAAGGTATATATTTACAGAAGACTGCGATTTCTAATATTTGTTATAATTATTCTGTTAATTTGAATTTTTGGATGGTGGAACATGGATGAGCACATGAACGATAAAGACCGGACAAACGAAGAAAGATTTCGGTTGTTAGTAGAGCATGTCAGTGATTGGATATGGGAAGTAGATGAAAATGGTATATATACGTATGCTAGTCCTCAAATTAAGGATATATTAGGGTATTCTCCAGCAGAGGTTATCGGAAAAACACCATTTCATTTGATGGAGCCTTTGGAAGGAAAACGTATTGCGCCAATTTTTGAGTACCATGTTGCCAATAAGCTGCCTATTAAAAGCTTAGAAAATATTAATCTTCATCGTGATGGCCATGAAGTAATATTAGAAACGAGTGGTTCTCCCATTATTAACGCGGATGGAAAATGTATTGGCTATAGAGGCATAGATAGAGACATTACTTTAAGAAAACAGCAAGAGCGCAGACAGCAGCAGCTCTTAGATATTATAGAAGCCTCTCCAGACTTTATTGCAACATTAGACACTGCCGGAAATAGTTTGTATTATAATCCAGCTGCACGTAAAATGCTTGGTATTAATCAAAAGGAAATCACTGGCGATAAAGTAACACAAAAATGGATTACAGACAAAATCAAAACAGTGGGTATTCCAACTGCAATAGAAAAAGGCCATTGGAAGGGGGAAACGACAATCTTTAAGGAAGATGGCGCAAAAATCCCAGTTTCTCAAATGATCGTGGCACATAAATCTGAAAATGGTGATGTTGAGTTTCTATCTACGATTGCTCACGATATATCAGAAAGAAAAGAGCTTGAAAAGGTAGTGTATTATCAAGCACATTATGACCCCTTAACAAATTTGCCAAACAGGAGATTTCTTCACAATAAATTGTCGAAATTGATTGAAAACCAAACACAGCACAAAGTTGCAGTGTTGTTTATGGACTTAGATAATTTTAAGGAAATCAATGATAATCTTGGTCATGAAATCGGAGATAAATTACTCAAAATGACAGCGGATCGTCTAAAAAGCGGTGTGAGAGAAGTAGACTTTGTTTGCCGATATGGCGGAGATGAGTTTATATTAATGCTGGAAAATATCCAATCTAATATAGAAGTGGAAGAAAGGGCAGAGCGGATTATAGAAGCATTCCAGGAGCCATTTCAATTTGACGGATTTTCATGGAAGATAAGCGGAAGTATAGGTATAAGTATCTTTCCAGATGATGGAGCCGATTTAGCGGCATTAATACAAAAAGCAGATAATGCGATGTATCAAATAAAACGAACCGGTAAAAATAATTTTTTAAGAGAATAGAAATGGGGGCTTCCTTTTAATAGGAGAGCTCCTTTTTATGTATTGAGTAGTTCAATTTGTCGTAACCAAGGTAAGTAGTATTAGCAATTTGGCATCTGAAAAGTATCCGTTTTAAAATAATAGAATATAACTTTTGTTAAATTGTGGAACCTTTTTGATGTTGATTCGTAATGTAAATAGGGTAAGTATTTATGCAGAGAAAAAAGGAATTATTTTGTACATAATTTATTGCTAATTATCTTCTGTATAGCTAGATTACTTACTTAAGATAGGAAGGATGATATGACTAAAAAAAGCTTGCTAATAAATATAATTGGGTGGATTTATATAACAGTTTTAACGGTCCTATACTATGCGGAAGAGTATCCATATTTAACGAGTGGTCTAAGTGGATTTATCATCTTCATGATTGGTTTATGCATGGTTATGTATAGTCCAAAGTTTGAAGCGGATTTTAGGAACTTGTTAAAAAAAAACCTGAAACACGTAAGCATAAGTAAAAAAAGACTTAGAGATAAAAAGTAATGTATTTAACTAATTACAACAATAGAATTAGACGTATAGGGGGGGCGTGGATATGTATGGTTTAAGTTTGTCTTTTGGACTGAAATTGCTATTATTAATTGTTCTTTTTTTATTAATAATATTTTTGTTTAATTATATTATGAGTAAAACATTAAAGGCAGATAGGAGAAAGTTATTTTCTGATAACCACATCAATGAAAAACATAAAATGATAGATTGGACACTAAGGATTATTACAATAGTTTGTCTACTTTTAATATTCCCTTTTAACATGGATGAAACGAAAAGCTATTGGTTTCTACAGCCGTGGATCATATTGAGCCTTTTTCTGTTTGTTTCTGAAATAGTAAGGGCTGTTGTGGAAAGGAAATATGCCGAAAACCCCAATGCTTATAAATTAACACTTAGTCAATTGATTTTTGTCATCATAATGGCTTTTACTTTATTCAAGACAGATTTTTGGGGATTATTATAGGCTATTAAGAAAAGCTGTTAAGTAATGGAGGATGGAAAGAAATTGATTACTGCTTTGACTTTCAAAAATTGAATGGATAACCAGCAACTGAATTGGTGTTAACTGGAATGCAATGCTAATTGGAACTGAAGTTGAACCTTATGATTTGTTTAAGGAAGTGCCGAAGCGTAAGAAGGATAGGTGTTTCCTATTTATTGTCTATTTCTGGGGATACATAAACTATATACTAAGAAATTAATATGTAAGACTAATTTAAACCAAACTATTATCGACTATTGATTTATGGTTTGGTTTTTTGTATTAAAAAATAATTAAAAATCTTAGTGAAAAGGAGCGGGGGACATACAACTACAAAGGGAAAAAGAGGAAAGGCTGAGACCTCGCAGGATAAGACAAGGATGCTCAACTTCCTCCCCAGGGAAAGCTAGTGTATGTGAGCGCAATGAAACGAACAAATTCTAAAGCAATATTCTTTTTATAATCCTAACCCATTGTTATGAAATTTGATAATATTTTATATTATTATGTGTAGCTAGGTTATATATTGTTTTGCTCATCCCTTCCCACGCTTATTTATTTACCGATGCCTCATAAATACCCTTAATTGACTTAGCTAACATTGAGTCAAATTCCTCATTACTTTGGCTGAAAGTTAATCCTTCTGCTAAGGCACGAGAGAAACTAGCGATTAGGCCTTGATTTAATGCTAGCTTTTGATTTGCATCCATTTGTGAATATCCCCCTGATAATGCAACAATTCTTATTACATGGGGATCTTTAAGTATGTCACTATAAAAATTGGTAACAGATGGGATGGATACTTTTAGGATAACTTTTTCATTTTCTCCAAGAGTAGATAGCTTAGTAAGTAGCTCTTCCTTTAATATCTTCTCAATGGCTTCTTTATCTGCACTATTTATATCTACCTCAGGCTCAATAATTGGAACTAGTCCCATTTCGATGATTTGTTTACCAACCTCAAACTGTTGATCAACAACCTTTTTTATTCCGTTACTATTAGCTTCCTTAATAACGGAACGCATTTTTGTCCCAAAAATATTTCGATCAACGGCACGTTTAAGTAAATCATTTAGATTTGACATTGGCTTCATTAGTTGAACTCCATCACTTAAATCGGCTAATCCCTTATCAACTTTTAGGAAAGGGACAATCCCCTTTTGCATCCAAAGATAATCAGCAGTGTATTCTCCATCAATTTTCCGGTCCATCGTGTTTTCAAATAAGATGGCGCCTAAAATATATTCAGCGTTAAAGGCGGAACTTTTGATAATACGAGTTCGCATCTCATGTACTAATACATACATTTCTTCTTCATTTGCATAGCTGTTTTCCTTAACTCCATACTGTAATAAAGCTTTAGGGGTACTTCCACCACTTTGATCCAAAGCAGCTATAAACCCTTTACCTGTGCGCATTCTTTCTAATTGTTTTAAATTCATGATTATTCCTCCTTGTTTAAATAGAATGACTACAGAAACTGGCATTAATTAAAGTTTAACTAACTAGAGTTTTGAACCAGCATTATTCTTTATAATTTACCCATTATTTAGTGCATAAATCCTTTTAGGAGGATGTAAAAGGGTACCTGAACTTATTTTGAACAAATAACTCTGTTTACCTTATGTTGTTGCCTCAAATAATTGATATAATATAAAAAATTGATAGAATTTAACTTAATAGAGAAGAGGTCTTTGAAGTAATGGTTTCATTAAGAAATGTGCAAACTAACGACTTAAACCAGTTGTTAGCAATTGAAAATGAAGGTTTCTCAAAGGAAGAGGCTGCCACGAAGGAAGCTTTTGTGGAAAGAATTCAACTTATCTCAGATACCTTCATTGTTGCTGAAGATGGGGGAGTGATTATGGGATACATTAATGGTCCGATAATTAATGAACCATATATCACGGATGATCTTTTTGAACAAATTAAAGAAAATCCGAAAAGTGGAGGCTATCAGAGCGTTTTAGGACTGGCTGTATCAAAGCATGCTAGAAACCTGGGAATCGCAAAGATGCTTATAAGTACGCTGGAGGAGCTTGTTGAAGAAAATGAAAGAGAAGGAATCACACTAACATGCAAACTAGAGCTAGTTGGTTTTTATGAAAGGTTTGGATTTAGTAACCATGGCCTGTCTGCTTCCCAACACGGAGGTATTAGCTGGTATAACATGGTGAAAGAAAGAAGCAAGAGGTAAAAAGAGCTGAATCTTTCCGGTAGTAAGATAAGAAAGCTTTGAACAATAATATAATAAGCAATGGAAAGAAAACAGGCTTAAGATCTGTTTTTTTTTCTGGTTTTTGGGAAAGAGTGAAGGTCCTTACTATTCTACAGACTTTTGGAAAAAATGATAGAATAGAATTCGGAATATTAAATTTTTAATAAAGGGGCAACTATCTTGAAAAAATCTCTAAATCCAGAAACAATACATAAACCAGTAGCACCTTATGTGCATCAAATCGAAGTAACGGGACCTAATAAATGGTTAACGATGTCTGGTCAAATAGGCATGGATATAGCGGGAAATATACCAGATGATTCATTAGAGCAATTACAATTAGCACTCGACAATGTTAGAAAAAATCTCGTGGCTGCAAATATGACTGTTTCTGATTTAACTAAACTAGTCTTCTATTTAGTTGGTGACTTTGATGCAGAGAAAAGAAGAGAAATTATTGGAAATTTTGTGGGAGAGAACCTTCCTTGTACGACCATGATGTATGTGGTAGGACTTGCAGCACCAGCTCTAAAAGTAGAGGTGGATGCATGGGCATGTCAGGAATTGAAATAGCCATGCTCCGAAGTATTATAAGCTTCCAGTTGTAGTTTTAAAGGAAATAATTTGAAATGGAAATACTTTTGTAGATAATTTCTGTAAGGGCGTTTTTTATTTCAAAATTAACAGCTATAAGCGGTTATAATTTACTAAGCGATTTATCTAGATTGTGTCAAAAGTAGGCGTGTACAAAATATCCACCAGTGATAAAATAATCTTATTAATGAACGAGGTGAGGTTTAATGGTGAATGGTGCAGATGTGTTAATGGTCATAGATTTACAAAATGGTGTTTGTTACAGTGATGATGAGCATTTATACGAGTTACAAGCTCTACTTGAAAAGGTTAATAATAGAATTGCTGTATATAGAACTTTAAATAAACCGATTATTTTTGTTCAGCACGGTGATGAAGAGTTAGTTCCAGAAGAAGAAGCGTGGGCAATTCATGCCAATTTAGATGTACAAGACCAAGACCTTTTTGTAAGAAAAACTCATGCAAACTCTTTCTATAAAACAAATTTGAAGATAATTTTAGACCAACTGTCTGTACAAAAAATTGAATTTTGTGGTGCCCAAACAGAATACTGTATGGATGCAACTGTTAAATTTGCACACGGATTAGGATATGAAAATACCATGTATAAACAAGCAACCTCCACATTAAATAACTCATATATGTCAGCAAAAGACACGATACGTTTTTATGAAAATATCTGGCATAATCGCTACTTGCAACTAATAGATAATGAAGGCTAGCATCTTGATCATTATGCTATATTTTGAATAGATAATGCATAAGCTATATTATATATATTAAAATATTGTCTGAAAATTTATAAATATGAAGTTTATATTGGTGATATACTTAAGTTATTAAATAAATCTAGTGAGGTGTGTATTATGGGAACAGGAAATAATGCAATAATTACGGTAGAAACTACCGTTAATGCACCCGTGGAAAAAGTATGGGAGTTTTGGACAAAGCCAGAGCATATAACAAATTGGTCATTTGCTTCTGAGGATTGGCATGCTCCAAGGGCTGAAAATGATTTGAGAGCTGGCGGGAAATTCCTTACTCGAATGGAAGCAAAGGATGGTAGTTTCGGGTTTGATTTCGGCGGAGTGTATGATGAGGTTAAGCTAAACGAATTTATTTCCTATACACTTGGAGATGATCGAAGGGTTACTGTTTCTTTCCTTAGTCAAGATAATCACACTAAAGTAGTTCAAAGCTTCGAAGCAGAGGATACTAATTCCAATGAACAACAAAGTGCAGGCTGGCAGGCATTTCTTAATAATTTCAAAAGCTATACAGAGCGTTCTTAATATTGCTTACCTTCCCTTTGTGGAAGGTTTTTTATTTGTACAGAATATATTTATGAGTGCATCCACAAGAAAGGCAATATCCTTATTTCTTTAAGAGATAGTTAAATAAAAAATGCCTAAACCCGCTTGTTAGGGGATTAGACATTTTTTGTATATATTGTTAGTTTTCAAGTAACGGTATTACTTTAATAGATTAATACTACTATAACAATTTGTAATAATTAAGTCTAAGCTCCGCGACAATTACTCTTCTTCAGGCTTCGTAGATAGCACTTCCTTTTGCAAAAACCAACATAAGACAAACGCGATGATCGCTATGACAAATGAATACATGTATATATGCTGGAATGAGTCAATAAATAAGGTGTTTATTTGTGTTAACAACCCTTTTGGTAACCCTGCCGGCACACCACCAGCGGCTAAGCTATTCATATTTTCAGCCATGCTTGCGGGAAGTTTATCACCTAAGCTTTGCAATTTTGATGTAAGTGTTGATGATAATAAGTTACCAAATAAACTTACCCCGACTGTAGCCCCAATTGTTTGGAATAACGGAACAGTCGCAAGCGCAATGCCCTTATTCTCTTTGTCAACAGACTCTTGAACGATGAGGTTATCACCACCAAATAAAACACCTAAACCAAGACCTGTAATGAAAAAGAAGATGATTATTTGGACAATTGTTGTAGAAATACTCATATGTGAAAATAAGTAAAATCCAATTATCGGCATGATAAAGGCGATGCCAAAAAGTTCTCTGTAACGAACTTTTGTGATAAGAAATCCACTAACCATAGCTGATCCAACGGCTCCTACCATCATTGGCAATGTCAAATACCCAGCCTCAGTTGCAGTAAGTCCCAGTACGTTTTGCGCAAAATATGGGAAGGAAGAGAAAGATCCCATTAAGCCAATACCTACTGTGAAAACAATTAAAGATAGTACAAGAATATTGCGATTTTTAAATAAATGCAAAGGAACAATCGGTTCTTTTACCTTACTCTCCACATAGAGGAAAATCCCAAATAAAACGGCCCCGAGGCATAATAAACCTATAATTAGTGGAGAGCCCCATGTATAACCATTATTTTCAACAAGAACTGGCGTTATTAGCAAGGAAACGATTGTAGCTATTAATAATAATGCGCCACCCCAATCAATAACGACCTGTTTTTTGATAGCTTTTTCTCGTAAACCAATTGCAAGCAGAAGTGCAGCGACAATACCAACAGGAATATTAACAAAGAAAATCCAATGCCAGCTCACTTGATCAACAAAATATCCGCCCATTAATGGTCCTAATAACATTGGAATAAACATGATTGGACCCATAAAGCCTTGAACTTTTGCTCGCTGTTCAACTGGAAATAAATCACTTGAAATGGTCATGGCAAGCGGCATTAAGCCACCAGCTCCTAATCCTTGAATACCGCGTCCTATAAGGAGCAATGTCATAGAATCTGCTAATCCGCAAACGATCGACCCACCAATGAAAAAGGCCATACTCATTAAGTATATTTTTTTGCGACCCATTAAATCGGCTAACTTTCCTAGTAATGGCATGAATGCAGACATTGTTAACATGTATACACCGCCGACCCATCCATACATCGCCAAACCACCTAAATCACGAATGATTGTGGGCATTGCGGTATTGACAACTGTCTCATCTAGCTCAGAAAAAATCAGTCCAATTATTAAACCAAGCATTACCAGAATTTTATTGCTTTTATCAGCTAAAACTGGTTCTTGATATTTTGTAATACTTTCCATTCATCTAACCCTTTCACCATTTGATAAACGGATTATATATATTATTTATGAACTATATGTGAACTTTGAATGAGAATTTCTAAAGAATTAGCAATCACTGTTTTTTTGAATAAATAAATTTCCAGCTATTATTTAAACAGCAATTGATTTTTGGAAGAAGGAATCAAAGTTATTTCATTGAATATTGGTATAAAGGATTGTTTGTAATCTTATTGGTGTATAGATTATTCTATTATAGAATTACATATTATTGTTGAACAAATACAGAATTACAACTTCAAATAATAAAATACAAAAAGCTGTTCCCACTACAATATAGGAAAGTTGGATTGCATGAAAATAGATTATTTTTTAGAATTCCCTTACGCAGAGTTGCGTTCACAAGATGGAATGAGTCTTTTTAAAATCTGTAGTTATAATTATGCCTATCCAGATGCTGATAACATCTATGACTTGGATTGGCATCGAAATTATATGATATTGCATGTTCCAGGCTTTAAAGCAGAACTAAATGAAGTTATTTTAGAGGGCCGCACTATTAACTTTTATATCCGAGAATTAAAGTCTTTCTCAGCACTAAAAAAGAAAAGGGTTATATTTGAAGCCTCAGAACCTTATTTTGAACTGACTTTCAGCTTAGACT
>Ga0209463_1000318_pt1 | contig 41631 bp, 44 predicted proteins | sample AgamicMgSfrz_FD_187169 | JGI IMG/M metagenome (GOLD analysis project Ga0209463, IMG submission 187169) | Agave microbial communities from Guanajuato, Mexico - Mg.Sf.rz (SPAdes) (version 2) | ecosystem: Host-associated > Plants > Phyllosphere > Phylloplane/Leaf | place: Guanajuato, Mexico...
TTATTGCTTTTTCGGTATATCATCATTTAACTGTTTAGTCCAAATTGCAGAATAATAATAAAACTCATTAAAAACGACTGGATTATCAGCCGTTTTTTTCTAATGTAATGATGCAACCAATAAAATAAGGAAAAGGTACACTTATAAAAAGCGCACCTCCTCCTGCAAGTGAAGGATGTTGCGGGGTAAAATAAGAGGAGTGTAAGAAGAAAACATTATAAAAGAGAGCCCCAAAATCAGTTTGGAGAATATTGTTTTAGAGGATATTTATTATAGGAGTTTAATGTTACATTATGCTCCTACTGAAACAAACTTAGCTTCTTTAACTGGAATACGATATAAAACTCCGTATGCTAAAATTAAAGCAATTGCTTCTTTAGCGTCTTTAATAATTCCATGGAAGGTTCCTGCAATAACAGGGGTAGCATGGTTGTCTGTGTAAACAGTCACTGTAGTTCCGACTGCAATACCAGCGAAACGCCCTAGTTTAACAATTGGAAGGTAAGCAGCGTGTTTCATTACTGCTTCTTCTGGAAGTTCAGGAAGTTCTTTCTTAAATGCCATAGTATCATCTCCTTCTTTCAAATTTGCAGGAGGTGCACATAACTCATCCTCATGGATATGAACTGCATGCTTTTGCTTAATGAGGCAGTCATCCTTTGGCTTGTCCATCATTTCACACTTGTTTTCTTTCGGAATATGAGGATGGTTAATATTTTTGTGATGCTTATGCTTTTCAAACAACATAAAGTCCAAAGTGAATTTCATGGTACTCTCTCCTTTCACTAATGATTTTCTTCTAACAATACATTATATTATTGCTTGTCCTGTGCAGATACAATAATCCCCCAATGTAACATCCATTTTTATGAAAATAGTACAAATACATAAAAAAAAGACAGCTTTTTTTAAGCTGCGTAAAAGATAAGATGAACAGATACTGTATGAAGCATTAGCTTCTGATTACTATAATCTCCATCACACATATGCCAATAATGAAACCTAGCCCTGTTGTAATATAGATCCATGCTGTGGCGCTATTTTTTTGATTAATATCAGCAATCCCGAAAGCTATCAGTGCTATACTAAATAGTAACACAGCAATATTGTAATGAAAGAACACCGTTACTAATGAAATTAATGACAGAACAAGTCCAGCTTTCTTCATATAATTGCCTCTTTCTTTCAAAATAAAGTTTACACTGAGAAGACGAAGAATTACCACGCAAGACAAATGGTAGTTCTATACGACAAAATATTAAGATAATGATAACATGGAATTTATTGCATTATAAAGAAAAATTTTCTATATAATTTGCCAAACACATTAAGTAAATGACCTCCTCTTATAAGGTTTCGCCACTTTCCTCTAAAGAATCATGCTTTCTTCAATCGCAAACACAATCCTTTATTTTTCAATTGTCATGTTTAATCCTTCTTTTCAGTATAAAAAAAGCAATGATAAAGTTTAGAACTTAATCATTGCGGCCCACTAGATGTTTACAGCTGCTTCCTCTCAGCCCCATTAATAGAGTAACTAACCGTAATTTCTGCATTTAATGAATTAGATACAGAGCAGTATTTATCCTTTGACAGTTTAATGGCGCGAACAACTTTATCTTCAGGCAGTTCTCCTTCTAGTGAATAATGGATGTGGATACCTGTAAAACGTTGTGGGTATTCCTCTGCACGAGCGCCTTCTACTTCCATTTCAAATGAGTCTATATTGAAGCGCATTTTTGACAATATAGAGACAATATCAATTCCAGTGCAGCCAGCTGTTGCCTGCAGCAGCAATTCTGTTGGCCTTGCACCTGTATTGCTGCCGCCTGATTTTTCAGCTGCATCCATGATAATTTCATGGCCAGACGGAGATTTTCCTGTGAAAGCCATCTGCCCATTCCATTTTGTTGTTACCTTCATTCTTACACAACCCCTACCCTTATTTTTGACAAAATATCCTTTTCATAAGTATTCCCTAAAGGTCCGGTTCATACCATTTCCTGTATCATGATATTGTGATTTTTTTGCTTTTATTATTTCTTGTTTTTAATAAATGCTTGATAATTTTTATTTCCTCCTGACAGATTATAAAGATCACTAAACCCTAAATTGCGAAGTATATTTTGAGCGGCATTTCCAGTTACTCCGCTGTTACAGTAAGTTATAGTCGGCAAGTTGGGATCTAGGTCATTACACTTCTCTCGTAAATCACCAAGGGGAATATTAATTGCCGCTTCAACCTTTGACACATTATATTGTTTTTCTGCCCGTGTATCTATGATTTGAATTGCTTTTCCAGTTGCAATCCTATCTGTTAACTCCTGAGGTGTTATCAGTTTACTCTCTTTTTCAATAGCATTCTGCAAGGCCATTCCTGTGTACATAACAGGATCTTTGGTTGTGCTAAATGGAGGTGCATAGGCAAGATCAAGATGAAATAAATCCTCTGCTTTTGCCTTAAAAGTCATCGCGGTTACAAAAACATCAATCCTTTTATCTACGCCTTCCTCTCCTATAATTTGCACACCCAATATGCTGCCAGTTTCTCTGTCGGCAATAGCCTTAATGACTAATTCCTTCCCTCCAAGATACTCAGCTTTTGCTGGTTTAATATTGTGCAGTACTTCAATATCAAACCCCTCTTCCAGTGCTTCTCGTTCATTCATACCTGTTTGTCCAACAGCCAAATCAAATACTCTTAATATGCCAGTGCCCAAGACGCCTCGATGTTCCAATTTTCCACCTGTTATAACGTCCCCAGCAATTCTGCCCATTTTGTTGGCCGTGCTTCCTAAAGGTCGATATAATGGTTTTCCTGTAAGAACGGAATAACTTTCTGCTACATCTCCTACTGCATATACATTTGGAATATTTGTCTGCATTTTTGGATTAACTTTGATTGCTCCAGAAGAACCAAGCTTAACACCTATACTTTCAGCTAATTTAGTATTAGGGCGCACACCTGTGGCTATAAGGACAATGTCTGTTTGTATGGTTGAACCAGAGCTTGTTTGTACTTCCTTTTTGTTTATTTCCGTTACTTCTTCATTCAATAAAAGGTGTACTCCCTTATTAACTAAATGGTCTTCGACTCTGGCTGCCATGTCCTTATCCAAGTGTGTCATGACTTGATTGCTTCGTTGTACAATCGTTACATCAAGACCTCTATATTTTAGCTGCTCCGCCATCTCCAATCCTATGTATCCGCCGCCAATAATGGTAGCTTTTTGCGGCTGCTTTGCCTGGATATATTGTTCAATGGATGCTGTGTTTTGAATCGTTCTAACCTTAAAGACATGCTCCTCGTTTATACCCTGAATATCTGGAGTTGATGGTGAAGCTCCTGTTGCGAATACTAATACATCGTATTCATCTTCCCCTATTTCACCAGTATCTAGGTTTTTAATATTCACTTTTTTCCTTACAGCATCTACTTTCAGCACTTCATGGCGTGTGAAGATTTCCACATTATATCGTTTCTTAAACCAAGCTGCATTCCTTGGGGTCAATGTCTCTAAATCTTTTATCTCTCCACCAAGAAAATAAGGAATTCCACAAGCTGAATAAGAAATATCATAGTCGGCGTTATAAAGAGTGATTACAGCATTTTCATCATTTCTACGTGCTTTTGCTGCAGCAGAGGTCCCTGCTGCTACCGATCCAATAATGATAATTTTCATAATAAATCCTCCAGTTTTCCAGTTTTCACTAGTAGTATGACAACTTTAAATGATATTAAGCCATATATATAAGCCAATAAGTGTAATCAGCAGGGTTGGCAGTGTTAAAATAATACCTGTTTTAAAATACGCACCCCAAGAAATCTTCACATTTTTTTGGGAAAGTACATGGAGCCATAATAAAGTAGCCAATGAACCGATTGGTGTTATTTTTGGGCCTAGATCAGAACCAATAATATTTGCATAAATTAATCCTTCTCTAATTACTCCTGATGTGTTTGTACCGGCAATTGCCAACGCATCAATTAGCACAGTAGGCATATTATTCATGATGGATGACAGTATCGCTGCAATAAAGCCCATACTTATGGTTGCCACAAACAAGCCTTGATCTGCAGCTGCTTGAATAACACTTGAAAGCAAATCGGTTAAGCCTACATTTCGAAGCCCATATATGACTACATACATACCAATTGAAAAGAACACTATCGCCCACGGTGCTCCTTTGACCACTTGTTTAATAGAAACTGCTGGACTTCGTTTCGCAAATAATAAGAAAATAACTGCAATTAATCCTGCAATGAAAGAAACTGGAACAGATAGATATTCACTTAGAAAATAGCCGATAAGCAATACTGCCAGTATCCCCCATGAAAGACGAAACATTTTTTTGTCCTTTACCGCGTCTTTTGGTGCTTTAATCTGACTCGTATCATATGACTTTGGTATGCTTTTTCGAAAGTATAAATAAAGGACAATTATGCTTGCCACTAAGGAGAAAAGATTAGGAACAATCATTCTGGACGCATACTCAGCAAAGCCGATATGGAAAAAATCAGCTGAAACTATATTCACTAGATTGCTTATGACTAGCGGCAAGGATGTTGTATCTGCGATAAATCCGCTAGCCATGATAAAGGGAAAGATCATTTTTTCTTCCAATTTTAATGCTCTTACCATCGCTAGCACGATCGGCGTTAATATAAGTGCCGCTCCGTCATTTGCAAAAAGCGCAGCCACTATTGAACCAAGAATAGATACATATATAAACATCTTCAGGCCATTGCCTCCTGCAATACGCGCCATATGTAATGCTGCCCATTCGAAAAATCCAATCTCATCTAAAATGAGTGAAATAATAATGATGGCGATAAATGTAAGTGTTGCATTCCACACAATGCCAGTTACATCGATAACATCATTATAATCTACTACGCCTGCAAGTAAGGCTAATACTGCGCCTCCACATGCTGACCAGCCGATTGAAAGATTTTTAGGCTGCCAAATAACGAAGGTAAGTGTTAATAAAAAGATCATAATTGCTAAAATTGTTTGTAACAAAACGGTTAACCTCCACTAAATACAAGTAATTCTAAGTCCTTTTTCTTCGAGCCAGTCCAACTTATCTTGTTGACTTGGGACATGTTGTAATAAGTCGCTGATTAAAGGATAGAAGTCACTAGCCTTATTTAGAGAATAGACAACCCATTGTCCCTTTCTTTGTTCTTTAACAAGCCCAATATCTCTAAGCTTTCTCAAGTGCTGGCTTATTGCTGACTGAGACATCTTGAAAATATCAACAAATTCACATACACAGCAATCCTGAATCGACAACATACATACCATCGATAAACGTGTTTTATCACCCATTAGCTTTAAGACTAGTGCCGTTTCCTCTATAACTGATTTATTAAAAAAGGTACCCTCATTCGTCATTTTCAACCCACCTCAAGTATATCAGTTTCATCATCATATAAGCATATGCTTATATCCTAAAATATTAAAATCTCTGTGTCAATGCATTAGGTTCTATATTTAATCTCTATTCTAGAATCCTTAAAAATGAGCGCATTTTCACGCTTTTTTTAAACTACCGGAAAAACTAATTATCCTTTACCTAAACTAAGGCTAGGCTGCATAAACCCTTCTCCAAAAACCTCTCTTGCATCACTCATAATGATAAAAGCATTACCGTCTATAGATTGAACCAATGTTCTTAATTGATTTACTTTTGCTGTATCAAGAACAATCATTAAAATCGTTCTTTCTGTATTTTTATATCCACCAGCACCTGTCATTTTAGTTAGGCCTCTATCCAGTCTATTAACACGGTATCGCTTATACACTTTAGCGCAATAAAGCAAAATTAACACACTCATGTATTTATACAGCTATGCTTTTGTATATCAAAGCTACTAAACAAAAAAGGAGATGTGCATATAATTGCACATCTCTTAATTAAAGGAGTTAGGTTTGACATGACATAGGGATATGTGATGAATCATCCTGATACTATCCTATTCTTCTTGTCCTGTATTGTACAGGCACTTGACCTCGTCACTTAAAATAATTTTATTAAAATAATTTTAAGCGAAAAACATAATGGTTAAATGGCTTATTTGGCGATAAACGATCATTAAATACTATTGAAGTTTCCCTTATTCATCATTCAATTTAAACCAAATTTGTAGATTGCGATAAATATTTTGATACGATAGCTACCTTAAAATGTGATCAGTTGTTTCCCAGCAGATATTGTACTGATACCGCTCTTAAAAACTAACTGTTGTTTCCCCTCTACTTCAAGTAATAAGGTGTATGTATCATTACCCTTAATTTTACAGCGGATTGGAACACCTTTTTTTGCCATAAAAACTGTTACAATTATTTCTGTTTTAATGATGTTATTTATTATGCTGTTTTGTAAATCAATTACTGCCATGTTACCCCTCCATCTTTGTTTATTGTTTTAACTTTACTACAATAAAAAACTGCTTTTCAGACTAGATTTTTCTTTTAAATTATGAACAAAAATCTATAGTTAAAAGCATCTATCAATCTTAGTTGACAGATGCTGAAATTTTAAAGCTGTATTGATGTTAAAACCCAATTTTATGATTTTCTTTCTTGGAGTATCATTCTTAGTCCACTCCTTGGCCTTAGTGTAATGGATGGATATGTTTTAATCGGATGATGATTTGTAGCTAATCCAAGTTTAAATCGTTGAGCCACCGACACAAGGACAAGTGCTGCCTCCATTATCGCAAAGTGATTGCCGATACATACTCTTGGTCCTCCGCCAAACGGGAAGTAAGCATATTGTGGAATAGTTTTGAGGAAATTATCTTCAAATCTTTCTGGAATGAATAACTCTGGATCTTTGAAGTATTCTGCCTTTCTATGCATCGCATACTGACTGACAAGTATCATATCGCCTTTTTTAAATTGATATTCTCCAATAACCACATCCTCGTCCACTTTCCGACTAGTCACAAAAGATGGTGGATACAGGCGCATGGACTCCCATATAAGGTTTTGTGTGTAGGTTAATTTCATAAAGTCTGCTGGAGTTGGCTGCCTATTCCCAATAACGCTGTCTATTTCACGGATTAATTTCTCTTGTGCTTCTGGATGCTGAGATAGTAAATACCATGTCCAGGACAGTGCATTTGCAGTTGTTTCATGTCCAGCAATAAAGATGGTCATCACCTCATCCCGTACCTGCTTGTCTGTCATACCGATGCCATCAACATCATCTTTAGCATCCATTAAGATACCAAGCATATCTTCATGTTTGACTTGGTCCTTTCTGCGTTTTTGAATAATATCCAAAATCACACTGTCAAGTTCCCTTATTGCCTCCTTAGTGGCACGATTATGTTTAGTCGGCACCCATAACGGCATCTTTTTAAGGCTTCTCATTCTCTTAACAGCCAATGACAAGGCAGTTTCAAGCGGCTTTCCAATTACTTGGTACCCTTCCTTAAAGTCCATATTGAACATTGTTTTGCAAATAATTCCGAGAGTAATGTTCATCATATCATTAGTTATAATTCGTTCCTCTCCATCTTTCCATGTTGACAGGTATTCATTTGTTATATTTATCATATCCTGCCCATAATCTATGATATGTGATTTTTTAAAAGCAGGTTGAATTAGTCTCCTCTGCCGCATATGAAAATCCTTATCACTGGTGAGCAATCCTTCACCGAAAATCGGTTTTAGTGATTTAAAATCATCAGATTTAACAAAATGTTTCTGTTTTGTCACGAGAACTTGCTTAATCAAATCTGGATTTGAAACTAAATAGACATTCTTCCATGGACCTAAACGAAACTTAGCAACATCACCATATTCTGTAGCCATTCCTTGAAGGAATGCGGGTGGATCTAAACGAAATTCATCCAAATTGCCTGTCAGCAACTTTCCTTTTGGTCCCTTTGGTGATTTAAATATGGTAACCTTGTCAGTCAACAGTATTTTCCCCCTTTAAATTTCCATACTTCTCATATTGTATGGAGCAAGGTTAAAGCAGGATTGTACACTAGTGGAATCCTAGTAAAAAGTGCAAGTGACTATTTTTTAACGACTTAGTCATTTGTATGCTCAATCCTTTGTAAACGTCCTTTTTCTAAAGAATGTCCATACCAAATCAATTCAGTGAAGTACGCTTCATGCTCTAGGACCAAATGGTATTCTATAAACCTTTTTATCTTCTAACTCTATAAAATATATTCTATCTTCTTCCTCCATTTGATTAGCTAGAAAATATAATGATGGTGATAAATGCAGCACGGAGAATGCTTTATACTAACGTTTAATTTCCACTTTCCAATTGAGAGAAGTACCCTACTAACAGATATAAATTATAGATAGGACGAGAACAATAAAAATTGCGGTTTTTACTAGTGCTGCAAATAATTATTATAGTCTGTAATAGCTTGGATACCTCCATGATTCAAGCAAATAAAGCCTATATAAATCCGTCAATGCACCATCTATTAGTCTCTATCTCTTTATATGGTAGAGTCATTTGACTACTCCTTTAAAATAGGAAAATTCTGCAGTTCGCTCGCATATTAGAATACCTTCAGTAATTGTAATAAATTAACCTTCCTCCTGTTCTCTGCTTGCACACTTGGCAAAAAAATACGTGTCCAAAAATGAACACGTATGCGGAGAAGTCTTTGTTTTGCACAAGCTGTACACTTTAAAAGATTTCATCTACTATTATTCTTTTACAGTATTTGATAGGGAGTTCTCTTCCTCTGCTTTTTGTTTATCCCAAATTCTAAAGAATGGGAAATAAATTATAAAGGAAAGCAAAATAATGACTAGTTGGAGCAGTGCACCTGAAATGCTGCCGGTAATTAAATATCCTTGGATAATCGGCGGCATCGTCCATGGCGGTACAATCCCAATTGGTTTGGCAACAAGCCCTATGTCCATGGATACATAAGTGACAATAACGGACAGAATAGGCGTTAACACAAACGGTACAATCATTAAGGGGTTAAGAACGATTGGCATCCCAAAAATAATAGGTTCATTAATATTGAAAATTCCTGGACCAATACTTAATCGTCCAAGCTGTTTCATCTGCTGGCTTTTTGCAAAAAATAACATCGCCAGCACCAATCCTAATGTTGTTCCTGAGCCGCCGATAAAAATGATATCGTTAAATTGATCTGTAACGATATGCTTCACGGGTTCACCTGCTCCAAATGAAATCGCATTTTCATTTGTTAACGTGAGCCAAACTGGTGTCATGACGGCCCCTACTATACTTGCACCGTGCAATCCTGTTGTCCAGAGCAGGGTAATAAGGAAGAAAATAAAAATCGTGCCTATCAGACTTGTTCCTATTTGTGTCAATGGCTCTTGTAATAGTACTGTTACTACGTTGTGCAAATTGCCAAAATCTCCTACATTTTCTACTATTAGACGCAGAATCCATACAACCACAATGGCAAAAAAACCAGGAATTAACGCGGTGAATGATTTAGCAACTGCGGGCGGAACACCATCCGGCAGGGTAATAACAATGTTTTTCTGCAGGATTTTCCGATAAATTTCCGTGCATAATACGGCAATAATCATGCCAACAAACAGTCCTTTACTTGTAAAAAGCGCTGTTTGATAGGCTGTTTCAACAACATCAACACCTTCTGGTGTCTTCCCAATTACATAGGAGACGAAAGGTGTCCCAACAAAATAGGCAGCAAGCGAAATCGCACCAGAAGCGAGCGGGTCGACTTTATACGATTCTGCCAGCCGATATGCAATCCCAAAGGTAGCAACTAATGCCATGATTTCAAATGTACCGCGATATGGATAAAGGATACTTGCTTTAAGCTTTGGATGCTCAGCCATAAAATCCAAATACCCTTGGAAAGGAAGATTAGCCAAAATCAAAAATACAGAACCAATAATAATAAGAGGCATAGAGAGTATAATACCATCTCTTAACGCTTGCAAATGTCTTTGCTCCGCTATTTTAGCAGCGACAGGCATTACTTTTTCTTCTAAAAAGCTATTAAGCTTACTCATTTGAATTCCCCCTTACATATAATGAAAACGGTTACATTATTATTATGTACTGAGGATTTAATTTATGTGAAAATTATGTGATGTATTAATATGTCGCATAGTGGACTCTATCTTTTTAATTAATCCACCTTTTCAAGGTAAATCAATTGTCAGCCCATGCGTGCCACCATGCAGACATTAAAATAAGTAACCAAATATATAATATAAGATTTAATGAAGACAAACTGCCACTTATTTCTTCTTCATGAAAAAAAGCTGCCTTACAGCAGCTGTCCTGTCCTTATATTACTAGACTCCCGGTAATAATATAATAAATTCAGTACCCTTGTTTCTTTCACTTTTCACTTTTATTTTGCCATTAAAAGAATGGATTATTTGATAGCTAACCATCATTCCTAATCCTGTTCCTTTTTCCTTTAAGGAATAGAATGGAGACCCTAGACTTTCTATTTGTTTTTTAGTCATGCCGATTCCTTCGTCCCTCATTGTAATTTTAATATATCCGTCTGCTGTTTGCGTGCAGTTAATCCAAACTGTTCCGCCATTCGGCATGGACTCGACAGCATTTTTCAAAATATTAATTAATGATTGATTGAATTTTTGAGGATTAGCTAATATCAAGCAATCTTTATTAATATCAGTTTTTATATGGACATTATTGTTTAAGGCATAGTTTTCAAGAATATTAACTACTCGTTCTAACTGGTGCCCAATATTTACTCTCTCAATACTATTTATAGCAGGCTTTCCTAATGTTAAGAAATCATTGATGATGTCATTTGCCCTGTCTAATTCTTCTATTGATATTTTAATATACTGTTTTTTATTTTCTGGAAACTCGGGGTCATCAAGAAGCTGAAGGAAACCGCGGGTAACTTGCATTGGATTTCTAATTTCATGTGCAAATACACTTGTAAGTTCACTTATAACACGTAATTTCTCCGCATTTTGCACCTCTTGCCGTAATTGTTGTATCTCTCTAATTGTTTCGTTTAATACTGCAAAAAACCAAGTTACCCCAACAACAAAGAATAGATGAATAATCTGTATTTTTAAGGTATCAAGCGAGAAGCCTCGTATAATTCCCAAAAACGTAAGACCAACAAGACAATAGTAAAAGGAAAGACTAACAGCAATTACAACCCTTTTATCTTTAGGTGAAGTGATAAATAATTTCTGAAAATATAAGATCACTGGCATAGACAATAGGAGAACGAAAACTGTATTGAAAAAACCAGTACTAACACCAAAATTAAGACGATAAAAAATAACTAAAGCAGATAGTAAGAGCCCTGGCCAAAACCCTCCGTACAATGCCCCAAATAATAAAGGGATTATTCTTATGTCCAACCTGACATTATCACCGAAATTCAGTGGAAAGGACATGCATAACAAGATTGAAATCCCCCATAATACAGTCATTAATATTGTCTTATTTTTTTCACTCTTTACTCTTTCCGTAATAAAGGTGAAATAAATAAAGATTGGCAAAACCATTAGTGTCAGCTGCAGCAAAAAGTCTTTTAGTATACTCATCTTGATTTACCTTTCTTATTATGAGCAATTTTTTAGATTACATTATAAAGTTAATCCACAAATTATACTCTAAATTTATTATAAATTATCGTTATCGACGAAAAAAATCCTTTTTTCGTCAAGTTTGAAAATTTCATCTGGTATTTCCTTCTTTTTATTGTTTCGGCAGAACGAACCATCTTTTTATCTAAACTTCTTGAATTGTTCACAAATATTTATTTTGAAAGTGGATACCCTAATGAAGTGTAGCGTTTAAGTAGATAAAGGAGGATTATTTATGGGAATTTTAAGCGGCAATCCAAAAGATGAACCATTGCATTATGGTGAAGTTTTTGATATTTGGTCAACTGTATTTGGTGCAAACGGGATGATTGCAAGTTATCAGATTATGAAGAATCATACAGGTGATAGTGACTTACAAGAGTTGTTGGACGAAGCAGTTAACCTGTGTAAAAAGCAAAAAGAACAATTGGAAAAGATTTTGAAAGAAAACGGCATTGCCTTGCCACCAAGCATGCCTGAACCGCCAGAGGCATGTTTAGAGGATATTCCTGCAGGTGCAAGACTACCTGATCCAGCCGTTGCCAGTGCATTATCTCTTGATATCGCGGCAGGACTTGTTTTAATGAGTCAAATCATGGGCAAAGCAATCAGAGAAGATGTAGGAATGATGTACGAACAATTTCATACCCAAAAAGCTGCGCTTGCCGCAAAAGTGCTGCGCTTGAACAAAGAAAAAGGCTGGCTAATACCCCCTCCGCTACATTTAAACAAATCAGGTGATTGCTAAAAACAAAACTGTTCACTTACTCAACCAGAGTAAGTGGACAGTTTTGTTTTCATTTTGCTTTTAGTTCGACTCACCATCTCGTCTTCTCATATAAATACTGTACACCGTACAATAAGTACGCTTTGTAATGCAAATACACAAAGAACTGAAAATGAGTTAAGCCGTTTAGACTAATAATTCGGAATTTCTTTAGTATATTAATAAACAAAAACGCAAACAGTCCATCTGAAATGATGTTAATCAACACATATTTTTTAAAGTTTCCATATGAATATTTTAAAATCCACATGGAGAGTGGCATATATGGACCAACACTAAAAGGCAGTTCATCTTTGAAAAAAGATTTATGGCCATCATAAGTTTTCCACCAATTTCGCCTATGTCCATAAATATGATTTATTAATTCCAAAACAACGATGAATATGCCAGAAGGGGTATATCGTTTCATACTTTTCTTTCCGATAAACAATAAAGTGAGCCACGGGAAGATAATAATTGCTATGTTAAATAGTAAATGCCTTCTAGTAATCATACTTATTCCCCCTTTATCCTGATTTTTAACCAATTTTATTTTTTAATCCTTCTTTTATTTTGTGGCATTTTACATTATCTATACAGCTGTCTTTAATAAGATAGGAGTAGCTATTGATTCAATATGCGAAAAGACCCTTCTGCTTTTAAGCAGAAGAGTCTTTACAGTCATCTGAAACTTGAGACTATATACATTAACTCTTAGATGATTGAGACAGTGCTACAACCCAATAATGACTGTTTGTTTTATCAAACAACTCTTCTGGGAACTCGGTATCATCTTTATCTTTCGAAAAAAAGTATGTGTAGACCATAAATCCCTGAACAGCCATTTCTCGTAAGTTTACACTTCTTCCGATTGTAACAAAGTTACCGTTATTTTCTTGGGCATGTTTTTCGGCAAACTCTGTCACAAGATCATCTTTTTCTTTAAGATAAGCAAATACCTCCATAGGGGTTACTCCTTTTGGAATTCTCACCTTTTCTTTTGCGAAAAAATAAAGGTTGTGCTTATATTCAATTTTTGCAAAGTTAGTTCTTGTTAATGTTTCCTTGATTTCTTCTGATATCTCTTCATTTAGCTTTAAAATCACAAAATTCCCTCTTTTCTCCTATAATTCATAGTCTTTTTGTTACAAAGGCTCCAAGTATAACGACAATGTATACTCCCCCTAAACAGACGATCAGCAAACCTGTTTCGATTAAATGAATACCCATGGAGTATACAACTATTAATGCTGCTCCGCTTCCAACTAAGATGACATAAAGGGCTATCATAAAATAGCGCTTTAACAGGATGATAGTTCGCTCATCTACTTCTGGAACATTACCTTTTCTCTTTTTAGATATTTTAGAAAAAACAAGTGGAAACAACAGACCTAATCCTGATCCAACAATAATAGCAATGGCTAAATCATAGTCAAACCCTCCTGTTTCTCCTCTTATTAAATACACACCTAACAATCCGCCTGTAACAAAACAACCAAAGAGAAAAACTAGAGCTATTAATAGCAACTTGTTATGTGTCATTTTTACTCCCCTTTCGTCTTATCTAAATAAAATATCTCTTCAATTGGCACATCAAAGTACTCCATTAACTTTAAAGCTAACTCAAGACTGGGATTATATTTATTCTTTTCAATTGCATTAACCGTTTGTCGGGTAATCTGTAAATCTTCAGCCAACTTGACTTGAGTTATCCCTTTTTTCAGTCGTATTTCACGAATATGGTTTATTACTTTCATTTCAAATTCCTCCACACAGGAAGTAAAGATATCTTTACACTCATTATATGCAAATGATTGGTAAATGTAAAGTTCTCTTTACACCTATTATAACAACAAAATGTAAAAAAACGTCAGATGAATTCTGACGTTTTAGATATAAGCTTCTATTATTGTTTTTTTCAGCTGCCATTGTTGATTGGAATAATTACCCTTGCAGTTGTCTGATTAAAATCAGACGTAATCGAAATGTCTCCACCGTACCTGTTTACTGTTTCCTTCACAATAAACAGTCCTTGACCTCTCGATTTTCCCTGCTGCACCTTTTTAGTAGAATAACCACTTTTGAAAATTTGTTCTTTATCCTTATCTCGGATGGGGTTTCCTGTGTTCGATACTTCAAAAATATAATGGTTAGCATCCACTTTACAGATAATTTCCATTTTTCTTTCTTGCTCCGGCAATTCTGTAGCAGCATCTATCGCATTGTCTATTAAATTTGATAAGATCTTAATTAAATCTGTTGTAGTTAAACTATTGTATGAGTCCTGTACTACCTCAAAATCAATATCGATATGATGGTTTTGCGCTGCAAGCTTTTTAGTTTGCAATAGGACAGATAATCCTGGGTTATTAACATCTAATGCCATCGATTTAATCATATGTATTTCTTTGGAAAGAATGGATAAGTATTCAAGTGCTTTGTCTGTTTGCTCCAGTCTAAGTAATCCGTGTACTACTTGAATATGATTAGAATAGTCATGACGCAATGATTGTACAGATGAAACTAATGATTGCAGTTCAGTCTGATAGGTATCCTCTGTATCGCCAATTTCTTTTTTTAGTTCTCTTGAGTACCAATTTTGGAGGACAAAAAAAGCGGCAACCATCAGGATGACAAACAGACCATTAAACACAAAGCTTGAAATACTGCTTTTTAGTGCTTTGTCGCTAATATTATTAATGATGTCTGCACTTATATCAATACTAAGATAGCCAATAATATCTTCAGACTTATCCTTTATCGGTACACCCACTGTTAAATACTCTCCATAGGCGGGATCTGCAATAATATCTGTTGAAAAGACTTTGCCAAAGTAGGCCATTTTAACTTGTTCTGGAGGAACCGTACAAATGCCCCCGATAGGAAATTCCTTGTGCTCCTTATCAGACATTGCAACAATCATCGCTCTGGATACATTAGGATTATTAACCAAAAGTGTGTACACATGGAGTGCACCGTTTTTTTCTCTTGAATCTTCTAAATAACCCTTAATTTCGTGATAATATTCGTTTTTTACGGGATTTTTTAGAAATAGCTTATAAGTTTCTGTATCCATTGAGGCAGCTATCGATTTTGCAGCCTCTATATTTTGGTTCACAATCGAGTTTACCGCCGTTTTTTTTATATTAAAGTAGGAGGAAAAGATATTAACAATCATAAACATAACTACTATTAGAATGGATAACATAAATATAGATTTCAATTTTTTATTTTTCATTGCTGTGTCCTCTTTGCTACATTGTTGAAATTTACTTAGAAAGATATGATATCACTACATTTAACTAGTTTACCATACATTCTCAATCCATTCTTAACAGCAAGCATTATTTGTTTGTGAAAAGAGCGTAATCACTATAAATTATTAAATAATCTGGATTTATCATCCCGTTCAACAGGTGATTTTCTATCGTTTATTTATTAAATGAATAGTTAGCTAGGTGATGATATAAAGGATAATAGATTAAGGGGAACTTGGCGATTCTTAACTTTTTACTAGATGCTGTTGGTATATAAACCGCTTTTCACTATTAAAGAAAATTCATAAAAGATGGAGTAATATTTATGCATTAATCAACTTTTTTCACTTATAAAAAGGAACTTCCATTTAATATGAAGTTCTTTAGAACTACTGCTAAGGAAATTATTTAATTTCTCTTTCCATAATTACATAGACTTTGTCCTCTTTTTTAAAGCTTTCACCGGTTTCATGCAAACCAAATTTTTGATAAAAATCGGTTTTATTCATTCTAGCATTACACCAAAGTTTCTTTAACCCGAGGCTACTTACTTCCTCTAGTACATGTTGCAACAAAGCACTTCCATAGCCCTTACCTTGTTCTTTTGGAAGTGTTGCAAATTTACGAAATTGAGCTTTATTATTTGATACAAACAAAGATATAACTGAAACCAGGGCTTTGTCTTTAAAAACTCCATAATGGATACCTAAATCATCATCCGCTAACTTAATGAAGTCAAAGTGCTTTTCAGGCCACATAACCTTATGCCTTAGTTCCCACGCTTCTTCTTTATGTATGGTTGAAATGGTAACTTTCATAAAGTCTCCTTTCTTAACAATTATAATAATAAAGGCTGACACAGCATTAATATCATGTTGCGACAGCCTCTAAACCTGGTTTCTTAATATGTTATTTTCACTTCATTCTTGGCGCGGTACATTTCTGCATCAGCTTTTTTTATTAGCATCTCGATTGAATAGCCATCGACTAATGATAAAGACAAGCCGATACTTGCGCCAATCTTTAGCTGTTTATCATCGATTATAATTGGTGTACTGATTGCCGTTTTTATCTTTTCCATTAGCAGTTGGAGCTTTGCCTTGTTTTCAATATTGTCGCAAATTACCGTAAACTCATCTCCACCCCAGCGAGCAACTAAACCTTTGTCTCCAACTGCAGCGGAAAGCCGGTTCGCCACTTCAATAAGGAGCTGATCTCCCATTTCATGGCCAAAATTATCATTAACCATCTTGAAATCGTCCAAATCAATTAACATCAAGCCATGGACCTGCTGTTTACTTTCCTCGAGGAGCTGTTGTACCCTTTTTTTAAATAAGCGTCGGTTCGGCAGATCTGTGACAGGATCATGATAAGCAAGATGTGAAATCATTTCTTCCGCCTCTTTACGTTCCGTAACGTCGCGACCGACACAAATTTTTTGTATAATATCACCTTTATCATCACGGATAACTTCAACGGTTGTTTCATACCAGCGAAATTCACCATTCTTATGCAAGACTCGTCCTGTAAATCGGACTGTGTCTTTATCAATTTGATAGGTGTTCTGAGTATCACGCAGTCTGATAATATCGTCTGCATGATTAAAATTAGTCTGTGGTTGTCCAATAACCTCCTCTGGTGTGTAACCGAGAAGTGCCGTCACAGTCGGTGAGATATACGTAAATATCCCGTCTGCTGAAAAGGAAGAAATAATATTTTGGGATTTTTCAGAAATGAGTGTGTACATATCTTGAATATTTAGTAACTCTCTGTTTTGTTTCAAATAAGGAGTAAGGTCTTCCAATGTTAGCATCGTGCCAATTTCTTTCCCTTCGCTGACTAGTGGAATAAAAGTCAATTTCACGTATAAAAGATGTCCCAGTTTATGTGGAATCGCTATTCTTTTTCGAAACTCCCCGTTGTCAGCAGCGCTATTTATTAACTGATTCAAAGGAACTTCCAGCAGCTCTTCTTTCGTATAATCAAATATTTTTAATGCCGCTTCATTTGCATCAATAAATCGACCGTCACAATCCAAGAGGATAATTCCGTCTGGATGATAGTCAAAAAAATTTTGAAATACACCTTGTTGGTCTAATAATTTTTTTTGCAGTTCCATTCAACTATCCACCTTTAACGACATCTAACTTAATGTTATCCCATCCTTTCATTATATTTCCTGCTTACAAATGAAAGCAAAGGAAATTTTTTGATTTACAAGATAAAAAAGATGACCTCTAACAGTCATCTTTAACTTTTTACATTTCTTCTGTCTTTTCTTGTTTTGTAATCATTACTTTATCGACTCTAAATTGATCCATATCGATTACTTCTAATATTAAATTCCCTATTTGAACTGTATCCTTCACTTTTGGAATACTCCCTAAATGGTTAGTGATTAGTCCTCCGAGGGTGTTAAAACGTTTATTTTCTATAGTAGTAGTCTTTTCCAAACCGAAATACTCCAGTAATGTCTCGATGGATAGGAGTCCATCTGCCAACCAAGAATTTTCGTTCCTTTCAATAATTTGCGGCTCTGATTCATCTTCTCTTTCTGGCATATCGCCGACTATATTTTCAACAATATCATGTAAGGTAACAAATCCTTCTATTCCACCATATTCATCGATTACAATCGCTTCATGTTGACCAGAATTTTTTAAGCTTTCAAGAGCTTGATACACTTTCATTGCCTCTGGCAGCACTAATGTACTTTCAATACAGTCAGCTAATTGGAAAACTTCATGTGAAACCATTTTTGAAAAGACGTCTTTCGTATGGATAACCCCTTTAAAGTCATCCAAACTCCCATTTCCCACTGGAAATTTAGAATAGGGGCTTTGTTCCATTATTCGGATACTTTCTGTAAATGAATCTTCTAAATCAATCCAGACTAACTGTGTTCTTGGTGTTAATATATCCGCAAGCCGCTTGTCTCCTAAATAAAATATTTGTTCAACAAGATCTTGTTCTATCGCTTGAACTACTCCACTATATACTCCTTGTTCAATTAATTGTGTAATTTCTTCTTCCGTAACATCTGGTTCATTAGCAGGTTTAATTCTTAATAATTTCAATACTAGTTCTGTTGATTTACTTAAAAACCATATTAGCGGCTTGCCTATTTTCGAAAAATAAAACATTGGTTTAGCTATTAGGCAAGCAACCTTTTCTGGATTCCCCATCCCAATCCGTTTCGGAACCAATTCTCCAATAATTAATGATAAATAAGTAGAGATTCCAACAACAATGATAAAACTAAGTTCATAACTGAAACTCGACAGCACATCTATCTTTTCCACGTAAACAGCTAATTGACTGGCAATTGTTGCACCACCAAAGGCACCAGTTATAACCCCGATTAACGTTATACCAATTTGAATAGTTGACAGCAGTTGATTTGGATCTTCTGCTAATTTCAAGGCATATTCAGCTCGTGAATCGCCTTCTTCTTTTCTTTTTTCGAGCCTGTTCTTTTTAGAAGTAACAATAGCTATTTCCGTCATCGCGAATATCCCATTTGCGATAATTAATATGAATAAAATAATAATCGAAACCCAGATGCTCTCCAATGTCTAGTCACCATCCTCTTTAAAATGTTTTATTATTATATGTTAATACCCGTTTTATCAACCTAATCTCCTCTAAAGACTTAACAATGTATCTTAACAGCTTTTAAAAAACCTAATATATGTAATATTTAAATAAAATGAGAGTGAGGTGAATACATGAAGGTGGATCACTTAGTAATGAATGGCGATGAAGATACGCAAGAAAATAGGGCCATTGGTTTACCATATGAGTCAAAATAGGAGCAAGAAAACGAAAGGCTTTAAAGTCTCAAATATTTGGATAGGTAAAGAATACTTTGAGTTTGTCTGGATAAATAGGTGGACACAACATTATCTTAAAGGCATAGAGGATTAATCAGTTTTGCAATTGACGTGGAAAATATCGAAAAAACTTATTAAAAATTCTCCTCCAAAAACCTCTCGGATTCCGCTGATTCTTTAATCTATTCACTCGGACGATGCCTCGGAAAAACACATATTTACCATTTGACAGGTGGAAGTGATTTTATCAGTATAGGTAATTTAGTAATCGCTAATTGATAGCCAGTTTTCGCAGATTAGAACAAAGCGCTCTAAAGCTGCTTCTTAAATTAATCCCTTATTAAACCAAAAGACAAATTTTTTTATTATATATAACATAATAAAGTTGATACATACACTGAAGAAAAAATTCCAATGCTTAAATTCAATAAGCGAACTATGCTCATTTAATAAAAAAGTATAAGTAGCTAAAAGTAAATTGAATACGAGAGTGTGAAAAAATTTTTTTATTCTTCCTTTATCTACAGGATAAAACAAAATAAAAAATACAAAAAATGTAGGGTAAATTGCGTAATGCAAAGAAAAACTTAACTTGGTCGCTTTTGCAAATTCTCTGTAGGGAAATTCCAAAAGTCCAAACAGAACTTGTGTATACTCATATGCCCAAGCGACTGTAGATGAAAACAAAAATGTGATGATAGATAGTCTTATATTTTTTTTAGGAACAAACATTAGTAACAAGCCTATAGAAATTATCCACGAGAAGATTAATATCAGTTCATTTTTCATTCATTTGCACCTGTTTAAAGCCTTTTTTAAACCATCTATAAGCTCTATCATTTAAAAATAGTGCAGTATTCACTGAACTAAATGTCCAATACCACTTCCATTCCTTATAATTGACTAACGCGGTATAATGCTCTAAAAGTACTTCTACCATTGTAAAAAATCCTGAAATTCCAACATAATACAATATTACAATCAGCCAATGTTTCCTTTGCGGATAATATAAACTAAAAAAAATTGCTACTACTGGAAAGAAGAAAAATTCAAATGAAAAACTAGATTTATTATAGGAGTTAGTTTGCGGCAATAACTGCGTCGGATATTCTATCCATCCTTTTTCAACTGTAAATAAGCCTGCGGGCCAAGTTACAACTTGAAGAAATAAAAATAATACCCATGCATCTCTCTGCTTATGTTTAGGTATAAACTTCATTAAAGCAATAATACAAATAACCGTAAAACCAATTAGAAACCATCTCTCAAAATTCATATAATATCACCACAAATATTTTTAACTTTTTATGATGCCATTATGTATGTACAGTCAAAAGAAAATTGTTGAAAATAGATGTTGATTTTTTTAACCACAATTAAAATCACATTTTATACCAAAAAATAATGCTTGAAAAACAATCAAAGAACTAGTACACTTACACAAGTGTTCATGTAATTCAATAAACAACACCTGTATAACCTTAAGAATATGGCTTGAGGGTCTCTACCAGGAACCATAAAATCCTGATTACAGAAAATGATTTGATCATTTTTTGTAATCAGGATTTTTTATTTTATTTATTAGAAAGGATGTATTTAACAATATGAATTTAAAGGTTGTTATACTCGCATTATCAACAGTTGCTGTTGGGCTAGTAGAATTAATACTAGGCGGCATACTGCCGACAATAGCTGACGATTTTAATATTTCTCTAAGTACTGCTGGACAGCTGATTTCTGTATTTGCTCTTGTCTATGCTGTTTCTGGTCCTGTTTTACTTGTTATCACAAGTAAAGTAGAACGAAAAAAATTATATCTTATCTCTTTATTTGTCTTCTTCGTCGGGAATATTTTAACATATTTCAGTCATAACTTTAGCTTTATGATGATTGCAAGAATTCTAACAGCAATGAGCACAGCACTAATCGTAGTCTTGTCATTAACCCTTGCTGCAAAGGTTGTTGCTCCAGAACATCGGGCAAAAGCCTTAGGACTAATTTATATGGGGATCAGTTCATCACTTGTAATGGGCGTGCCGCTTGGAATATTAATTTCCAACTCATTCGGCTGGCGCGTTATCTTTCTTGGGATTGCAATATTATCAATTGGCTCCTTTGCACTTATCTCTATCTTTTTGGAGAAAGTCCCTGGAGAAAAGACAGTTCCACTTTCACAACAATTGCGCGCAGTCGCAAGTATGAAAATCGGCAGCGCACATCTTGCTACTATGTTTATGTTGGCAGGACATTATACAATTTATGCCTATTTCACGCCATTTTTAGAAACAGAGCTTCATCTAAATTCAGCATGGATTAGTCTTTGTTATTTATTGTTTGGTCTTGCAGCAGTAAGCGGGGGTGCTTTTGGTGGCATACTTTCCGATTCAATCGGAACGAAGAAAAGTATTATCGTGGTAATAAGCGCATTTGCCGTAGTACTTTTCATATTACCTTTTACAACTTTTTCACTTGTTGTATTTATCCCAATCATGATGGTGTGGGCAGCATTAAGCTGGAGTCTCGCTCCGCCACAGCAAAGCTACTTGATTCAAACAGACCCTGCAACATCTGATATTCAACAAAGCTTTAATAATTCAGCATTACAAATAGGTATTTCACTCGGCTCTGCCTTCGGCGGAATCGTATTAACCCAAACCGGAACTGTTTCCAAAACAGCATGGTTTGGCGGCGTCATTGTCATCGTTGCCTTATTATGCGCAGTCTTCTCATTAACTAGAAAAACGGTAAATAGAAACAAACCGATCGTACTCTCTTCCGTACAAGAAGAGAATATCCATTAATTCGAGAAAACAAGTAACACACTAATATCATATGTGTTTTACTTGTTTTTTTATTTTAAAAGAAGAAAATAATGGATAAGCTATTATCCTTAATGCAATAATGTTTTCTGCTTTGTAAATCATATGAAGATTTATACTTTCCTTATGGAAGAATCTATCAAGTTGTAAAATAATGATTTATATTTCTTTTTTTAAGCAAAAAAATAGCTGCCAAATGGCAGCTTAATGCAAATAATATAAACGCTAGATTTTATTGTATTAAAATCAACTTTAAGTTATTGAATAAAATCATAGATATTTTTAACTAACAATAAACAGGTTACTGCGATAAACAATGCGCGAACAAAACTGCTGCCTTTTTTTATTGCATATTTAGAGCCACAGATTGCACCTGCAAGCTGCGCTATCCCCATTATTATTCCATATGTATAATTTACTTGTCCTAAAAACATAAACATTAGCAAACCAGCAATATTACTGCCGAAGTTTAGAAACTTAGCATTACCTGCTGCCTTTAAAAAATCAAAACCAATTAATAAAAATGCAAATATTAAAAATGAACCTGTGCCAGGGCCGAGGAATCCATCATAAAACCCAATTGCAAATATAGCTACTAGAAAAATTATATAATGGCGGAATGATAATTTTTTCGGTGATGAAACACTTCCCCAATCCTTCTTAAAAATTGTATAAACAGCTACTGCTGCAAGCATTATCAGCATTAACGGTTTGAGCATTTGCGGATCCATCAAGTGTACACACCAAGCGCCAAGCATAGAGCCAATAAACGTTAGCGGAAATAACTTATACACTGATTTTAGATCAAGCTTTCCAGAGCGATAAAACATAAATGTGCTCGTTAAGGAACCCATTGTTGATGCTAGTTTATTAGTAGCTACTGCTGCTGCTGGATTCATTCCTGTAAACAAAAGAGCTGGTAAAGCAATCAAACCTCCTCCGCCGACAACAGAATCAATAAATGCAGCCAAAAATCCAAACACAATCAAAATGATTAATAACGTGGGGTCCAAATCAAACAATATATACAGCTCCTTCATTAGTCACTATTAAAATAGTAACTAAATATTTGATAAATGTAAACAGTTATTGTATCGTTTAAACTATAGAAAATGTATAATTGGAGGACGTAGAAAAGTGAGCGATATTGTACAGCAGCTCAAAAAATTAGGGTTTAATGAATATGAAGCTAAAGCTTATGTGTCCCTTGTTAAATTAGGTCCTGTAACAGCCTATCAAGTAAGCAAAGAATCGGGTATTCCAAGAGCAAGAATTTATGATGTCTTAACTACACTCGTTGAAAAAGGCATTGTTTTAAAGGAAGAAATAAATGATTCAGCCCGCTATTCGCCGCTTCCTGTAGAGATTTTTCTAGAAAAAGCTAAATCTGAATGGCAATCGACATACGCGGTAATAAATGATTCATTAAAAGAACTTGAAACGTCTGCAAAGGAAGTCGACAATCGGGTTATTACTCTAAAAGACTATCAAACAATCATAAGTTATTGTCAGACATTAATTAATAAAGCAGAAGAGCGAATCATTATTTCTATGTGGGATGATATGTATATGGCATTGGAAGAACACCTTGCCGCTGCTGCAGAAACAGCAATGGTAAAAGGGATAACAATACACGTTGAAAATCCTCTAAATACCATAGAAACCCACCGTATTACTCCTTTTACAGAGACTTCCTCTACCGAACATTGGTTTATTTTATCCGTTGATTCTAAAGAGATGATATACGGACCGTCTTTCGAGGAGCGCAGTATAGCTTTTTACACAGATGACCCTGTTCATATTTATCTGTTAGAGGATTATATTTGGCATGATGTTCTTGTCAATCGGCTTGTACGCCGCAGTTCGGACGACTTGGAAAAATGGATTACAAACGAACGAAAAGCCTTTTTTACGAGAGCCTAGATATAAACTGCTAAACAGCTCAAAACTTATCTGAAAATATATATATTAAGAATTAATTTTTTAGGGGGAATTAAATTGTCATTTAAACCTAAAGCCATCTTTTTGGACATGGATGGTACCATTTTAACTTCGGTAAATAAAGTAAGTATGAAAACGAAAGAAATAATCGATGACTTACGTAGCCAAGGCATTTTTGTTTTTATTGCAACTGGAAGAGCATTCGATGAGATAGCAGATTTAGTTCCAGAAGGCTTTCAAGTAGATGGCTTTATAACTTCAAATGGCATGGCAGGGTATATTGGAGATAAGCCAATCTTTCAACATTCCTTGTCTCTTGAATTAGTAAAAACAGTAATTGAAAAGGCAAGACAAAATAAAATATATTATGAACTCTTTCCATACGGAGCTTCCCGAATTACTTTAAGCGAAGATAAAGATTATGTTGAAAATGAAATCAGAGATCCGAAACCAGACGATGTGGAAATTAATGAGTGGCTTTCCCGTAAACAGGCAATTAAAGAAGAAATCGCTTGGAAGGAAAATATTGAAGGAAACATGTTTTCTAAGTTTTATTTCTTCGCAAGAACTAAAGAACATATAAATGAATGGAAGGATGTCCTTAATCAACTAAAGCAAGAAACGGACTTTACTACTTCAACATCTTCTAGCCATAATGTTGAATTAATGTTCGCAAATGTAAATAAAGCAACTGGGATTAAGCAAATGTTAGCTCATTTCGGTTTACCAGAAGAAGGTATATTGGCGATTGGTGACAGTTATAATGACCTGCCTATGTTTGAGTTTGTCAACTTTGCAGTAGCGATGAAAAATGCAGCAGAGCCAATCAAACAAATTGTTGATGATGTAACAAAATTCACGTGTGATGAGGATGGAGTACATCATTATCTTACTAGATTTTCTTCTGTGAAAATCTAGTAAGAAAGCAATTCTAATTCCAGTATTTATTGGTTTGCTACAATAGAAAAAATAAAAATTACTAAGAGGTGCTAAAAAATGTTTTGGACTCCATTATTTGAAAACGATGTACCAGCAGCTCCCTTCTGCTTCTAATAGGAGGGATGACTGCATCTCTCCGTTAGGGCATTATTACCTTAATAAACAACGGAGGGAACTTTAAAATGAAAAACACCTTATTAGGTTCGTTATATTTAATATTGGCATCCAGTATCTGGGGCGGAATGTATGTTGTTGTCAAAGTGGTCGTAGCGGTCATACCTCCCCTCGAATTAGTATGGATGCGCTATGTAGTTGCGATAATTGCGCTTCTTGCAATCGGATTACTTACGAAACAAAAGTGGAAAATAGAAAAACGTTATATTCTGTTAATTATAGCAATTGGAATAATAGGAAATACCATTTCAATTGTCGCTCAGGAGACAGGAACCATGTTGTCGACTGCACAAATGGGTGCGATTATTACAGCTTCGACACCGGCCTTTATGGTTATATTTGCCCGCTTTATTCTTAAAGAAAGCTTAACTATAAAAAAAGGATTGTCCGTTTTTTTAGCTACAGCTGGAGTAGTACTGATTGTTGGCATTGGAAATATGAGTATGTCCAATACGCTTGGCGGTTTATCACTTGTGATCGCTGCATTAACATGGGCACTTATGTCTGTGCTCGTAAAACGAATACCAAGTGATTACTCGCAAATAGTCGTCACAACCTATGCCACTTTGGTGGCACTAATACTGCTGACACCTTTTGTTTTACCGCGCTTTGATGCCATCAACTTTTCAGAACTGGCTCATCCTACTATTTGGGGCGGTTTATTATATTTAGGGGTTGTTTCAACAGCAGGCGGGTTTCTGCTTTGGAACCGCGGATTACAAATGCTAAATGCCTCAAGCGGCGGCATCTATTTTTTCTTCCAACCAGTTGTTGGAACATTACTTGGATGGCTGTTGCTTGGTGAAAAGATCGGCATTATGTTCTGGATTGGCTCACTACTAATTCTAATTGGTGTTCTATTCGTAATTAGAGAGGATAAATAGTCGTTAAACCCCTTCATTTGAAGGGGTTTTTTAATAATCTTTAATCTATTCGGTCCATTTCAAGAATGTGCAATTATATCAGTATTGTCTAGCACTAAAAAATAGAGATTCCTATCCAGGTTAGAAAGGATATATTAGCAAGATTAGCAGTAGAAAAACTAGTTAATTACCTTTCCGATAATATTACTGGCCCTACACAGAGCCTTGTCAATACGGAGATTATTCAAAGAAATTCATGTATACCGTATGAGGTTCGCAAATAATAACCTTATCCTTTAGTATTGTAAATATTAAGTAATCTCGCCGAACCACTTAATCCATTATAAAATCCGACTAGCTATCTATACTAGTCGGATTCTTTCTGTGCATAAATTCACTTCCAAAAATGAACTCTCATAATTTGTATCATGCACTTTAAGGTTATTAGTTATCCGGAAAGGCTACTATCCTTTCCTTTCTTTTCTTGCATGTAGTTTAGAGACTTTTCATCAAACCCTTTAATGATTAGCCAAACTGCCAGAGTCATTTCATTAAGTGCTACTGGTAAAGCTAAAATACCACCCCAAACAGATACTTGTTCAATGACATCAAACATTACTAAAATAGAACAGCTAAATACAAGTAAAGCACCAGTCATCCCTATAATCGGGATAAATCGAGGAACTAGTTTTGATTTGTAAAATATATAACTGTACATCACTGTATTAATACCAAGCATAAAGTTAGGACCAAGTAAAAACGTCCAATCATGTATCGCTTTTAAAACAGTTCCAGAAGCATGATAAGATTCAGTATTAGGGGATGCCGTTGCTATAAATTCTTGGCTTAATGTCAGTAAGGACAGGACACTAATAATGCCAATTGCAATAATAACTGCTTCAAAAAACCGGAAACAAACATGCCAAAGAGCAATCGTTTCATTATATCTTTTTAAATAAGGAAACATTGTTACAGCAGTGCCAATTGCTGATATAACGAGAATCAGTTCCATCACTACCCCGACAAGCACCTGATTTGAATGTTCAGCTCCTGTAGTAAGATAGTCAGGATTATTTAAAATTGGATCATACAGTAATAATCCTACGACCGCACTAACGGCAGCCAATATAAAGAATACTCCGACAATTCTAGCAGACTTTTTGTTTGAATTCATAAAAATCCCCTTTTCTTATTAAATTCATAAACGGTTAAACGAGCATCTTAATTATTCTTTTCATAAAAGAATATTTCTTCTAATGGTAATTCAAACACATGGGAAATACGAAAGGCTAATTCTAATGATGGGGAATAGTTGCCCTTTTCGAGTGCCACAATTGTTTGTCTTGTTACGCCTACCTTGTCAGCCAATTGCTGCTGTGTCATTTCGTTATGGTTGAATCGCAATCTTCTGATATGATTGCCGACAAGATGCTTAGCCATGATTAAACTCCTCTCCTATAGTGATATAGTTTAGTCACAGATCCAGTCATATCAGCAATAAAACCAGATACAATCAGGATTATAAACATTACTTGCAATGGTTGTGAGAGTACTAATGCTGTCATGGAAAAAAGAAAGCCTAAAATAAAAATAAAAAAGGAATTTCGGTTTGCTTTAAGAGCAATTATCTTATCTAGTTCATCTTCAAATAATGGTTCCTTTTCTTTAGTCGTTATTCTAAATACAATGTTAAAAATAATACTAATAATGATATGAGCTACAATTGAAACTACTGTCAAAAGGAGAACGAAGATACCCCAAAAACGCAAGGTTTCATCTAGGATTGAATCCCCTCTTGGGTACTGCGGGAACATGTAAAAAGAAAAAGCTGTAAAAATAATTACAGTACTCACTATGGATACAATACTTTTCTTTTCTTGATAAGTCATCCTCCACACCCTTTGTATAGTTAATCTAACAATTAGTAAAGTTCCTTATACATAATGTATAGTAAACTTTACATTAAAGCAAGTAGTTATGAACAAATTGGGCCAATAAGCTTAGTTACGTCACTCTTCCTAACTCACTTGCCCTATACTGAATTAGGACTAAAATAAAAAAGGCAAATTTTGAAAAGATCATCCAAAACTTGCCCTTCTTTATTTACATATCTAAGTCAGTGAAAGCGTAAGGTAATAAGTCCTTTAAGCTCAATTCTAATATTTCTTTTTTCTCATTTGTTAAATATACTGGCATATCTGGTAAACAGAATTCCGCCAATACTTGTCTGCAAATACTGCAAGGTGGAAGATAGTCTGCCGTATTACCGGATACAGCGATAGCACTAAAATCGCCTTTTTTGTATCCATTAGCAATTGCAGTGAAAATAGCTGTTCTTTCCGCACAATTCGTTGCACCTAACGAAACATTTTCAACGTTTACTCCATTAATAACAGTGCCATCTTTAAGCAATAGTGCTGCACCAACTGGAAACTTAGAGTAAGGTGCGTATGCGCTTTCCTTAATATTACGAGCACTTTCTACCAATTGTTCTTTATTCATATTAGCCATCCCTTTCAAGGAAGAATGAACTTTTCAAAGTCCCCTTAATGCCAACAATTAATTGGCAGGACTTTCATATTAAAATTTTCCGAAATATTTGTCAACAAAAATATGCTCTATCATTCAAATTGTTATCAAATTTTTTTAATACTTTATGGTTGGCATGGCGTTAATACCATTCCTGTTTACTGCTTTTATGATCAACCAGAAACTGCTGAAACTAAGATCATTTCTGCCAATGAAAGGATAGCACTCAAATACTTTTCATCAAAAAAAAGATAGATTAACTAGAAAAACACTCAGAGAAATGGAGAACTGTTTTTCCGAAAAAAAGGATATGATTTCTGCTGCAGGGATTCGCTTTCCACGGGGCGAGCGCCGAGCCGCTTCGTCGCTGTGCTCCTGCAGGGTCTCGCCTGTCTCGCTAATCCCGCAGGAGTCTCACCCCTTCCGCTTCAATCAATCTCTTTTTTGAATGAAGGTAACTCTGTCAACAAACAAGGAGCCGAGACAAAAGCAGTTTAGCAAAAGACAAACCCTATAATATGGGATTTTATATAGAGTTTCGCTATACCTCAGATTTAATTTATTACGGTAATTCGATTACAGTGAAGGATTATGTAGTAACTGGTAAGCTTAAGCTTTTAACACATACTAAAAATTCAGCACCAATATATTCTCATAGGTTAATAAAGAAGAGTAAATGGCAGGCCCCTGCGTAGAAGCTTTTGTAGATATAGTCTTAAACTCAATTAAGCAAAAAGACCAACAATTCAGGGATGATAAATAATCTGTGTTAACAAATTTACGGAGGATTACTCTAAGGGCAGACCATTTTTGAAATAAATCAATAATATAGGTAGACTCTTTATCTATTTTTAGCTAGAAATAAAAAAATTCTCCAACAGATGGAGAATTCTTCATCTCGGACTACGATTTTGTTTTTTACCCAGCCTTGTAAATTTCCTTAAACAAACTATCCCAACCCACATAATGAAAAGACCAACCATTTGATAAATAGTAGTTTTAGCTAATTCATCATGAAAGGTAATGTTCAGTAAGATGCTGCCAATGATAATAATCATAGTTCCAATAATAAACCCCATTTGTGATATTCTCCTATATTTAATAATCAGCCTTTTCAATTTTCAACCCCTTAATTTCCAGCAGTCTTTTAACCTCTTGTTCGTCTGCTAATATTTCACTCCACTCCTCATGCGCCGAAGATACGAGCCACGGCTTTCCCTTTTTAAAGAATGCCAAATCCTCTGGTAAATGAGGGGCGATCCAACCATATAATGAATGAGACAGCTCCTTTAGAGTTTTCTTTGCTTCTTCAGTCGTATGATAATAATAAACAAGTGCGATCGAACGACCCAGTTGAGTACTAGCCCACTCCGATTCTTCTTTGATTTCAATTAATGACGGCTCGAACTTAATTAAGATAGGCTGATAGCGCTTTAACCCTCTCTTTACATTAGACATCATATCTTTTCTTATAACTAAATGAAACATATCGCAAGATTCGAAAGCAAAATCTATCAGCTTGTTATACACTTCACCCAGTGGTTCTTCCATAATGCTGTACACAAATGATTCCTCCTTTTTGCAATAGTAGTTTATAAGGACGGAGGACTATCACTCATAGTGTTAACTAAAATTAAATAAATCAGGACATTTCCTGGTAAAAAGATAAATATTAGTCTTACCAATAAAGATGAAATGCCGAAGTGCTCCGCCAACCCTCCGCAAACACCTGATATTGACTTGTCTGTTGCCGATTTTCTTATTGATTGTTTCAACCTAAATTCCCCATTTCAAAGTATCTTATAACTTTATTCAATAGTTTATTAGGTATGGGAGACCATAAACAGAAGCTATAGTCGTAACAACGGACCAGATTACTAAACTTATTCCTAGCCAAGAAATTACTCTTACTTTAGATACTCCAAATAATAGTGCCATTAAAGCAGCTAGATCTGTTCCTAGAATCGAGGGTGAAAGTAACGCAAACACTGGAAGACCGTATTTTTCCCAAATATGTCTTGCTCTCGTTTCTCTTTTTGTAGGCTCTAGTTTGCCCTTTTTTTGTCTCCGTTTATTTCGCCAGTTTGATATTTGCTTAAAGAATATGGCAAAAACTAAAACCATAATAAAATTTCCTAGAAAAGCAAGAATGCCAACAGCAATAGGTGACATATTTAACAAAATACCTGCTGGAATAATGTAAAATACATCAAGGAACGGCAATAAGGAAACTACGAATAAAGCCGCATACTGCCATATTCCATCAGCCTGTTGAACCCAATCCATCATCTAAAACAGCTCCTTCATCATATTAGTTATTATTTATACGAATACATATGGAGAAAGTTTCTATATTAAGTTAATTAAGTTTTTTACATTAAAAAAGCTGCCAGATTGGCAGCAAGAAATATCTATTACTTGATTAATCTTTTTTTACCCGTTAGCCTATAGCTTTGTTGAATCATATCGTATATGTCTTTATGTGGAACGGAGCCGTCAAGGATTACTGAATTCCAATGATTTTTATTAAGGTGAAACGCCGGAACTACTGAAGTATGGATCTGACGCCAATACTCTAGAAAACCAGGTTCACATTTTAGATTAATCCATATACGCCCGTCTTTTTCAAAAATCCACGCAAACACTTTTTTGTTTTCTTTATGTCTTATTAATGTCCAATTTTTATCACGAAACGGATAATCCTCATATGTACTACCTAATTTTAAACAATAATCAATTGCTTCCTTTCTGCTTTCCATTGTTTCCTCCAACGAATTTAATACAGATTATATTTTTTCTATCATAGTTTCAAACTAAAATATCAGCGATACTACAACTACGGCAATAATGATAACTAGAATTAATATCCCGGTACCCTTCCACCCTAAGCTACCGACTAAATCCACAAGTCCTCCAGTCTCTGCTCTATTAAAAGCATCGTTCATATTTCCCGTTGGATTGCGTTTCAGTTCCTGTTGTCTTAATCTCTCTCTTTTTTGTCCAGCTGTTTCTTTAGTTTCTCTCATCCAACCTCGCCTCCATCCCTGTTGTATAAAGCCCCTTACTTTTTTTGCCATTATAACATATTATTTTACGGCCTGTGACAACCTCATACTGGGATAAAAAGAAGAAGAGACTGCAAAAAGCTGTCTCCCCTCATTTGATTACCTCCTTTTTTCCAAGCAGCTGCTTTAAAAGCTTTTTGGCTAATGTCGCGGAACGGACGCGCAGATGTAGATCTGGTGAAATCTCGACTGAATACTGTCTATTTTGGATGACTGTCTTTAATTCTGAAATCGTAGAACAGTCTGTTTCTAATTGGTTCATAACAGAACCGTATTGGAGGAATTGGTGTGTATCACTTCCCCCTACAACCGGGATGCCAAGTTTGTCAGCCAGCCAATAAACACTTTCACTATTTTCTTCCACCCCCAATGAATACAAGTCTTTTCCATTTAGGTCAAGTGCATCTAGTCTTTTTAAGGTGCCAGAATTATGCTGGGTAAGAGGTGTACTTGGCCGGAAAGGATGGCCGCCGATCTTAATTGCGTCATAGGAGTCAGCAAGGTCTATTAATTGAGCAAGTGATATGAAATTCGTTTCCTCTAAATGGGACTCAAGTATATTAAACATTTGTAGTATGGAGTCACGGTTACTTATGATAAGGATATGGCCAACTCCGTCTACATCTACCTCCATACCAGGGAAGACTTTAACGCCCTCAGCCAGATAATAATCTTCTATATACTCATAATGACGATCCAGATAGTTATAAACATCCATAAAATTTTGCGTATTAAAATGCTCAGTCAGTGCAATTGCATTTAATCCCGCGTCCTTCGCCTCTTTCATCATCGTATTAAAATAGTCCGGTGAAAACTCCGACTTCTTTGAAATTTTCACATGTGTATGGAAATCTATTTTCATGACCAAAACTCCTTTATGATTTTTAGTTTTAAGCAAACATAAACAAAGAAATAATATATAGGCAGCTAACTGCTAAAAATCCATAATCGCTTCTGCGGATTTTTAAGGATTGCAGCTTTAACTTTTTAACAGCAGGATTTTTGAATGCATTTTTGCTCCCTTTCGTTTCAAGAGCCTCGACTGTTGTTCTTGCCCGTTTTGCAATACTGAGAAGAAGGGGATAAAAAGACAGGACTGCCAGCTTAATAAAGTAAAAGGTGATCCTCCAATAAAAAAATCCTTTCTTTTGTGGAGCTCTCCCTCTTAACCTATATGACATAAATACATGATTATATTCCTCTAACAGCAATGGAAGCATTCTGTATCCATATGAAATGGAAAAAGAAACTTGGCCTGGCACCCCAATACTTAATAATCCTACGCTAAGTTTTTCAGGGCTCATCGAACAAAAAACCGTGATACTTGCGAGAGAAATGACTGCCAGTTTTACGGTCAGCGTAATTAATGGCAACAATACAACAAGGTCACCCCCGAAGAACAGTGTTGCAATGATGAGATAGCCTCCTTGACCAAGAATGCCGAGAATCAACACTACTAAAATCAGCCTGCTGACTTTTGTCAGGACGGTTGTCAATATTGTTGCAGCAAGCATTCCTATTAAAATAGCTGCATTATCTATAAACCACGGGGCAATTCCAAAGAATCCATACCAGATAAACAAAATACGCGGGTCCAGCTTTGCAATGAAGGTTTTATCATTGGCATAGGCCGTGTTCATTAATTCGATTTTCATTTGTTCTACGTTTAGCTTGTCAATCATGTTTTTTGCGTAATCCATCCTGGTTCCTCCCGAAAAAGTTCAATAAATGAATCAATCGTATACCTTGCAGGAGTTATGTTTAATTGATGAGATAACTCCACAATTTGCGGCGGAATAATACCTGCCCTTCTCATGAGCAGTGGGTTAGAAAATAACCCTTCTTTGTCACCATCATAAATGATATGTCCATTGTTCATTACCACGACACGTGTCGCCCACTCACTGACAAGCTGCATATCATGAGTAGCCATTAGTACTAACTCCGTTCTGTCAGCCAATTTATCAATAAATTGAATTAGCTGCTTGCGTGTCGCAATATCGAGATTAGCTGTTGGTTCATCAAGGAGAATAACAGCTGGATCCATAGCGGCACCAATTGCAAGCGATGCTCTCCTCTGTTGGCCTCCGCTCATAAGGCGACTGTCTTTATGCTGCAATTCCGTCAAGTGAAAAAGGTTAAGAATATAATCTACTGTTTCCTTGTAGCCTTTTCGGTTACGAGCTTTTAAATAGAATTCCACATCTTTACGAACAGAATCTTCAATAAACATCTGCTCTGGATTTTGATAAATATAAGTAACAAAATCTGCAAGCTTTTCTGGAGACTGTTTTGCAGTAGGCTTTCCCTTCACATAAACTTGGCCTGATTGAGGTTTACGAAAGCCAGTCAATAACCGCAGCAACGTTGATTTTCCAGCACCATTATTGCCAACAATTGCTACCTTTTCGCTATGGTAAAATGATATATTTACGTTATCTAATATCTTTTTATAGGACCGTTCAACAGTTTGATAGGAGAATCCAACCTCTTTAAATTCTGCTACTGGTTCGCTTTTTATAGCAGCTGCTGTTTGATTGCTTTTCACCATGTCAAACTCCCTGAAATCTGGAAATGCGTCACAAGCCTCTCTTAAGGTGATCGGAAGAGAATTATACTTAAGTGCATAGGCAGCCTGGGTTACTTGGGGCGGATAAATATTGCGTGCTGTTAGGTCATTGACAAGGGTCAGAGCTTTCTTAACAGGCTTTTTCCAAACAATATTTCCCTTATCTAATAACAGTACGTCTGAGCAATATTCTGCAATAAACTCTGTATGATGCTCGATGACAATAATCGTTTTCTTGTGTTCGTAATGAAGCTTTCTCAACACCTCATACATTTGCTTGGCATGGTATGGATCAAGCTGTGCAATTGGTTCATCTAGTACAATAATTTCAGGATTTAAGGCGAGACAACCTGCAAGAGCAAGTAAATGTTTCTGCCCTCCGCTCAGCTGCCAGACAAATTCATCCTCATAATCTTCCAATCCGACAATCTTAAGAGCTTCACGTGCTCTGTCTATATAATCAGCATAGCCAAAGTGCAATGGAGCAAATGAAGCATCCTCTAATACTCGCGCTTGAACGATTTGGTTTTCAAAATCTTGATACACATAGCCCACGTGCTCGGAAAGCTCGGCAACAGTACTAGTTGCCGAATTCAGACCATTAATAACAGCTTCTCCCTCGAAATCACCTGTATAATAATGTGGTATTAATCCGTTTAGAAGTTTGCAAAGTGTTGACTTTCCACTTCCGTTTCCTCCAATAACTGCTAAGAACTCACCTTTTTCCACAGTTAAATGGACATTTGTAAGGATAGGCTCTGTTTCATTCGGATAAGTGAAACTCACATTTTCAATCACTATTATTGGTTTCATGCTGCCTTTTTCCTTTCTTTCTTAGAACGCTTAATTAGAGCAATAATAATAGAAACCGAGACAATCGCAGCAACACCAATGGAAATCATCGTTAACATGGATTCTGACATATTTGAGAAGGATGCTTCCCATTCAAATATGTTTAAGTCTGTTTCGGATAAATATTCGAATCCAAACGCGACTAACGCCAATAATACAGAAGGAATAATAAACTTCGGATGTAATATGCCGCTTATTGCATAAGCATTATCCGGTGTGCGTGGCTTCATGCCAAGCAATGGTTCTATCTTGCCGTACAATCTTGGCACAAGATACAGTGTTGGCAACAAAGCAAACAGGATACCTGAAAAGAGAATATCATTCAGAAACGAAAAACCCTCTACTACAACAACGCTTTCAGCTAAACCTGGAAGTGTTTCAAAATCATCAACACCCACCCATACTTTCCCAATATCAACCATCATGCTAATCAGTTGGTGGATAACTACTCCAGTTATAGCAGCAACACCAACTTGCCGTTTGTTTCTTGGATCTTTAACCATTATTCCAGCTATATACATTGCAAGTGAAAAAGAAATGAATTTCTCCAACTCTCCAAATCCGCCGAATTGGCCGAGCATAATTTCTCCGAAAATAATTTCACCTAATGCTGCACCAACTCCAGCAATTAACGGGTGAAACAAGATACATAGTGTAAGAGGTATAAAAGCAAAATACTCAATAGAAAATTCAACTGGCCCTAAATAAATAGAAGGTACAAGTTCAGTAATCATGTTAGACAGGCCGTAAAGAGACATAGATAAAATAAAAACCATCATTTTTTGTGACTGGGTAAGTGTGTACTTTTGTTTCATAGTGTTGACTCCCTTCTTAATTAACTTCTCTCTCATTTTAAGAAGGTAATATAAATATGCGATATGGCAATTGTAAGAATACTGTAAACTTTTTATCATTTTCTTACATTTTGATATTTTTTTATCAACACATGCTACGATTATAGAAAAAGGGTGAAAAACCTATGTTTGACTTGAATACCTTGTCCCCTAGTCACTGTAGAATTGGAAATTGGATTGTTCATAATGAATCTGCTGTCCTTATTTCTACAGAAAAGGAAATTGCAAAGGCTTCAGGCGTCAGCATCGCTTCTGTATCTCGGTTCTGGAATGCAGTCGGTTATAGAAATTTGAAAGAATTCAAACAGTTTTTAAAGGAGAAGCGCGATGTTACACCAGCTAAGAAATTATTGAACACGATGATAGATTTGGAGTACTCCAATTTGCAAAGTCATCATTTAAATCGCAGCATTCAGCATCTGCAAGCTACTTTGAATTTATTTCAAAAGGAGGCTTTTGAACAGGCTGTTTCCTCTATTCGCAACACAAATAAACTCTTTCTTTATGCTCCTGGTCCATCATTGGGGTTAGGAGAGATTTTATGTTATAGATTGCGCCGTTATGGGATAGATGTGCGGATAATAAGGTGGCTTGGAAGTGAGATCTTAGAGGAGCTTTTACACATCAATGCAACAGATTCCGTTATGCTGTTCAGTTTTGGAAGACTTTTAAAAGAAGCCGAGGTGCTTTTAAAACACGCCGGTCAAAAAAACTGTACTACGATTGTAATCAGTGATCAACCTGTACTGGAATCTCCTGTAAACTTTAATATTTTCCTTTATGCAGACAGAGGAGAAAAGCATGAATTTCATTCGATGATTGCACCACTTTTTCTAATAGAAAATCTCATTGTAGAAATAGGAAAATCGAACAATTCATTACAGCAAATGGATCAGCTTGATAAACTCCGCAAAAGATATAAAGACTACCTTCCTCGTTAAGAAAACAAACACCCTTCCATAGTGAAGGGTGTTGTTTATTATAAATATATTAATTATTGAATTTCTAAAGCATAATTGTCACCATATTCAAATTGATAGGAACCGCTTCCGATGACAACTTGACAACTTCCAATTTCCTTTTTTTCAAGTAGCTTACCATTTAATTTTATATGGTCTTTATCAGACAATACAACAGTTGCAGCAGTATTTGCAGGGACCTGAACTGTCAATGTCACCCTATTATCAACTTTAGTCCATGACGAACTTAATTTACCATACTTTGTATTAATTTCAGCAGCTGCCGACGTTAATCCACAATCTGTATGAGGTTCGATAATACTCGTTTTATATCCAGGCTCATCTATATTTATTCCAGCAATGTACCGGTATAACCAATCCCCAATACAGCCAAAAGCATAGTGGTTAAAAGACATATGACCAACCGTTCCATCTGGTGCAATCGCAGACCACGATTCCCAAATAGTTGTTGCTCCGTTTTCCACCTCATATAACCATGATGGACATTCGGTTTGATAAAGCAAGCGGTAAGCTGTCTCGGAATGTCCCTCTTTACACAAAACATCCATTAAATATGGAATGGATAAAAATCCGGTGTCTAACTTATAACCGTTCTCTGTTATTAATTGAATAAGTTGGTTAACTACTAAAGGCCGTTTTTTGTCAGAAACCATATTCATTTGCAGTGCCAAAATATATATTCCTTGTGTAGGTGAGGATACTCTGCCATTCTTATCGATGTACTCATCCTCAAAAGCCTTTCGTATTTGACGGTTTAAGTCTTCATAAATTGATGCCGGTTCATCTTTGCCGAGTATTTTTGAGATTTTTGCTAGTAAAGCAGCAGAGTTGGCATAGAAGCATGTGGCGACCAGTTCTTTTGTCTTAAGTGCACTTTCAATAGGATCACTCATGCTTGGAATAAGCCAATCTCCGAAATGGAAACCTGTATTCCATAAATACTTTTGCCGATTTAAACGACTTTCATCTAGTTCACCCTTCAAACTGTCCGGGATTTCGGACTCAGCTGTTTTCTGAACAAATTTTAGCCACTTCGTCATTGCATCATAATTTTCTGCTAAAATTCGTTTATCTCCATATCTTTCATAAAGCACCCATGGCGCGATAATGATTGCATCACCCCAGCCTGCACTAGAGAGAGTTCCAAAGGAGGATTCGCTTTCGTTCACATAATATTTACCTGTAGGTACATAATTAGCAATTTGTCCGTCAGGAAATTGTTCCATGCGAACATCAACAAGCCATCTTGTTAAAAAGGAAAGGACATCCATGTTAAAAGCAGCGGTAGGTACAAAAACTTGAAGATCTCCTGTCCAGCCAGCCCGTTCCCGCTGCGGGCAATCCGTTGGAATAGATAACATATTTGTCTTTTGGCTCCATTGAATGTTTTTCTGCAACCGATTGAGTCTCTCATCTGAACAAGTAAAATTCCCTGTTATCTCCATATCGCTGTATAATACAACAGCTTTAACATCTTCTTTCTGAATTGGTGTTGAATGACCCGTTACACGCACATACCGAAAGCCATGGAACACAAAGCTTGGTTCATATGTCTCTCCTCCTTCACCATTAGCAATATAGAAATTGGTTTGGTCTTTGTTTCTGCCCATAATATTCATAAAAAATTTGCCGTTCTCGTCTAAAACCTCACTATGCTCAAAAATAATTTTAGTCCCTTTAGGTACATTTAGCTGGATGCGTACCCGTCCAGCAATCACTTGCCCAAAGTCAATAACTTGACCTCCATCCTCTTCAAATTGTATCTTTACTGGGTCAATTTCCTCCATTGCTTTTACAACGGGGCCATATTGGGCGGTAAGATTTCCCAAGGAATATTCTACTCGTCTAACTGGAGACCAGTCCTTAGCCTCAAACTCAGCACAACTCCATTTAGGCTGATGGAGGCGAGCATCATAGCTTTCACCAATAAACAAATCAGCATACTGCCATGGTCCCGGACTTGAAACGAACTCTTCATCTGATGTAATAATCTCTTTCGTACCATCTTCTGCTTCGATTTCTAATTGAAGCAACACCCCTAACTTATTACCATATTGACAACTATGGCCTGTTAACTGTATACGACCGATATACCAGCCATCTGCTAATACAATCCCAAGGACATTGGACCCTTCGTTAATAAATTCCGTCACATCATATGTCTGATATTGCAAATGGACATTATATGCTGTAAAGTCTGGGGCAAAATCATGATCTCCCAGTTTCCTTCCGTTAAGTTCGAGCTTATAAATACCGTGACTTGTAATATATAAACGCGCTTTCTTGACTGATTTATTTGTTGTGAACTTTCTTCGTAAAAGCTGGGGAGGACGGAGGTTTTTCGTTCTTTCCTCCAGACTTTCAGCTTTAAGGCCTCCCGAAAATATGTCTTGAATCGTTATCTCCTCTTCTTCAACAGCCTTTTGCTGCTCTGGTTCAACCCAGCTTGCCAGCCAATCTTTAGTGTTTAATAAACCCATTTCCCAAAATTCCTGTTGACTCCAAGCTGACTCATTCCCTTGGTTATCCCAAATCTTCACTTGCCAAATGTAACGTGTTCGAGACTGCAATGGAGCTCCATTATACTCAATCCACAACGACTGGTCTGTTTCGACCTTTTGGGTATCCCATACTTCTTTCCCTTGTTCGTCTGTTACGAAAATTCGATAACCGGTTTGCAATACATTACGATTGGATGAAAGAATGGTCCAGCTAAACCGAGGTTTTTTCACATCTAATCCAATTGGCTTTATTTGATTTTCTACTTTTAAGTTTTTTATATTTATGTTACAAGACATTTGAATGGTCACCTTCAATCTGTGGGTTAATAGATTCTTCCTTCTTTGCGTTATAAAACGCCATAAGTATAGAGAAAAGAAGCGCACAACCTGCTGGTATTAATGCAGATGTAACGAGAATGCCTTCCAAGGTTCGAGGAGTCGGTGCACTGCCTGTTTGATATCCATAAGCAGCTAGCACAAAACCTGCGAGCCCCCCTGCAAGGGATGTTCCCAGCTTTTGAATGAAATTATAAAGAGAATAATATACACCTTCAATATGCAATCCGTTTCTTTGAATCGAGTAGGAAATTGCATCTGGCAACATTCCCCAACCAGCAAACATTGTTAATCCTGTTAATGCTCCAGCGATAATATTTAGCGCTAACACAAGTGGAATATTGCTTACAGGGGCAAAGTAAATCAACAGAAAATTAAGAACTGTAAAAGCACCTACAAGAATATAATAATTTTTCATACCGATTCTTAATGCTAAGAATGAAGATAAGAATGTTAAGATCAGCCCAATAAGACCGCCTATACCTGAAACTACACTGAAAAGATTCGCATTGCCTACATTGTAGATAAAATAATATATCCCTGCTGCTCCGCGAATACCTAAGCTCAGTTGCGCTAATATGAATGAAGCACATAAAATCAAAAAAGGAATATTTGTCATTACTGTTTTCAATGCGAGTTTTAACGGTACCGACATGTTTTCACTTTCTGCTACTTGCTCGGTTGTTCCCTTAAAGCAAAGAAGTATGAAAATAATCGCTAATAATCCTAATGAAGCTCCCATAAAGAAATAGCCACTTTTTTCACTGGGAAATAAATGAACAATAGGAACAGTAATAACTCCAGCTACAGCAGCAGCAATTCCTGAAAACATAACCAAATACTTAGAAAGATGAGCTCTTTCTTGAACGCTGTCTGTCATCACTGTATTTAAAGCAGCATGCGGGATGCTGACAACACTGTATAGAATGCTAATCAGCAAGTACAAGGTAAATGCATAAATAATCTTTCCTGATTGAGAGATGGCTGGTGCATAGAATAATAGTGCGCAAGCGACACCATAGGGAACAGCCCCAAAGAGCAAGTACGGTCTGAGCTTCCCCCATCTAGTCCTCGTTTTATCTACTAAAAAACCAAATGGTAGATCGAACAGCGCATCTACCAGCCGTACTACTAATAAAATGGCACCAGCCGTCGTTGCAGGAATCTTTAGTACATCTGTATAAAAGTACAAAAGATACATTGATATAAAGATATACACAAAATCCTTGCCGAAAGCACCCATCCCAAAAGCCAGCTTATCTTTTAATGCGAGAGACCCAGTATTTTTCTTTACCATCATAATACCCCCCTTTAAATCAATAGTGTAAACGTTATCATAATTATCATATAAAGAATGAACAGATTTTTTAATATCAAAACATATCTCGTTTTATGGCAAATTATAACCTTTCAGTTTAATGGGACAAGAAAAAACGCCAAAATCCGTTCTATAAAAGAACGGATCTTGGCGTAATTTTTTTATCTAACTACAATATGACTGCCTATCAGCTACAAGTAATTTTAGAAACTCTTCGTCTCTTTAACCTTAGTTTCCACAAAGCGGATTTTCATCATAATCTTATGGATAAATTTTGGGAAGAAATATGCCCCAAAAAACGCACAAATAAATGCTTGCCCCCACATTTTTAACCATTGTGGCAGAAAATGACTGCTATACCCAAAATTAATGGATACAAGAATAAAAGAAATAAATAAGCTCATACTTAACGACATAAAAAATGCAAATACAAGCTGTTTATAT
>Ga0209463_1000319_pt1 | contig 41628 bp, 40 predicted proteins | sample AgamicMgSfrz_FD_187169 | JGI IMG/M metagenome (GOLD analysis project Ga0209463, IMG submission 187169) | Agave microbial communities from Guanajuato, Mexico - Mg.Sf.rz (SPAdes) (version 2) | ecosystem: Host-associated > Plants > Phyllosphere > Phylloplane/Leaf | place: Guanajuato, Mexico...
CGAACAAGCTGTAAAAAACGGCATAAACGAAATTTGTTTTACCGAGCACTTTTCATTAAATCCATTAGCGCCAACGTATGGTCATATGGATTTTGATAAATATGAACGAGAACTAGCGGAATGCAGAGATCAATTTCAAGACCAGCTAGTGATTAAAAAAGGAATTGAAATTTGTGAGCCGCACTATTTAAAAGAGAAGTATCAAGAAACGATGAAGCAAGAGAACTTTGATTTTATATTAGGGTCGGTACATAACATTAATAACATCAAGCTTCGTAAACATTTGGAGCTGAACGATAAAGAAGCAATTTACCGTGCTTATTTTAATGAAATGTATAAGCTAGTAAGTGAAGCAGATATTGATGTGTTGGCTCACTTAGATTTAATGAAGCGCTATGCGTTTGAGCAATATGGCATTTACGACTTTCATCAATTCAAAGATATTCTGGCGGATATTTTGAAAAAAGCAATTGATCGCAATATTGGAATTGAAATTAACACTTCAGGTATAAGAGGGAAGCTGGGCGAAGCGCTGCCAGCACTGGAAGTTGTTGGGCTGTACCGCGATTTAGGAGGAGAAATCTTAACGATTGGATCTGATTCACACTTTGCCGAAGATGTAGGGGCTCATATGAAAGAAGCGGTTGAAATGGCAAGGCAGTGCGGGTTTACGGAGATTTATACATTTGATCAACGTGAGGCAAAAGGAATTAAAATATAAGCAATAGTAAAAGCACGCTTCAAGCTACATGAAGCGTGCTTTTACTATTTTGTATTCTTATTTGTTAATAAGAATGCCCGGACTTCTTTTGTTGTTAATCCAAGTTCTTGAGCGGCTTTTATAAGGTTGATCCACTCTTGATCTACTGCTAATTTTTTATCTGTTGTCATTACTATTCATCCACCCTTGCCAGGGAGCCCAGCCGTCATAGTATATCGAGAAAACAACCTTAGACCTGAGGCTTTGCGTCACTACTTTTCAATAGTTTTGCCTTTCTCTGAATAAAATTTTTAAAATAACTATCATTATTTTATTAGAAGTTGTTTAGAAAAAATGTCGAAATTGGTCGAGGTGATAAAAAACATTTTATATACACGTTTATATCCTAACTTCAATGAATAGTAAAATGATTGAACTTGAAAAATGATGTTTTTTACTGATTCACACGTTGTTATTCATACACAGTTCATAAATGAGATTCACAATAAAAGAAAGAAAACATATGCCAAGGAGAGATGAATATGAACTGGGTGAATACATACAAGGTATGGGGAAATTTTAGTGAGTTACAGCAGGAATTAAAACAAGAGTTGCGACAAATAACAGAATGGCAGCTAAAAGATCCCTTTTATACACAATTGGCATTTGGCACAGGAGGCATGAGAGGAGAGTTAGGGCCCGGTCCCAATCGTATGAATATCTACACGGTTCGAAAAGTAACCAAAGAACTGGCGAAATATATTGAAAAGCAAGGAACTGATGCTAAAAGAAAAGGTGTGGTAATTGCTTATGATTCCCGTCATCAATCATAAGAGTTTGCACTAGAAGCAGCTAAAACGCTTGGTATGCATAATATTCAGACGTATGTATTTGAAGAAATGCGACCAACACCTGAATTGTCTTTTGCTGTGCGCTATCTGTGCGCTATCTGTATGCTTATGCAGGAATTATGATTACGGCAAGTCATAATCCTGCGGCTTATAATGGCTATAAAGTATACGGACAAGACGGTGCACAGCTTCCACCAGCAGCCGCAGATGAGATCGTGTCCTATATGAGTGACATTGAAAATGAGCTTCACATTCAAATACAAGATGAGCAAGTACTGCTGAAAGAAAATTTATTAAGCTACATTGGAGAAAGTTTAGATCACGTGTATGTGGATTATGTCAAAAGTCTACAGCAACAAGCAGAGTTGCCAGAAAAAGAGATGTTGCAGGTAGTGTATACGCCATTGCACGGTACGGGCAGTAAAATTGTTCCTCAGGCTCTACGTGAATTTGGATTTAGGGACATTACAATGGTCACAGAGCAAGCATCTCCTGATCCTAACTTTTCAACTGTAGCATCACCTAACCCTGAAGATTCAGAAGCCTTTCAGATGCCATTCAATATGGAAAAAGAACAGGAGCTGAATTGTTGCTGGCAACGGACCCCGACGCCGACCGTTTAGGAAATAGCCGTAAAAGATTATGTGGGAGAGTATAGACTTCTGACGGGCAACCAAGTTGGTGCTTTGCTGCTTGATTATTTATTAACACAAAAGCAGAAAAAAGGCGATCTCGAAAGTAACAGCGTTATATTGAAAACCATTGTAACATCAGAGCTAGGGAAAGCAATTGCCGAAGAATTTGGCGTGAAAACCGTTGATACATTAACCGGATTTAAATATATTGCAGAAAAAATTGAGGAGTATAGTAAAAAAGAGATCTATACATTTCAATTTGGATATGAAGAAAGCTACGGCTATTTAATTGGAGACTTTGTGAGAGACAAAGATGCTGTACAGGCAGCGTCGATGATTGCAGAAGCAGCAGCTTACTATAAATCTATTGGAAAATCTCTTTATGAACGTTTGATGATACTCTTTAAAACATATGGTTATTATCAAGAAGCTCTCTCTTCTATAACAATTAAAGGGCAGGAAGGAATTAACGAAATTAATAATATATTAATCGATTTACGAACGAATCTTCCTCTAGAATTTGGCGGGGTGTCTATTACAAAGGTAGAAGATTACCAAAGCAGAGAGCGCATGCACGTATTAGAAGAGAAATATGAAACTATTCATTTGCCAAAATCGAATGTGCTCAAATACTATTTAAAAGACGGTTCGTGGGTGGCTGTTCGTCCATCAGGAACAGAGCCAAAAATTAAGTTTTATTTCGGAGTAACAAGCAGCAGCATGGAAGAAAGTAAAAGAAGAATTAAAAAACTAGAACAGCATGTATTTGATAGAGTCAATACAAGGACAAAAATCAAAAAATGAACCCTATAGAAGGATTCATTTTTTGACAGAAGAAATGTATTTATTCGCCTGTGCTTTTTTAAGCTTTGTTTTATATAGAAAAAACAAAAACAAGGCGCCTCCAAATGAATCAATGAATACATCTACAATCCGGCCGTCTCGGCCAATGATAAAAGCTTGGTGAACCTCGTCTAAAAAAGCAAAACAAGCAAGCAATAGTCCTGCTTTTATATAACGCCCAGGCTTTTCTTTCAAGTTCCAATAAATTAAAACAGCTAATACACCAAAAAAGGAAATATGAGCAATTTTACGAAGGATAAATTCTAGATTAAATCCATAGCTGTAGGAAGTATAAAACTCACTGCCTGGTTTTAAAATAGACCAAAGCGTGGCATTATAATCCCAAACAGAAGAATTACTCCAACTACTTGGATCTGTGACCTGTAGATGAGGTGTGTGGGAAAAATGGGCGATGCCAAGCATCATTAATATAACAGCAATTTTTTTTAACATGATGACATTTCCTTTATTTTACTTGATTATATTAGCTTAAGAAAAAAAAGAGAAAAAAGCAAGAAGTTTATGCGTAGTAAATTGTGTGTGTTAAGGAAAAAACGTTTAGCTTCCAGTCAACTATAGTTCGGAAAACAGTTTATTTGTTTTTATTTTCTATAATGAAGTGTTTGATTTCACTAATAGACAACCCCATTTTAAACACTTTTTCTATAAGCAAAATCCATTCTTTATCCACATCTGCTTTTTTCCTTGATTTGTCAGTCAGTGTTATTCCTCCTCGTATACTAAGGAGCTCAATTGTCATATTGAAAGCGATTTAGGTGGTAGCCTTGCTTACTTTTAGTAACAATTATAACGATAAATCGTTTTAGAATACAGCTGTTATATACAACATGGTAAAAAAGATTATTGGGTAAATAAACCATTCTATATAAGTAAATAGAAGGAGCAGTTAGTAATTTTGGTTCGGTATCCCTAAATTAGAACCTGGAATCTTTCCATGTTTGTAAGTTCTTTTTAAATTGAAGGTAGTTATGGAACTCCAGAAAATCTTCTTTGGTCATTCCTTGACGTATAGCTTGATTTAGTAAGCTAAGCCATTCCTCCGTAATGTAGGGAGCGGACTCTTTATTTGTTACACCATCCGTTTTTTCATCAATTAAATAATCTATTGTTGTGCCTAAAGAAGCTGCAATTTTATAGAGCATTTGAAGAGAAGGATTTGTGTTTGCCCCTTTTTCTATTTGAGAAAGGTAGGATTTAGATATCTGAGCTTCTTCAGCCAATCTAGTAATAGAATAATGTTTTCGCAATCTAATTTCTTTAATGCGTTCACCGATCACGTAGAACCTCTCCTTTGAATGTATCATCTGCTGTTCATTATAAAGGATTTCCTCTCTTTTACAATACAAAAACATTAAAAAAATAACATTAAATTCAATAAATTGTTCTTTATAAAGAATTATTAGGTCTTTAGAACTATTCAAAGTGATAGTTCTCCTATGCTATACTCGGAATGAAAAATAGTTCTTTATAAAGAACGATAATAATAAAATCATTGTGATTTGTTCTTAAAAGGAGACGTAATGAGCGCAATAACAGGTATATATACCTTTAATAGAACGATGCCAATTGAAGAAGGAAAATCAATTTTAAAATATCTTCAACGTTATTATGCAGATAGCAGCAGTTTTTGGTGTGAAGATTCTGTGTTCTTAGGCTCACATACGAGATGGATAACTCCAGAGTCTGTGGGGAAATCACTCCCTTATTACGACGAGGAGAAGCGGCTTGTCATTGTTGCAGATTGCATATTGGATAATCGTGAAGAGTTAGCACATATTCTTCAATTAAGAACAAGTGATAGAAATCGATTATCAGACAGTCAGCTAATTTTAGAGGCCTATCAAAAGTGGGGAGAAGAAACGCCTATGCATTTGCTAGGAGACTTTGCTTTTATTATTTGGGATGAAAAGAAAAAACGACTTTTCGGAGCAAGAGATTTTTCCGGCAGCCGCACCCTATACTTTCATAAAAACCATGAACAAATTGCGTTTTGTACAGTTATTAATCCATTACTGGATTTACCAATAGTAAAAAAGAACTTAAACGAAGAATGGTTAGCGGAATTTTTAGCGATACCTGGTATGAATGATGCGGTGGATGCAGAATCTACAGTCTATGAATCTATTAAACAAATTCCTCCTTCACATTCATTTTCAGTTAATAATGGAGAAATGAAATTAACTCAATACTCTCACATTACTTTTCCAAGTCCTCTCGTTTTGAAGTCTACCGGAGAATACGTAGAAGCCTTTCAAGATATATTTCAAAAAGCTGTTCATGACCGGCTTCGAACTCATCACCAAGTTGGTTCGTTTCTAAGTGGAGGATTAGATTCAGGATCCGTTGTTAGTTTTGCAGCGAGAGAATTAAAGAGAAAAGAAAAGCCTTTGTACACATTTAGTTCAATCCCACTTCACGATTTTGAAGACTGGACACCGGAACACCGAATGGCAGATGAGCGTCCGTTCATTCAATCAACCGTCGATTATGTAGGTAATATTAATGAACATTACCTTGATTGTCAGGGACAAAATTCTTTTACAGAAATCGATGAATGGCTGGATATCATGGAGATGCCTTATAAATTTTTTGAAAATTCTTTCTGGTTAAAAGCAGCTTATAAAAAAGCCAGACAAGAAAGCGTTGGCGTGCTTCTAAGCGGAGCAAGAGGGAATTTTACAGTATCCTGGGGGATCACATTTGAATATTACGCTAAATTGCTAAAACAAATAAAATGGATTCAATTATATAAAGAACTTTTTCAATACAGCAGGAACATGGAAGTTCCGAGGTCTCGAGTGATGAAAGTAGTGGGAAAGAAAGCCTTTCCGATTATTCAAAAGCTTTTTGAAAAGGAACAGCAAGAAAGTATTTTTCCATTCATTAATCCTGAATTTGCTAAAAAAACGGATGTGTTTAATAAGCTGCAAGCATCTGGAATGGACATAGACGGAACCACTGTGAGAAGCAAAGATTTGATACGAATTCAACATTTCAAACAATTATTTTCATGGAATACGACAGGAACAGCTGATACCAAGTTATCTTTGAACTACGCACTTCAAGGACGGGATCCTACAAATGATTTACGCGTGATTCAGTACTGCCTATCCGTTCCCTCAGAACAATATGCTCAAAATGGCTTGGACCGTGCACTTATCAGAAATGCAATGGAAAATTATTTGCCTGATACCGTGCGTTTAAATCAACGTGTCCGAGGTATACAAGCAGCAGACAGTATTCATCGCATGTTACCTAACTGGAAGCAATTTATCTCACAAGTAGAAGAAATGCGTAAAGATCAAGATATTTTTTACTTTATTAACAAAAAAACATTTGAAAATGCGATGGCTACTTTATCTCACAAACCATCAGCAACTTATGCATTTAGTGAAGAATTTAAGATATTAATGAGAAGTCTTATTCTCTACCGGTTTATAAAAAGATTTCTTTAAAGGAGGTGAAAGCAATGAAAAAAGTATGGGAAGCACCTACTGTAGAAGTACTCGATATTAGTATGACAATGATGGGACCAGGTAAGACAATTGTTGATGCTACTTACACAGATGATGATGAAACTGTAGTTCTTCATAAGAGTTAATTAATAACTGATTACATGTTGTTAAAGCCCTTATAATTCTCGGGATTATAAGGGCTTTTATAAAATGAGAGATGCTTAAGTATGGAGTGAAGAGATGATTATTAAAAGAAAAAATTATAAGGCCTTCGGATTAACGGTTTCAAGTGAAATTGAGTTACCTGAACTGCAGGTTAGTACTGAACAAGTAAATAAAGACAAAACGGTAGAGATAGCAATAGAGAATTTAACCGAAAAATGGAATGAAGTAAGCGCGAATCAAAAGCATATTGTAGTTACAGAACAGTTTGTCATGATGAAAATTTCAAATTCAGCTATTTTCTGCATTGAAAAAGGGAGAAAAATAAGTGTATCTCCACTTGAGAAATCAGATGAAAGCGCAATTCGATTATATTTACTGGGAAGCTGTATGGGAATCATTCTTATACAAAGGAAAATTTTACCGTTTCATGGCAGTGGCGTTGTGATTAACGGCAAAGCATATGCTTTTATCGGAGATTCTGGAGCTGGAAAATCAACGTTAGCTTCTGCTTTTCTACAACGAGGGCATCAGTTAGTAACAGATGATGTGATTGCAGTTTCTTTATCCCAAAAAGGACAGCCTTTTGTCATACCGGCGTATCCTCAACAAAAGCTTTGGCAAGAGAGCTTGGATGCTTTTGGACTAGAGAATACAAACTATCGTCCAATCTATGATCGGGAAACAAAGTATTCGGTTCCAGTAGCTTCTAAGTTTTATGACAAAACATTACCTCTTGCAGGATTATTTGAGCTCGTTAAAACAGAGGATGGTACTACTCAAATCCATCGTATAGAAAACCTGGAGCGGTTTCGCACTCTTTTTCATCATACGTATCGGAATTTTTTAATTCCGCGATTAGATTTAATGGAATGGCACTTTAGCATGTCCGTTCAATTACTGAATTATGTGTCTATGTTTCAAGTAAAAAGAACAACAGCTGGTTTTACAGCCAATGATTTAGTGTCCGCAATTATAGATGTAATAAATGAGGAGGAACAAACAAATGAAAAGCATTCAAACGATTTCACTCAGTTGCACAGTTATGCAAAGTGAAGGAAACATTGTAAGTGATATGGAGGGAGAAAAAGTCATGATGAGTGTGAGTAACAACAAGTATTATAACTTGGGAGTTATGGGGGGCGAGATTTGGGAAATGGCTCAGTCTGCAACCTCAGTTAAACACATTGTCGCTAATTTAATGTCCGTATATGAAGTAGAAGAAAAAATCTGTGAAAAAGAAGTTCTTTCATTCTTAAATGTTTTATATAAAGAAGGTTTAATTCACGTTCAAGATGAAGCTCACTCTTAGTGCAAAGAAAGGGCCATAAACATGCTGAAAAAAATTAAAGGATTTCTGAAATACGATAACCGAATGAAGATAATACTGCTAGAAGCATTTGTCCTGCTTGGGTGGTCACGTATTTTAAAAAGCATACCGTTTTCTAAAGTAGCTCCTTTTCTTGGTGAAAAATCAGCAGAGACAGCTAGTTGTGTTGATGAAAGAAATAAAAGCAAACTAAATGACATATCGAAAGCCATTGCGATTATGAGTCACCATACCTTATGGGAAAGTAAATGCTTAGTGCAAGCACTAGCGGCAATGAACATGCTGAAAAGACGGAAAATAGAAAGTACGTTGTACATGGGGATGGCTAAAGACGAGAAAGGGTCGCTTATTGCCCATGCATGGCTAAGAAGCGGTTCTTTCTATGTGACAGGTGCTGAAGGAATGGAGCGCTTTACGGTAGTCGGGACTTTCGCCAACAGCGTGTCTAATAAAAGAATGGAAGGAGAAGTCAATGGATCATAAAATTCAACTTGATTTGACACTCATGCCGAAAGAATTAAAGGTATTACTTGAACTAATAAAAGATGAAAATGATGAACATATACAACAGCATAAAAATGAATGGTTTATGAATATGGATTGGGACTACTTCTTGAAGTTAGTCATGCACCATCGAATTTATCCCCTTGTATACTTGAAGATGAAAGAAGTAGCAACAGAACTGACTCCTTCTCATGTGTTACAAGAGCTGCAAGCAGAGTACAAAAAAAACACGTTTCAAATGCTCCATTTAAGCGGAGAAATGGAACGTGTAAGCAAATTGTTCGCCGAAAACCAAATTCATTCTTTGTTTTTAAAGGGTCCAGCTGTTGCTCATGATTTGTACGGTGATATTTCGCTGCGGACATCTAAGGATCTAGATGTTTTAGTTCAAAAAAGCGACTTAGAAAAGGTAGAAGAATTGCTTTTGAAACATGGGTATAAAAATACACAAGAAAATATAACTTTAAACGAAAAAAAAGGTAGAAACTATCATATAGCTTATTTTCACCCACGAAAAAAAATCGAGATAGAACTCCATTGGAGATTGCATCCTTTTCCTATAACACAGCCAACTTTTAACGAACTATGGGAACGTAAAAGAAATAGTAACTTTACTAGCTATCCTGTTTCAATACTAGGTAGTGAAGATTTATTTTTATATCTTAGTGTTCATGGAGCACGTCATGGATGGTTTCGTTTACGATGGTTAAAAGATATTGACCAAATGTTAGAGCAACAATTCAACAGTCAACAAGTTAATTTTTTACAAAAAAAATATCGATACTCTCACATGATAGGCCAGGCTCTTACACTGGTTAATCAGTTACTAAGCGTTAAAGTAAATAAAGGGATAAAAATATTATCAAAAAGGAATTCTAAGTATTTGGCTCAAGCAGCTATATTCTATATAAGAAGAAGAACTCACGCACATATTAATGAATCTAAAAATTTGAATAATTACCATACTCGTTATCTGTTTTTACTAATGCCCCCTAGTAGGAAAATATTATTTATTTTAACCTTATTTTATCCAAGCTCTAAAGATCAGCAAGTAATATCGCTACCTAATTCCCTTCATTTTTTATATTTTCCTCTTCGCCCTTTTTTATGGATATGGAGAAAGACTGTAAAATTGATACAATTATAGAGAGGATACATCGATATGAAAGAAATTAAGTACTTTTTGAAAAAGCTACATAATTTTGCAGGAAATATCTTATATATAAACTTATTAGGAATGGTTTTGGTTAGTTTCCTTGAGGGGGCAGGAATATTTTTATTGGTGCCTATGCTAAGCAATAGCGGTATTTTGGATATAAGTTCCAAATCTAGTGATAATCAAAATGTAATTAAAATACTGGAGATCTTTCCTATAACATTGAGTTTGACAGCTACATTGAGTCTATATGTTTTTATAATAGCTAGTGTAGCCTTTTTGCAACGCTATGTAACTATTCAAAACGCCAAAATCCAAGTTGGTTTTATTAATTTCTTAAGACTAGAAACTCATAATGCTCTATTGACAGCCAATTGGATCTTTTTGGCAAGGAAAAGAAAGTCAGATCTTATTAATTTATTGACTGGAGAGTTAGGTAGAGTAAGCATGGGAACAAACTTATGTTTACAACTCCTAACTTCCATTATTTTTACCTTTATTCAAGTTTGCTTTGCTCTATGGTTATCTATTAAAATGACTCTTTTTATACTATTATGTGGGATAACACTTGCTTTCCTTACTAGAAAGTTTACTAAACGAGCAAAGGTTTTAGGTGGGAGAACCTCTGAAATTTCGCAAAATTACCTTGGTGGAATAACAGATCAATTTAATGGAATTAAAGACATTAAAAGTAATAATTTAGAAGATTCTCGTATTACATGGTTAGAAGAATGGTCTAAAAGTATTGAATATGAACAAATTGAATATATAAAGTTAAAAGCTGGTTCCCAACTGTATTATAAAATTTCTTTAGGTATTCTTATCACTATTTTTATATCAGTATCTATTAATATATTTCATAGAGAAGCGATCCACTTGATACTTATTATTCTTATCTTTTCTCGATTATGGCCAAGGTTTATAACTATTCAGTCAAACCTGGAACAGTTAGCTTCAAGTATTCCAGCTTTAAATAGGTTAATAGAACTGCAAGATGAATGTAAAAAGTTTAATGAGTTGAAAACTAGCAAGGGTAAAAGAATACCATCTTTAGCAATAAAAGAAGAGATTACATGTAAAAATGTCTATTTTCGTTATGATAAAACATCGTCTGCATTCAATCTGGAAAATATTAACTTAAAAATCCCTCTAAATTGTACAACAGCAATCGTAGGTTACTCTGGTGCTGGAAAAAGCACCTTGGTTGACATATTAATGGGACTTATAGAACCAGACAAAGGGGAAGTAAGGTTAGATGGTTCGCCTTTGAAGAGAGAAGATTTAACTGCATTTAGAAAAGCTATCAGTTACGTTCCACAAAATCCATTCTTATTTAATGGAAGTATTAGGGATAATTTTTTAATAATGAAGCCTAATGCAAGAGATGAAGATATTTGGGAGTCGCTTGAATTTGCAGCTTCTAAAGAATTTGTGCTAAACCTTCCTGAAGGGCTAGATACTATAGTAGGGGATCAAGGAGCTAAGCTTTCTGGAGGGGAGAGGCAAAGAATTGTTCTCGCAAGATCCATACTAAGAAAGCCATCAATTTTAGTATTAGATGAAGCAACTAGTGCTTTAGATATGGAGAATGAAGCGAAAATTCAAGAATCGTTAAAGAAAATAAAAGGGGAAATAACTATTGTTATCGTTGCACATCGCTTATCCACGATAAAAAATGCAGATCAAGTTATTGTAATGGATAAAGGTAAAATTATTCAAAAAGGCGAATTTAATCAACTTGCTCAAGAAAGAGGAGGAATATTAGATAGGTTACTGGAAAAACAAAGAGAATTGCAATATATTAGTGGGCATGGCTAAAAGTATTTAAAATAGAAAAATATAAACAATAAAGTTACCACAGTAAAAATTTCACTTAACTTTATCAGTGATATAGCTAATCAAAAGAAATTAGATTAAATGAAAGAGGTATTTATACACGCCTTTCATTTAGTTTAATTTCTTTTTTTTATTGATATTCAGATTTTTAAAAATATAATTTTTTATTGTTCATGCCCAAGAAAGATAGATGAAGAATAAACTTATGATTTGACACTAGCAACTCAACAAATTTTAGCGACTCCAAATCTATATTTAAATGCAGAGTCTTCACACTTTAAAAGTTGTATGTTGTTCAGTATAATGAAAATTTTTTGGTTATTAATGGCGATTGAAATAAAATTACTGGTTGTGATTTCACTAATGCGACTCAGAACTTAATTAAAATAATTAGAACGAGTACGGGAAACACTATGGGTGGATGTGGAGATGAAAAATACAGTGGCAAAGCAGATGAAGATATTTCAAGTGGAGAGAGCTTTATAGCTTCCCACTTTAACGGATGTAATAAGGAGTTTTCTTGGGGAATCAAAGCAATTGGTGATAATGATGGCGTTTAGCGCTATGGTATAACTTGTACCGGTCTATCGAATCTGTCAGTGCCTTAATATACTGCGATCGACTTATTATCGCTGGAAGCAACATGAACAACGAGAAATAACAAAGAAAAAGAAATGGATGGAACAACAAGTGGGTGAACAGGGTCGTAAACACAAGTTTCGATATGGTTATCGGAAAATTTCAGCATTACTCAATTGAACGATGAAGATCAACCACAAATTTGTACAACGTGTCATGCAGAAATGCCGTCAATTGGACTTATTTTACAGATGGTACAATCTTAGCTCCAAAAGGAACAGCGAAGATTTCATTCAGATTTAGAACAGCCCGTTGGGAATATACGCCAATTAATCGTTTTGATTAGATGAATTTAATGTAAACGTTCAATAAAAAAACAAATAAATGACAAATAGAGCGCTATTTAATTAGCGCTCTTGTTTGGTTTATCTATTCTATCTATTTTCCTTAAAGCGAGAAGCATTCCTACCATTGCAAACATAAAGATTCCTATTCCTCTGACCCAAGAAACATCAACTTGGATATGTACTAATCTTGCAACAAAACCTGAAATGAAAATAGCGTTCATTGTTCTAATTTCATAATTGTATTTGTGCTTACGCTTATTAGTTATTGCATAAATGAAAATACAAAGAAGCAACACTATAAATATTACTAAGCCAATTAGTCCTAGTTCAACTAAATTTAATAAGAATACATTATTAGGATCATCTTGACTAAAGTGAATCATAGGTATTTCAATAAAATAGTTACCCACACCTTCACCTATAAGTGGATGTTCTTTAATTTTCTCAACAGCGTCATTGTATATGGTAACCCTAGAATAAGCAGATGAAAATTTATCAAATGCGGTGGCTCTCTCAAGGTATGAAGGAGCAAGGTAAAGATAAAGAGAAATACAAATAGCGAATAATGGAATAAGAACAAATATTTGCTTTGTTTTCCCCATAAAAAACAACAAAATGAAAATGGCTGCAATACTGCCTATTAAAGCTCCTCTAGACATGCTCATCACTAAACCGACCATATTAATTATCAGGCAAAGCAAATATATTTTTTTGCCTCCCGGTTGCTCTTGTCTACTTAAAAGATATAATCCCACAATTAGAGAAATAGATGTTCCTAAAACCGTTCCCAATGCATTTTTATGGAATCCAAGCATATATACAGGGCCTTGACCACCCTGTGTTATGTAGAAAATGATAGCTATAATTCCTAATATTGTTGAAATAAAAACATACCAATTTAACATTTTTCTATAATAAGTGGTTTTAATATTATAAAAAACAAAAACCGTTATTATCATAAATTCGAAGTATTGAAACAACCTTGATACTCCTTTAGTGTATTCATCTGCCCATACTAGAGACAAGGCAGATAAAAAAACATATGTAATTGCAATTAAAAAATATGTTTTGGGAAAATTGAATTTGAATTTATTTACGATTAATAATAAGACAAATCCAACTATCAAATATATATCTGAAAAACTAACTTTTATTCCAGCTGAAATTATAGAATGAGGTATAGCAGTGGAAGCTAGTAAGAAAAAAAGAAAATATTCAGGTTTTATTATTTTCTTTTTAATCTGTACAAATACTAAAAGAATTACTATGAAAGGAATTGCGAGTAGAAGCATCCCTTTATTGAGTATAAGGACAAATGGAACAATACAACCTAATAAAATAGCTACTATTATTGCATAGATGTGTTTCAAAAAAAGAAGCCTCCTTGTTTACTTAACAGACAACATCAATTTATTTTATCAATATGGAGAATATTTAATCAATATATTTTTGAAGAAATTACAATAAAAAACTTTAAATGGTTATTAACTCTAAAATATAGTAGCATAGTTAGTAAATGAATTTTAATATATATTATGATTTATAATTCAAAATGTCTTTTAAAATAAATTAGTTTTATACAGTAAAGGGGAAAGATTAAATTTGAGAGAAGGAAAAAAGTTAAAGGGAGTACAATGGTTATTTGATAAGAAAAAAAGTCTCATTTTTTTAATAATTATTTTACTCGTGTTTGTAGTTTTATGGGCTATAGTAGGGAAATTCAAGCGAGATGAAGATATTTTTTCACATTTAAGTACGAATGGATTAGGAGTTAGCATTTATCAAAAGGCAAATCAACAAGATATAAAGTTATTGGCCGATGCAGGGTTTAAATGGGCCAGGACTGATATGACATGGAGTAGGATTGAAGAAAAAAAAGGTGAATATAATTTTGTGAATTCAGGCTATGACAAATTAAATAAGTGGATGGTGGATGAGGGTATTCAACCTTATTACATGTTAGGTTACGGAAATCCTTTATATGAGGAAAGTCAAATAACAACAACTGAAAGTAGAAAGGCATTTATTAATTTTGTGGATGTTGTAACTAAAAGGTACAAAAATCAAGGTAATGTGTGGGAAATATGGAATGAAGCAAATATAAGGTTTTGGAAGACCCAGCCAAGTTATAAAGACTATTCTCGTTTAGTTAATGAGGTGGTACCAATTATAAAGAAAAATGATCCTAGCAGTAAAGTTGTTGCACCAGCAGTCTCAGGGTTAAACGATGAATCTTTTAAGTGGCTAGAGCAATTATTTAAACAAGGAATCCTAAAAAATATTGATGCTATTTCTGTCCATCCTTATCGTGGTCAAAATCCAGAAAGTGTAGAGGCAGATTATAAAAGGTTGCATCAACTGATAAAGAAATATACCTCAAAGGATATTCCTATTATTTCTGGTGAATGGGGGTATGCAACAGAATATTCGCAAAATTTTCAAGATGATGATAACGAAAGAAAACAGGCTGAATATCTAGTGAGGATGTTTCTTGTGAATATGTCTAATAATATTCCTATGACTATTTGGTATAATTTAAAAAACAACGGTAACGAATTTCAAAGACGTATAGATAACTATGGAATTGTTACAAGTGATGGTCAACCGAAAATATCTTATTTAGCAGTTCAAACTTTAACCAATCAATTAAAAGGGTATGAATTCTCTAAAAGCCTGATCTATGGTAAACAAGGAAATTACGTATTAGAATTTAAAAACTCTAAGAAAGAAAAAATACTTGTGTATTGGACTATTAGAGATAATTCAGATTTAAAACTCCGTATAGATTCAGGTAAAGGTAAGGTGGTTTCTATGCTAGGGGGTATGCAAAGAGTACAATGGAAGAATGGGATACATCTATATCTCTCCTCTAGTCCTAATTATTTAATTATTGATTAAGTTTGTAATAAAAAGCGCATCTATATTTATAGATGTGTTTTTTTATTATAAATGAGGCAAAATCAACCCCAATGAATAATATGAATTATATTCAATTACGAGGTGATTAAAATTTTTAATACAGGAAATTTCGTTGAACAGCTAGCTGGTGAAACAGTTGTAAAAAAAAATGACCAAATTACAATTAGAATACAATTTAAAGATAAAAAAGGTGCCTTAGTTAATTTAAATGGTTCGATCATCAAGGTAAGGCTGATAGCTGAAAATCACATCTTAGAAAAACAAGCAAAGGTAGAAAGTGAACATAGTGCTAATTTTTTAGTGCATTCTAGTGATATTATGGGGCATGACGATATAGAAATTGAGTTTCTTATCAAAGGTCTCAAGGGTAATATAGAGAAGTTTCCTTCAGGGAATCAACAGAGAATCAGGATTGTTCCAATATTAAAGGGTGATAAGAAGGAGGAAGTTGGATATATCGATTTTGGGCAATTAAGTGTAAAAGACAATTCAACAACTAAAGGGTCTACAAAAAAAATTAATACTCAGGAAAATAAAACTGAGAATGAACTAACTAGTAAAAGTCAGGTTAACTATAACAGCCCTCACTTAATTCAAGAAATGCAAGCTATTTATGGAGAAAGAAAAGTAAATATAAGTTGGTATGCTCAATATGCGATAAAAAATTCTTCTGGCAATGTTATTGATTGGGGGCCAGCTATAAAGAAGATAGTAAGCGAATCTGATGCTACTACAAATGTTAGTTATGGAAAAGGAGTGAAAATTCTTTTAGGAGGTGGTAGCTACCCGGTAGAAACATCTATTGATAATATTAATACCAGTAATTTAAGTATTGAGGGTCTAGGCTACGGTTTAACCAATATTGTTACAAATATAGATGATGGATCTGGGCTGTTTAAAGTGGAATGCTTGGATACAGGCCATCTTAATTATTTTCGTTTAGCAGATCTTACATTATCGGGAAATAGAAAGAATGCTGTTGGCGTTTATGCAAAGAAAGCAAGTGTATGCACATTCTCTAGAATTCGTATAAGAGATTTTGCTAATCATGGTATGTATTTAGAAGAAGTTTATGATTCCTATTTTTATGGTGTAATGTTTACTGGGAACGGTAAAATGTCCGAGGATAACAATCCAGCTAACAGTAATCATGCTCTTTATATTTACAATGGACCTTATGATAATAGTAACCGTTTGATATTTATTTCCTGTCATTTCGAAGCAAATTATGGTAGTCACGTCTATTCTAACAGCGCAGGGAATAGTCGCAGAAATAGTCAATTAAAATTTATAGGATGTAAATTCCATGGATTGGATCCAGGTAATTTAGCGAACTGTCCCAACACCCCTCATGTTTATTTAGATGCTGATCTATGTTCATTTGAAAGTAGTACATTCTTCCAGTGTAACAATGATTTTATTGTAGTTAACGGATACAGAAATAAATTGATTAGTAGTGATTTTAATAATTCGACAGGACATTTAATTAAAATAATTGGAGATAGTGCCTATACAACTATTATTGGCTGCACAGGTAACCATTGGGGTCAAGGTAAAAAAGCTATAGAGGATATATCGACTGGGGAGAACTTTCTTTCCTCCTATTTTACGGGGTATGCAAAAAAAATAGCGTGGGGAAATAAAATAATTGGGGAGGATGGCGGACGCCTTGCTATATGGTTTAACATGCATCGCTCTAACCTTAGATATCAATTATCAGGTAATAGCCCTAGTTTTAGCGTAACTACGGGAGCAGATGGTTTTGATGTACAGGGCGCAGCAGCAAGTGGTGAAAGTAATTCTGTTATTGCATTAAGTAGCCTTTTAAGTGTGAATCTAAATAGAATCAGAGCCAATAAACCAGTTCAACTAATCCCAATACCAGCTAATGAATCAATCCCAAACAATTCATTTTTTGTAGATTCTTCAGACAGTAACAAATTAAAATTTAAAGATAATGCAGGCGTCATTAGAACTGTTAATCTCAAATGAAAATTAAATAATGGCTTAGTAAATAGTTTTATAAACTATAATTAGGCTGTTGATTTTTTACTAAGAACTTTATTTAGAAATAAGAAGTACCGTTGACACTAAAAAACTTAGTGTTATTTTTTTTGCGTTAAAGGAGGTGAGGAAAATCTATAATAATTTCATAAAGTATCTCTATACAAATAACACAAAAAGTTAAATAAAAAAACCAAGAGAATGGGGATCAGTTCTCTTTTTTAAAAAAGGGGAGTTATTAAAATGTTCTTAAAAGATAAAAGCTTTCTTTATACTACTTACCGCGGTATTCGTTATCTTTTAACTCAATTTTTCCGTAAAAGTGATGGAGAACCTAACTTATTACAAGGAGAAAAAGGGATTTTTGTACAAATAGTAAACGAAGCTGGTGATAGTCCATCTATTGCTAATCAAGGGGGAAGTGGTAGGCTCCCCTCTGCTACAAAAGGTTTGTTGGTGGGAAGTTAACCTCTAGCTTTTAACGGTGTGACTTGGGATAGATGGAGGAATATCATAGAAGGTGTAGCTCTTGCAAGTTCAAGTAGAAGTGCTTCTACGACATCTCCTCTTATTTCTAATCATAATGCTCGTGCAATTTTGGTGTTTTTAGATATTACTGCTGTAAGTGGAACTGGTGGACTAGTTCTCAAAATAAACGGGAGAGATCCTGCAACTGGAAAAATGTTTAAATTGAATGTTGATACTACACTCATAACAGCCATAGGTAACTATCTGTATGCAGTTGGGTTAGGAGTTACAAAAGATAGTGCTAGCCAAGGCGGAACACAGTCTTTAAAACAGGCAACTGCAGCCCCGTTGCCTAGGCAATTAGAAATCTTTATTTATAACCAAGATAGTACGACGTACACCTACTCAGTAGGTTATGCATTAAGTGTATAAGAGGGCATGAAAGATGGAAGTAAAAGCCTACGAATCAGAGACAACTTATAAATTTATAGTTACAGATACACTTGATGAGATAGAATATCAGTTCACTTATGAATTTAGCATATATCAGCTTCAAGGAATAACAAAAAGATAATACTTGCAGAACTGTAAAAGGGAGAGTATAGCTTTAGCACAATATGAATTAGATAAATTGAAGCCTCCTGAAGAGTTGGAAATATAGCCTGATAAAACGCCTAGAGCGTTATTTTTTATGTCTGAAAACGTATTTACTCGTTGTTTTTTATTCCAAATAAAAAAATGTTATTTTTCATGTATAAAAGCACTCCTAAATGTCTTTTTTTGTTATAATGTAGTAAAAAAGTATCAAAAGGAGTTTATCTATGAAAATAACATTTGTATGTAGGGGTATGAGAGAGGGTGGGGGTATTCAAAGGGTAATAGATGAGATTACGAGAAAACTTTTAAATAACCATAAGGATGTCAATTTAACAATAGTGTCCGACAATTTTCCTGATTATATGGTAAACGAGAAGAGGATTAATAAGGTCAAAATTCCTTCCTCAGCGGGTTTAACTAAAGCGATTAAAGCACCACGATATTTGCATGTTTTACTGGCACAACCTATATTTTTAGTCTTAGCAACCTTATACATCATGTTTAATCGAAAACAACTAGGAACAGTATATAATCATGGTGCAGGTCAATGTTTAGCACAGGATATAGTCATCTTCCATAGTTGTCATCATGCCTGGGTGAAAACCAAAAGAAAGAACGGGAAGAAAGCGGGTAAAATATCTGCATACTTAAGTCCATTTGATTGGTTTATTATGGCTTGTGAAAAGATCAATACTATTAAGAATAGAAAACAGCAAATAGTTGCGGTTAGTGATTATACAAAAGAACAGCTATCTGAATACTTAAAAGTAAGTGAATCCTCAGTCATAAATAATGGAGTAGATGTAGATCGTTTTAGAAAGAATGCCGATTCTGAACTTAGACCTGAATATAATTTAACTGCTGAAGATAAAGTTATCCTATTTGTAGCAAATGAGTGGAAACGAAAAGGATTAGAAAATGTATTTGCTACTGTAGCAAATCTAAAGAACGAAATTAAAAATATTAAGTTATTAATTGCTGGACGTAATCTTAATAGTGCTGTTCATAATTTTAAAGAAAAGTATAATCTTTCTGATGAAGTTATATTCCTTGGAGAAACAAACAATATTGAGGATCTGTATGCTATTTCAGATGTGCTTTGTGTACCTTCTGAAGAAGACGCATTTGGTCTTGTTTTCGCGGAGGCTATGAGTTCTGAAGTTCCTACAATTGTTACAGATAAATGTGGAATGGCGAAATATATCCAACATGGTGTAAATGGATTTTTAATATCAACAGATGATGTTAGAAAAAATCTTTTTATTAATCTAAAGGATATATTGTCCAGTAATCTTAATAATCGTCTTATCGGGTTAAATGGTAGAAATACAGTAGTCAATAACCTTTCATGGGAAGAAATTACGTCTCAATATGTTAAAGTTGCTCTTGAAAAAAATACTGTTCCACTTGTTTCTCATGTAAAGTAACTAGATTTATTGATCTTTAATTAAGTCTTAAACATATTATAAATATAATGAAATTAGAGAGCACTAAAAGTAAAACGTATTCTGTCACAATAAAATCGCCAGAACATACGGAACAAAAGACCTTCCAAAATAGCGACTATTTTAAAGTGAAGGCGAAAGAACGGTATAAGATTGAAGCGAAACATAGTGAGCTCAAGCATAGACACGGGGATGATGTTGCAAATTCCTCGGGTCTCTTAGGTATGGAAATGCAAGGAGCCATGACCATATTTGCCGTCAATTTAAAACGAACCATGACATTATTGAAAGAAACAAATTGAAAAGTTACATAAAGAAAGGAGACTTTCCGTTCATGAATGAACAGAAAGTCTCCTTTTTGTTTTGCCATATTGATACGAGATTAAAAACGAAAGTTTTTCAGTGGACTCCTGATACCAGTCCTCTTTTTATTTTGTAAAAGGGGGAATCAATAATATTAGGAATGTCGGATGAAGATCAAGTTATGGATGTACTTGCTCAGAATGGTCCATGTGCTTTGCTATTTATATGGTTACCCAAAAGTCTAAAGAACGAGAGGACAGGCTAATGAGCCATGTAGGGTGCACTACTGACACGTTACAGCGAATTGAGCAAAGTGTATTTGGCATGCAAGAGAAATTAAAGATATTCGTGAACAAATAGAAGAAAAATAAGTCTCTGCTTATGCAGGGGCTTTTTTATATAACTAAAAATTGAAAGGAAGATGAAAATGTACGGATTCGAAAAGTTAGCACAGTTAGTTGATAAGGGAGATAAGTTACCTTATAAGGGTACTTATGGAAAGAGAAAAAAATAGTGTGGATTCCATCACAACTCGTGTATGGCACCACCCATTGACTAAGTTATCCGCAGATGGATTTAGAATTAAATCTTTTGCTGATTTCTATGTTCGAACAAATAGCTGGTCGGAAATTGCATATCAACTAATTATTGATCTAAAAAATGAATAAAAATTTATTGAGTTCTTGAATGCTGTTTATCTTCTACTCCTAACATAGTTCATTTTAGTTGTGTTTTACATCAATCTAACATTTTTTGAAATATTTTTAAAAAGAGATTTTTTATTTAGTTTTTACTGATATAATTTACCTTTACACCATTAAAAACCATATCTAAGGGGAGAAGGAAGTGAGAATTTCTCATAACAAAAACTATTAAAGATTGTTCTTATTTTAATTATTATTTTAGATCTTATAGACTATTAAGATAAAACTAATAATTTTCAAATTAAGGAAAATTTTTTTCTAAAGATGTAAGGGGTGAGTCTTCACCCAGGAGTTACCGACAAAAACATCCAATCTATAGCTGATACCGGATTCAGAGGGGTACGTGTCGATATTTTTGAGGATAGAGTTGAAACGCAGAAAGGAAATTATAATTTTAAAACAATAGGTTATGATGAATTGAACCGATGGTTAAAAAAGAGAGGTATTACGCCTTATTATATTCTTCATTATTCAAATTCAATCTATGGGGAAAACCGTTTTGTTGTCACTAAAGGGAGGAGAGAAGTATTTGCGAAATTTGTGAAGGTGACACTACTTATAGGTACAAAAAACAAGGTGTCATATGGAAAATCTGGAATGAACCTAATATAGGATTGAAATTCTCAACTCACTGCTAAAGTGTATTTAACTTTGATGAGAAAAGTAGTTCCAGTTATTAGAGGACAAAACTCTAGCGGTTTATTAGTAGGGGCTGCAGTTTCAACCTTATGGAATTATAAGTCCTGACACTGTGAGTGCTGATTACAGGAAACCAAAACGTATTATTCATAGATACGATGATAAAAACATGCCTATTATTTCAAGTGAATGGGGTATTCAATAGCAAATAAAGATTTACCCTTAACAGAAACCCGACAGTCAAAACACCTTGTGAGAATGTTTTTAATAAATGTTCAAGCAGGAATACCCGTTAGCATAGGGTGAGATTAAAAAAATGAGATTGAATTCAATATATCATCTAGTCCTAGTTATCTAGCGATTAAATAGGCTTAAAATTAAATATATCTCTTGAGACGTATTGTCATATAAAGTAAAACTTTGACATATTAAATGGAGGAAAACGAAAAATGAGAGTGAAATTTGAATTGATACAGTCGTTAAAGGCTGTTGTTGCAATGTTGATTATCTTTGGCCATATAGGAGCGGTAATGTATGAAAAATTAGATTATGATTTTCTTTCAATATACCATCTAGGTAGAACTGGAGGCGTTGACTTCTTCTTTATGCTGAGTGGATTTTTAATTTATTATGTGTATCACAAGGACATCGGACAACATAGAAAAAATCAGTTTTTGATGAAAAGGGTAATAAGAATATACCCTTTAGTATGGTTTTTTACCTTGGTTAGTCTTCCCATTTATTTCTTGGTTCCTTCATTTGGGGGGGGACACGAAACAGAACTAGGTATGATTATTAAATCATTAATTCTTTATCCGCAGCATCAGCCAGTTCTAGGAGCAACATGGTCTCTTAGTCATGTTATATTATTTTATTTACTTTTCACTTTAACTATCAAAAAGCCTGTTCTTGGTAAGACAATCGCTGCATTATGGGCAACTTCTATAATTGTGTTGTGGATTGTATCTCCAAGCTTTATTTCAAGCTACTATGAAGTGAAATTTATATTCAGTCCACATAATTTAGAATTTCTTCTTGGTGCCCTTGCATCACATTTAACATTAAAGTATAAAATCAAGTATGGTGAGTTATTCTTGGTAGCGGGTGTTGCAGGGTTTATTTGTACATGGACAAACACTTTAAAAGATCTAATCCCTCTAGACATTACTATAGGGTACAGTTTATCATCTTTATGTATAATATTAGGTACTTATTCAATTGATTCACAACAGAAGATAAAAATTAATAAGGTAATAGATGTTTTCGGAAACTCATCTTATTCAATTATTATCACAAATTTACCTTTCATTATTTTCTTTGCAAAAGTGTTTGATGTTTTAAATGTTTTTGAATTAATTGGTTATACTCCGGCTATCATTATTTTAATTCTTTTAACTGTGATTGGCGGGGTAACAGTACATTTACTAATTGAAAATCCATTAAGTTCTTTTTTGAAGAAGAAACTAATTAAAGCTAAAGTCCAAAAGAACGCACCACCTGTCAATCAAACCGCTTAATTAAATATAATTAGAATACGAGAAAAGGATGATGACTGTGAAGGGATTATTGCTGAATTAAAACCGAAAGTAATACCAGAAGGGCATAAAAAGTGTCCTATATGTGAGGGCACAGGAGAATATGATGCTTTTATAGATTGTTTGACATGTGATGGAGTAGGACATATGTCAAGTGATGAATATTATGACAAGTTAACTAAGGGTGAATTTAGATACGATTACTAATACAATAGTGTTTATGTAAGAAAGAGAGGACTGGTAACAGCCCTCTTTTTATTTTATAAAAGGAGTGAGAGAGATGTCACAAACGGCGAAGGCTCAACCAATGGATATAACGCAAAAAGAGATAGTTAAAATAAAAACGGATATTAAATCATTGCAAAAAGAAGTACAAGAATTGAAGCAAATCACCAATAGACACAATGGAAAGATTCAAGCTATTGAAAATATGTTGGGTAGTATTAATAAGAACACGACGTGGCTTAAACGTACTATCACGAATGCAATCATTGGTGCTGTTTGCACAGGTTTTATTGGTGGTATCGCGATTGTTTTTACAGTTTTTAAAGGAGGAAGCTAAAAATGTAGGATTACGTGTAGGTTTTTATCACTTTGCTCATGCTGATAATGATCCTATTGCAGAAGTTAATTTCTTTTTAAAAAAATTTGGCAGCATGAAGGTTGATTTGCCTCATTGCTTAGATTTGGAAGAAAACAAAGGGAGAACGAAAGCACAAGTCACAGCCTCTGCAGTTAGATGGATGGAGTATATTCAAAAGAAAACAGGCATCACACCTATTCTTTACACAGGATATAGTTTTATTAAGTCTAATTTCACAATTGCTGTAGCAAGATATCCGTTATGGGTAGCCCGTTCCAGTGGAAGTAACCGTTCTAAGGGATTTACTAATCCAGGTGATACAACAATCTGGGATAGATGGGCTATGTTTCAATATACAGATCAAGGAAAAGTAAATGGTATCAGTGGAAACGTCGATATCAATGAAATGGATTTGGCTTTCTTTAATAGTATCAATACAGGTGTTACTGTAGTGGAAGATAATGAGCCATCAACGCAATTACAACAAAGTGATAGTGGCCTTACTGTAAAAGAACTACAATAAAATTTAACTGAATTAGGGTTTAAACTTTCTCAATACGGAACTGATGGCCAATATGGGAATGAAACCATTGCAATTGTTAAAGTATTTCAAAAAAAGTATAGATTAACGTCAACTGGAATAGCTGATGAAAAAACATTAGCTAAGATTGTGGAATTGATTAATAATGTAAGTAAGTCAAAAGAAGAATCATTACCGAAGGTTACCTCACTAGGTGATAAGTATTCTTTCCGAGTAAAAGCAACAAAGGATATTGGCGTTTACAAGTGTACTAATTTAGCAGAGAACTTTAGAACATTAAAACAAGGTACAGTATTTAGCGTGTATGGTTATACGTATGCAACATGGGCTGTTCCTGGTGGCTTTGTACAAATAAAGGATGTTGAACCTATCTCTGTTACAATTACTACAGGTGGATTGAGCAAAGACATGGAAACTGAGTTCCGTGATTTCTTAATAGGTGAAGAAATTGACAGTGAGCTAAATGTTTATGCAAGAGGAAATCCAAGTGCTGAAATTACAGTGAATGGTCTTAATCTTGTAAAAGTAAAACAGTTTCTTGATACAAAAGATTGGTACTACAAATAATGATTAAAGCCCCTGCTCAGTTGAGTAGTGGCTTTTGTATATTATTAAGAGGGTAGGCCCAACTTTAAGAAAGATTAAATTTGATTTACAATTGTTATTCCAATAACTACTAAAATCTTTTATACTAATTTAATGGTATAAATATTTTAAAAAATTAGGTCCTTTAGGGGGAAAGTTATTTGAATAACAATCGGTTAGAACAACTAGATTCATTAAGGGGGTTGGCTTCGCTTTCTGTGTTTGCTCATCACATGTGGATGATAACACCAGTCCTACCTATAGTATTTTCATACTCACCTTTAAGAATTTTTGTATACGGTCATGCTGCAGTAATACTATTTTTTATTTTAAGTGGATTTGTTTTGTCACTACCGTTCTTAAATAACAAGCAAGGGTCATATTATGGTTATATATTAAAACGATTTTGTAGGATATATATTCCGTACATAGTCTCTCTTGCAATTGCCATCACTTTGTCCGTCTCGTTACATAGAGATGGAATTAATACCTTAAGCGATTGGTTTAATCAATTTTGGAATAAAGGGTTAGATATAGATATAATTAAGGAACACATTGCGTTAATTACAAACATACACACAGATGCCTATAACACAGTTGTTTGGTCATTGATACACGAAATGAGAATATCAATTATTTTTCCGATTATTATGTTAGCTATAATACGTTATAAATGGAGTACAAACCTTTTGTTATGTTTGTTGTTATCTTCTATAGGAGCAATGAATGATTTGTTTAATTTTGAAGTTAGAAATGGGCATTACACTTCTATCTTTGACACAGTTCATTACACTTCATTTTTTATAATTGGAGCGCTATTAGCCAAATATAAAGAGTATTTAACTAGGACTTTTCATAAATTAAGCAGAATAAATAAGTGGGCTTTGTTAATCATTGCAATGGTTTGTTATAGTTATTCTAGAATAGTAGAAGTTGTTATCCACCTACCGTTTAACCATATTATTACAGAGTATGGTATAGCCTTCGGATCAATAATCGTAGTTATTATGGCTTTAAGTTCAAATACTTTTACAAGTTTTTTAATGAGGAGACCAATAATTTTTATAGGGAAAATTTCTTACAGTTTATATCTTTACCATTTTGTTATTCTACTAAGTTTAATTAATTTATTTTATGGAGAAATGCCTATATGGTTAATTTATGTTCTAGCATTTATTACTACCATTTTTGTATCGGTATTAGGATATTACTTTGTTGAGGATCCTTCTGCTAAACTAGGCAGAAAAATTTCTCGAAAAATAAACCTTTATCAATTAAAAAGTAAGGTTTCAGTTAAAAAAGGAGCTTAATTAGAAGGATTAAGAATATCCAACTAATAATAACATTTTCCATATTATATATAATTTTAAAAAAAGATCCCCCTGCTCGAAGTGGGGTTTTTTTATTTATCTTCCATTGTTCTAATATATAAAAAGCAAACTAAATGTGAGGGATTATTATGGAGAACATAGAAGACGAATATGCAAACATCGATGTAACAAAAGTTTATAAATACACTGAGCTACCAGATAAGATCAGTGGCTGATGCGATAACTGCGACAGCGTTAAATTTAAAAGTAGCGTAGGTGGCAGCAATTTCCTACATGAATGTACCAATTGTGGAATGAAGAAGAATATCTGATAAAGCAAATTTTAATCCAGTTGAATGTGGAATTATATTTATATTAATAAATTCCTCTTACTTCCTGTTATTTATTTAGATAGCCTCTGCACAATATAATTAAGGGGTGAATCTTTATGACAAATAAGGTAAAACAAGATAACTTCGAAAAGCTTAACCATCAATTAAATTCATTATATGGTGATGAAATTAGAGCAGACTGTGATGAAGACTAAATAAGCAAATATGTCTTATGTGAATGTACTAATTGCTGTATGAAGAAGGATATCTAACGTAAAAGCCCTGTTACTCTTTATAGAGCAGCGGGGCCTATTTTTTATTCTGATACTTCTCGGTCTCCACCTTCATCAGCAGATCATTTAGGGTACATGTGTATGCGAAGTATTCATAGTGATGAGGCTGTGTAAGTTAATCAAGTTATTTTGACATTTAATGAATGTTTCTGTTTAATGTTTATCAAAGAGCCTAGGGTGCTTAATAGTGAAAAATAAGCACTTCCTAAATATGGATCTTTAATTCATTACACTTATGACTCTCCCAGTATAAGTATAATAGTATCAAACATAGATCATAAAATAAGTAAAAGGGTGTGCGATGATGAAAAAACGTACAAAAATAATCATTGCAATCATTGTGAGAGCTGCTATTTTAATAGGAGGAATATGAATGATAGTTTAAGAAATAAGTTAACTTAACTTGAATATAAGGGTTTATCAGGAAAAGAGAAAGAAATAAAAAAGATTTATATGGAAAAATAAGAAGATAAGTATGCAAATAGTGATTTGAATAAAAATCATATGTCTTAATGGCTTCTTTAATCATATCCATTTTATTTTGTAATCGCTCATGGTCGGGTTTACAAAACATCATATAAAAAAAGTAGCCAATAAAATTGACCACAAATTAGTTATCACGAGATACGCAGAGATAGAACTGTACTTTCTTATTAACATTAAATATATATACTAGAATGATAGTAAATCAACTACATACCATAAGGTGCAGACTCAAATAAATAGTGTCTAATACAGGATATGTTTTACAGGACTTTAAAGTTATCGGAAAATATGACAGTCCTAGATTATATAAAACGTCAAAAACAATAAGTAGCTTAGGTGATTTATTGTCTTTATTATATGAGACTGGAACACAGAACAAAAATATGGGGAAAATACAGCACATTATTAGTACCTTCCCAAAATTATATAAAAGTCATATGGCTTTTTATCCCCCAGATTTCCCGTTTTTCAAATAGTTAGAATGAATATAAAAATAAAAAGACCTGCGGTAGATGTCACAAACAGCGGAGGATCAACCAATGGATACAATACAGAAAGGGGTAGTCAAAATGAAAACTTATATTAAATGATTGCAAAAGAAGTGCAGAAATTGAAGCGGTGTAGTGTTCTTTAAGTAATGAATAAAATTTTCATTTGAAACAATTCATCATTAAAAGAGAGAATTTTAATAAAATATAAATTTCAGAAAATAAAAATAGCACTAAAGGTCTATTTACGCCAATTGATTAAGTGAGTCTAAAAGACTGATTTTTTCATAGGTAGAAATAAAAGTTTTGTGAATATAATTTTGTAAACGTTATCATTTATTTTTCATGAAGTTAAATTTATGAAAAATTTACAAGAAATAATACTGTAGACTCAAGAAATGTAAAGAATTTATTGGTAATATTTCATTTGTAAGGAATATTGGTCTTTAAAAACGTTAATCATACAGAAACTATTTCTACCTATCATTCTTAATCTGAATTTAAAAAATACTATATTTATAATAGATAATAAGAACCACCTCATGTAACGTAAAGGGCATAAAGAAGCTGTTATAGGTACTTTTTACGATGTTCGACAAAATAAGACATTGAACCTATAGATTCGTTATGCTAGTATTTTCTAGTACTAAAGAATAAATTTCCTCTTGATTAGAAAATAGAATCAAAATTTATCGATTTTTAAAGTATAGGGCTACGTTTAATCATATCTTTCATGAATAATTATATGAATATTCTATCAAATTTTTGGAACAGAATGCAGTTGAAGAGATTCTCAAAGAAGAACTACTGTCAGAATGTCTATCAAACTACTTCTTTTTTTGTCTTACAATAGGTTAACCTCCAATATAAGTTATAAATATAAATTAATGGTGATATCTCCTAGCCAATATCAAAGGAGATACTCGATTATACTGTGGGTGTAAGTAAGCACCTTAGACGCGTATGTTGTCGAGAGTATAATGTGAGGACAGGTTAGATGCCTACTTAATAATATAAATACTTATAAAAAAACTATAGATCTATAGTTTTTTTATAAGTATTTATATCTAATCTCATACATAGTTAGTAAAAAATAAGAAGGGTTGAATGCGAATGAAGAAAATTAAAAAAGCTATTATTCCAGCGGCAGGGTTAGGAACACGCTTTTTACCTGCAACTAAGGCAATGCCAAAAGAAATGCTTCCTATAGTTGATAGGCCAACTATCCAATATATTATTGAAGAAGCAATTAATTCGGGCATTGAAGACATTATCATTGTTACGGGAAAAGGAAAACGGGCTATTGAAGACCATTTTGATTATGCACCGGAACTTGAGAATAATTTAATTGAAAAAGGTAAATTGGATCTTCGTGAAAAAGTACGTAAATCTTCTAACGTAGACATTCATTATATCCGTCAAAAGGAACCAAAAGGATTAGGTCATGCAGTTTGGTGTGCACGTAACTTCATTGGGAATGAACCCTTTGCAGTGTTATTAGGAGATGATATTGTTCAATCTAATACGCCCTGTTTACAGCAATTGATAAATGAGTACGAAAAAACCTCTTCATCAATAATTGGGGTGCAAACGGTTGCTGATAATGAAACAAATCGTTATGGAATTATTGATCCTACTGAGAAACAAGGAAGACTTTATCGAATGAATAAGTTTGTAGAGAAACCAGAAATAGGTAAAGCTCCTTCAAATTTAGCTATAATGGGAAGGTATATTCTCACTTCAGAAATATTTAAATTTTTAGAAGAACAAAATGTAGGTCCTGGCGGTGAAATCCAATTAACTGACGCTATTTAACAGTTAAACGAATTCCAATCAGTGTTTGCTTATGATTTTGAAGGTAAAAGGTATGATGTCGGAGAGAAGTTAGGCTTTATTCAAACCACTATAGAGTTTGCTTTGCAGCGTGAAGGGCTTAAAGAGCCCATTGGTTCGATTTTTAAACCAAGTACTAGCAGAGCATAATATAAAGGAAGAGCAACATTAGTAACAGGCATTAATTTTAAAAAATCTTTCACTAAACTCAAAAGTGTAATAAAAGTCACTCATTAATTTGAAGAAAACTAGTAGAATTTATATATGAATGGAAATTCACAAATATAGGAATATTAATATTGAGGTAGAAAAATAGATTACAATAATTAAGGTAGGTGCTAGTTTTGACTGTATCCAATGCAAAAGCTGCTAATCAATATACCAAGGGAAATAAAGAAAATGATATGTTAAAAGTTAATGAGAAAAAAGTCTATCTTTTTTCTAAGCGGTTTCTAGATATAGTCCTTTCTTTAATTGGACTCATTGTTTTGTTGCCCGTTTTCATACTCGTTGCTATATGCATAAAATTAGAGGATAAAAATGGACCTGTGTTCTTTTCCCAAACAAGGGTAGGGAAAAATCAGTCAGAGTTTACTATGTATAAATTTAGATCTATGGTTTCTAATGCCGAAGACTTATTGGAAAATTTACTTGAACAAAATGAAACTACAGGTGCTATGTTTAAAATGAAGAATGATCCTAGAGTTACAAAAATAGGTAGCTTTATTCGGAAAACAAGCATAGATGAATTACCTCAATTAATTAATGTTCTTAAAGGTGAAATGAGCTTAGTAGGACCGCGTCCTCCTCTTAAAAGAGAGGTTGAAGTTTATACTCCATACCAGAAGCAAAGACTATTGATACAACCAGGATGTACAGGATTATGGCAAGTAAGCGGAAGAAGTAACATTGGCTTCGAAGACATGGTTGAACTTGATCTTAAGTATATTGTTGAGAGAAATATCTTTAAAGATATCCTTATTATTATTAAGACTGTTCTGTTGGTTTTCAATAAGAACGGGGCTTATTAAAATGCACTTATAAATCTATTATAATAAATGCCACGGAACATATAGAAGTTATCATAAATGGGATGAAAATACAGACTTTTCACTTTTTATTGGATTAGCTTTGTATAGTAGAAGCCTTTAGTTAATTAATTGTAAGAGTAGAAGACTTTAATAGGCTTTGTAACGTAATATTCTTTTTCTAGGAGATACCAGAATGAAATATATTTATATAAATGGACGGTTTCTAACGCAGAACACTACAGGAGTTCAGCGTGTTGCAGAAGAGGTAGTCAAAGAATTAGATAAACTTGTTGGGGAGGAGAACATAACTCAATACAAATTTTGTGTACTGACTCCTAAAAATAGCATTAAATCACTGAATTTGAAAAATATTAGCGTTAAAACGATTGGGAAGTTGCAAGGACATGCTTGGGAACAACTGGAGTTGCCTTTATTTACAAAAAAGCATTTATTGATTAATTTTTGTAATACAGCACCTATGTATAAAAAAAATCAAATTGTATACATCCACGATACAGCTATCTTAGATGCTCCAGAGGGTTTTTCAAATACTTTTATTAAAGTTTATAGCAAGATATTTAATGCGGTCTCTAAAAGGTCTAAACACATTATAACTGTATCGGAATTTTCTCAACGGCAATTAATTCATCACTTCCCAGTGCTGAAGAATAAAATTTCTTATTCGCATTTGGGTATTGAACATGTAAAGGCTCTAAGCGCTATTGAAAATCAAGAAATTTTAAAAAAGTTCAATTTAGAGAAATCCCCGTATTTTTTAGCAGTCAGTAGTGCTAACCCAAATAAGAATTTTAAAATAATTTCAGATATGCTAGAAAAATCTTCTTCATTTGAAGAGGATTTTATACTTGTGGGAGGTAATGCTTCTAAAGTTTTTGGTGAAGGGGCAGAACTCTCACAAAAAATTCATCAGTTAGGATATGTAACTGATGATGAGCTTATTGCACTATATTCTAATGCAAAAGCTTTTATTTTCCCTTCTAAATATGAAGGCTTTGGATTGCCCCCTATAGAAGCGATGAGTCAAGGATGTCCTGTTATTGCTAGTGATTGTGCATCCATTCCTGAGGTTCTAAAGGATAAAGCAATCTATTTTAATAATAAAGATTATAATTCTTTATATACATCATTAAATAAAATTAGAGAGAATAATATTGATAGACAAGATTTGCTTTCTTTTGTGGGGAATAAATATTCATGGAAAAAAACTACTAAACATCTATACGATATTATTTTAAAAATGTAAGAGGTGGAAGTTTTGAAGGTTGCTATAGTACATGACTGGCTTGTTACTTACGCTGGTGCGGAAAAAGTATTAACTGAAATGCTAAAGGTTTATCCTGAAGCAGACATTTTTTCATTGGTAGATTTCTTTGATGATAAAGATAGAGAAAAAATAATGGGGAAAAAATCTCAAACTACAATAATACAAAATTTCCCTTTGGCGAAAAAAAAATACCGTAATTATTTATCTTTTATGCCTTATGCTATCGAACAGTTAGATTTATCAGCATACGACTTAATTATTTCTAGCTCTCATGCAGTTGCTAAAGGAATATTAACAAGTCCACATCAATTACATATTTCTTATATTCATAGTCCTATTCGATATGCATGGGATATGCAACATCAATATTTAAAAGAAGCCAATCTGGAAAAAGGTCTAAAAAGTTTCTTCGTAAGGAAGATGTTAAAGAAAATCCGTGATTGGGATTATCGAACTGCTAATGGTGTAGATTATTTTATATCAAATTCTGATTTTATAGGTAGAAGGATTTGGAAAGTTTACAGACGAGAAAGTACGACAATTTATCCACCTGTAGACGTAAACGATTTTGATTACAATCAGTTAATAGAGAAAGAAGATTTTTACTTAACTGCTTCTAGAATGGTACCTTACAAAAAGATTGACTTAATTGTAGAAGCATTCTCTGAAATGCCTAATAAAAAGCTTATAGTTATTGGGACAGGACCTGATTTTGAAAAGATTAAGTCGAAGGCAGCAAAAAATGTAGTCTTGATGGGGTACCAATCCTTCGAAGTTTTAAAAGAGCATATGCAGAAAGCAAAGGGATTTGTCTTTGCTGCGGAAGAAGATTTTGGGATTACTCCAGTAGAGGCACAAGCGTGTGGAACACCTGTAATTGCTTTTGGAAAAGGTGGATCACTAGAGACTGTTAGAGGATTGCATCAAGAAAATCCCACAGGTGTATTTTTTCAAGAACAAACAGTAAATGCGGTCAAAGAAGCAATAAATAAATTTGAAGATAATATAGAGTTATTAAAGGCGGAGAATTGTCGAAAACATGCTTTAGAATTTTCGCCAGAACAATTTAAAACAAATCTTAAAGATTTCGTTAATGAAAAAAAATTAGAGAAATGGGGTATAAAAGAATGCGAGTAATTTTACTATCTGGAGGATCTGGTAAACGTTTATGGCCGTTATCAAATGATGCGAGGTCTAAGCAATTTTTAAAAGTACTCTCTAACGATGAAAGTCAATTAGAATCTATGGTTCAGCGTGTGTATAAACAGTTAAAGAATGTAAAGCTACACGATAAAACATCGCTAGCTACAAGTAAAGCTCAAGTAGAAATGATACGAAATCAAATTGGTAACGATGTTAATATAATTGCTGAACCTTCCCGAAGAGATACTTTTCCAGCGATTGCTCTTGCAGCATCATATTTATATAGTAAAGAAAAACTTCCAGAGGATGAAGTGGTTGCTGTTCTACCAGTAGATCCTTATGTTGAGGATAGCTTTTTTGAGAAGGTAAAAGAATTAGAAAGTATTATTCATAAATCACACGCAGATTTAGCCTTAATAGGTATAAATCCTACATACCCTTCTGAAAAATATGGATATATTGTTCCAGAAGAAGGAGTAGAAGAAAATTATAAAAAGGTTTCCCGTTTTACAGAGAAACCAAATGAAACTTTAGCAAAAGAATTATTAACTAAACAAGCAATGTGGAATAGTGGCGTTTTTGGTTTTAAGTTAGGTTATATAATATCTATCTTACAAGAAAAAGGATATCCAACTGATTATGAACAATTAATGGATTCTTATAACCAATTAGAAAAAATTAGTTTTGATTATGCTGTTGTAGAGAGTGCTTCTAACATAGTAGTAACATCTTACAATGGTTTTTGGAAAGATTTAGGAACTTGGAATACTCTTACTGAAGAAATGGCTACTCGACAAATTGGAGAAGGGCGAGTTAGTGATTCATCTGAAAATACACATATGATTAATGAATTAGGAATACCTGTCTCTGTGCTTGGGATAAAGGATGCGGTTGTAGCAGCTAGTCCAGATGGTATTCTAGTTGCCAGTAAAGAAGAAAGTCCTAAAATAAAAGAATTAATGTCAGGTCATGACGCAATGCCAATGTATGAAGAACGGTATTGGGGAAACTACAAGGTTCTAGACTATTCAAACTTTTCTGGTCATCAAGTCATTACAAGGCATGTGAAGATTAACACAGGTAAACATTTAAGTTACCAGTATCACAAATATCGTAAAGAAAACTGGACTATTATTAAAGGTGAAGGAATCATGATTATTGACGATAACATTCAGGTTGTTCGCCAAGGGGATGTAGTTCAAATCAATGAAGAGCAAAAGCATGCTATCAAAGCCATAAAAGAGTTAGAAATAATTGAAGTGCAACAAGGTATTAATTTAGTAGAAGCTGATGTCTACAGAATACAAGAAGATTGGGAGAAGATGGAATCTAATTGTTTTAGTAGAGCTCAAGTAAGCATCTAATATTTGCTTAATTTAAAACTTTATAAAACCCAATAAATTTCTATTTATTGGGTTTTATAAAGTTGAACTAAATAGAGAGTAAACATTCAATGATTCAAATAATAAAGAAATGAGATATTAATATTTTTCTTAGGAGGTGAGTTATTAGTGTTTAAAAACATTAAAAAGCTTTTGTTTACAAATTTTATAGGTAAAATACTAGGATTTGTAAGAGAAGTACTATTGGCCTTTATTTTTGGTACGAACAGTATTATTGATGCTTTCAAACTATGCAATAGCCTCGTGTTAACTCCATTGAATTTGTTTGTTGGAAATAGCCTTCAGCAAATATATATTCCTATGTACAACACGAAGAATAATAAAGTGAAATTCGTAACACATGTCTCACTATTAATTATGTTATTAAGCTTGATTTTATGTTTTAGTACCCTAATATTTTCAAAAGAAATTATAAATCTGTTTTTGAGTAATGGGTATAGTCATGAGCAGAAAATGATAGCAAGTAATTTTCTAAAAATCTTCGCTTTAGGAATTCCATTTTATGTTTACAACTGGATTTTTATATATACGCTCAATGCTCAAAAGAACTTTAAAGAGAATGGTCTAAATGTATTAAATTTTAATTTAGTATTAATTGCTGTCACTTCAATCTACTTTTTCTTTAAAAACATTTATCTTCTTCCTTTAAGCTTCTGTATTGCTAATTTTATTATAGTTTTACAATTAACTTTAAAATATAAGAAAGAGTTCTTCAGAGCAATTACAGCGATAACAGACATTAATGTTAAACAATTTGTATTTGAGAGTAAAACTTTCTTAATTAGGTGGTCTCCCTTGTTGATATATACACTATTTATGCAAACATATATCCTTGTAGAACGTTGGTTACTTTCAAAGGATATGGGATTAATTGCAGCTAGTGAATATGCAAAAATAATAACGGAAACTCCTGTATTTTTAATTACTTTACCATTGGCTACAATAGGGCTAACTTATTTTGATAAAAATAATGCATCTGTGTTTAGAAAAATAAATAAAATGTTTTTATTTGTGTGTGTAGCTTCGCTCTCTTTGGGTATTTTTATACATGCTAATCAGGAAATGATTATCAAGATACTGTTTATGCGTGGTAATTTTGATATTAATTCTCTAAATCTAGTAGTATCACTACTACAATATTATTCTATTGGCTTTTGTTTTTATTCTATTAATACTTTTATGTTTCGAATTTATAACGCCGAGATGCGTAATAAAGAATTATCTATAATTGTAATTGGTGCTCATATAATTACCTTCTTTCTTTTATTTACTCTTTACTTTTTTAAAATAAAAGTTGATGAAATAGTGGGTATATCATACATAATAGTTAATTTATTACAAACAATTGCCCTAAAGGTAAGGTCGCAATCCTTAAGCATTAGGTACTGTGTATCTTCTTTTCAAGGCAAACTGACAGTAGTTATTGCTTGTGTAATATTTGCATTATTGATAGGGAGTAAACAATATATAAGCTCCTCAATTCTTTACTTTTTCACTAGTTCAATATTGTTGGTATTAATTTTTGGAGTTAGTTTGAACTATATAAGAAAAAACGAGGGAGAGATCTAATTATATGAATTTGTTATTGTTTTGGCATGCAGGCGGTGTTAAGTCTTATTATGAGCGATATAAAAATTTAGCAGAAGAATATGAGCAAGTAAAAGTTATAATTCCTCAAAGTTGGAATGAAGGCGGAAAGTTAGTAAATATTAATGAACTAATACAGCTTGGGGATAATTGTGAAATAATTCCCGTTAAAACTAAATTCAGCTTTAAGCAAACTACTTTTTTGTATGATTTTCAAGAAGTTAAAACTCATCTAAAGCATTTTGAACCGGACGTTATTCACATTCATGAAGAGCCTTGGGCTTTTAGTACATATCAAATAATTAGAGAATGTAAAAAAATATTTACAAAAGAATATAAGATTGTGATTGATTCAGCAGCAATTAATATGAATAGAAGATTTTTCCCATTTTCTCTTATAGAAAAGAAAACATACTCAGCCGCGGAATTGATATTTGCTAGAAATACTGAAGTAGTAGAAATCTTAAAGAAAAGAGGATACAAGGGTCCTATTCGTCTGTTAGGAAATGGCGTTGATACGAAAATTTTCAAACGAAAAGATTCTTTTACTACTAAAAAAGCAATTGTATTTATTGGTAGATTAACTGAATGTAAAGGGGTTTTTCTTTTGATAGAAGCGTTCAAAAAAATTATTGAAGAAAATCACTTTGCTGATACTACTTTAAATTTTATTGGTTCGGGAGACGCTCAAGATAGTTTAAAAGATTTAGCCAAGAAATATAAATTAGAAAATAAGGTAAAATTTATAGACAGAGTAGATTCAGAAAAAGTAGTAGATTACATTACAGATTCTAGAGTCCTAGTTTTGCCTTCAATTTCTACGCAGTTATGGAAAGAGCAATTTGGTAGAGTTTTAGTAGAGTCATTAGTAGTGGGGCGACCTGTTATTGGTTCTACTTGTGGGGAAATTCCTAACGTGATAAACAATGAAAAATATGTTTTCACCGAAAACAACTTAGATGAATTAGTAGAGAAAATTAAATTTGTATTAAATCCCCAAAATGAAGAAGTAATAACAAAAGATATAGAAATTATGAGAAAAGATGTCATAGAAAAATACGATTGGAGTAATTTATCTAAATATCATATTACTCAAATTAGAGATTTAGCGTAGGTATGAACTAATCTACTTTAGAAGTTATTAAATTATTTGTTTGTCTTTTCTTTTCTATAATTATAAAAGGAGTTGTTTTAGTTGAAAAATATTACAGTTGCGGGTACTGGATATGTAGGCCTAGTTACCGGAGTTTGTTTAGCAGAAGTTGGACATACAGTAACTTGCGTAGACAATATTCAGCAGAAGATAGATATTCTAAATGAAGGAATTTCACCTATCTTCGAACCTGAATTAGATAATTTAATAATGTCAAACATGAAATCGAATAGGTTACATTTTACAACAGATTTTGAATCAACATATGCGCAATCTGATGTTATTTTTATAGGTGTAGGAACTCCAGAGAATGAAGATGGCTCTGCCAACTTAAACTTTGTATATACAGTTGCACGTCAAATTGCTGAATCTGTTCAACGTGATTGCCTTGTTGTCTTAAAATCTACGGTTCCAATTGGCACTAATGATGAAATAGAAAAATTTATAAAAGCTCATTTAAAACATGATGTCAATGTAGAAGTAGCTTCTAATCCAGAGTTTTTAGCGCAGGGAACGGCTGTAAGAGATACATTAAAAGCTTCTCGTATAGTAATTGGAACAGAGAGTGAAGAGGCTAAGCAAAAATTAATGAATATTTATAGTCCTTTTAATATTCCAATCCTGACTATGAATCGTCGAAGTGCAGAAATGGTCAAATATGCTTCAAACGATTTTCTTGCTTTAAAGATTTCTTTTGTAAATGACATTGCTAACTTGTGTGAGGTAGTTGGGGCAAATATTGAAGATGTTACTCATGGTATGAGCTATGATCAAAGAATTGGGGACAAATTCCTTAATCCTGGAATTGGTTATGGAGGATCTTGTTTCCCAAAAGACACTAAAGCACTGCACTGGCTCTCAGAAGAAGAAGGGTATGTGCTTCGTACAATAAAATCTGCTATAGAAGTAAATGAAAAACAGAAGTTTAAGTTGATAAAGAAAGCAAGAAAAGATTTTAGCACTTTTAAGGATTTAAAAGTGGCAGTGTTGGGGCTAACTTTTAAACCTGGTACAGATGATTTAAGGGAAGCTCCATCCATTCCTAATATCAGATTATTATTAAACGAAGGAGCAAAAGTTTCTGCTTTTGATCCTGTTGGTATGAATAATTTCAAAAAAATCTTCCCTAATGAAGTGAAATATAAAGACTCAATTGAAGAAACTTTAGACGGCGCCGATGCCTGCTTTATATTTACTGAGTGGCAAGAGATAAAGGATATGGATTTAGAGCTATTTACTAAAAAAATGAAAAATCCATATATTTATGATGGGAGAAACTGCTTTAAATTAATAGAAGTCCAAGAAGCAAATTTAAATTATAAGTCTATTGGGCGTCCTGATATTAATACAAGCAGAATTAAAATAGGAATTTGATTAAACTTGAAAATCTAAGCCTCTCAAGTTTAGGTTTAGATTTTCATTATATAAATTGAAAATTATTAATTGAAGTAAAAACAGAGGAGATGTGCCTTAGTTGAAGCAGCCTATTTTTCTAAAACCATTATTTCAAGAAAGAATTTGGGGAGGCGCCAAGTTAAATCAAACTTATGGCTACTCTATACCTTCATCACAAACAGGTGAATGTTGGGCAATTTCTGCCCATCCCAATGGTCAAAGCGTCGTGGCATCAGGTTATTTAACAGGAAAATCCCTAGGAGAATTATGGGAAGAACAGCCAGAACTATTTGGTCACTTCGATAGTGATCGTTTTCCACTCTTAACTAAGATTTTAGATGCAAATGACGATTTATCGGTGCAGGTTCATCCAAACGATGAATATGCAAATGAATTCGAGAGCGGAGAGCTTGGTAAAACAGAATGCTGGTACATTATTGATTGCGATGATGATGCGGATATGATTTTTGGACATCATGCTAAATCAAAAGATGAATTTATGCAGTTAATCGAAGAAGGAAATTGGGATGGTTTATTGCAAAGAGTAAAGATTAAGCCAGGCGATTTCTTCTATGTTCCTAGCGGAACAATACATGCTCTATGTAAAGGAACGCTCGTATTAGAGACGCAGCAAAGCTCAGACACTACATATCGGGTCTATGATTATAATCGCCCTGGACAAGACGGAAAACCTCGGGAGCTTCATTTAGATAAAGCAATTGAAGTAACAACTGTTCCGCATACTGCGGCCAAAGTAGAGCCAGCAGTTGCTCAAACCTCAGGAGGCAGTATTACAACGTTTGTTGAGGAAGATTATTTCACTGTATCCAAATGGGACATTAAAAATTCTCTATCGTTAACTCAAGAAGCACATTTTACATTAGCAAGTGTTATTAGCGGTGAAGGAAAAATAATTTCTGAAGATATTGAATACTCAATTAAATCAGGAGACCATTTTATTCTTCCAAATCAGATGCAATCCTTTATAATTGAGGGAAATGTGCAACTGATTGCTTCACATCCAAATAGCAAAGGAGGTCGTCAACGTGACATGGAAAGCACAGCTAGACAAGTGGCTAACGTTTGATGATTTAAATAAAGAATTAAAAGCTCAATTATTGGTAATGCAAGATAACGAGAAAACAGTAGAAGATGCTTTTTATAAAAATTTGGAGTTTGGGACAGGCGGAATGCGTGGAGAACTTGGACCAGGTACAAATCGTTTGAATATCTATATGGTTCGTAAAGCAACAGAGGGCTTAGCATGTTATATAGAAGAAAACGGAGAAGATGCTAAGAAGCGAGGAGTCGTTGTTGCGTATGACTCTCGCCATAAATCTCCTGAATTTGCTTTAGAAGTAGCGAAAGTATTAGGACAACATGGTATTAAGACATATATCTTTAATGAATTGCGTCCAACTCCTGAACTATCGTTTGCTGTTCGTTATTTACATGCTTTTGCTGGTATTGTTATTACAGCAAGTCATAATCCTCCTGAGTATAATGGGTACAAAGTGTACGGAGAAGATGGAGGACAGCTCCCACCGGCTGCGGCTGATACCATAATTTCATATGTGAATGCGGTTGAAAATGAGTTAATGATTCCCGTTCTAGAAGAAAAAGAACTTCTTCAGAACAACTTATTAACTTACATTGGTGAAGAAGTGGATGCTGCTTATATTGAACAACTAAATACTATTCAATTAAATCGTGAAATTGTTGAAAGAGTAGGAAAAGATTTAAAAATTGTCTTTACACCTTTACATGGTACAGCTAATAAACCTGTTCGTGATGGGTTGAAAGCATTTGGCTTTACAAATGTGACAATTGTAAAAGAGCAAGAGCTTCCTGACGCTAATTTTTCAACGGTAACATCACCTAACCCTGAAGAACATGCAGCCTTTGAATTAGCTATCCAATATGGTAAAGCAATCGACGCTGACATTCTTATGGGAACAGATCCTGATGCCGATCGATTGGGTGTTGCTGTAAAGAACGAAAAAGGTGAGTACGTAGTACTGACAGGAAATCAAATGGGTGCTTTGCTGCTTCATTATTTATTAGAACAAAAGAAACAGCAAGGTATTTTATCAGAAAATGGTGTTGTGATAAAAACGATTGTAACATCTGAAATTGGACGTACTATTGCTTCGAGCTATGGTTTACCAACCATTGATACATTAACAGGCTTTAAGTTCATTGGTGAAAAGATCAACGAATTTGAACAAACTGGAGAGTATAGTTTCCAATTTGGTTATGAAGAAAGCTATGGTTATTTAATTGGTGACTTTGTCCGTGATAAAGATGCTGTTCAGTCAGCAGTTTTTGCAGCTGAAGTGGCTGCTTACTACAAAGCACAAGGAAAATCATTATATGAAGGCTTATTAGAAATCTTTGAAACGTATGGATTTTATAAAGAATCGCTGCAGTCCTTAACATTAAAAGGAAAAGATGGTGCAGAACAAATTGCGAGTATCTTAACAACATTCCGGACTAATCCTCCAAAAGAGATTGCTGGTGTAAGAGTAGAGATTGTTGAAGATTACCAGTCTAGTGAAAAAATCAATATGTTAAATAGATCTGTCGAGCTCATTCAATTACCAAAATCAAATGTATTAAAGTATTACTTGGAAGATGGCTCTTGGTTTACGATTCGTCCTTCTGGCACGGAACCAAAAGCAAAATTTTATTTTGGAGTGAAAAAAGATTCTTTAAAAGAAAGTGAAGAAGCTCTGACTTTATTAGAGGAAAATGTAATGGAAGGTGTAAACAATCTTTTATCGACACCGATATAAAAGAAACAAGTAGTAAAATAATGATTATATTGATGAAACCATATAGTAATTGTATATTTTGTCAAGTATAATAAAATGTATGTCTACGTTACTACAAGCTATTAAGTTCGGAGGTCAATCATGGAAGAAACAATTAGTTTGCGGGATTTGTTTCAAGTATTGCGTAAGCGATTATGGCTTATTGCATTAATTACAATTATCGCAGCAACTATTAGTGCAGTTATCAGCTTTTTCGTGTTAACACCGGTTTATCAAACAAATACACAAATCCTTGTGAATCAGGCTAAGTCAGAACAGCAATTGTATAATGCAGGGGCTGTGCAAACGAATGTGCAATTAATTAGTACATACA